>Ga0206854_1033_pt1 | contig 41943 bp, 32 predicted proteins | sample Alteio_BWOrgCont_50_FD_152870 | JGI IMG/M metagenome (GOLD analysis project Ga0206854, IMG submission 152870) | Enriched cells from forest soil in Barre Woods Harvard Forest LTER site, Petersham, Massachusetts, United States -... | ecosystem: Environmental > Terrestrial > Soil > Temperate forest >...
TTAATCCTTAATGTAGATATTTACAAAAATCAATTACCTCATGTCGCCTGGGATACTGCTTTCATTCATAGTCGGTTATTTTTTAGTGTTATTAGTTATTTCATGGCTAACGTCGCGCAAATCAGCAGATAACGATACCTTTTTTGTGGCTAACCGAAATTCTAAATGGTATTTAGTGGCCTTTGGAATGATTGGTACGGCGCTTAGCGGGGTAACGTTTATTTCTGTTCCCGGGAAAGTGGGGGCGCCAAGTGGTGATCAGTTTGCTTATTTTCAGTTTGTGTTGGGTAATGCGGCCGGGTTTATTATTATAGCTTTGGTTTTATTGCCGCTTTATTACCGCATGAAGCTGACTTCTATTTACAGCTATATAGAACATGCTTTAGGTACATGGAGTTATAAAACAGCCGCTGCTATATTTTTAGTGAGCCGTATTATAGGTTCGTCGTTCAGGTTGTACCTGGTAGTTATTGTATTGCAGAAGTTTATTTTTGATAGCTATCATGTACCATTTGCGGTAACCGTAATAATTTGTTTAGTGTTGATATGGGCCTATACTTATCGCGGTGGTTTAAAAACCATTATTATTACCGATAGCTTGCAGACACTGTTTTTGGTTTCATCTGTTTTCTTATCCATCTATTTTATCTGTCGCGGACTAAACATGGATGTATTTGAAGCTGCCGACGCGATAAAAAACAGTAGCTACTCCAAAATATTCTTTACAGCTAATTTCCTGACCAGCCATCTGCATATTACCAAACAGTTTTTGGGCGGTGTGTTCATTACTATAGGCATGACCGGGCTTGACCAGGATCTGATGCAGAAAAATTTGAGTTTAAGCAATATCCGCGAAGCTCAAAAGAATATGTTCAGCTTTATTAGCGTGTTTGTGGTTATAAATATTTTCTTTTTAAGCGTTGGCGCGTTGCTGTATATATACGCCTCACGGTATGGCATCAGCGTAGAAAAAACAGATTACCTCTATCCTACTGTCGCTTTAAAATATTTAGGGTTGGTACCAGCCGTAGTGTTTATGCTGGGTTTAACGGCAGCAACCTTTGCAACTACCGATTCCGCGCTGACCGCTTTAACCACCTCGTTTTGTGTCGACTTTTTAAACTTTAATAAAAAGAAAGACATCAACACAAAAAAAATGATAAGCGTGCGGCATTGGGTACATATTGGCTTTTCGGGGATGATGTTGTTGACTATTATTATTTTTAATGCGATAAATAACGACGCTGTTGTAAGCGCTATTTTCAAAGTAGCTTCTTATACTTACGGGCCTTTATTGGGCTTATATTCATTCGGTTTATTTGTTGGCGGCAGGCAGGTAAAAGATAAACTGGTGCCATTTATTTGCCTACTATCTCCCGCTATATGTTACTACCTCAGCACCAACTCTGCAAAATTATTTGGCTATACTTTTGACAATGAACTCATCATCGTGAATGGATTTATTACATTTGCAGGCTTGTTGCTAACGTCGAAATCAAAAAACACGGCAACAACAAAGTAATTTGGCGTGTTATAATGCCTGTTACAGAATTATAAATAATTGAGAATTAGAACTAAAAAAATATGACTGGTGAAGAAAAAATAAGACAGGCGTTTGAGAATAAGAACTGGCAGGAAATTAAGGTAACCGACTCGTGGCAGATATTTAAAATAATGGCCGAGTTTGTTGACGGCTTTGAGAAGTTGGCTAAAATAGGCCCTTGTGTATCCATATTCGGATCGGCACGTACGCATAACGATAATCCATTTTATAAATTAGCTGAAGATACCGCACGTTTATTAACCGAACGCGGTTATGGTGTAATATCAGGTGGTGGGCCGGGTATTATGGAAGCTGCCAACAAAGGCGCTTACGAAGCCGGAGGTAAATCGGTAGGGTTAAATATTGAATTACCGTTTGAACAGTTTCATAACAGGTATATTGATCGTGATAAGATACTGGAGTTTGATTATTTCTTTATCCGCAAAGTAATGTTTATGAAGTACTCGCAGGGTTTTATTATTCTGCCCGGCGGTTTTGGTACCATGGATGAATCATTTGAAGCGATCACTTTAATACAAACCGGTAAAATAGCCCGCTTCCCTATTGTGTTTGTTGGTGTTGATTACTGGAAAGGCCTGTTTGAATGGGTACAGGATAAGATGCTTAACCAGGAACACAATATTCACCCAGATGATCTGAACCTATATCGTTTGGTTGACACCGCTGAAGAAGCTGTTGAGCATATCTTCCGCTTTTATGATAAATATGTTTTGAAACCCAATTTTTAATTTCAATTGATGAAAAAATCAATCAAATTAGCCGTTGTCATACTTTCTGTTGCTATTGGTATAGTTGTTTTATGGGTAGCAGCCCGTTATACACATGTTTTTGAAACTTATAACATATCAACAACTTCAAACCGTCCTACCTTTGAGCCAAACACCATGGTATATGCATCGCGCCTTAAAAAGCCTGATTATAATTCGTTTGTTGTGTTTAAACAAGCCAACGGCGATGTTTGGGTGTTCAGGTGTATTGCGAAAGGTGGTGATATGGTTGAAATGAGAAATACAAAAGTTTACTTAAATGGCAAGTTATTATATGAGCCTTATGCTTATAATGAATACTATATATCCCAAAAACAGTTAGATAGTATAGCCGGTTATATTGAACAGTATAAGTACCCAGTAAGAGCTTTGACCGACAGTATTCGAACTATTGAAATGACTGCTAATGACGTAAAGAATTATCATTTGAATTTGAAGTTAGCTACTGAACCAAAAGGGTCACCTGACAAAAATATTTTTGGCGATTTCCAGGTATTGAAATATAATGTTGACAATATAGGGCCGATAAAAGTACCTGAAAATACATATTTCCTACTCGGCGACGACAGGCACAATGCCATGGATTCAAGGTATATTGGATTTATTTCGAAGAATGATGTTATTTCTACCGTAATAAATTAAGTGCTATATATTGAATTAACATATAATTTCTATTTTGCAGCATGAACGAAACCGCCAAACCTAACAGGAAGGCTGCGCTTGGGTTTATTTTTGCCACCCTTTTAATTGATGTAATGGGTTTAGGTATTATTATACCTGTAATACCCAAACTAATTGAGCACTTAATACATGGCGATATCAGCGATGCATCGGGCTATGCGGGTTGGCTTACAGCCGCCTATGCCGGGATGCAATTTTTATTTGCACCACTTATTGGCAACTTAAGCGACCGTTTTGGACGCAGACCTGTCTTGCTATGCTCATTATTAGGTTTTAGTGTTGATTATATGTTTTCGGCCTTTGCCCCTACTATTGGGTGGTTATTTGTGGGACGTATTGTTGCCGGTATTACAGGTGCCAGCTTTACTACCGGATCAGCCTATATAGCTGATATAAGTACACCCGAAAATCGTGCGGCCAACTTTGGTATGGTAGGTGTAGCATTCGGCTTGGGTTTTATCATAGGGCCTGTAATAGGCGGTATATTGGGTAAATATGATGTTCATTACCCATTTATAGCCGCAGCTGTATTGGCTTTATTAAACGCGACCTACGGTTATTTTATATTACCCGAATCATTAGACAAAGCTCATCGCCGCCCGGTAGAATTGAAAAGATGCAGTCCATGGGGCACACTTATCCAACTAAAAAAATATAAATCGGTTATCGGCCTGGCTGTTTCTTTATTCCTGGTATATTTTGCTGTTCAGTCCGTTCAGAGTGTGTGGACATTTTATACAATGGACAAATTTCATTGGAATGAAGATTGGGTAGGTTATTCACTCGGTGCCGTTGGTTTGTTTATAGCTATTGTTCAAGGCGGATTAATTCGAATTATTATACCCAAACTTGGGCAGGAACGCAGTATATGGGTCGGCCTGCTTTTATATGCCAGCGGGTTAATACTTTTTGCCTTTGCAACTAAAGGCTGGATGATGTTTGTGTTTTTGGCCCCATACTGCCTGGGCGGTATTGCCGGCCCTGCCTTACAGGGATATATGAGCGGTAACGTACCGGCTAACGAACAAGGTGAATTGCAAGGCGGATTAACCAGTTTAATGAGTGTAAGCTCTATATTCGGGCCATTGGTGATGACGGAATCTTTTTATTATTTCACCAAGCCCAATCCATTTTTCCAGTTTCCGGGAGCACCGTTTGTAATTGGCTCTGTTTTGATGCTTTTAAGCGCCCTGCTTGCTATAAGAAGTTTTAAAAGAAACACAAATACCAATTAATGGTTATAATGACTGCTACTAAATAACGCTTTTAAACAAATATGGCCGATCAGCTTGAACCTGTAAATAAAGTCACAAAAAAAAGAACTCAAACAAAGCGGTCGGCAGCCCTTGGGTTTATCTTTATTACCATATTTATTGATGTGCTGGGATTAGGGATCATACTACCTGTTATGCCTAAACTATTGCAGGCGTTAGGGCATGTAGATATAAGCACCGCCTCAAAATACAACGGCTGGTTAACGTTAATATATGCAACAATGCAATTGATATTTGCATCCATAATGGGTAATTTGAGCGATAAGTATGGGAGACGGCCAATTCTATTAATATCGCTATTTGGCTTTAGCATTGATTATATGTTTATGGCCTTTGCCCCATCAATAGCCTGGCTTTTTGTGGGCCGATTTATAGCAGGCGTAACAGGCGCAAGTACCGCAACAGCTACGGCCTATATAGCCGACATTAGCACCGGGCATAAGCGCGATGCTAATTTTGGTTTGGTAGGCGCGGCGTCGGGTATTGGCCTTATACTTGGCGTTGGCCTGGGTGGGTATCTTGGCGAGATCGATATTAAATTTCCATTTATGGCTGCGGCTGCTTTCGCTTTCCTTAACGGGATGTATGGATTGTTCGTGTTGCCTGAATCATTAAAGCCTGAACACCGCCGCAAGTTTGAGTGGAAACGGGCTAACCCACTTGGCTCATTAATAAGGGTATTTACAAGACATACGGGTTTAGCCGGGCTGATAGGTGCCATATTATTGGTTTATACCGGTCAAAAAGCGGTAGAATATCTGCTATCTTTTTTCTTGTATGAAAAATTTAACTGGACAATGCATAGTGTTAGCCTGCTTGCGCTGTTTATTGGTGGGTTGTTATTTGCTATACAAGCGGGCCTCATAAGGTACACCATACCTAAGTTTGGGCAACAAAAAAATATTATAGCCGGCATTATTTTTTATGCCATCGGGTTGATATTGATCGCGTTTGTTAGCCAGGGTTGGATGGTGTATTTGTTTATGGTGCCATATTGCCTGGGTGGAATTTCGGGACCTGCATTACAGGGCTTTGCTACTAACAAAGTAGGTAAAAGCGAACAGGGAGAACTGCAAGGCGCTATAACCATTTTGAACAGCGTCAGCGTTATCATTGGCCCGGCTATATTCAGCTTTTTGTTTTATAATTATACAAAACATTCAGGCGTTTATTTCCCCGGCGCACCTTATTTACTGGCGGCGGTATTAATGATCATAAGCGCCTTTCTTGCTATTAAGAGTTTTAAAAAGACTTAGCTTTTTTAGTATACTTGTTATATGAAACCGGTTATTATAAGTTTTAGCCTATTGATATTGGCATTGCTGATATTGTTTCGCCTGCCAGGTGTATATCAATTGGATAACCGGATAAGTACCGGGACATGGATTGCCGCTTTCAGTATCTTGTTTTTGTTTATCGGCATTGTGTTGAGCAAGAAATTATTTGCGCGGACAACTATCATCACCAAACAAAAGCCTGCGATTATTAATTATGAGCAACTGCTAAAGCTAGGTATCAGCAAGCGCGAAGCTGATATTTTGTTATTGGTAGACGAAGGCCTATCCAACCAACAAATTGCCGATACTTTATTCCTGTCGGAAAACACCATTAAGAAACATCTCTCCAACATTTTCCAAAAGCTTCAGGTAGAGCGGCGCACAGAGGCCATCAAAAAGATACGCGAGCTATCAATTATAGACTAATACTAAAGTTGTATTTTTCAAATTCGGGGCAAAATACTACTAAAGTGTGTAGTGAAATTTGAAACAGGCTATTACCTTAGCCTGAAAATTAACGAGTTATGAAAAAAATAATTTTACGCTACAGCATTTATTCTTCAATTGCCGAGTTTGTTTGCTTTGTGCTTACCTGGCTTATTATTGACATTACGCACGTTGAGCATAAAACGCAGGGTGCAATAGGTTATGTAACTATTATTGTACCTATGCTGTTTGTTTACTTTGGTATAAGGTACTACCGCGATAAGATAAAGAATGGCAATATCAAATTTTTAGAAGCATTGAAAGTAGGCTTACTAATTGTGATAATGCCCACCATATCGTTCGCCATCATAGAAACAGTATATGTTTTATACATAGAGCCTGATTTTTACGATAAAATATTTGCGTTCGATATAGAAGAATATCGCAAGATACTTTCGCCAGAAAAGTTTGCTATCAAACTAAAAGAAATGCAGGAGCAATTGAGATCAATAAAGAACCCTCTCACCAACTTTTGCGAGATGATATTAACAATAGGCGCGTTAGGCGTTATAGTTACTTTAATCTCCTCTTTGTTATTGATGCGGAAGGCTAAACAGGCAGCATAATATGCTTTTCATTGCTTAACTTTATTGCTAAGCAATGAAAAGGTTTTTTACATTATTCATCATATTTATTGTTATAATTGGTTGCAAAAACAATCGTATAGAAAACAATTCTCATTTAGACACTCATCTAACTTCAATAAATGATACCGCAAGTTTATTGGCTCGTTTTTTTTCGCCCCTTAATTTTGAAAAAGGAACGATAGCGGTATGGAAGCCAAGCATGGATGATCTGTTCAATATGCCTCTTTCTTTTGATAGTTTATGCCGGACAAAACTAGATACTATCATAGATATTAACGATAAGGTGCATATAGCTCTATTCAGAACGGACTGGTATTCAGAAAACAAAACCATTAGTAGTTGTCATATTTGCGCACCCACTTATAGTATAGCTACTATTGAAAAAGATACAACAGGATATTCAATTACGAGTTTTAAAAAGGATTTGTTTTCAGCAGGTAGTTTTGGCCATGGTTATGATTCTCTTACATTGGAAGGTTTTGGGAAAGGCAATAAGTTAATACGTTTTTTGAGTTCTTATACAGGCACATCCAATGTGACTAATCAGGTTACTTACTTTGACCTACATTATTATGAAAAAATGTTCTCATATTTTACTTACGACGAAAGCGGGGACAGTACTAAGCTTGACCCCAATTTTTCTGTCACAGAACAAAAATTAATACATATTCCTCAAAAAAATAGCGATGCAGATGACATAGAATTATCTGGCTATATAACATCTTTTGATAAAAATTCGAAAACGTATATAAAACACAAAAATGAAGAATACTACAAAGCTGATGCTTTTGGAGTGTATAAAAGATATATAAAACCGAAAGACTAGTATTAATCCAACCCGCTTACACCGCCCGATATTACAAATTTCATCATATCGGCAGCGTTTTTATCGATGGGTTTTACTTTATCGGCAGAAATTATGACTACTTGTCCGGCAAATGAATAAGAAAAAGGGAAATAGACAGCTACTTCGCCGGGCAGGTTTAATTTAGCCAGGTCTTTTTGTACAAGGAAGCCTATCTTTTTTAAACCGAATTCATTTACCTCGACAATAACGGCTTCGTTAAATTTTTTCTCATCGCCAACAAAGGCTTCTGTCAAATCTTTTATAGACGAATAAAGGAAATTAAAGAAAGGCAGGCGGTCTATCCAACGCTTAAACCAACGTTTTATGGGATCGGTTATTACGTTGGTAACCAGTATACCAGCTATCATAATAACTACAAATACGTTTACCAAACCTAAACCCGGAATATACCTTGGCTTGCCTGTGCTGTCGGTCCACAATACATCACTTAAATTAAGGGCAGTGTCCAAACTTGAAACTGCCCAATACAATAAGTATGCTGCAAGGCCTACCGGCACCACAACAATTAATCCCTTAAAAAAATAATTTAATAATGCCTTTGCGAGCCTTTTCATTTACCGGACGGATATTACTCGTAAAAATACACTCTTTTTACGCGCTGTGAAATATTAGTTAGTATTTCATACGGAATTGTCCCTATTTCGGTTGCAAGTTCTTCTATTCTTAGTTTATCATTAAATACAATTACCTCGTCGCCTTCTTCAACTTCTATACCGGTAACATCCAACATACACATATCCATGGTAATATTGCCCACGGTTGGGGCTAAAACACCGTTAACCAGCATCTGCCCTATTCCATTACCAAAAGCGCGCAAATAGCCATCGGCATAGCCAATTCGAACTGTCGCAATTTTGCCATCGGCAGCTAATGATCCACTTCTGCCGTAGCTTATGGTATCTTTCTTCAGTATTTTTTTAACCTGTGCCACACTGGTTTTTAAACTGGCTATTGGGTGCAAAGAGTTATTATCTACCGGCAGTGCCGCATCTATGCCATATAAACCAATACCCAGCCTAACCATGTTGTATTGCGCCTGTGGCCAGCGGGTAATGCCCGATGTATTGCTTAAATGTTTAATAACCGTATAGCCCAAGGTTTTTTCTATCAATTTATAGGCTTTTTCAAATCGTTTGATCTGTTTTAGCGTAAACTCATCGTGCTCTTCGGCTTCGCTGGCTGCTAAATGTGAGAATACCGATAACACCCGTATGTATTTATTTTCTTCCAACAGGTCGCATAACGTTTCAATTTCATAGCCTTCAAAGCCCAGGCGGTGCATACCCGTATCTATTTTTAAATGCACAGAATAATTTAAAATACCGTTGCGCTGCGCATGTTTAATGAACTCATCAAACATATTGAAGCTGAATATTACCGGTTCCAGTTTATAATCGACCAGTTTATCAAATGCCGATGCTTCGGCGTTTAAAACCATTATAGGCAATTCAACGCCGTTTTCGCGCAGCGATACACCTTCATCAATATAGGCCACGGCTAAATAGTCTACCTTGTTATACTGCAATACGTTAGCCAACTCGAATGTACCGCTGCCGTAGGAGAATGCCTTAACCATAGCCATCACCTTTACACCCGGATGTAGTTTAGACCGATAATAGTTAAGGTTATTTAACAACGCGTTGAGGTTTATCTCCATTACTGTTTCGTGCGCTTTTTGTGTTAACACACGGCTTATCTGCTCAAACTCAAAACTACGGGAACCTTTTATCAGGATGGTTTCGTCCTTCAATTGCAGCGTATTTAAGTTTTTTAATAAAGTATTGGTATCGGGGTAAAAAAACTTTTCTGCTATATCAAAGTATTGCTGATGGTTGTTCAACGCCTCGCCAACACCAATAAATTTATCTACTTTTTTTGTTTTGATAAGATCAGCAACTAATTGATATAAAGCATCTTCTTTTAAACCAGACTGGAAAATATCCGACAGTATCAACGTTTTTTTATTATGCTGATTTTGCTGCCCTAAAAAGTTAAGCGCTATCTCTAACGAGTGTATATCAGAGTTATAAGTATCGTCAATAACCGAACAATTGTTTATGCCCGTTTTCAATTCCAACCGCATACTTACTGGCGTAAGGCGTTCTAAGCGCTTGTCGGCTTCCTCGGGTGTATAATCCATAGCCAACAGGGTTGACCAGCAAACAATAGCGTTTTCAATAGATGCCTGGTCTAAAAACGGAACAATACACTCTATCTCGTTTTCTTTGTATTTGGCGCGCAGGTAGTAGTTTTTTGCAATAACGGTTTCGCTGAAAACAAACAGGTCTGCTTGTTTAAAACTGCGGCTCCAGGTAAAGCAAGTGGCGGTCTGCGGCATATCGGTTTTGTAGTCAACCAACTGATCATAGTTGTGAACAAGCAGCGTACAATTCTTAAACAACTTCAATTTTTCCAACACCTTTTGGCGCGGGTTTTCAAAGCCTTCGTCATGTGCCGAACCTAAATGGGTTAATACGCCTATTTGGGGTTTTATAATGGCTTCCAGCTTATCCATTTCGCCGGGAAGGGAAATACCTGCTTCAAATATTCCAAGGTCGTTTTTATCGGTTATTTGCCATACCGAAAGCGGCACTCCTATTTGCGAGTTATAGCTTTTGGGATTTCGCACAATGTTTTTATCGGTACAAAGCAGTTGGTAAAGCCATTCTTTAACTATGGTTTTGCCGTTGCTGCCGGTTATGGCTATTACTTGCAAATTGAATCTTTCGCGATGATAGGTGGCTAACGTTTGCAACGCGGTGAGTACATCATAAACAATGAGAAAATTTGCGCCGGGCAGCTTTAGCTCGGGGCCTTCTTTTACTACAAAATTGCGTACACCTGCTGAATAGGCCTCGGCAATGAACTCGTGGCCGTTGCGCCTGCCGCTTAAGGCAAAAAACAAGCCCTCTGTGGCATTATTAATGCGGCGACTATCGGTAAGCAGTACGCTGATGACATCTTCGCTCACCAGCTCACCGGTGGCGTTAATAATTTGCTGAACTTCTTTTATGTTATACTGGTTGCTAAGCATAGATGGTACGAATTTGCTTATATTTCTGTCAATAGAAGAATTTTAACGTATTTTGGTTTTAAATGACCACCCCAAAAGAAAAAAAAATTACCGACGAGAAAGTTGCACTAACTAAAGCCGAACATTATTGCGCTTACCAGGAACGTTCGCAACAAGAAGTTCGCGATAAATTATATGAATGGGGATTATGGCCGCAAGCGGTTGAAAATATTATTGTGCAATTAATATCTGGCAATTATTTAAACGAGGAGCGTTTTGCAAAAGCCTATACCAAAGGTAAATTCAACCAAAAAGGTTGGGGTAAAATAAAAATAAAACAGGGCTTAAAATTAAAACAGGTGCCCGATGTATTGATAAAAAAATCGCTGGCGATGATAGATCCTGACGATTACTTGCAGACGCTGGAAACTATCATCAGCAAAAAGGCAGCTTTAATTACCGAAAAGGATGCTTATAAACGGCGTTACAAACTACAACAATACGCCATGGGCCGCGGATATGAAGCTGATTTAATTTTTGATGTTTTGAAAAACAGGTAGTTATAATCTATTTTAAAAAATTTGCAATTATATCTTGTGAAAAATGCATTTATATCTATATTTGCACTCCGCAAACGCGATGTGTTTGTGTAATGCGAAAGTAGCTCAGTTGGTAGAGCACGACCTTGCCAAGGTCGGGGTCGCGAGTTCGAATCTCGTCTTTCGCTCAAATCCCTTCCACAAAGAAGGGATTTATTGTTAAAAGGTTATACACCTGCTCAGATGGTGGAACTGGTAGACACGCAGGACTTAAAATCCTGTTCCCGTAAACGGAGTGCGGGTTCGATTCCCGCTCTGAGTACTGAACGGGAAAGATGCAATGGCTTGCAATCTTTCCCGTTTTTTTTATGCCTTAAAAACTTGTTATTCTAAAAGATAAGCTTCGCTCCATCATTCTACCTACCAGTTCGACATTCAGTTAAAAAACATCTTTCCCGATATTAGATTAAGTATGGGATTGATAAGCCCCTTAATACCTACTTAAAGCAAATGTTATTAATTGTTACTGTCGGTACAGTTTAAGAAACAACATATTTTTATTATATAATATTTTCCAAAGCATATGCTTGCTATCATAAGTGGAAACATCTGCATTTATTGTATCGCGATCTCCGTGATCTTTCCATAATATAAGTTCCATTTTATGGATCGAGCTATTGTATTGATATCGTCCTCGCTGTGAACTCTTAGTTTCTACAACGAAAGGATTGGAACTGATGGTCATCCTTCCGTTTTCTTCCAGATAAATATTCTTCCAGGCACCTGAATCAGTAAGCCACGCATTCGCCTTTAGAGTATCTCCATTTCTGATCATCTGTTCTACCTGCCATTTTCCTGTTAAACTTTTCGGGGATTTTAGGCTAGAAAAATGGTAGATAAATAAAAACGCATAGCTAACAATGAATAATCTGAGCAGATTCTTAGCATATCCCGATCTTATTAGCGTTATGCCGGAAGGGACCTTCAAAAACACAGCGCTGATATCCTCCCAGCGTAATAGCAAAAGATAGAATAAGCCGAATGTAAATAGGATGGCGTTCATCAAAGCACCGGAAGGGATACCGTAGAATATATCTATCATCACAATATTTACCATTACCGGCAGTAAAACCGCAGCACCTGCGAGCGTCGTACGGCGGAACAAGAGTAAAATCGAGCCCCCGATTTGAATTAGAGCGATGATAACCGATAGTGCATATGAGTGTTCAAAGTAGTTCCAGGTAAGATCCAGTCCGTTAAGACTTCCCACCAGCGAATCAGAGCGGGAATAGACATGTCCGAATTGCGTCCCTAAAATTTTGGCGAAGCCATAGTTGCATATCTCCAGGGCTAACCAATAGCGCAAAACTCCACGAAACCAGGCATGTCTTAACCCGGAATTTATCGTGCCGCTGATTTCTTTGCGTTGCCAATATATAGGATATCCAATGGCAAATAACAGGCCGGCTATCTTCAGTACCGACGATATCCATCCAAAAAACAAAATAGTCATTTGAGGAAACAAAGAAACCAATAGAAACGCTACCATCGAATCATAAGCGTCGAACAATGCAATTGATACAAACAGACAATCCAAAAATTTAATAAACCAGAAAGAAAAGATAGTTTTTGGGCTCGGTATAAGATTGTCCATATAATTGATTTTTGGTGCTTGTTTGGTAATATGCAATAAATTTAAACAATTAACTTAATGCTCATTGACGAATACATATTTATTGTAATAAGGTTAATACAATGTTGTTAATTTTTTAAATCATCAATAAAGTGAATTGGCATTCATTAAGAATCTAATCGAATAAAAATGATTGGAAAGTTGTATTTAATACGGTTTTGTTAATTTAATAGGATGAATATTGAACCATCTAAATACTCCGCTTTTCCTTTATATATTTTTTAACCAGGGTACTATTCAAAACCGAACGGCCAAATGTTCGATTACGTTACAATAAGTTGCGCAAATAAAATGCTGTTTACTATATATCAGTAACTTAGCAAACTGGAACAGGCTTTGAGCCAATCAAAACACTTGACCGCGTATACTTTCCATATCACCCTCTATGACCTGGCCTTGCTGGGAACAATATTTATCGGGCTGACTTTTACCCTGCTGATGTGGTTTACCAAAAAGATAAATCGGGCAGCGAACCGGTTTCTTGGCATGGCGCTTTGCGTGGTTGTTTTGTGGATGGTTTGGGTTTTGTGCGTTGATATCCGGTTGACTGGCTGCTTTCCGCGCTGGAGCTGGCTGCCCCTACAGTTTTCGTTGGCACTCGGCCCCTTTATCTTTTTTTATGTACTTAGAACAACCCAGCCGGAATATAAATTCCGGCGTAAAGATCTGCTACATTTTAGTCCCGTGCTGCTGGAATTGGGCGTTCAGGCGCTGGAAGTTAGGGACAGTATAAAAACCGGAGCAGCTACTTATGATACGCTGGCGTTTTATCAACTGAATCCTGTATTGCAATTGCTGGCCTTTGTTTCCGTCAGTATTTACTTATATCTGTCGTGTAGGCTGATAGAGCGATTTTATCGCCGCATGAAGTTTACTGGTGGTGATCGATATCGTCACGAATTACGCTGGCTGTATCGCTTACTACTGAGTTTCGGGCTGTTATGGTTAATGTGGATACCTTTTAAAGCGGTAGATTATTTTTACTATCATAACCAGTTAGGCATACATGCTTATTACCTTTTATACTTGCTTTTAGCGGTAACCGCTATCTGGATGGCAGCCTCAGCTTTTATAAAACAGGAGGCTGACCTACCAAACGAACCTGCTTCGTTTTTAAAGCCATCTCTCCCTGCGGAAATGAAGCAAAGGGGTATTTGGCTAAAGAAAGCCATGCAAATTGGCCTGTATTACCAGGACCCTGAACTGAGCTTAAGCTTACTTGCGCAAAAACTTGAACTAACTACCCATGAACTATCGCGGATCATCAATACGGTGTTCAAAAAAAGCTTTAATGATTTCATTAATGAATATCGCGTTCGGGATGTGGCCGGTAAAATGCAGGATCCGGCTTACAACAATATAACCTTATTGGGTATGGCATTCGACGCCGGATTTAACTCCAAAGCCACTTTCATCCGGGCTTTCAAACAATTGACTGGGAAAAATCCCGCAGAATATAAGCGTGAACTTGAAAAAGAGGTTTCAACTTATCATTTGCAACCTCACTCCCGAACGAGACAGATAATTTTAGTTCCTGAAGTACCAATATGGTCTCATGAACAATTAAATTACAATTCTATGTTTCGTAATTATCTGAAAATCGCATGGCGCAATACCCTGCGCAGCATCTCATACAGTACTATTAACATGCTTGGCCTGGCCGCCGGTTTGTGCAGCTTTATAGTTATCCTATTGTACATGAACTATGAATTGAGCTATGACAAATGGAGCCCGGAATTGAATAAGGTTTATCATGTTTCATTATATGAACATGAAGATTTTTTGAACACTACGCCTGCACCGTTGGCCGGTTTTTTGGCGCAAAAGTATCCCAATGCCGAAGCCGCTACTATGTTGCAATCACATGGGGACAATGAATCCCTGGTTGCGGCAGGTGAAAATAAATTCTATCAGAAAAACATCGTTTCGGTCGACTCGAATTTCTTAAAGGTTTTTCCTTATAAACTGGCAGCCGGAAACGCAGCTACAGCGTTGAACACGCCCAAAACGGTCATACTGACAAGGGATATTAGCCGTAAACTGTTTGGCAACGAAGACCCTATCGGTAAACAGATAAGGCTAAACGACCGTACTGACATAGTGGTGACTGGAGTACTGGAAGATCAGCCAGGGGCCACACATTTACCTGTTAGTATGCTGATACACGACGCCTTTGGTCGCGATAAATTCAATGGTTCCTGGAGTAATTATTCTTACCAAACCTATATCAAACTCAAACAACCGCAAAACGATGCTGCAATCGAGACAGCTATCAACCGGATTTATTACAACGAGCGGGTGAAAAACGCAGGGGTATCTTTTGAAAGCTATATAAAAACCGGCGCTAAAACCAACCTGTTTGTTGACCAGGTGCCGCGTATACACAATTTCCCGAAGCATGGCAGTAGCAATTTTTCCACAGTAACTATTTTGCTCGTCCTAGCAGTGTTGCTTTTACTGGCCGGAGCCATTAATTTCAGTAACCTGGCTATTGCTAAATCCATCAGTCGGGCAAAGGAGGTTGGAATCCGTAAAGTAATGGGATCAGACCGTAAACAACTCATCCTTCAATTTATGTGCGAAACTGCACTGCAATGCCTCATCAGTTTAGTTATCGCTGTCATTTTTCTGACGGTGGCGTTGCCCTATATCAATAATTCTTTTCATATCAGCCTCGGTTTTTTTGGGCAGCACGAAATGTTACGCATAGCCCTGCAATTAGCGGGTTGTTTGTTGATGATCATCCTGCTTTCTGGATTATATCCATCATTTTACTTGTCGAAATTCAAGGCTGCCAAAGTGTTAAAAGGCGATTACTCGACCGGTAAAAAAGGAACATTGTTCCGCAATAGCCTTATTGTGGTGCAGTTTATGGTATCGGTATTTTTTATTACCGGCATCATAGTCATCAAAAGCCAGATGAGCTTTATGCAAACCAGGGACAAAGGCTTTTCGGACGAGCAGTTGATACGCATAGAAAGTAGACAGGAGACCCGCGAAAACGGCTTTGATAATACCCGAAATATGCTGCTTTCCATACCTGGCGTAGCCAGCGTGGCGAAAACAACCAAAGTACCGGGCGATAGTATGTTCGCCGACACCACGACGTTTCCCTTCAAAAACAACGGAAAAAGTTATCGAATGTCGTCGGTTAAAGTAAGCGCCGATTATTTCAAAACGCTCGGGGTTTCTTTAAAAAAGGGGCGCTTTTTTACAAATGATGTTTCTGATCAACAAACGCGGACAGCGGTAATCAACCAATCGGCAGCTAGGAAATTGAACCTGTCTGATCCTGTGGGAGAAAATATCACTTTCCTTGACTGCGACAGCGTACCCATTCGGATCGTAGGTGTTGTAAAGGATTTCAATGTCCAGGGATTTGAAAGCGCGGTGCAACCCGTCGTATTCACTATTGGCAACAAGGCTTGTATGTTCCAGTCGGGGGGCGCTATCCTTGTTAAGTTGAACAGCAGCCACGCTCAGCAAACTATCGCCCGTATTACGCAAGCGTGGAAAAAAATAGAACCTGCCTTCCCGCTTCGTTATTCTTTTGTCGACCAAAACTTTGAGCAATTGTTTATTTCCTACGTACGGCTGGAAAAAATTATTACGTTTTTCGGCCTGGTCGCCATTATGATCTCTGTGATGGGCTTATTTGCGCTCACTGCCTTCTTTACCCGGCAACGCACAAAAGAAATCGGCGTGCGAAAGGTATTGGGCGCCAGTGTACCGCAGCTTACCACTATGTTAAGCAGGGATTTCATCTACCTGGTACTTTTATCGGTAGTCATTTTTACGCCTTTTACATGGTGGATGGTACAAAAGTGGCTGCAGAATTTTGCCTACCGCATTGATATAAGCTGGTGGATGTTTTTCGCCGCCGGCGTAACCGCAATTTTCATCGCAATAATAACCGTAAGCTTTCAATCTATTAAGGCAGCAGTAGCCAATCCGGCAGATAGTTTGAGGAGCGAATAATTGGCTTGTAATTCTAATATGTAATTAAAAGTCGGCCGTCCAATCTTCTGTTTTGGGAAATCGACACGAAGCCTGGTATGAAAATACCGGGCTTTATTGTTTATGTATGTCGGGAATTAAACTATATAATTAGGCATCCGGTTTAGCGGTGGTAAAGTTGAAGGCCTGCAAAAAGCATAAGAAAGGCTAACATGAAAAATAAGATAAATGCTATTATTGTTACCAGCCAGCGTGGCAACCTGAATTCCTCAGATGAATGATTTTTCATTTTATGCAGTCAATTATAAATGTAAATCTGTTTTACCTGCCAATTATTTTTATAACGCTTTATTTGAATTATTATTTTTGGCGTCCGCACCGGTTATCTAACAAAGATATGGCCGTAAACACAGATAACAACCCACAAATGCGACATTTTTTAGGATTGTTTACGGAAAAGAATCGACACAAAGCCTGGTATGAAAAATCGGGCTTTGTTGTTTTGTAATGAGTTTATTTGACACTAAAAGTTGATACCGCATAAAACTTGTTTGCTTTTAAAGTATCTTCGAATGTTTATATTAGACCAGAATATAAACTAAGCCGATGATCAAATTATCACAACTTCAATTTTCAAAAAGAAATCTTGTTAATTGTTTGCTGGTAGTTTTAATTACAACAAGTTGCAAAAAAAACAATATTCCCGTCAATAAGGTTTATTTGCCAACTAAATACAATAACCCCATGTCTCACCAGGTAAGTAGTTACCAATACGATTCCCAGAACAGGTTGATTGATATTAGCGGTATTGATACTGTGGGTTTTATACTTCCATCTACTACATCATCAGAAACGAAATTTAGCTATGATAACGATAATAGGATGGTTCAAGCTTTGGGTTACATAAACGGTGCTTTGTCTTTAACAACTACTTATACATATAGTGCAGGTTTAGTTAACGTTCACCGGGTTGCTGCTTCCGACATTTCTGATTATACAATGGCATTGGATAATAACAACAGGATAACAAGTCTGGGTAATGCCGGTGATTATCAATCTTATAAATACGATAGCGCGGGCAATATGATAAGCTTTTCAGATCTTAATAATGCATTGTCGCCTACCACTCCGCAAATAGTTGTTACTTACAGCTATGATAACCAAAAAGGTTGGTTCTCAGACGTTGTAGGAAATTCTGGTATGGGTAATGCAAATGACTCTAAAAACAATATAATGGGCTACGTGGTAAACTATCCCTTGCAACCATCATTGTCCTATACCGTTAGTAATAGGTATACTTATAATTCTGATGGATATCCCACCAGCTGTATTTCAACAGTTGTTACTACGAAAAATACAACAAGCTACACAGCAACCTACACCTACCTTGTTAAATAGAATTTACAAGTCGATCGGGCTTTGTTGTTTATAGTGTGCCGGTTCGATACAGCCCTAAAGCAGTGTGCGTATATTATTTAGCGTTTTTCATTTTACTTATCCATAAGTAAACCGACCAAATACATGTAATACCAAACAGCACCAATACAGGAATGTCATATTGGCGAAAGAATGAATGGAAATAGCCACCTACTAAAACGTACGCAGAAGCGATACAAAGTTTCAATACGATAAATTCGGCGTTTGACCAGCTGGTTTTGATTTTAAAAAAGTTCATAGTGTCGTTTTTATATATAAATATCTGCATAAATAAGCAATGGTTTATTGATTGTTATCACCTAATTTGTTGATAGTTAGCAAAAAATACCGGGCTTTGTTATTATTGTCTGTCAATAATACTTTAGATAGAAAATAACCCATACGATCTTCAGTACTGAATTACTTCAGAATTTAACGATATATTTAGCTGTATAACTAAACAACATTTACCAATATTATCAGCTTAAATAAGATGACCATAGTAGAACCAAAGAAAAAGGATATAATACATCCGGGAAGTAAGAAAAAACACTCTGCTGCGCTGCGTTTATGGCATTGGGCCAATATGATAGTTATTAGCGGTTCGTTATTGACCGTGCTACTAAATTCAACCGTTTTAAGCGGGGGAAATGATGCGCCTGTAATTAAACAGGCTTTGCAGAAAGCGGGTGCTATTGTTACGGACAAGCAGGTAACATCTGCAACGCACGATCTGAGCGATAAGGTATGGGACATTCACGTTTATTTTGGATATGGATTAGTTGCCTTGCTTTTATTTAGATTGATATTAGAGTTTTTTCAACTTGCAGATCAAAAATTTATAAGAATATTGAAGACCGCATGGCGCAAATTCACACAAGCTAAAAAGCCCGGGGCTACGGCCCGGCATGAAGTGGCTGTGAAAAGTATATATGCTGTGTTTTATTTGTTATTAATTACTATGGCTGTAACGGGTTTATTTTTGGCGTTTGAAGACTTTTTTGCACCTTATAAATCTATAAGGCATTCGGTTAAAGAAGTACATAACTTTTGTATGTACCCTATTCTGGCGTTTATAGGCATTCACCTTATAGGAGTATTCCTGGCTGAACGAAAAGACAGTAAAGGTATTGTATCAGATATGATAAATGGTGGCTAATATTGGAGTAATAATTGGATCTATTGACAGGACTCTCCTATTATAATATTTAGCTTTATAAAAAACTTGGTTATCGCCTACTACCGTCATGTCTAAAAATCACGATTTAAAAGAGGTTGCCCGTTTTTTTCTGCGCCTGGGCTTTACCGCATTTGGCGGACCTGCTGTACATATAGCAATGATGCGTGACGAGGCGGTAATGAAACGCAAATGGATGAGCGAGCAACATTTTCTTGACCTGGTTGGCGCCACCAACTTAATACCCGGACCCAACAGTACCGAAATGGCTATACACATTGGCCAGGAACGCGCCGGATGGCGCGGACTATTAATAGGTGGCTTATGCTTTATTATGCCTGCTGTTTTAATAACACTGGGGTTTGCCTGGCTATATAAAACGTATGGGCATCTTACACAGGTGCAGCCATTTATTTATGGTATTAAGCCTGCCATTATTGCTGTAATTATTGCCGCAGTATATCCATTATTAGTTAAATCTTTGCAAACCCTTGAGCTGGCTATTATTGGTATAGCTTGTTTGGCGCTTTGTTTTTTTGGAATATCCCAGGTCGCTATTTTATTTGGAGCTGGTTTTTTATCAATGGGAATAGCTGCTATTCGTATGAGAAAAACAAATAACATAGTTTCATTTATATCGCTGCCACTTTTTTATACAAGTGATACTAGTTTTTTTAGCCCGGCTAATATTAGCTTATTTTTATCCTTTTTAAAGATCGGTGCGATATTGTATGGCAGCGGCTATGTGTTATTTGCTTTTCTTGATGCCGAATTAGTAAAGAAAGGGATTATATCGCACCAGCAATTGATTGATGCCATTGCCGTTGGGCAATTTACACCGGGGCCGGTATTTTCATCAGTTACCTTTATTGGCTACCAGGTTAGCGGTATCAACGGTGCAGTGCTTGCTACTATCGGGATATTTCTCCCCTCGTTTTTGTTTGTTGCCTTTCTTAATCCGTTGGTTAAGAAAATGCGCGGATCTAAATTGTTTGGTGCTTTTTTAAACGCAGTTAACGTGGCTTCAATTGCCCTTATTGCTTTTGTATGTTACCAGTTGGGTAAAGACAGCCTTACCAGTTGGCGAGAGATACTAATAGCGATTTGCAGCGCTGTTATACTATTTAACTTCCGCAAAATTAATAGTGCCTTTATTATTTTGGCCAGTTCTATAACTGGGTATTTGCTGCTATTGTTATAAGTACTTTAAGATTTTATCTGCCAGTTATTTAATAACAAAAGTATTGTTCCAGTTACCGCTTACGCCTGAGAAAGTGTATAACGAAGTATTTGTTGCATCAAAAATATCAGCTTTGATTGCTTTGGTACCGTTTGGACAAATGGCTATGTAAACAGCAAGACCCGATGCTGGTGTGTATTTAAGTTGCCCTACCCCCTGTTCGTTAAATATAAATGGTGTAGTAATATTGCCTATGGTGGCTATTGCAGTACAGTCAGTACAGGTAACCTGTATCAATGCAATGCCTTTTGTTCCGTTATACCAATCGTAAGTATTGGCTTGGGCAGCGATGGTAGTAACTGCTAAAGTATCAGCTTTAGCAGTAATTGTATTGCTTTTTACAGGTGTGGGGTTAATGCCTGCCTTTAAACAGCCGGTTAATAATAATGATGATAAAAGTATTAAGTATATAGGCTTCATAGTTCAGTACTTGGTAAATCTGGCTTATCATATTAATTAATAGGTAATATGATAACCTACTTCCGCTGAACAAAAAGTAATCCAAGTAAGATCTCCGTAAGCGGCACGATAAACAGCCACATTAAGTGGGGAATTTTTTCGCATTATGTGAAAAAATTCCCCACTTGTTCCACAAATAGAATAAGTGTTTAAAAAATTGATGTGAGAAATTATGTAAATAAATTACACATTTGCGGCAGATACACTACTATGGGTTTAAAAAAGGCAATACGAAAAGCATTAGGTTATAAGGAAACGAACAGGTACTTAAATGAGTCATATTCCCAGGAAGGCGAGGATATGGTTTTGTATCGAATATTTGAGAATAATAAGGATGGCGTTTATGTGGACGTTGGTGCGCATCACCCGGCATTATATTCTAATACCTACAAATTTTATAATATGGGCTGGCGCGGAATAAACATTGATGCTATGCCCGATTCAATGAAACTTTTTAACGTGCTACGCCCGGGTGATATAAATATAGAATGCCCAATTTCGGACACGGAAGCTATTTTGCCATTTTATATATTTAATGAACCTGCGCTTAATACTTTGTCTAAAGAATTGGCTGATGAAAGAAGTAAAAAGCCCGAATATCATATAGTTCAAACTGTGAATTTGAAGACAAGAACATTATCTTCAATCTTGTCTGAAAACGGTTTTGATAAAAAGAGTATCGACTTTCTTACCATTGATGCCGAGGGTTTTGACGACCAGATATTGCGATCTAACGATTGGAATATTTTCAGACCTAAAGTAGTTCTTTTCGAAAGCGAACGTACCTATAATGAGATGATCCTGTCAGAGTTGAACGAATTCCTAAAAGCCCGGGGATATAGTTTCTTTGCGAAGACAGTAAAGACATTTTTTTATAAGGATGATCGTACAGCAGAATAAAGCAATTATCAGAATGTAATTTTCTTCTTTAGGCTGCTACTCGTGATTTCCTGTATTACTATATTTTTAATAGCTTTACTATAAGCGCATGGTGATTTTCAAACACCTTCATTGCATAATCTTATATCGGTGGCACTGAATAGAAATTCCAACTTACAAGAATACCCATCGGGTAAAGGAGCTATACTGCCAATAGTTGTTGGTGGTGTCGGACTTTTTTCAATGTCATACCTGGCCTATCTTTTGCAGACCGGACATCTGTCTTTACTCAATATTTCAAAATTCAAGATCGTAAACTTTACGTTTACAATGCAGCTTTACATTTTGCCCATTTCATTTGTCGGATTGGGTTTCCTGTTTTTTTATGATAGGAATTCTTTTCGGAGCTTTTTTAGGTTTAAGTTAAATACAGTCGACGATCACCAGTCAACATGGAAAACACTGGGCCCTATACTTGCTATTGCGTTTACAGTTGGTACCGTTTTGTTAATGTCTTTTAATGTGATGGCAAGCAACGGTACAATTAACACAACATTTTTTAGGCTTTTACCGCTCGTGATTTTGTTTGCCGCTACCAATGCATGGTCAGAAGAGATGGTGAGCAGATTTGTTATTGTTGCCGGATTATTTGGTAAAATTAGGCCCACAGTAATCTGTTGGATATCGGCCATAATATTTGGCATTCCTCATTTTTTGGGTACGCCAAGTGGTTTATCCGGTGTAGTAATGTCGGGTTTATTGGGTTGGCTGTTGGCCAAATCTGTAATTGAAACCAAAAGTTTAGGCTGGGCATTATTCATACACTTTCTGCAGGACATGGCCATTTTTGGTGCGGGTGCTATGATAATTTCGGGTTCAAATTAAACGCGCTTTCTTAGTTTTTTTATTTTGCTTTATTATTAGGGAAACTTACACCCGGGCCGAAGTAACAGGAATTCTCCTTTATTTTACCGTCTTTAAGCTTAAAATACTCGGTATTTCTAAATACCCTGCCATCGTTAGTCCAACCGTTATAGGTTACAAAGGCATCGTCGCCATTGATCATCAACTTTTCAATATCAAATTTTTTAGTGTTAGTGCAGTTTGGCCAACACCGTACTTTATAGGTTTGCAAGTCAATATGGTCGTCAACGGGGCTGTTGAAAGTAAAGCCATCAGCAAGAATCGAGGTCAACATATTCCAATCTTTTTTTTCATAAGCGGTGTAATAAGCCCTGACGGTTTTTTCGTTTGCTGCATTGTTGTCTGAAATAATACAGCCCATATTCAGAGATAACAAGGTTGCCACAAATAAACATAAGATCACATTTTTTTTAAAGTCCTTTTTCATACCATTATATTTTACATGAATATACCTTTTTCTTTACAAGATAATAACTAACTCCGGCAAAATGAAATTCCCGTTGCTTATTTACTGTCCAACGCTTTGATAAACGCTATTAATTCCTTCTTCTCTTTCTCTGTAAGATGCAACGGCGTTGCGGTTAATGTTTGGTTATTAACTCTTATCCCCTCGCCTGCCCCGCCGCCCTTGTTGTAGAAGTCAATTACTTCTTCCAGTGTGGTGAATACCCCATTATGCATGTAGGGTGCGGTTTGCGCGGCATTTCGTACGGTTGTGGTTTTAAAAGCGTATTTATAATGCGGAAGTGGCTGTATAGCATACAGCCCCATATCCGGGTCGATAGATTTGTCGGTTTTTGATTTGGGTACACCTATTACTTCGGCTTCTATTCGGTTAAACTTTGGCGGGAACGTTCCGTTAAACAGTGGCATATAATGGCAAGTGCCGCAACGTGCTTTCCCCATAAACAGGTTAAAGCCGTTTAACTCAGTTCGGTTCATGGCTTTTTCATTACCCTGCATATACTGGTCAAAGCGGCTGTTCAATGTTATAAGGCTACGTATATATGAACCCAGCGCATTCATTACCTCTAACGTATCAATAGCGGTGCGCGATTTGTTTGGATAGGCTGCTGTAAACAGTTCGCGGTATTGTTTATCCTGCCAAAGCTTTGTTGCCGATATTTTCATATCCCCGTGCATTTCGGTTTTACTTTGTACTACGGCCAGCGCCTGATCTTCTAAACTGGCCGCACGTAAGTCGTAAAACAAGGCGGGTTGCAAGGCTGCGTTTAATAATGTCGGCGTATTACGCGCAATAGTTCCTTTGCCTGTGATGTCGATATTTTTAACTAATCCGTCCGTAAATGCCATATTGGGTTTGTGGCACGACGCGCAACTACGCGATGCGGTGCCCGATAAAACAGGATCGGCAAATAGTTTTTTCCCTAAGGCAATTCTTTTATCGGTAACAAAGTATTCGGGGCTTGGCGCGTAGGCATTCACATTAAAAGCATCCTTATCAAATAAAGTAGATGCGCTTTGGTTAAGCAGCCGGTTGTATTTAACAACAGGCAGGTTGCTATGTTGCTGTAATTTAGTAAGACTTATGGTAACTGGGTTGCCATAGCGGGTAATAAACAAAGCCGGGTTAAAATTATTAAAGGCTGTGTTTTTTTGCAGATAATTTGCTGCTGCCGTAAGAGCGCTATTTAAACCATAATCGTTTTTATTTTGGGTATAATTTGCCATTACATCTTTGAGGTTAATGACGCTGGTTGCAGATTCGCCCATACTATTTTCAGAAAGCGGATCGTCAAATCCGGCTATGCCTAATGTAATGATGCGGAACATTTCCAGTTTTATGGCATCGAAAACCTGCCAATTATATAGATCTATTTTTTTGAAATAGGTTTTTATGTCGGCTACGTCATCAGCCAATTGCTTTGTCTGCGCTATTAATTGTTTGCGGTATTTCAGGTTGTATTTTGGATAAAGTTCTCCTTCTATTACCTGTAATCCTCGGGGATCAAACACCTGTCCGCTTAACTCAACCTCGGGTACAGGCGGGCCGTTTACAAAACGGCTAATGTTGGGCGTAAAATATTCGGCGGCCCATTCAATTTTTTTGTAGGATAAACGGGTATGCAGAAAAACCTGCTGTAATTCTGTTTGAGTCGCTTTGCCGTTTATGGCAGATTGTAAATTATGTATATCGGCAAAGAGGCTATCTATTTGCAATAATAAGCGCTGCTTAATGATCTGCTCGGGTATATCAGCAGGCTTTGTAGCCGAGAAAAAAGAGTAGCCGGTTATAATTAGGAATACAGATATTATTAATCCGGCTCTGAACATTTAAAAACTGAGTGCGTTGCTAAGCGGGTTGGCGTTTTTATCGCGGTTATTTAATGGTTTAAGCCCCCATCTTTTTTCTATAAAAGACAAGATGCTTACCGTTTCATATTGCGTGTGGTCTACATATCCTTTTTTAGCAAATGGCGATATGATAATTGCCGGTACGCGTGTACCCGGTCCCCATTTATCAATAACCGGTGGCGCAACATGATCCCAGAAACCACCGTTTTCGTCGTAAGTTAAAATGATAACCACATCTTTGGCGTTAGGGCCGTTCAATATAGCATTAATCAATTGTACGGCATGGTTCTCGCCATGGGTAACATCAGAGTATCCCGGATGTTCGTTATCTAAACCTAAGGGTTTTATGAATGAAACAGCGGGTAGCGTTCCTTTTTTGGCAGCCTCAAAAAACTCGGTTTCATCTTTTAAGTGCTCTTTTTTTGCAGCTGTACCATCGGCATAATTAGCAAAATAAATAAATGGCTGGTGGTGGTATTGGAATGTTTTATCCGGTTTGCCGGCTATCGCATCGTTCCATCCGCCCGAATACCACGCCCATGAAACGTTCTTTTCAGATAATCTGTCGCCGATTGTTGGGTTAGTTTGATTGGGCACCAATGACGCAGGCGCAGAATTTGCAGGATGCGGCATATTTACCGAATAGATAGTATTTACCGCAAACCCGTCTGGTGTTACCAGGCCGTCATTTGTCATTTTACCTGATGCATCCACAGTAGCTTTCATACTAACTGATGCATCTGGAAAAGTTGGAGTTGCAGCCGCAATTAACCATTGGTGGTTTAAAAACGAACTGCCAAAAGCACTATGGAAAAAGTGGTCGCAAAGCGTATATTTTTTTGCAATGGCATATAATGGCAACAGGCTGGTTTTATAATATCCCATAGTCATACCTTTTGAACTATTGTAATAGGCAAATTTATCCATCTTACCGCCGTCAATCTGCAATTGTTCCTGGTAATAGCGGTGCAAAACATCGGGCGTTTGTTGATCGGCAGGGATATATTGATCGATATTAAAATAGTTGTTTGGTAAATTTGTTGGGAACGCACTGCTGCGTGGTATAGGCGGTAGTGTGGCGTAAACATTACCATCTTTATCTAACTGCGTAACATTACCAGCCTTAGCCTGTGCAATACCATCGGCACCTTCAAACTGGCCGTACAGGTTATCGAAACTATGGTTTTCCATATAGATAACCACCACATGGCCCACTTTGTCAATTGCTGCTGGGGCCTTGGGTTTAGGCTCTGGTTTATACATAAAAGCTGTAATGGCAATAAATACCCCGGCAACGCCTATAATGGCAATAAATTTGAACTTAAATTGGGCAGAAATGGTTTTCATAAGTGGTGTCAATTTATAACTATTAAGGTTATAAATATATTAACAAAAGTTTAAATTAATGTGATGTGTTAACAGATTACCCCAACGGTAAAACACAAACAGGGGCGCAAATATTTGCGCCCCTGTTTGATAATAATCTGAACATAAAAGCAATTAAGGCACCAGGAAATAATAAAGGAGCCAGCAAATTATCCCGCCTGCAAACAATAGCACAAAGCCACTGAAGCGCTTCTTCTTCATAAAACATATCATTACGATGCCCGTTAATGATACCAATGCCAAAAATATGGCTGACGCGTCAATGAGCCAGGCCCACTTTTTGCCGCTGTCCCTACCCTTGTGCAGATCATTCATAACGGCGAAAACACCAAGGCTGGTTTCAGTTATTTTGTATTCACCGGTTTCGCGATTAACAAAGGCGTCGGCACTATAACCAGGACCCTTGAATGATAAGGTACATTGGTTATCGTCAATAATAAAGTCGCCTATTTCACCTTTAATGTGGCTGGTATGTTTTATGTATTGTACAATTTCCAGCTTTGCAATTGTAGCGGTATCTTTTACCTTAACCCACTTTAACGGCACTTTTCCGGTATATTTTTTTATCACTTCCTTACCGTCAAACCATTCGGTATGGTTTAAAGTCAAGCCTGTTACCGCAAAGAACAGGATAACAACAAAGCTTACCATTGAAAGGTAAATATGTAACCAGCGTGAAAACGAGGCGGTACGTTTTTTCCATACTGCCTTTGGTTCTTTTTCGACAACCTTATGGGGCCGGCGAATTAATGTACGTGGAGCCGGGTTATTGGCCATCGGCTTTCTTAGCGTAGTCTAACGATGCACCCGCAATTTCAACACCACCAGCAATAGTTATTGATTTTGGTGTTTGGGTAAAATCCATTTCCTGTGTCATTAACTGGTGGGTACCATGTTCACGGGCTGCTTCAATCATTATAGTGTATGGGCCTCGTTTAACCAGTTCGCCTTTGTCGTTTTTACCATCCCATTTAAGCGTGTATTTACCTGCACTACGTGTAGCGCTGGTGGTTGAACTTACACTTTGGTCGGCTTCGGCAAACTTGCTATAATAGGCTTCGTACCACATTGTCATTTCATTAAGGTACTTATTTTTGTTATACCATAAAGCTATACTACGAACAGGTTTTTTGTCTTTATCTGCTATCCATACTGCAAGATATGGCCTTTGAACCCGCATACCTTCAATATGGGCAAGCTCTACATTTATTTTTAGCTCATAAGCCGGGTCCCAGGTTTTATCTGCATTTGTAACCGTTGGTTTGGCAACGCTAGCTTTAACGGCGGCTTTTTCAAAGTTTTTCCAGCCTTTGCTTTCAAAACGCTTTCCATCACTTGTCATCAACATATATTCTGCACCTTTTACGGTGGTAGCCAATGTCTTACTTTCTTCAGGAGTTAATATATTAAATGCTGTTGCCAATGCACCCGCATCGGTAGCGTTGTCGGCTACAACAGTAGCACTGATAATTTTGTCGGCAGGTTGGCCTGTACGCGGGTCAACAATGTGTGAATGCCATTGACCGTTAACTAACTCGCCACGACGATAGTTACCGCTTGTTGCAACTGTTTTATTATTTATAGATAAGGTTGCGATAGGCGCATCATTTTCGGCGTCTGCTTTTGGATCGCTTACTTCAATTTGCTCTGTATGCTCGCCGCGAACCAGTATATCACCACCAATGTTTAATACCACACCTGTTGTTCCAGTTGAATTCATAGCAACCTCGCAAGCTTTATTCATTACGTAACTTTTAATAAATGTGTTTAGCATCAATGGCGCGTCGTCCAGGTGGGTTGCTGTATGATTTACTGCATTTAACTGCCAATGTTGTTGTTTTACCTTCGCTATAGCGGCTGCTAATTCGGGGGTTGTTGGCTGTGTATTACGCTTTGCCGCGTCTCTCCATACCTTACCTACTACCTCTGCCGAGGCATCTAACGCGCCATTTGTTTGTACCCGCCATTTATCAAACAGGTTTAAAGCGTCAAAAAGCTCGGGCGATACTTTTACCGCTTTGTTACTGGTACGCATCCATAGGCTAAATTCGCTTGTAGCGTCGTACCCGCTTAATATTTTGTTTAATCTGTCTATTTCGTTCATTGCTTTGTCTTCAGCAAGTGTCGCATCACTTGCAGATGTGGCAGCAATTTTTATTTCGAGCGATGTGCCTAAAACATTTTCATAATCGGACACATACATTTTACTGTTTTTTGCCGGAGGATTGATCATACTGCTACATAGGATAACCAGCAGTAAAGAAGAAATAGTTGATAGTTTGAACTTCATTTTTGTAAGTGTTACGTTTTAAATATCTAATTGTATTTTGTAGTAATTCTGAAGTAAATATGCTAGAACAGAATTATTAATTAGAATCAATCTAATTAAGGCAAAGATATAACGCTGCTTCACAATTCAAAAAATTATTTAGAATAATTTTAAATAAGCTTCCGGTGTTAAGTACTTAGACATTTATTATTTTCAACAACAATACTACACATGAATATTTGTTCTGAAAATCAGAATCTGCAAAAAGACAAAATGTATAGACGGAAAGGCATCTGCAGCCTTTAAAAAATAGGCGTATATTTATATATTATGAATAAGTAAATAGTACTTACTTCTTTTTCGTCCGTTTTTTCTCAACTATTTCTTTACCGTATTTGTCCTTGTTTGACGTGGTACGCTCTTTTTCTAAAGCAATTTCGTATTCCAGTTCGGGATCTATGTTTTGAGCTTCTACTCTTTCGGCTTTTTCCATTAACTCATCATGGTGTTCATGCAAATAAGCCAGTTGTTTTTTACCATAACCTAAACGGGTAAATAATACAAACAGCACGGGTACAATAAATATGGAGATACTTGACGACGCGATCATCCCGCCTAATACGGTAACACCAATGGTGTTCCTTGATTCGGCGCCTGCACCTGTTGCTAACACCAACGGCAGTACGCCCAATATAAATGCCATAGAGGTCATTATAATTGGCCTTAAACGCAAGCGTACGGCTTCAAGGGTTGATTTGATCAGTTCTTCGCCCCTATCAACCCTTATCTTGGCAAACTCAACTATCAAGATAGCATTTTTTGCAGATAAACCGATGAGGGTTATTAAGCCTATTTGCGCATAGACGTTATTGGTTATACCAGGCGCCATGGTAAGCGCCAATATAGCGCCGAACGCGCTTATAGGAACCGCTAACATTACAGAGAATGGTACCGACCAACTTTCGTACAATGCCGCCAGGAACAGGAATACAAATATGATAGAAAACAGGAATATGTAAACCGTTATTGATCCGGCTTTTATTTCCTCATAACTAAGGCCCGAGAACTCGTAAGTGTAACCTCGCGGCAATATTTTAGCACATAGCTTTTTCAGTTCCTCAATGGATTGACCACTACTATAGCCTTGAGGTATTGAACCATCAACCTGCGCCGAACGGAAAAGGTTGAAATGCGTAATAAGCGGTGCCGCGACTGTTGGTTTATAATTAATTACAGCGCTTAAAGGCAGCATATTACCTACGCTATTACGTACATAGTATTTATCCATATTGGATATTAATGCCCTGTAACCGGTGTCGGCCTGTATAACAACGTGGTATGTTCTGTTATATAGGGTAAAATTACTTACAAACAAGCTACCCATGTAGGCTTGCATTGTTGAAAACACATCAGAAATATTAACACCTAATTTTTGGCACTTGGCCCTGTCTACCGTTAACTCAAAACTTGGTGTGTGTGCAGAGAAATAACTATTGGCAGTTGACGTAGCCGGTACTTTTTTAGCTGCAGCAATAAATTTTCTAACTACTTTTTCAAAAGCGAAAATATCATCGGTCGAGTTACCTTCCTCTATCTGCATAGAAAAACCCGCCGTTTGTCCTATGCCACGGATAGGCGGTGGCTGTGTGACAACAATAGCTGCGTTTTTTATACCTGCTTTGGCTATTCGTTTTTTCAATACGTCCATAATACCCGGAACCATGGTTTCGGGTGTGGTGCGTTCGTCCCATGGTTTTAGCATTAAAAACATAGAACCGTTATTGGAGTTGGCGCCACCGTTGGATATATTAAAACCCGATATTGCTGTATAATGCCCGACACCTGGTGTTGACCCAACTATCTTCATTAATTTTTCCATTACAGCAACTGATTGCCCTGTTGAAGATGCTTCAGGCAATTGATATGTTACATATAAACGTCCGCCATCCTCAGGTGGAACAAAACCCGAAGGTTTGGCCATAAATAAAAGGTAAGCTCCCGCACAGATACATACCAGTATAATTACAACATACCTTGATCCTTTTATACACTTACGGACACCGTTGGTGTATTTACCCGTTATTTTATCAAAGCCTTTATTAAACCAATTGAAAAATTTATCTATCCAGTTTGATTTTTCGGTAACGGGTTTACTTGGCCGTAACAACAATGTGCAAAGCGCCGGTGTTAATGATAGGGCTATAAATGCCGATAACATAACCGATATGGCAATAGTTATAGCAAATTGTTGATACAAACGGCCCACAATGCCGGGAATAAATCCTACCGGAACAAATACCGCAGCCAAAATAAGCGCAATAGCAACAACCGGGGCCGATATTTCTTTCATGGCATTATAGGTAGCTTCCTTAGGCGACATGCCTTTCTCATCAATATAATGCTGCACTGCCTCTACCACTATAATAGCATCATCTACCACAATACCAATGGCCAATACGAAACCAAACATGGTTAAGGTATTTATAGTAAAACCTAAAGGGATAAAGAAGCAGAATGTTGCTAATATTGATACGGGGATAGCCAATATAGGTATAATGGTTGACCGCCAGTTTTGTAGAAAAATAAGTACTACCAACGCAACAAGTCCCAATGCTTTTAATAAAGTACCTATTACTTCCTGCATAGATACTTTAATAATGGTGATTGACTCGAATGGAACTACATAGTCAACATCGGCAGGGAATGATTTTTTTAATCGCGCCAGCTCATCATATACATTTTTAGCGGTTTGCAAAGCGTTACTGCCCGGCGATTGGAATATTTGTATGGTAGAAGCGCGGTTGCCATCAACAAATGCGTTACTTGAGAAGGTAAACTTACCAAGCTCTATCCTGGCTACGTCCTTTAAGTATACAATTTGGCCGGTTGTTGGGTCTGATTTGACTATTATTTTTTCATATTCCGATACCTTATTGATCATACCGTTTACCAGTATGCCTGTTTCATAAACCTGTGATGAGTTTTGAGGCGGTGTACCTACAGAACCCGCTGCGACATATACATTCTGCCCGTTCAGCGCATTAACAACATCATTAGGCGTTAAGTTGTAGGATGCCATTTTATCTGGATTCATCCAGACACGCATACTAAATTGATCCACCCGTGCGCCAACATCACCCACACCCGGAACGCGCAAAATGGCATCCTGGATAAATGTACTGGTATAGTTATCTAAAAAGGTAATACTATGCGTTCTATGCGGCGAATAAATTGCCACCAGCATTAACTGGTCGGGGTTACTTGCCCGCACATTCACACCCAGTTTTCCTACAACCGATGGCAGCAACGGCTTTGCAATGCTCATACGGTTTTGAACGTTTAGCGCTGCAATATGCACGTTAGTTCCTACATCAAAGGTAACACGCACACTCATGCCGCCGCTATTGGTACTGGTACTGGTCATGTATTCCATGCCGGGCGTACCGTTTACCTGCTCTTCTATTGGCGTGGCAATTTGTTGTTCAACCGTTTGTGCATCGGCACCTGTATAAGAGGCACTTACCGATACACTGGGTGGAGAAATATTAGGATATTGATCGACCGCTAAATTAAAAAGGCATATTATCCCTGATATCATTAATACCACGGAAATCACAATCGCAGTTACCGGTCTTTTGATGAATGTATTCGCAATCATATATGCTCAGATTTGCCCAGCTCACGCGATTTTGTCAACTCGTATTCTAACTCAGGGTCAATGTTTTGTGCTTCTACCTTCTTTTCTTTTTCTAACAATTGCTTATGATGAGCTTTCAGATAAGCTAGCTGCTCTTTACCGTACGATACCTTTGTTATAAGAACATACAGCACCGGTACAATAAATATAGCTATGGAAGAAGCCGCAAGCATGCCGCCCAATACCGTTAATCCAATAGTACGGCGGGCAACAGCGCCCGCACCTGTTGCAAATACAAGCGGCAATACACCCAATATAAATGCCAGCGACGTCATGATAATTGGCCGTAAACGCAGGCTTACCGCATCTAAGGTTGATTTGATGAGATCCTCGCCCCTGTCTACCCGCACTTTTGCAAACTCAACAATCAGGATGGCATTTTTGGCAGCAAGGCCTATCAATGTTATTAACCCAATTTGCGCGTAAACGTTGTTGGTTAAACTCGGCACAATAAACAAGGCTATAATAGCTCCGAATGCACCTACCGGTACAGCAAGCAATACCGAGAATGGTACCGACCAACTTTCATACAATGCAGCCAGGAACAGGAACACAAAGGTTATAGAGAAAAGGAAGATATAAATAGTAGTTGATCCCGCTTTTTGCTCTTCATAACTTAAGCCCGAAAACTCATAAGTATAACCTTGTGGTAAAACTTTACCGGCAACATCCTGTAATGCTTTTAATGCATCGGTACTGCTGTAACCCGGCGATGATGAACCATCAATTTCTGCAGTACGGAATATATTAAAGTGCGATATTAAAGGCGCGGCTTCTGTTGGTGCGTAGCTAATAACTGTTCCCAGTGGCACCATAGTACCGGCCTGGTTGCGCACATAATATTTATTCATGTCGGCAATGCTGGTACGGAAGGCCGTGTCTGCCTGCACAACAACGTGGAATGTACGGTTGTATGTGGTAAAGTCGTTAATATACAAACTGCCCATATAGGCTTGTATGGTAGTAAATACATCGGCCACATTCACCCCTAATTTCTCGCATTTTTCACGATCAACTGTTAGGTTATAGTTTGGCGTATGCGCGGTAAAGAAGCTGAACGCTTTTGTTATAGCCGGATTTTTATTGGCTTCGGTAACAAATTTATTTACTACTTTTTCAAACGCGTGAATATCGTCGTTGGTGCTGCGTTGCTCTATCTGCATACTAAAACCAACTGTTGAACCCACACCCGGTAAGGGAGATGGTTGTATAACTTCAACATCGGCATTTTTAATACCGGCATCGGCTATACGTTTTTGTAATACGCCAATAATACCCGGAACCTGTTGGTCATCTTTAGTACGATCATCCCATGGTGCCAATTGGCAATATATGGTACCATTGTTAGAGTTACTGGCGTTAGTTACTACGTTTAAGCCAGATAATGCCGCATAATGCGCAACACCCGGTGTTGAACCAACTACCTTCATTAGTTTTTCCATCACAGCAACAGATTGTGCTGTTGAGGAAGCAGGTGGTAACTGGAAGGTAACATACAAGTTTCCGTCATCCTCAGAAGGTATAAACCCTGATGGTTTGCCCTGAAACATAAAATAGGTGCCGATACAGATACAAACCAATAGTATTACAATATACTTTGCACCAGATATACTCTTTTTTACACCTGCGGTATAATTAACCGTTACCCTATCAAACCATTTATTAAAGCGTGCAAATTGCCTGTCCATCCAATTTGGTTTCCTGTTTGGATCTGTTGGTTTTAATAATAAGGTACATAATGCCGGAGTTAATGATAAAGCGATAAATGCTGATATCATTACCGAAATAGCTATGGTTATAGCAAATTGCTGGTACAAACGGCCAACTATACCCGGAATGAAACCTACCGGAACAAACACCGCCGCCAATATGAGTGCGATGGCTACAACCGGTGCCGAAATATCTTTCATGGCCTGATAGGTTGCCTCTTTAGGCGACATTTTATCATGATCGATATAATGCTGCACCGCCTCGACCACAATAATGGCGTCATCCACCACAATACCTATGGCCAGTACGAAACCGAACATGGTTAATGTATTGATGGTAAAGCCAAGCGGAATAAAGAAGCAGAAAGTACCAAAAATTGATACGGGGATAGCCAATACCGGGATAAGCGTTGAGCGCCAGGTTTGTAAAAACACAAATACCACCAACGCCACCAGCGCCAGTGTTTTTAATAATGTTCCTACCACGTCCTGCATAGAAACTTTTACCACGGTTACCGACTCGAATGGTACGCTGTACTCAACATCGGTAGGGAAAGTTTGCTTTAGTTTAGCTAATTCGTCATAAACACCTTTAGCAGTTTCCAACGCGTTACTGCCGGGCGCCTGGTAAATTTGCAGGTATGATGCACGGTGGCCATCGACAAATGAATTACTTGAGAAAGTAAACTTGCCCAGTTCAACCCTTGCAATATCTTTCATATAAACCAGTTGACCGGTACTCGGTATAGTTTTTATGATGATGTTTTGAAATTCAGAAACTTTGCTTAAACGGCCATTCACCAAAATACCCAACTCATAAGTTTGAGTAGATGACTGCGGCGGCACACCAGCCGTACCTGCTGCTACCTGTACGTTTTGCGCGTTAAGAGCAGCTATAACATCAGACGGTGTTAAGCTGTAAGCAGCCATTTTTTCAGGATTCATCCATATACGCATACTGAAATCATCAGTAAAGCGGTTAATGCTGCCTACGCCTGGTACACGCAGTAATGCATCCTGTATAAATATATTGGTGTAATTGTCGAGAAAGGTAATGTTGTGCGAATCTTTTGGCGCGTATATAGCAACCATCATCAGCATACTTGGATTCAATGCACGTACAGTTAAACCTAAACGGCTTACAACTGCAGGTAATAATGGACTTGCAATACTTACACGGTTTTGAACATCGAGGGCGGCAACATCAATATCGGTACCTATTTTAAAGGTAACGTTCATGCTCATCAGCCCGTTGTTGGTGCTGTTGCTTTGCATGTACTCCATTCCGGGAGTACCGTTTACCTGTTCTTCGACAGGCGTAGCAACGGTTTGCTCTACGGTTTGCGCATCGGCGCCGGTAAACTGGCCGTTTACCTGTACAATAGGCGGCGTAATATCCGGATACTGGTCAATAGGCAACAGCAAAATAGACACCGTACCGGTAATTACCAATACAATTGATATAACTATCGCAGTTACGGGTCTTTTTATAAAGGTATTAGCAATCATAGGTTATTATCTAAACACAAGAATTGTATTGTTATCTATCGTCCGCCTTTACCACCGCCGCCTGGTGCAACTTTGTTGGCAGTAGTTATTTTTGAACCATCATGCAATGATTGTAAACCATCAACAATAATTCGGTCGCCTGCATTTATGCCGCTCTTAATGATAACGTTAGGGCCAATAGTTTGCCCTGTAACCACCTTTTTTTGATGAGCCAGCAAAGCCTTCATTTTTTTAGACGCAGAGTCTTTACCCATTTTTGGGTTATTTATCATTGTATCGGCGGCAACAAATACAAAGTATTCGCCCATTTGCTCAACTACGGCCTTATTAGGCAATACCAATTGTGGTTTAACATCCTGGTTGTGTACACGCACTACGCAACTCATACCCACTTTCAGATTATGTTTAGGGTTATCAAATACTAACCGTACGCGTATAGAACCTGTTTGTGAATCAACAGCACGGTCAATGACAGATATTTTACCGGTAGCCGGATATAATGATCCGTCAGGTAATAATAAGGTGTATAACGAGTCTGGCAGTGGCGCTTTGCCATCTTTACCGCCCTTACCACGTTCCATATTCTCAAACTTGGGCAATTGTTTTTCGTTGATAACAAAGTCAACCGCCATTGGGTCATCTGTAGAAATGGTATTTAAAACAGTAGTACCCGGTGTTACAACGTTACCAATTTTAACCTGGCTAAAACCAATTGTGCCACTAAACGGTGCATATACAACCGCATAGTTTAAGTTGGTTTTTGCTGATTTAACTGCTTCTTCTGCCGATTTAACCTGGTTTTTTGAGTTTTGCAATGTAATTATCGCGTGATCGTATAGCTGTTTTGCAACCGCGTTGTATTTATTCAAATACTCATAACGTTCGGCATCCTGTTGCGCCTGGGTTAAGTTTCCTTCAGCTACACGTTGATTAGCTACCGCTGCATCGTAATTAGCCTGGTATATGCTTTTATCAATTTCGTAAAGCTTTTGTCCCTTTTTAACTACCTGGCCCTCTGTGAAGAAAACTGCGGTAACGGCACCCTGTATTTGCGGCAACAGGTTAACCTGGCTTAATGCAGCCGTGGTTGCCGGATACTTATCGTAATACAAAACCTTTTGCTCCTTTGCTTTATACAGATTTACAGGTATTTCGGGGTTAGGGACTGTTTGTTTCTTTTGACAAGCTGCCAGCATAAGGCAACTAATTAAAATAGTGTTTAATATTACTCTGTTCATGGAGCGGTTGGTTGATTTGATGCGTTGTTTAATATGTAATTAATCCCATTGCTTTTTGCAGGTCTATCTTATTCGATAATACCTGGAATAGGGAATTTAAATAATTTATTTCGGATGTTATTAAGTTCGATTCGGCAGTTATTACATTAAGATAGGCAACAATGCCTGATTTATATTGCAGATCGACAACAAAATAGGTGCGTTGCGCCAGCGATACGTTGTGTTGTAATAGTTGCAGGTTATAAAAATTGCTTTTATAGTTAGCCAAAGCCGATTTATATTGTGTATTAATATTTGCTTTTAAATCGGCCTGATCCCAATCTAATAGCTTAGCCTGTAACTGAGCCTTTTTTACGTTATGCAATCTCGCAAAGCCTGTAAAAATGGGCACACTAAAAGATAAGCCGATATACGATGTTGGATACGAAGTGCTTAAAAGATTTACGTAATTATTATTTTGAAAATTGTCCGCATAATTAAAGAATGCCGACACAGTTGGTACCCATTGAAAGTTGTAATAATGTATCAGCTCGTTTTGCAATTGCTTTTGGGTATTCAATTGCTTAAATTCAATACGGTTTTCGTAACTTAACATTTGGGCGGTGTCAATATGAATAGCCTGCATCATTTGCGTGGTATCAAAACTCACGTTAAATTCAGGCTGATCTGGCTGATACCCCATTAATTGTTTTAAGGTTGCAAATTGCGGCGCTACATTTTCATTGGCCTGTTTTAATTGCGCCTTTGAATTATTTAAGGTGATGGTTGCTTCTTCGTAATCTGTTTCGTCAACAATACCACCAATGTATTGGTGATAGGTATCGCGAACGTTTTTACCTAAACGGGCGGTGTCTTCTTTTAAAACATTTATTTGTTCAAGGGTTAGCAATACACTATAAAATGACTTAGTTATAGATGACACCAAAAATATCTTGGTACTATCTGTTACCTGTTGCGATGCCTGTTCCAATAATGGCGCAGTTCTGTGCGTGTAAAAAAGAGAAGGACTAAATATTGCCTGTGAAACGGATAGTTCCGGAACAAAAGTATTGGCCCTTGAATCTATTGTAGTAGAACCTCCCGAGGTTGTACTGGTTTGCAGTTGGGGCTGCGATTGAAAGTTATGTATCAAATTGGCACTGGCACTAACCTGAGGTAACCATGCCGCTAAATTAACTGCATTGGTTTCTTTGGTAATGCTTTGATTTATTTGTGACCTGTTTAACGCAGGTTGATGTAACATGGCGTAATCAATACACTGCCTTAGTGTTAAAAACTGGCTGGTATGATTAATGTTTGTATCCTTAGCACCAACGGTTATTCTTTTGCCGGTATCAGGTATATAAAGTGGCGGCGCTAATACGCTGCTTTGCCTGTTTTGAGAAAAAGCAACCGCAGATACTAAAAACAAACCTATAAGTAAGAAAAAGCGGAAAATACCCATATTAAAATATATTAGCCGGTTAACGCGGCAAAATGCACTATATAACAACTTAAATTTGAAAGAGTTGTGTTTTACTAAATTAAAACAAGTAGCTGGATTTTTAAAGATCGAATCCGTATAATTAGAGGGCATGTAAAGGTGATAAATTATAAGCTATGCTATGGTAACAATATTGTTAATGGGTTATTTACAGAGTTAATTAAATGATAATCAAGCAGATTAAAATTAAATTAAGCGTTTTTCAAACTCTTACTGTCCAAAATCCTGCACAATATAAGCTTAAATAGAAAAATTGTTGCGGCGAAATAACAAAAAAGTACTTTTAAGTCATGATTACTTGATTTTAGTATCGCGTATACCTATATAATTTTACATAAAGGTATCGTTTCAATTTACTAATCGATTTATCTACGCTCATTATTCTTTGCGAACTGTATATCCCTATATGTCCACTAAATAAATAAGCTGTAAAACATCCAATAGCAAAGAATATAACATAGTCTGACCCAAAAAGTTCTACGCCCATGAACGTACATGCAAGGGGTGTGTTAGTTGCGCCGGCAAATACGGCAATAAAACCTATGGCAGCAAAAAGACTTGCCGGTGTATTTAATAAAACAGATAGGCTATTACCCAAAGTTGCTCCTATATAAAACAAAGGCGTTACTTCTCCCCCTTTAAAGCCTGTACCAAGTGTGGTGGCAGTATAAATTGTTTTCCATAACCAGCTCCATGTTTGCGCGCCGCCAACATTAAATGCAGATGGCATAGTAACAGCTCCCGGGTATTCGGCATCAACACCCAGGCTTAGGTAATCGGGTTTGCCTAATATATAGGTGAGGGCTATAATTATTAATCCGCCAATAATGGGTATCAACCAGGTTGTTTTAAATACTTTTAAGAAGATATTTTTTATTTGATGAACCGATACCGCGAACAGATAGCTAACCGATCCAAATACTATCGATGCCAAAATTATTTTAAGTATCAACAGACCATCAACAGGTATATATGCCGACAAAAAGTATGGGGCTTTAGCTATAACATCAATATGATAAGCTGTATGATGTACTTTTAATGCAGATACAGTCCAATCGCCAACAAAACCTGCAACAAGTGCAGGGAGAAACGCGCGGTATTCTATTTTGCTTAAAGTGAGAACTTCAACAGCAAATATTGCACCTGTTAATGGTGTGCCAAAAACCGCTCCGAATCCGGCTGCTATACCTGTTATGAGTATAGTACGCATTGACGGTGGGTCTAATTTAAACCATTTGCCAAACATGGCGGCTATGCTTCCGCCTATTTGTACGGCGGTTCCTTCCCTACCGGCCGAGCCACCAAATAAGTGCGTAATAATAGTTGTAACCAAAATAATTGGCGCCATACGTTTGGGTACGCCTGCACCGGGTTTATGTATTTCATCTATAATCAAGTTATTTCCTTTTTCGGATGATTGCCCAACCGATTTATAGATAAAGTGTATTAAAACACCCGCAAGAGGCAATAAATATAAAAGCCAGGGATGTGCGAAACGAAAATGTATGGACAGCGTTAGCAGCCATAAAAACAATGCGACTATACTGCCGATAATTGCCGATATCGGGATGATTAATAAGATAAGACGGATAAAACGATATACCTGTTGAAACTGATTTTTTTTCACCTGCAAATAATTTTTACAGTGCAATAAATTGCACCGATCAATTTGTAGGCGCCATCAGCAAATGCGGTTTTTAAAAGGAAGACACCATTTCCTTTTGCTAAGGTAAAAATTTTATTCAGAACTTAAGAATCTCTCTATTTAACCAATTGGCCCGCGCTGCCCAATCCGTCTATGCCATATTCTACCCTATCGCCTGACTTTAAATATGCGGGTTCTGGCTTTTGCCCCATACCTACGCCTGCCGGGGTTCCGGTTGAAATTATATCGCCGGGTAATAAAGTCATAAATTGGCTTACGTAACTAATAATATGCGGTACTTTAAAAATAAGGTTTGCGGTATTGCCATCCTGCATAATTTTCCCGTTAACAGATAGCCACAAGCGAAGGTTATTAATATCTCCTACTTCATCGGGCGTGGCCATAAACGGGCCGAGCGGGCCGAAAGTATCGCAACTTTTGCCTTTCACCCATTGTCCGCCACGCTCTAGCTGGAAAGCGCGTTCACTATAATCGTTAAACAGGCAATATCCTGCAATGTATTGCAAAGCATCTTTTTCGCTAACATAACTTGCCTTTTTACCTATTACTACAGCAAATTCAACTTCCCAATCTGTTTTTTGGCTGTTTTGGGGAATCACCAATTCATCATTAGGGCCAGCCAAAGAACTTGTGGCCTTTAAGAATATAATAGGCTCTTTAGGTAAACCTAAATTAGATTCGGCAGCGTGATCGGCATAGTTTAGCCCGATACAAACTATTTTTGATGGGCGACAAATTGGTGAATCTAAACGAACATCGGCGGGCAACTCATTTAATTGACCGCTTGCTATATATGTTGATAGTCTTTCTATGCCGTTATTTTCAAAAAAATCTTCGTTATAATCGTCAGTGAAACCGGGTAACGAATATTTTTTGTCGTTTATAATTATACCCGGTTTTTCGTTCCCTTGCTGGCCAAAGCGTATTAGTTTCATAATGTATTTTTATGTTATTGAACGCCAAATATATAAGGTAAAGTTGATTTAAATGAACAGAACTTTATATTTGATAGTCTGATACCCCCTAAAATATCCATTATACCCCTTGAATATCTATCGCAGAAAAAAAATGAATTTTGCACAGGCAGACCTTCAGGGATATGTTAAAAATCAGTGAATTATATATATATCCAATTAAATCACTGGGCGGCATACCGGTTAAAACTGCTATTATAACCGACCGTGGTTTTCAATACGACCGAAGGTGGATGCTGATTGATAGCACCAACCGGTTTATATCACAAAGGGAAGTCCCCGAAATGGCTTTGTTAAAACTCACCTTATCTGATACAGGTTTAAAGGTCGCCCATAAAAACACCAATAGCTCGATTATTATTCCTTTTAAATCCCCTACTAATGAGTTTAGTACGGTAACCGTTTGGGACGAGCCATGTATTGGACAATTTGTTAGCTATGAGGCTAACAAATGGTTTACCGATATATTGAAAATTAAATGCAGGTTGGTTTATATGCCCGATGTTTCTGAACGCCAGGCAAACCCCAATAATACTAATGCTAAAAGCCTTACCTCTTTTTCCGATGCTTATCCTTTTATGATGATCGGCCAGGCTTCGCTGGATGATCTGAATAGCAGGTTAAAACAACCAATTTTGATAAACCGTTTCAGGCCGAACATAGTATTTGCAGGTGGAAAGCCATTTGAGGAAGACCTGATGGATACTATTACTATTAATAACATCATATTTAATGGCATTAAGTTATGTGGCAGATGTAATATTATCACCATTGACCAGGATAACCTTGCCCGTAGTAAAGAACCTTTAAAAACATTGGCTACTTACCGGTCAAAAAAAGAAAAACATATTTTTTGGACAATACCTGGTATGTGACGGCCATGGCTCTGTTTCGG
>Ga0206854_1034_pt1 | contig 41541 bp, 42 predicted proteins | sample Alteio_BWOrgCont_50_FD_152870 | JGI IMG/M metagenome (GOLD analysis project Ga0206854, IMG submission 152870) | Enriched cells from forest soil in Barre Woods Harvard Forest LTER site, Petersham, Massachusetts, United States -... | ecosystem: Environmental > Terrestrial > Soil > Temperate forest >...
ATTCTGCGACTTCAGGCTTGGCGGCAGGTCCTTCGGCTGCGTCCGGCGCTGTCACGGCGGACTCCTCTCAGGATGACAACGCAAAAAATAAAGCTCGGGATGACAAGCCAAAAACTAAGGCGCAGAAAGATTTCTGGGGGCGGCTGGCAGAGTTTTATCGCGAGGATTGGAAGGGAAGCGCGGCGGCGAGTGAGGCTCCGAAGCGACGAGGACTCGAGCAGCCGGAAAGTTCGCCTCCGTGGCCGTTTGCGGATTGGCCGTATTCAGGTGCGCCGGTGATTGGCGAACCGGATGGAAATTCTTATCCGCTGCAGACTGCGATTAACGGCGCGAATGGACGCGTGAAAACTTATGGGTGGATTTCGCCGAGCGTGAATGGAAGCACGGCGGGAAATGGGCAGGGGAGCAGGAACTTTCCGGTGACTGACGATTTCTATGCGAACCGTGCGCAGCTGGGGCAGGCAGTGCTGTATGTCGAGCGGCTTCCGGATACGGTGCAGCAGGCGCATGTGGATTGGGGATTTCATGTGACGGCGCTGTATGGGACCGACTACCGGTATACGACGTCGAAGGGAATGATGAGCCAGCAGTTGCTGGCACACAATCGCGAATACGGGTTCGACGCAGCGACGGAATATGTGGATGTGTATTTTCCGCATGTGGGGTTGGGGATGAACCTGCGCATGGGAAGGTACACCACCATCCCGGGAATCGAGAGCCAGATTGCGACAGGGAATTACACGTACAGCCACTCGCTGCTGTATACGGTGGACTCGTTTAGCGAGACGGGCGTGCTGGCGACGATCCAGGCGACGACGCATGCTGTGGTGCAGCTTGGCGTGACGGCTGGGCACGATATTGCACCGTGGTCGGCGGGGGCGAAGCCGTCGTTCACCGGATGCGCGAGCCTGACGACGAAGAGCGTGAATGACAATTTTTATCTGTGTGTGAACGGCATCAACGACGGGACGTACGCGTACAACAACGTGCAGATGTTCGACGCGACCTGGTATCACAAGATCAACAAGAGCTGGCATGTGGCGACGGAGGTTCTGCAGATGTATGAGCGCAATGTGCCGAGCGCCAATACGCCGGCAGGTGTGGCGCTGATCCAGACAGGGACGAATGGCGCGAACTGCAGTGCGGGGCAGGTGAGGTGTTTCGTGCCGGAGTATGCGATTCAGATCGTGGTGAACAAGCAGATGGGGGCGCATGATTTTTTGTCGATGCGCAGCGATTTTTTGAACGATCGCAAGGGGCAGCGGACAGGATTTGCGGGCAGATATTTTGAGGAGACGGTGAGCTGGAATCACTGGGTGGGGTCGACGGTGCAGTTCCGGCCGGAGCTGCGCGTGGACCGGTCGTTCGACCGCATGGGCTATGACAACGGGAAGAAAATGGGGCTGTTTACAGCGGCGGGCGATGTGATCTTCCACTTTTAAGGCAGAGCGTAGAGAGTAGAGCGCAGAGGGTAGAGAAGGCTTTCCGCTGGAGGCTTTCCATAATCGGCCGTAAAGAGGCCATAAAAAAGGCATTAAGAATTGACAGCTTCGCGATAGGATAACTATCGGTCGTCCTGCGAGTTTTCGCGGGCTGCCCGCGAGGCCTATGAATTTTTTTGATGCACTGTTTGGACGGCCGCTTGCCAGCAATGAAGCTCATGCAGAGCATATCGGAGTAGCAGCGGGAATCCCGATCTTTGGGCTGGATGGTTTGACCAGCGCGGCGTATGGGCCGGAAGCGGCGATGACGCTGCTGATTCCGCTGGGGCTGTACGGCGTGCAGCACGATCTGCTGCCGATCTTTGGATTCATCCTGACGCTGCTGACGATTTTGTACTTCAGCTACCGGCAGACGATTGTGGCGTACCCGAACGGTGGCGGGTCGTTCACGGTGGCGAGTGAAAACCTAGGCGACAATGCCGGCCTGTTTGCGGCGGCGGCGCTGATGATCGACTACATCCTGACCGCAGCGGTGGGAATTTCGGCAGGCGTGACGGCGCTGGTGAGCGCGTTCCAGCATACGAAGTATGGACCGACGCTGCACCACTACCAGCTCATCATGTGCCTGTTCATCCTGGCGATTATTGCGATTGTGAACATGCGCGGCGTGAAAGAGACAGGTGCGGTGTTCATGCTGCCGACATTTATTTTTGTGGGCACGCTGCTGGCGACGATCGGCGTAGGCGTGTACCACTCGGTGATGGCGGGCGGGCACCCGGTGCCGCTGGAAGTTCCGCCGCCGCAGGACCTGAGCAAGATCGAACATCTGGCAGGATGGCTTTTCGTCTTCACGATGCTGAAAGCGTTCTCGAATGGATGCGCGGCGATGACGGGCGTGGAAGCGGTATCGAATGGCGTTACGGCGTTCAAAGAGCCGCGCAGCCGCAATGCGAATCGCACGCTGACAGTGATTATCGGCATACTGATTATTCTGCTGTTCGGGTTGAGCTATGTGGCGCGCGCATACGGCGTGACGGCAATGGATGCGAACGCAACCAATTATCAGAGCGTGCTCTCGATTGAAGTGGCGGCGGTGTTCGGCTCCGGCTGGTTCTATTACGTGACCATGGGTGGCGTGCTGGCGGCTCTGGCATTCAGTGCGAACACAGCGTTCGCGGATTTTCCACGCATGGCGCGAGCGATTGCGCTGAAAGATTATCTGCCGCATGTGTTCCTGCTGAAGGGACGGCGGCTGCTGTTCTCGCATGGCATTTATGCGCTGACCGGATTTACGGCGCTGATCTTGATCATTTTTGACGGCGTGACCGATGCGCTGATTCCGCTGTATGCAATTGGCGCGTTCCTGGCGTTCACGCTGAGCCAGGCGGGAATGGTGAAGCACTGGCACAACGACAAGGAAGCGTCGCACCGGCATCTCAAGATGTTTATCAACGGGCTGGGCGCGGTGGCGACCGGCGTGAGCCTGCTGATCATTCTGGTGACGAAGTTTGTCCACGGCGCGTGGGTGACGGCGCTCCTGGTGCCGATTCTGATTGCGGCAATGATGGCGGTGAAGCGGCACTATGTGCGCGTGAAGCGCGAGACGGCGGACCCGACTCCGCTGCGACTGACGGGGCTGGAGCCACCGATCGTGGTGATCCCGATGGCTCGCTGGGACAAGATTACCGAGAAGGCGATGCGCTTTGGGATGTTGATGAGCCCGGTCGTGAAGGTGGTGCACGTGGACTCCGACGATGCCGATGTGCTGGGGCAGGTGTGGGAAGACATGGTGCTGAAGCCGGTGCGCGAGTTCCATATTGCCGAGCCGGAGCTGGTGACTGTTAAGAGCAACTTCCGCACGATCCTTTCGCCGCTGATGGACTACATTCTGAAGCTGGAAGAAGAGAACCCGGGACGGAAGATTGCCGTGCTGCTGCCGGAACTGGTGGTGAAGCACTGGTGGGAAAACCTGCTGCACAACCAGCGCGTGCAACTGCTGAAGATCCTGCTGCTGCTGAAGGGCAACCAGCGGATCGTAGTGGTGAATATTCCGTGGTATTTGTGAAGACAGAGTATAGAGCGTAGAGAATCTCTTTACGCTGCCCCGCGGTATTTGGGATATCTTGTTTGTATGAAAAGCATGAAAACTTTTAGCTCTTTTGCCGTTGCAGGGCTTGTAATGCTTTGCGCTGTATGCGGATGCAAGAAGACGGCAGATAGCAACGCGTCTGTGAGTGTGGCTCCAGCACCTGCGGCTGCACCGGCGCCGGTTGCACCTGCTGCTCCGGCAGCGCTGGCGCTGACGAAGCCACCGCAATTAGCGAAGGACCTGGATGCGATGCCGCGGATTGCGGCGGCGACGACGCCCGCGCTGATGCAGGTGAACGCAACAATGGATGCGATCGACAAAGACGGCAAAGATCAGCGGCACCAGAACAAGACGTTCACGCGGGCTGTGACGGTGATGATGGCAGGGCCGGGATATCTAAGCGTAATGCTGAGCGATAACTGGGAGGGTGGAGCGTATCCGGCGGTGCTAGTGCATGTGGTGGTGCTGGACCTGAGTACAGGGCAGACAGTGGATTGGACGAAGCTGGTGAAGGGCGCGGGCGTGAAGAACTACAGCGACAGCGGCGCAGACGGCAAGATGGGCCAGCCGCAGGCATTGATTTATCCGGCGCTGCTGGCGATGTATTTGAAGGACCCTGGTACTGATAGTACCGGCGACTGCAAGGACGCGTACCAGGACCCGCAATCGTTCATGATTTATCCGGATGCGAAGAGTGGGAAGCTGGATGTATCGGCCTTTGACCTGCCGCATGTGGTGCAGGCTTGCGCGAACGACGTGATGCTAACGCCGGAGCAGGCGAAAAAGCTGGGGTTCGACCAGGGACTGCTGGATGCACTGGCGGCGGCGCATGCGCAGCCGGGCTCAGATAAGTTGGGCATGCAGTAGAGCTAACTTAAAGAACGAAGGCGAGCGACAGCGGCGGGAATGATTTCGAGCGCGCGGTCGATTTCCTGCGCGGTGGTGAGGCGCGAAAGCGAGAGGCGCAGGCTGGAGCGCGCCTGGGCAGGTGTGAGTCCCATGGCGAGCAGGACGTGCGAGGGCTCGGTGGCACCGGACATGCAGGCGGCGCCGAAGCCGGCGGCGATGCCTTGCATGTCGAGCGCAATGAGGAGCGATTCGGCGTCGATACCTTCAAAACGCAGATTGGTGGTGTTGGACACACGAGGTGCAGCGGCGGCGTTGACTGTGGTGTTAGGAATTGCAGCGAGAAGACCCTGCTCGAGGCGGTCGCGTAGAGATGTGAGATGTGAGATGTGGGATGCGTTGGTGAGCCAGGCGGAGGCGAGCTCGGCGGCGCGGCCGAGAGCGACGATGCCGGGAACGTTTTCTGTGCCCGCGCGGCGCTGGCGCTCATGCGGGCCGCCGTGAAAGAGTGGAGTGAGCTGCACACCCTTGCGCACGAAGAGAACGCCGGTGCCTTGCGGCGCGTACATCTTGTGGCCGGAGAGTGAGAGCAAATCGACGTTCTTGAATTCGCCGGAGAGATCGAGTGGAAGCTTGGCGGCGGCCTGCACGGCATCGGTGTGGAAGATGAGCGCGGGATTATGCGCCTTGGCGATGCGCGCAAGTTTGCCGACGGGCTGAATGGCTCCAGTCTCATTGTTGGCGAGCATGATGGAGACGAGACGCGTGTGCGGCTTGAGCGCGGCTTCGAAGACGGCTGAGTCGATGAGGCCATTGGCATCGGGCGCGAGATATGTAACTTCGATGCCGCGCTTTTCCATAGCTTCTGCGGCATAGAGGACTGCGTGGTGCTCGATCTGCGTGGTGATTAAGTGCGCGGGCTCGCAGGAGTCGAGAAAGGCTTGAAGTATTCCGGTGAGTGCGAGGTTGTCAGACTCGGTGCCGCCGGAGGTGAAGACGATTTCCTTGTTGGTGCAGTGAAGAAGTTTGGCGACGGAAGAGCGTGCGTGCTCGACGGCGGAGCGCGCGTGCTGGCCGTGGATGTGCGCAGAGCTGGGATTGCCGAAGGATTCGGTGAAGAAGGAGCGCATGGCTTCGACGACCTCGGGCAGGACCGGAGTGGTGGCATTGGCGTCGAGGTAGATGCGCTGCATAGATTGATTCTAGGGGATAGAGAACAGGGGATAGGGGATAGTGAGGTTCTGGCTAAAGGGTCCAAACGGTGTGGGTTGGCGAACATTCTCGGGGTTCTTCGACTTCGCGTCACGATACGAACGTGACGCTTCGCTCAGAATGACAACTTCGAAACAAACTGTGTTCGGCGCTCTGGTAGGCTGGTGGACGAATTTCAGGGACAGATTTCTAAATTTTTCCGAGGTGATGCGATGCGTTTGAAGGTAATGGTGTTGTGTGCGGCGATGTGTCTGAGTGGCGTAGCAGCGAAGGCGCAGATGGCTCCGCCGAAGTCGGCGGTTGCGGTAGGAACGGCAGTGGAACCGGCGAAGGCGCTGGACGATCTGCTGAGCTTGTACGAGAGCGAAGTGGTGGGCGTGGCGAAGGCAATGCCGGCGGATAAGTACAGCTTTACGCCGGTAGCGGCGACATTCGCGACGGGCTCGCCGGCGAAGTTCGATACGGTGAAGAGCTTCAGCCAGCAGGTGACGCATACTGCGCTGGCGAACTACTTCTTTTACAGCGCAGTGGGCGGCGGGATGAAGCCGGATGTGGATATGGCTGCGCTGCAGAAGATGACGGACGATCCGAAGGTGTCCAAAGACGATGCGCTGAAATACCTGACGGGCTCGATTGCATTTGCGCACAAGGCGATTGCCACGCTGACCGCGGCGAATGCGTTTGTGGCGATCAAGCCGATCGACGGACAGAACACACGCGCAGGGCTGGCGGCGTTTGGCGTGGCGCATGGCTACGACCACTACGGCCAGATGGTGGAATACCTGCGCATGAATGGGATTGTGCCGCCGGGAAGCAAGTAAGGCAGTGAGTAAGGAGTAGAGAGTAAGGAGTAGAAAAGACAAAAGCCCGGCGCGATTGCGCCGGGCTTTTTGTTGAAGTAGATTCCCCATTCGACTTCGCTCAGGGGAATGGCAGAAAGAAAAGCGAGTACGAAATGTTATGCGCTGGGTTTGGTGTTGGGGGCCTGGGGTGCGTAGGTTTTGGTCTGCGATGTACGTTGCGCGATGGGGACGTAGGGCGCGGGCCAGGCGGGGCCGGTGTAGTCGGCGCGGGGGCGGATGAGGCGGTTGTCGTCGTGCTGCTCGATGACGTGTGCGCACCAGCCGGCGATGCGGGAGATGGCGAAGATAGGCGTGAAGAGATCGATGTCGATGCCGAGCGTGGTGTAGGTGCTGGCGGAGTAGAAGTCGACGTTGGCGTTGAGCTTTTTCTCGGAGTTGATGAAGAGCTCGATGGCACGGGACATTTCGTACCACTTGGGGTTGGCGTCGGCGCCGAGATCGTGCGACATTTTGCGCAGGTGCGTGGCGCGGGGATCTTCCGTGGTGTAGACGCGATGACCGAAGCCGGAGATTTTTTCTTTGTTGGCGAGCATTTTGCGCACATGCTCGACTGGATCTTCGCCGGCCTTGTCGATTTCGTAGAGCAGATGCATAACGGCTTCGTTGGCTCCGCCGTGCAGCGGGCCTTTGAGCGCGCCGATGGCGCCGGTGATGGCAGAGTGCATGTCTGAGAGCGTAGCGGCGATGACGCGCGCGGCGAAGGTGCTGGCGTTGAGCTCGTGATCGGCGTGCAGGATGAGTGCGACGTCGAGGGCTTTGGTGGCGGTGTCGGTTGGCTTGACGCCGTTGAGCATCCAGAGAAAATTGGCGGCGTGGGAGAGCGATGTGTCCGGCTTGACGATCTCTTTACCTTTACGGATGCGGTCGAACATGGCGACGATCATGGCGATCTGCGCGGTGAGTCGGAAGCTCTTGCGGATGTTCGCAGTGTGGAGATGCGATTTTTCGTCGGGGTCGTAGATGGAGAGCAGCGAGACAGTGGTGCGCAGGACTTCCATCGGCGATGCGGTTTTGGGAACGTCGTTCAGAAATTTGATGACGTCGTCCGGAAGCTGGCGCGCGGCGGCGAGCTGGTGGGTGAAGTCGTTGAGCTCGGCGGCGGTGGGGAGAGCGCTGTTCCAGAGGAGGTAAGTGGTTTCTTCGAAGGTGGAGGAGTCGGCGAGGGTGTGGATGTCGATACCGCGGTAGGAGAGGATGCCTTTGGCGCCGTCGATAAAACAGATGGAAGACTCGTTGGCGACTACGTCTTGAAGGCCTTTGGGGGCGGCTGTGGACATGGGATTTCTCCTCGAGAAATATGGCGGAATTGATTATCGAAGAGCGCGGATTCGATTGTCATCTGCGGCGGGCGAATATCGGTGAAAGGCAAAGCAACTGCAAAACTTTAACGCGGAGGGCGCGGTGGTTGCGCAGAGGTCGCGGTGTTTAAGACTGAGAGAAGCGTGCGGGTGAAAATGGCGTGAGGTCGAGGGCGGTGGTTTTGCCGGTAATGAGATCGGCGAGGAGAACGGCGGTGGCGGGAGCCAGCAGGATGCCGTTGCGGAAGTGTCCTGTAGCGATGAAGTGATGGCTGCCGGGTTGGAGCGGGCCGAGGGCCGGCAAGCCGTCGGGGAGATGAGGACGAAGGCCGGCCCAGGCTTCGATCTGGGGCGCGACTGATTCGGAGGCGAGTGCGGGAAGAAGTTCGGAGGCGAGGGTGCGCAGGTGGAGGAGGTCGCGAGGATGGGTGGCGGTGTCGAAGCCGGCGTCTTCAACCGTTGAGCCGATGATGGCTGTGCCGGCTTGCGGGCCGAGAGTTCTCGGGACAATGTAGACGGCATCGCTGCGATGGACTTCGCAAAGATTTTTGAGGGAGGGTGGAAGCTGCACGCGCAGCATCTGGCCTTTGCGCGGTCGAAGAGGGAGGGCTTGATTCAGCTCTGCGGGAAGCCATGCGCCGGTGGTGTAGACGATGGTTTGTTCTGACGGTTCGGTGGAGGGATGGAATTCGCAGAGCTCGCGGATTTCGATTCCGGCGGCGCGGACGGCGGCGAGTAGAGCGGTGGCGAGTTGACGGGGGTCGATGGAATGCTCGTCGAGGCGAAGACGATTGCCGCTGGACTGATATTGCAGCGTGGTGTCGGTCTGGAAGGGAACAGCGATGCCGGAGAGCTGCTCGATGCGGTGGAGGTAGCCGGGGTAGAGGCTGGTGCTGAGTTGAGAGAGTGGAAGCAGGGCTGGAGGATTATGCGGATCGTTCGCGGCGAGCATGCCGGCGGCGGCAAAAGAGGCGTGGCGGAGCGCTGTGTCGCGCTCGAAGACAAGGACGCGAGTACCGCGGGAGTGGAGCTCAAGAGCTAGCGAGAGGCCCATGATGCCGGCGCCGGCAATGAGGACATCGAGGGCGGGCAACGGCAGAGTTGAGGATGAATGGGACGAGCCAAGGGCCACATGTCTATATTATCGGGAGACTTAGTCTGAGCAACGCCTCGAAGGAGAGGCGCATCTCAGCATCTTGAGGTTTTGTGTACCTGCGCGACGCCTCGCTCAAAAAAGCGCGGCTGATGCTTGGTGCTTGACTTGTCAGGTTAGTAAGCTGAGTGAGGTTTTGGAGCCTTGCTTGTGTGCCGGACCGAGGAGGATCGATGAACGACAGTACGAATGGACAGACGGTGGTGGAATCAAAACCGCCGATGTGGCTGATGGGCGTGGCCGTTGCAGGGCTGATATTGGGACTGGGCGCGCTGGGATGGAGCCTTTCACTGCAGAGCCACTTGAGCAACACTCAGCAAAATCTGGATGCTGCGAACAAGCAGAATGCCGTGCTGTCGCAAAGGATTGAGGATACGAACGATCGCATGCGTGCGCAGGGGCAGGCGCTGGCACAGAACGCAGGCATGACGCAGAAGCAGCTTGAAGACAAGTCGAACCAGTTGATTGCGGCGCAGAAGAGTGAAGAAGCTATCACCAAGAAGCTGGCGAGTGAGCAGGCAGCGACGGCGCAGCAGGTTGGCGCCGTGCAGAACGATGTAACGACCGTGAAGAATGATGTTGGCGGCGTGAAGACAGATGTAGCGACTACACAGGCTGACCTGGCATCAGCCAAGACGCAGCTAACTCGCGTGATGGGCGATGCCGGTGTGATGAGCGGCTTGATCGCGACTAACCACGACGAGTTGGAAGAGTTGAAGCATCGCGGCGACCGCAACTACTACGAGTTCACCTTGAACAAGGGAGCTTCGGCACAGAATGTAGGCACCATCAAGCTGGCGCTGAAGAAGGTGGATGCCAAGAAGTCGAAGTACACGCTGGAAGTGGACTCCGACGACAAGAGCATTGAGAAGAAGGATAAGAACCTGGATGAGCCAGTGCAGTTCTATTCCGGCAAAACACCGGCACTGTTTGAAGTGGTGGTGAACAACATCAACAAGAACCAGGTGACGGGCTATCTGAGCACACCGAAGAGTGCACCGGCTCCGATCTCAGTACCCTAAAGGCAGACAGTAGACAGTAGTGAGTAAACAGTAGAGAAGATGAAGCCCGCGTGAGAAGCGCGGGCTTTGTTGTGTTTAGGGGATGGTGATGTTTTGGGCAGGGAGGTTGTGGAGATTTACGGTGAGTGAGGCAGATTTTTTGGTCTTCCAGGCTGCGTCGGTGAGCGTGGGAAAGAGCAGGATGATGGAGCCGCGCTGAGTTTCGCGGGGTGCAATTTCGCTGCCGCTGCCGAGAGGATGATCGGCGAGGGTTGTGAGCTCGGGGAAAGATTGCTCGAGGCGAGAGACGTCCGACGGATTGACGACGGTTGCGGCGGTGATGCCTTCAGGCAGGGTGAGGGTGGCTTCAGGAGAAGTGAGGTAGAGAGGAATACGCAGCTTGTTGGTGATGCTGACGTGGACTACGACGTAGAGGTTGTCCTCTGTGAAGGAAGGCGTTCCCAAAACATGCATGCTGCCGCGCGCGGCTTTGGTTTCAGTGTGTGGAGCGAAGATGTCGGCCTTCTCCACCTGGACCTGTGCCGGTGTGCGCGGGCTGAAGTAATAGATCGCGGCAGCAACGGCGGCGAGCACAACGATGGAGATGATGATGGCGGGGGTGCGATTGCGCTCCGGAGCAGGGCCGAGATTGAGGTCTGACATAAAGAAGAGTCTAACTGCAGGGATTAGGGATTAGGGATTAGGGATTAGGGATTAGGGATTAGGGATTAGGGTCGAGGGCGGAGGCTCTTGAGAAATTTGTCGATGGGTTGGGTGTTGATGAGGTCGGCGGGGGTGAGCCAGGCGCGGCGAAGCTGCACGATGCCGTTGTCGATCTGATCGAGCTCATCGGTGGAATGGGCATCGGTGTCGACGATGATCTTGCAGCCGGCTTCTTTGGCCTGGCGCAGATGCAGATCGCTGAGGTCGGCGCGCGCAGGTGATGCATTGTGCTCGACGGCGATGCCGAACTTTGCGGCTGCGGCGAGCATTTTGGCGATGTCGACTTTGTAGCCTTCGCGGCCAAGCACTTTGCGGCCGGTGGGATGGCCGAGGATCTGCACGTAAGGGTTTTCGCAGGCGCGGAGGACGCGCGCCGTGACCTCTTCAGCCGATTGATTAAAGCCGCCGTGGACGCTGGCGATGACGATATCAAGCTGGGCGAGCGTGGCGTCTTCGAGATCGAGTGTGCCGTCGAGCAGGATGTCGACTTCGACTCCGGCGAGGATGCGGAAGGGGACGGAGGGTGGTTTGTTGTTGGGCTCCCTGGCTTTTTCGCGAGCCTTGTAGCGCGCCCATTGCGGCCCTTTTTTCGCGGCAAATTCTTCGGCAAGCTTTTCACTCTCTTTGCGGATGCGCGCGGCATGAGCGAGAGCGCGCTTGTCGTCCATGCCGTTGGTCATGGCGAGATGCTTGGAGTGGTCGGTGATGGCAATGTATTCGAGACCGCGTTCGATGGCGGCTTCGGCCATCTGGCTGATGGAGTTCGAGCCGTCGGACTCGGTGGTGTGCATGTGCAGATCGCCGCGGAGGTCGGAGCGGACGATGAGCTGCGGCAGTGCATGTTTAGCGGCGGCTTCGATTTCTCCGCAGTTCTCGCGCAGCTCCGGCGGGATGTAATCGAGATCGAGAGCGTTGTAAATCTGCTCTTCGGTTTCCGCGGCGATGATCTTGTTGTCTTCGAGGCGAAGCAGCGCATATTCCGAGAGCGTAAGGCCGCGCTTGATGGCGCGCTGGCGCAGAGCGACATTGTGGTGCTTGGAGCCGGTGAAATATTGCAGCGCGGCACCGTAGCTGGCGCGCGGAAGCAGACGGACATCGACCTGCAGATTGTTGCGCAACGTGAAGCTGACTTTGTTCTGGCCTTTAGCGAGCAATTTGTCGATGAGCGGAAGCGTAGCGACATGCTCAACGGCGGCGCTGACGACATCCGGCTCGCAGGCGGGGCCGGTGACGAGCAGGTCAAGGTCGCCGCAGGTTTCGCGACCGCGACGCAACGAACCGGCGGGCGTGATTTTGTCGATGCCGGGAAATTGACGGATGAGTTCGGAGATGCGCTCGGCGTGCTGGCGGGCTATATCAATGCGGAAGCGCGAGGAGTTCTTGCGGTGATCCTCAATGCCTTTGAGTAGTTTGTCCGTAAATTTCTGGCCGAGGCGCGGGAGCGGCAGCAGGTCGCCGCGCTTGGCAGCAGCTTCGAGCTCGTCAATATTTGTAATCTGCAGCGCGGAGTAGAGCATAGCGACGGTCTTGGGACCCATGCCGGGGAGGCGCAACAGCTCAAGCATCGACGGCTTATATTTCTTCAACAAATCTTCGCGTAGTGGCATGGTGCCGGTGGCGACGAGATCGCGAATGTTGGCGGCCATGCCTTTGCCGATGCCGGGAATGGCGAGCAAAGCTTTGGGGTCAGCGTCTTCAGTGGCGAGCGCGGAAAGCTGCGTGGTTTGCTGCTCGACGGCTTCCGCGGCGCGGCGATAGCTGCGGATGCGGAAGGGATCGCCGCCATCGATTTCAAGCAGGGCAGCAGTTTCTTCCAGAGCGCGAGCGAGGGAAATATTGTCCATAAAAATTGAGATCAAATAGCGGGCATAAACGAACAAGCCCGAACTACGCAATTGTATGCGCTGTCCGGGCTTAGCCTGGTGGAGGGACGGATGGAAGCTGGAGCTAGTGGGCCGCTACCTTATCCGTGAGGACAACCTGGTCCGCCTGCGGACCTTTGGCGCCTTCGATGATGTCAAACTCGACGGGGTCGCCTTCCTTGAGGCTCTTATATCCGTCCAGTTGAATTGAGCTGTAGTGAACGAAGACATCCGGACCGTCGTCGCGGCCGAGGAATCCGTAACCTTTTGCGTTATTGAACCACTTCACCGTGCCTTTGTACTGTGCCATTTCCCCGAATTTCCTTGCCTGGGTCGAGATTCGCTCCGCAAAATTCGCAGAGAGCGCTATGGAACTACGACGCCAAAATTGCAAAGAAAAGTTGTTTGGAAATTCGCCCAAAACGGTGCATATTCACCGAAATCCGGTAACCATGCTGGTACACAGGACTTCGCTGTCACTTCATAGGTGAGGAACAAGGTGAGATTTCAGCATGCGGAATCTGCGAGCTGATGGTTGGTTTCAGGCCCTGGCGTTGTGGAGTGAGGCATAGAAGAGTATGCCGATGAGGGTCTTGCCGTCGTGGATTTTTCCGGTGTGGATGAGGCGCAGAGCTTCGGAGAGCGGCGTCATGTGGATCTCGATTTTTTCATCGTCTTCGGGTGTGGCCTGGCCGGCGGTGAGATCTTCGGCGAGCAGAATATGCATAGCTTCAGAGAGGAAGCCGGGGCTGGCGAAATACTTGATGTGCTTCGACCATTTGCGGGCACGGTAGCCGGTTTCTTCCAGCAGCTCGCGGCGGCCTGAGGGGATAAGTTTTTCGCCGGGCTCGATGCGTCCGGCGGGCAGCTCCAGCAGGAACTGGTTGGCGGCATGACGCCACTGGCGGATGAGCAGGATGCCGGGGTCGGCGGGGTTGGTGCGGGTGTCTACGGCGAGGATGACGGCTGAGCCGTTGTGGCGAATTACCTCGCGGACGGCGCGCACACCGCCGGGCTCGGAGACTTCGTCGCGCGTGACCCAGAAAACACGGCCTTTGAAGACGGTTTTGCTGCTCAGGGTGCGGCCTCGGCCGGTGAGCTTAAGAGGCTTGGGATCGGGGTGGTTCGTGGCCGGAGATTTCTTTTTGGCTGCTTTTTTCGCGGGCATGTTTTTAAGGGTACAGCAAAGAATTGCTGCATCGGCGGGATGTGCCGTGCATCCAAACTTTGACCCGGCGGAGACAATAGATTGCGGCAAGGGTGAGAAACTGAAGGCATATGCAGGCGGAGTGTATTTCCATATCGGAGCTGCCGGGAACGACGAAGCTGTTCCGCGATTTTGCGGAGAGCTCGGCGGAGGATACGCGCGTTCTGCGGAAGTGGTACCCGCATGATCCGTTTGTAATGGAGTGGGCAAGACATGCGCCGGAGTTGAGCGCGGAGCATCGCGCGAAACTTGCGGATGCATTGCGTGTGCAGGTGACAGCATTTGGTGGGAGCGATGCCGCGCTCGCGAATGTTGAAAAGCTGCGCAATGGTGCGGCTGCGGTTGTGACCGGCCAGCAGGTGGCGCTGTTTGGTGGGCCGCTGCTTACGCTGTTGAAGGCGGCGACGGCTGTTCGCAAGGCACAGGATGCGACCAAGGCAGGCGGGCGCGAACACGTGCCGGTGTTCTGGCTGGCGACGGAAGATCATGACCTGGAAGAGGTTGATCAAGTTGCATTTGTGACCAAGCAGGCCGTGGAGACGATCAAGCTGGAATTGAATGCGAACCAGCCACGGCCGGTCGGCGGCATCCGCGTGGATGATGGCAGCGGAGCTTTGGCGGCTGCACTGGAGCGGGCAAGTGAGTTGCTGGAGTGGGCTCCGGTGGCGGACTGGCTGCGCGAATTTTATGCGGCTCCGAGTGCGACTTTGGCGAGCGCGTTCGGCAAACTGCTGACGCGGCTGTTCGCGAAGCAGGGGCTGGTGGTGATGGATGCTTCGACGCGCGAGTTCCATGCACTGGGCTCACCGGTATTGCGCAAGGCGATTGAGCAGGCTGAGGAATTGGAAGCAGCGCTGATTGCGCGGTCGAAAGATTTGGAGGATGCCGGCTATCACGCGCAGGTGAATGTCGAAGCAGGGATGAGCCTGGTGTTTTTGATCTCCGCGAATGAAGCGGGCGAGCAGGTGCGATATTCGCTGCGGCGCGGCGCGGGTGGTGAGTGGAAGGCTGGCGGGAAGACGTATTCGACTGCTGAGCTGCTGGCGATCCTTGCGAACGAGCCGGAACGGGTGAGCCCGAATGCGTTGCTCCGCGCGGTGTTTCAGGATGCGATTCTGCCGACGGCTGCCTACGTCGGCGGGCCGGCAGAGATTGCATACTTTGCGCAGTCGGCGGCGGTGTACGAAAAGATTCTGGGGCGCGTGACCCCAGTATTGCCGAGACTATCCGCGACACTGCTGGAGCCGGCGATTGCGCAAGTGATGGCTGCGCATGAGATTTCTCTGCCGCAGGTGTTTGAGGCCAAGACTGCCGAGGAGCTTGCGGTGCGGCTGGGCGCGCGGGCTATGCCGATCGAAGGCAAACGCAAGCTTGCAGCGGTGGGTAACGCGATGGATGCGGAGCTGACTGCGCTGACCGAATACATGAGCGCAATGAGCGATGACCTAGGACGAGCGGCTGGGGTGAGCGCCAACAAAATGCGCTATCAGATGAACCGGCTGCGCAGGATGGCGGCGGCGTTCGAGGTGCAGAAGGAAGCGTCGCTGAAGAAGCATGCGACGGCGATTGTGTTGAATGTTTTTCCGGACGGGCAGTTGCAGGAGCGGCTGCTGGCGGGGGTGGGCTTCGTGGCTCGGCATGGAGACGGGCTGGTGGAAGTGCTGGTGGAGCACGCCGGGCTGGAGTGCCCGGGGCATCGGGTGATTGCGCTGTAGTCTATTTCGCGGGTTCGTCTCTGAAGTTGGCGCGGCGGTTAAACCACGCGCGTGCCTCGCGGGAATTGAGCCAGGCCAGTAGATAGATGAAGAGCAAAATCTTAGCGCCGATGAGCAGCATATAGGAAGGGTCAGACTCCCAGACTTCCTTCAGAACAGAGAGCAATGAGTGCGTGGCGATGAGCCTGAATTCCACGACGGCAATATTCGCCAGCCACAGCACTGAAAAGACGATCACCGCTGTCCGCGCCCATTGCATGCGGTTCCAAAAAGCAAGGATGGCAGCGCCCTCAACAATGGCGACGATAGTGGCTCCAACGCCGGTGTAGGTTGAAACATAGAGAATAAGCCCGGGCGGTGGCTCAGTGGTCCAGGCAACGGCAAGACTCATGACGACCACCGCAGCCATCAGATATACCGCGATTTCGATGCGAAGCGGCCTTTTCATGAGGTTGAATTGTACCCGCCGGACAAGGTCGCAGGAAATGGAACCGCCAGCGAGAGTTTGCGTATCTTTGACAGTAAAGAGGTGAACGTCATGCACGTGCTGTTTGGATTGATGCTGATTCCGTTTGGAGCCATCCACTTTCTGCCGACAATTATCGCGGCGCTGCGCAACTCGCGGCACCTGCTCGCGATATTCCTGATCAACCTGTGCTTTAGCTGGACAGGCGTAGGCTGGGTGGTTGCGCTGATCTGGGCATGCACCAGCGAGCCGAAGTGGGTGTATGCCCACTCGCCGTACGCTTATCCTTACCGGCGCTACTAGTGGGCTTGCGATTTCTGCGCCGGAGCTGCAGCGGTGGCTTGTTCCTTAAACCAAGCGCGAATGTCCGGCTGGAAGAGATACCAGAGCAGGTATAGTCCGAGCATCGCATCGAATACGTATTCGATGCAGATGACCCCTGACATATTCCAGTAACGCGGCAGCTTTAGAACTGAGTACAGGCTTAGGCAACTCGTCATCAAAACGAGAATTCTTGCCCAATTGCGTCCCTTCCAATAGAAAACTACGCAAAAAGCAGAGACCGCCTCACAGACCAGAGATCCGATGCGAACAAACATGAGGACGCTATGGACGGTGGCCTTACTGCCCGGTTTGATATGGATATTCGCAGTGGAATTCCAATGGGTTGCTATATTGGTCAGCCCCAGCAGAAGCGAGAACACCATCAACCACGTTGTGACTTCAATGCCCTTGGGTCGCGTCATGCTGGCCTCCAGAGAACTAAGCTGCCAGATCTCCGGCTTTGGGTCCTTTGAACCATGCCTTGATAGGCGCGGTGTTCAGGTGCCAGAGCAGGAAGATCGACAGAAGATCTTTGGCGACCATTACCGATCCGTTGAGGTGAGACATCTGAAAGGTCTTCACGATGGTGAACATCATCAACAGGGTCCACACGCTGTAGATCATTACGGCCCAGCGCGCCCATTCGTGGCCCAGCCAATAAAACAGCACAAAGACCAGAGCAACAAGCGAGAAGAAGGCTGCCATGCCGTGGGCAATGCCCGCGAACATGGATGGGCTGATGGGGGTGGCTGACTGGTTCATCGTGGGGGGCATGACAATCGGCATGGTGAAGGCTGCATACAGGCCGAAGGCGACGAACAGGACCATGAGACCGGCGGTGAGATTGATGGAAGAAGGCCTTTGCATAATGACGGGAGTGTACCGCAGACATAGAATGGCTGCGAGGACTTTTTGCAATGGGACTGAGCGACCAGCCGTTTGAGATAACCTGCCCGGACTGCGGCGGGATGCTGAAAATTGACCCGGTAACACGCGGAGTGATTGCACACACCCCCGCGCCGCGGAAGAAAACGTTTGAGGATTTTGGCGCGGCGGCCAAAGCGCTGAAGGAGTCGGATGCGCGGAGGGACTCCATTTTTGCGCAATCGATTGAGGCGCAGAAGAACAAGGACGACATCATGGCCAAGAAGTTTGAAGAGGCTGTGAAGAAGGCCAAGGAATCGAAAGAGAGCGGCAAGCCAATGCGTGATTTCGATTTCGACTAATCGCGACCGTGACTGCCTCGTCTTTGTCAATCTATAGACTGGATGTATGCCGCCGATTCTGAATGCGCAGGGCGTGAGTAAACGCTTTGGCGCGAAGCCACTGTTTGAAAATATTTCGTTTGCCGTGGAAGAAGGCGACCGCATTGGGCTGATTGGGCCGAATGGGGCAGGGAAATCCACGCTGCTGGCGGTGCTGGCCGGCGAGATGGAGCCGGATTCCGGCGAACTGGCTGTGCGCAAACGGGCGCGTGTGGGTTATGTGCGGCAGATTTCGGACTACAGCTCCGGCAAAACGGTTCGTGGAGTGGTGGAAGCGGCGATGAAGCGCGCGCATGTTCCTGAAAACGAGCGCGAGCAGCGGTTGCGTGAGACGCTGGGGCGCGCTGGGTTTACCGACGAGGGCATGAGCGGCGAGGCCGCAGCGCTGAGCGGCGGCTGGCGCAAGCGGCTGGCAATTGCGGAGGCCATGGTGACGCAGCCAGATGTGCTGCTGCTGGATGAGCCGACGAACCATTTGGACCTTGAAGGGATCGAATGGCTGGAAGGCGTGCTGAGCGCTGCTAAATTTGCCAGCGTGGTGGTGACGCACGACCGCTACTTCCTGGAGAACGTTGCGAGCGAAGTGGTGGAGCTAAGCAAGGTGTATGCCGAGGGCATGCTGACAGTGCGTGGAGCGTATTCGCGGTTTCTGGAAGATCGCGAAGCGTACCTGGAGTCGCAGACCAAGATGCAGGAGAGTTTGCGCAACCGGGTGAAGACGGAGATTGACTGGCTGCGGCGCGGACCGAAGGCGCGGACGACGAAATCCAAGGCGCGTATCGATAGCGCGCAGACGATGATTGGCAAGCTGGCAGAGGTGGATGCGCGCACACGCACAGCGACGGCGGGGATTGAGTTTGCGGCGAGCGACAGGCAGACGAAGCGGCTGATTGAACTCGAAGATGCGAGTGTGGAGCTGGGCGGGCGCGAGATTGTGCGCAATGTTTCGCTGGGGCTGCTGAACGGGATGAAGCTGGGGCTGGTGGGGCCGAACGGCAGCGGCAAGACGACGCTGCTGCGTGCGATGTCGGGAGAAATTCCGCTGAGTGCCGGGACAGTGAAGCGGGCGACGGCACTGCGGATTGTTTACTTCTCGCAGATGCGCGAGTTGGATGAAGGACTGACGCTGAAGCGCGCTCTGGCGCCGGATGCGGATGCAGTGGTGTATCAGGACCGCGTGGTGCATGTGGCGAGCTATGCGGCAAAGTTTTTGTTTACAGGCGAGCAGTTGAACCAGCCGGTCTCGCGACTGAGCGGAGGGGAGCGCGCGCGGGTGCTGATTGCGCGGCTGATGCTGGAGCCGGCGGATGTGTTGATGCTCGACGAGCCGACCAACGATTTGGATATTCCGACACTGGAGATTCTGGAGGAGTCGCTGCTGGAGTTCAAAGGAGCGCTGGTGCTGGTGACGCACGACAGATATTTATTGGATCGCGTGTCGAACGTGGTGCTGGGGCTGGATGGGCGCGGCAATGCGCAATTGTTCGCGGATTATTTGCAGTGGGAAGAGTGGAAAGAGCAGGGATCAGGGATTAGGGAACAGGGATTAGAAAGCAAGAACGAAAAACCTGTTGCGAGTGCAGGCGTAGGTGGGAAGAAGAAGCTGTCGTATCTGGAGCAGCGGGAGTTTGATGGAATTGAGGCGCGGGTGGAAGCTGCGGATGCGCGGCTGGCGGCAGCGCACGATCGCGTGGCTGACCCGGCGGTCGCAGTTGATGCAGCGGCGTTGACGCTGGCGCTGGCGGAGATGGAAGCAGCGCAGGCGGAGCATGATGCGATCTATGCGCGCTGGGCGGAGCTGACGGAGAAGGCTGGAGGTTAGTTCGGCAGGGGAACAGGCACGTGAACGGTCCCTGTCGACGGGGAGAAGAACGGATCGGTGAGGTGATGAACCTGCTCCCGATTGAGTCCGGCGATTTGTGCAGGAGACATAGCGAAGCGAATCCTCATGCGTGCACTTCTCCGGTCATTGATTGTCGCATCGTCCGTGACGAAAGACTCCGGATAGAGATCATAGGACTCAAACGTGAAGACGAGTCCGACTTTATCTGCGGAAATTGCTGACAGGTAATAAAGCTCTCCCTGCTTTATTTTTTGCCCTTTCTCAATTCCGAAGATATGGTCTGCGACCCTGGCATGGTATGGAAGAAGTGTCCCATTCCTCACGACGTTGTCTACGATGGGAGGCTGATCTCGAGCATACAAATTGGGGTTCATGGCATAGAGCACGCCGTTACTGACCACCCAGTGGCGGCCACGAGGATCGTCGTAGTGACCATGGTTTGTATCGCTCACTCTGTAGGCATTTCGAACGGCCTGCGGTACTGGGATCGGAACGCGTTCAGCGCTGAGAATGCCAACGAAGACAAGTGACGTAAGAATAGTAAGTTTACGTAGCATGGATCGCCTCCTGCGGCGAAACCTACTGCGCGGCTGGTTTGCGCATCACGACCTCGCCATTCTTCATGACGAACTGAACGTGTGTTAAGACGCTGATGTCAGTCAGTGGATTCCCGGGGACGGCGATGATGTCGGCGAAGAAGTGGGGCTTGAGCTGGCCGATGGAGTCGGCCCAATCGAGAAGTTTGGCGCCATTGATGAGGCCGGAGCGGAGGACTTCAGCGGTGCTCATGCCGTATTCGACCATCAGCTCGTACTCGCGCGCCTGGGTTCCATGCGGGAACGGACCGACATCTGATCCGACGGCGAAGGGAACGCCGGCGGCCATCTGCTTTTTGAATTGTTCGGCGTGGTACAGCTGCATGGCGTTTTCGCGCGAGCCGGCCGCAGGTGAAGCAGCGTGCGCGGCGAAGTATTCGACGATGGCGAAGGTAGGCACGGCGAAAATTTCTTTTTCGTGCATGATGCGCATGGTTTCGGGCGAGAGGAAGTCGGCGTGGTCTATAGACGCGACATTTGCTTCGGCGGCGTAGCGCGCACCGGGCTCGCCGGTGCAATGCACACCGACGCGGCTGCCGGTGCGCTTGGCTTCAGCGACGGCGGCGGCGAGTTCGGCCTCGGTGTATTGATAGGGCGTGGTGAAGACGTTGCCAACGAGGCGGTCGCGGCCGGTCTCGTAAATCTTGGTGAAGTCGGCGCCTTGTTTGTGCTGTTCGCGCATGACGCGGATGATGTCGTCGAGGGTGTCGGCGCGGTCGGCGTTGGAGAGCAGATGCTCCTCGGGGTTGAGGCCGGCGTTGTCTTCATGGCCGCCGTTGATGTCGATGGCGTTGCAGCTCATGCGCATGCGTGGACCGGGAATCATGCCGCTGTTGATGGCATTGCGCACGGCGACATCGGCACAGCCGGCACCTTCTGTGCCCATGTCGCGCTCCGCTGTAAATCCAGCCTGAAGATCTGCTGCCGCTGCGTGGGCGGCGATGAGCGTGCGCTCGGGCACGGATTCGCGGACGGTCTGGAAAGCTTCGTCGCCAACGTGCAGGAAGAGATGGACGTGCGCGTCGATGAGGCCAGGCATGAGCGTGGTGTCGCCGAGGTCGATGACCTGCGCGCCGATGGGATGGGTGACGTGGGTGCCGGATTCGACGATGCGATTGCCGGTGACGAGGACCTCGCCGGGGGTGAGCACTTTGCCGGCGGCGACATCGAGGATGCGCGCGGCGTGCAGCACGGTGGAAGTGGGTGCCGCAGGCTGTTGAGCTGGTGAAACGAGCGCGGCGAAGGCGAGAAGAAGGGCGGCGGCTGGCAGTTTCATGGTGAGAGCAGGATACTTCATTCGCTCAAATTGAATTGCGCTGCCATGTAAGGATGTAGCGGCCGGCTGGAGTTTCGGTGGACAAAACCAGATGACCTCGTTCGTCAAAATGAAAATTGCGGACTTGATCTGTTCCTATCCAGTTGGCGAAGGAACTGCCTGCAACATGGTGGACCACGGTGTTCTTGACGGCATCCACTGTGAATGTTCCCCAATAGCCGATGTAGTTTCGCCAGGCGGTGGACGCTTCTTCGGCGCTTGCCTGATCGAAATTGTCGCTGGCGAGCCGGCTGGGATTTCCAACAGATACCTGTGCCGACATGTAGCCACCGCTCTGGTAGACGAGCCTGCCGGAGGGGTGAGTTCCATAGGGATGCAGAAGCTCTCCTGAGGGTTGAAGATTTTCAGCCGAGACTAATGTCCAGGTTCCTAAGAACTGCTCTGCGAGCGCTTGTTCTTCGCGATTTTGGGTTTGCATGATTTCTCGATTGAGGGCAAAAGGCCTTAATGCAATGTACGCTGGTGTGCGTGTGAGGTGCAGGATGAATCGACGAGAAGCGATGAAGCTGGTGGCGGCGGGCGCAGCAGGAGCGATGACGAGGCGTGCTAGTGCAGAGCAACAAAACGAGATGGAAATTCCTTTATGCGAACGATGGTTGCAATATGAGATTCGGTTGAAGGGGCCGTCATCCCGGAACCCATTTGCCGACGTGACTTTAGCAGCAGAGTTCACGCAGGGTGCGAGAACCATTCGGGTGGGAGGCTTCTATGACGGAGAAGGTAGCTATCTGGTGCGATGGATGCCGGACGAACTCGGCGAATGGACATGGGTGGTGAAGAGCTCCGCAGCAGAGATGGACGGCAAGCGGGGGAAGATGCTTTGTGTGAAATCGTTTGAGGAGTTGGAGAAACTGAGTTCAGTGCCGCCAGTCCCCGAGCGAGCGAAGAACCATGGTCCTGTCTACGTGCGCGATACATTTCATTTCGCACATGCCGATGGCACACGTTATTTTCCATTCGGCACGACGTGCTATGCGTGGGTGTTTGAGAGCGAACGCCTGCAGGAGATGACGCTCGCAAATCTGAAGCGTGCGGGATTCAACAAGGCGCGCATGGCGATCTGGCCTAAGAAGTTTGCGTCGGGCGAGCCGGAGCGGCACCCGTTTCCGATGGTCGACGGGAAGCTGGATTTCACGCACTTCGATACGGAGTTCTTCCGGCATTTTGAGAAGCGCGTGCAGGATCTCGATGCGATTGGCGTGCAGGCCGATGTGATTTTGTTTCATCCTTACGGCAAGGCGTGGGGTTATGACCAGATGCCGAAAGAGTTGAATGAGCGTTACGTGCGCTATGTGGTGGCGCGGCTGGGATCGTACAAAAATGTGTGGTGGTCGCTGGCCAATGAGTATGACCTGATGAAGACCTGGACAATGCCGGAGTGGGACCATCTGTTCCATGTGATTCAGGAGGCGGATGTGGCGGGGCATCTGCGCAGCGTGCACCACAGCGGGCCGATGTATGACTATGCCAAGCCGTGGGTGACGCATGCCAGTTTGCAGACCGGCGAGTTCGACAAGACGGCGGAGTGGAAGAAGGCGTGGGGCAAGCCGGTAATTTTCGACGAGGTGCAATACGAAGGCAACATCTGGCGGCGCTGGGGAAATCTGAGCGGCGAAGATATGGCACGGCGCGTGTGGCTAGCGGTGACGGCTGGAGCCTATTGCACGCACGGCGAGGTGATGCAGGTGGGACCTTACAAAGAAGACATGAGTTCAGACAGCGCTGTGCTGCTGGGCGAAAGTCCGCAGCGGATTGCGTTCCTGCGCAAGCTGGTGGAAGAGACCAATGTGGGATTGGAGCAGGTGGCAGGCGCGTACTACCGGTCGGCCTCAGGCAATGTGGGCAAGCCGGGCGAGGTGATCCTGTATTACTTCGACACGCATCGGCCGGGGAATTATCCGTTTCCGTTGACGGAGGGTGTGAATTACAAAGCAGAGCTGATCGATCCGTGGGCGATGACTGTGACGCCACTGCCGGGAACGTTTACCGGCAAGAGCGACATCAAGTTGAGTGGAAGGCCGTACCAGGCGGTGCGGTTCAGGCGCGTTTAGGTTGCGAGATCACATGCCCTTAGTGGGGAGGCCAGAGGCTTGGCGGCAGATCAGGCTTCGGCTCTTTGTGTCCGAACATTCGCTTGAGGCCGGAGACGACGTCCGGATAAAACTCGCCGGCGAAGTTGGAGACAGCGCCCACGCCAACGACAGTGAAGCCGCGCTTGAAGGTGAGGCTGATTCCGCGTTCCGAGGCGGGATAGTAGGCGTTAGCCACGGCGCCGGCGATGAGGTCGCCGGAGACGACAGAATAGTTTGGCTGCCATTGGCCGTTGTCTCCTTTGCAGCGGGCAATAGCGGCGATGGCGTTGCCGGTGCGTTTGAAAAAGCCGCCGTGGCCGAGGCGATAGTAGCGCGGATCCTGATGGAGAACTGAAGGCAGAATGGCGCGAGCCCAGAGATTGCCGTCGAGCTCATCGCCGAAGGCAGCGGCGAAGCGCTTGCCGAAGCCATCGGCCTGCGTGCCCCAGGTGGGATAGTCGTTGCGGTACTGCTCCCAAACGGCGTCTGCGCCGGCGGCCGCGAAGGAGAAGGGGTCGAAGGCATCTTTTGTGAAGAGCTCGAACTTCTGGCGCGAGTTGATGGGCGCTGCGCTGCCGTTGAGCACCACGCGGAAAGCTGGGATGATGCCGGCCATGCGCTGCTGTTCTTCCTGCTGGAGCTCGCGCTCGGCCTGCGTTTTTTTGTCGTCCTGATTTTGTGGCGTGGGAGTTGGCGGCAGAGGCGGCGCAGTTTGTTGCGCGCGTGCTGTGGCCGAGGTTGCGAGAAGGATTGCAGCGAAGGCAAGCAGAATACGGTTTGTCATTTCGGCGACCACTGTTCGTCAGCGGAGGGACCGTAAAGCGCAGGCACCGGGATATCTAGCAGGCGGAGATAGACACCGAGCTGCGAGGTGTGGTGGATGAGGTGGTCAAAGCAGAGCTTGCGGAAGCTGGCGGCGCGGGAGTCGTGCGAGATGAGGTGCTCGCCGAAGCTGAACTTCCAGGGCTTGAGGAAGGCTTCATCGCTGGTGGCAGAGATGACGGCGCGACACTTGGCGGCGTTCTCATCGAGCGCGGCGAGCGCAGCGGCGGTGGTGGTGAAGGTGAGATCAGCATGCTTGCGCTTGCTGTTGGCCATGTCCATGCCGTCGTCTTCGAGGATGTAGTAGCCGAAGAGTGGAATGGTGGCGCAGTGCATGGAGAGCTTGCCCATCTTGAAGGACTTGGCGTGCGGCGCCCAGTCAGGCTTGTCTTCCGGGATGCGCTCGAGGGTGCGGCGGGTGTTGGAGATTTCCTGGTCGTAGTCGAGGAGGAGGATTTCAGCGATGGTCATGGGGAGGAGCACCTTTTCTAGAGATGATGTTTTTTGTGGTCAAGCCTATCGAACAATTTTTGTAACTGGAAGAAAAAGAGCAACTCAAAAAATGCTGGAAACAAAAGCCACCCGATGCGAGGTGCCAGAATTCTCAGATGCCAGAGTACGAGACTCCAAACTGTGAGATGTGCTGCAAAAAAGAGGATTGTCTCAAGCCAAAATTCCCTGCGTTTTAGGCGATCCCGATTACGTTCTATCCAGAGACCGAAGATAGCGAGACTTGCGAAAATCAGTAGCAGCCATCGGTGGAAATTTAGGTCACTGACTCCGAAGATTACCATCGCTAGAAAGATCCCAGCGATGAGTAGGCTGATCGCTACATAGAGAACGAGGTCTCGCAGTAGATGTGACTGGCCTCTACGCAATCTTGCCATGGTGACTGGCTAAATTCCCGTCACGTTGAAGCCGCAGTCGACGAACATGATCTCGCCGGTGATGGCGCTGGCGAGGTCGCTGGCGAGGAACAGAGCGGTGTTGCCGACCTCGCGCTGCTCGACATTGCGGTGCAGCGGTGCGCGATCGTTGGTCTTGTCGAGCATGGTTTGCAGGTCGCCAATGCCGCGCGCCGCGAGGGTCTTGATAGCGCCGGCGCTGATGGCATTGACACGAATGTTTTTCGCGCCAAGCGAGGCGGCAAGATAACGGACGGCAGCTTCAAGTCCAGCCTTAGCAACTCCCATTACGTTATAGTTGGGAAAGGTCTTAGTGCTGCCGTAGTGAGTAAGCGTAAGGACCGAGCCTCCTTCCGTCATGAGCGGCGAGGCGGCACGCGCGACGGCAATCAGTGAGTAGACGCTGACGTCGAGTGCGATGCGGAAATCCTCTCGCTGGGTGAGCAGAAAATCGTTGTGCATGGCCGCAGCCGGGGCGAAGGCCACCGAATGCACGAGCGTGTGAATGGCCGGGAAGTGTGTGGCGATCTCGGCGAAGGCGGCGTCGATCTGCTCGTCGGAGGAGACATCGAGCTGGATGGCGCGGGCACGGCCGGTCTGGCCGAGTTCTTCGATCAGGTCTTCGGCGGCTTTCTTCAGACGCTCGCTCTGGTAGCAGATGACCAGGGTGGCGCCGGCGCCGGCGAGTTTTTCCGCAATGGCGTACGCGATGCTGCGATTGTTGGCGACGCCGAGGACGACGGCGACCTTGCCCTTCATGTCAATCATGGTGACTCCCCTTACAAACTTGAACGAGGGTAAGGATATCAGGATGGGACTAGCAATGTGCTTTCCCACCCATGACGAAGAGACTGTCATGGATGGGGCCGCCCGGGGCTCAGGCTATCAGCCACTCGTATTGCTCGGGCGTGAGCGGGATGACGGAGAGGCGGAACTGGCGGAAGAGCAGCGAGTTCTTAAAAACTTTGGCCTCGCGCATTTCGGCGAGCGTTTTTTCGCATTTGAGGCGCTTGCCGGCCTTGAGGCGGACGATGGGTGTCGTCATCTTTGAAGGCGGCACAGGCGGATCGAGCTTGACGGACAAAACCGTGGCCATGCCGACAGCGGCCTTGCCGGTGTTGGAGTGGTAGATGACGCAGGTCTCACCCTTTTTCATTCCACGAAGATAGATGAGGGCCTGCGGATTTTTGATGCCATCCCAGGTGGTTTCGCCGTCGCGCAGCAGGTCGTCGAAGGAGTAGACGTCGGGTTCAGATTTGAGGAGATATTGCATACAGCAGAGTGTAGAGCGTAGTGAGTAGAGCGTAGTGAGTAGAGCGTAGTGAGTAGAACGTAGTGGAAAACGCTTAGCCGCCGAGGTCAAGCAGATTGACCGCGGGGATGGGCTGGCCGAGGAAGTGGCTGCCCAGGCGGCGGAATTTTTCGACGGAATCCGTGGCGTAACAGGCGAAGCTCGCAGGTGCCGTGGATGATGTCGGAGTGAGGTCCCGCTTCACCTGTGCGGCGACGGCCTGCGCTGTGACCTCGGCGGAGTCGACGACGGCTGCATCGCAGCCAAGTGCGAGCAGTGTTTCTTTCACCAGCGGCGCAATCAACGGATAGTGTGTGCAGCCCAGGATGACGAGGAGCGGTGAGCACAACTCCAGCGCTTCGGCGAGATAAATGCGCAGCACTTCGCGTGTGACGGGATGGTCGATCCAGCCCTCTTCAATGAGTGGGACGAGCAGGGGGCAAGCCTTCTCTGTGGGGTGCAATCCGGCGCGCAGGCAGTGATCGCGATAGGAGTGTGACTCGACCGTAGCATTGGTGGCAAGGATCAGAGTGTCGGCTGCGGGAAAGTTTTTGTTCGACATGGCGACCACGGGTTCAATGACGCCGGTGACGGGAATGGTGACGGCGGCGCGAATGTCATCCAGCGCGAGTGCGGTTGCGGTGTTGCAGGCGATGACCAGATGCTGGCTGCCCTGGGACTCGAGGAAGCGTGCGCTTTCAACCGCGTAGCGAGCGATGGTGGCTTGCGATTTTGCGCCGTAGGGCAGGCGCGCGGTGTCGCCGAGATAAAGAAAGCGCGCGCCGGGGAGTTGCGGCAGCAGAGCGCGCAGCACGGTCAGGCCGCCAAAGCCGGAATCGAAGACGCCGAGAGTCGTCATTACTTAACGCTCACGGGGCTGGCCGCGACAGAGGTGTCGCGAGAGGGATAGGTGCGCAACAGGTCAGCGTGGCCGGCGAGCGTTTCGCGGGGCAGGCCGTCGACAAGGAAGCGCACCTGCTCAATCTGTGGGACGTTGGCATGCAGCGTTCCGATGATGGAGAGCAGCGTAAGCGATTCGACTTCGACGCCGGAAGGATGCTGGTTGACGAAGCTGCTGCGCAGGTTGACCACGGCGAGTTCGCCTCCGGGTGATTGCGGCTGCAGGGCGTCGGGATCGGTGGATGGAACCAGCGTGGAGGGAGGATTGTCGCCGGCGTTTTGCGGCGCGGAAGAATTCGCCGAATTGTTTTGTGCGTGACCGACGACGGGCAGCGGCAGCAGGAAGACATCGTCGACCATAGCGCCGGGTGGCAGCGGGTGTGCGGAGCCGGGCAGTGCATACTCAGCGTTCAGGTGGTCGAGCAGCGAGCGGACACGGGCGGTGGCCTCGCGCGGAAGAGCGATCTGGCGATTGGTGGATGTGACTGTGCCGTCGGAGTCGCTGGCCAACAGCAGCGTAATGGGTTCGGTGGAAGCTGTGGGCGCATCGAGCGGAGCGTCTTCCGCGAGCGACACCACGCTGTTGCGGAAATGTTGGCGGTGGAAGGCCAGCAGACTGCCCATGGCGATGATGCTTCCGAACAGACACCAGAAGACGATGCGTTGCACGCGATTGCTCATGGCTGCGCCGCCTTCGCGGGAGATGAGGACCCGCTGGAGGAGACATCGCGCGTGGGCGGCTGCACCTGGTTCTGCCAGAAGATGAGTGCGGAGGCAATCGATTCTGCGATGCGCTGCTGGTAGCCGGCATCGTTGATGGTGGTGACATCAGAAGTGCGTGGCGCGAGCTCGATAACCAGCGCCGGGCAGGTGAGGGAATCGACCGGACGCACCGAAGCAGCGCTGACGACCAGCGGAATGCGCGCGCGGGTGAGCGCCGTTGCTAGAGCCTTTTCCAACTGGCCGCTCTGCGGCACCCATGCGGCCTGTGCGGTCAGCCAGGGCAGAAGCTGATTTTCTACCGGCACCTGAGCGAGCTCCGAACTGTAGAGATGCACGCCGAGGCCGCTGCCGGTGGCATGCAGTAGCAGGCAGGCCGAGGCGCGGGCATGGTTGGCGATGCCGGCGCGATCGTCGAGCGCCAGCACCGCGGGTGGTGTGCCTGCGGGTGGGGTGTCACCGTTGGGCGCGTCGGAGTCACGCGTCATGATGACGTTGAAGCCGCGCGCGGTGAGCATGGAGCGCAGCTTGAAAGCCAGGGCGAGTGCGACATCTTTCTCGAGAATGTTGTCGCCAATGCGCGAGCCGCTATCGATGCCGCCGTGGGCGGGATCCAGCACGATGACATTGCGGTTGATGGCTCCGGGAAGAGTTGAGGCGGACTCTGGAAGCCTGGTCGACGGATGCGGGCGCGCAACAGGTGCGGGCGCGGGTGTTGCAGGTTGGGGAGTGGCTGTTGTTGTCGCCGGCTTGGGCGTGGGTGGCTTGGGTTTGGGCGCGACAGGAAATGACTGCGTGAGAATGTGCTGCGGCTGTTGCGATGTAGCGCCGGGAGCTGCTTTGCGCGCCGGAGTGCCGATGCTGGCCTGCGGTGGCTGTACTGTCTGGCCTTGTAGCGCGAGGTGCAGCGCGAGCATGGCTGGGAGCGCGAGCAGCGTGACGACGAATCGGGTCTGCATGGGAGAAGTCTGCATGGGAGAAATCAAGGCGAGACGAATGCTTTCGCGAGCGGACTGCAACAGATTGTAACGGGTTTGATGCCTGTGGGCGCTGAGGCAGCTACGGTGGACACAGAGTCATGCTCCGGGGTTTAGACTCATGCCATGCGAGTGTTTGGCGTGGACTGTGGAACCGAGTTCACCGGGTACGGCGTGGTGGAGGTGGATGAAGCCGCGCGAACGCCCCGGCTGCGCTATTTGTGCGCGGGCGCGGTTCGGCTGGCGAAAAAAGACCATACCGCGGTGCGGCTGGCGCAAATTTATGCGGAGTTGACCGCGCTGATCGAACTGTGGCGGCCGGAGACAGTGGCAATTGAGGAAGTATTTTTTTCAGCGAACGCAAAAAGCGCTCTGAAGCTGGGTCAGGTGCGCGGTGTGGCGCTGCTGGCCGCTGCGAATTGCGGTGTGGAGATCGCGGAGTATGCTCCGCTGAAGATTAAGAATGCGGTGGTGGGCCACGGGCTTGCGGCTAAGGAACAGGTACAGTTCATGGTGGCTCGGCTGCTGGAGCTGGAGCGCGCGCCGGAACCGGCGGATGCAGCAGATGCGCTGGCGATTGCGATCTGCCACATCCACCATGCGCAGACGGCGGAGGCGATCACTGCAGGGACGGTGCGACGTTGAGAGCCTGGCTGCTCCTGGCTGGATTTCTGTTGCAGGCCGGTATAGCGGCGGCTGCGCCTCCCGCGGTTTGCCCTGTGCCCGGCAAAGTTGGCGATTGCATCTTCTTTAGCTTCGACTGGGACAAGGCAGGCGTGCCGAAGTACACCATCGTGGTGCAGGAAAATCATATTGTCCATTACTGGGAGGGCGATAGTTTTTACGATGAGGCGCAACGAGCCAAGCCTTCTCTGACATTGAGCGATGTGACGTTCAAGAAAATCTTTACGGCGACCGAGCCGGGAATGCTGCATGATTGCGAAACGAAGCTGCACAAGATTGCTCAGACCGGAAAAAAGACGCTTCAGTGGTACGACGGCGACCAGTATGCAGGATGCACGTTCAACTATTCGGAGAACGAGCGACTGAATGACATTGCCGCGACCTTCATGGCGATGGCGGAAACCATGCAGATTGGCGACAAGCTCAAGCACGATCAGCGCTTCGACCGGCTGAGCCTCGATGCAGAGATGGATTCGCTGGTCGAAGAAGTGAAAGCCGGGCGAGCGATCGAGGTGCAGAATATCGCGCCGGTGCTGCAAAACATCATCAATGACGATCGCGTGCTGGAGCGCGTGCGGCGCAAGGCGGCACGACTGCTTGAAGCTGCCGGTGTTGCAGTGAAGGCTTTCGCTTCCTAAGACAGAGCGCGATAAAGCGCTGCCATCGCTTCCAATGGAACAGCCTCAGAGCGTGCTTGCGGAGGAATGCTCGTGGGCCATGCGGCTTCAAGTTGTGCGGCGGTGTAGCCAGCGGCACGCAGGTTGTTGGCCAGCGTCTTGCGCTTCTGCATGAAGCTGGCGCGAAGAAATTTGTTGAAGCCTTCGGCATCGACGCCAAGCTCGGCAAAGCGCGGCGCGAAATCCAGGCGGAGCACGGTGGAGTAGACATCCGGCGGGGGATTGAAAGCACTGGGTGGCAGCGTGAACAGTTCTGTGACCTGCGCGTGGAGTTGGGTGAACGCGCTGAGCGGGCCGTAGTCGCTGATACCGGGAGGGGCGGCGATGCGTTGCGCAACTTCGCGCTGCATCATCAGCACGGCGCGGTGAAGGATTCCTTCGCGGGCAAAGCGGAAGAGATGGAGCAGAATGTCCGAGGTGATGTAGTAGGGCAGGTTGCCGACGACGTCGAGAGAAGTGGTTGGCGGCTGGTGGTTTGTGGTTAGTTGCGAGAGATCGGTTGCGAGGATGTCGGTGTGGTGGATTGTGATGTGCGGATCGTTGCGAAAGCGAAAGGTGAGTTCGCGGGCGAGCGCGGGATCGAACTCGATGCAGTGCAGTTGGGCGCAGCGTGGAGCGAGAAGTCCTGTGATCGCTCCGTGGCCGGGACCAATTTCTACTACCGTGCGTGCGGAGACATCGCCGAGTGCGTCTGCGATGCGGATGCAGGCGTTCTCGTCGATGAGAAAATTTTGGCCGAGCTTGGGCTTCTTCGCCACACTTCGATGGTAGCTGTTACCGCGCGATACGGCGCTGGTAAAGATAGTGCACGGGGATTCCGCAGAGGATCACAATCGCGCCGAAGACTGAGTTGCGAGGCTGGTCCGCAAAGCTGAAGACCAGCAGCACCAGCGCAGCCAGCACGAAGAGGGCAGGGATGACCGGATATCCGGTGACGCGGTAAGGGCGCGGTGTTTGCGGCTCGCGCACGCGGAAGACGAAGACAGTGGCTGCGGTGAGAGCGTAGAAAAGCCATTCCGAAAAAATTGCGAGCGAGAATAGTGCCTGGAATTTTCCAATCGCCAGCAGGAGCAGTGAGCTCAGTACAGCTTGCAGCAGAAGACTGGCCCAAGGCGTGCGAAAGCGTGGATGGATGGCTGCCAGCGCAGGTGGAAAGAGGCGGTCTTGTGCGGCGGCGAAGGGCACGCGGGCTCCTGAAAGCGAGCTGCCGACGAAGGTTGCGCAGATGCTGACGGCCATACCGATAGAGACGAGGCCAGCGCCGAAATTTCCGGCAACAATGCGCAGGGCGTCGGCGGCGGGGCGATCTGAGGCGGCAATGGCTGCAGCCGGCATCACGTATTGGATGGCTGCATTGGTGAGCATGTACAGTGCGGCAACGATGGCGACTCCACCCACGAGCGCGAGCGGCATGGAGCGCTGCGGATCTTTCACTTCTCCGGCCATCTGCGAGACGTCTGACCAGCCGTCATAGGCCCACAGGGCTGCGACCAGCGCGATCATAAAGCCGGAAAATCCTCCGCGCGCGCCGCTGAATGTGCCGGCAAAGTTGTGCCATGCGCCTTGATGGATCGCGGTGAAGCATAGACCGGCGATGACGATGATCATCAGCACCTTCAGCCAGGTGAGTGCGGTTTGCAGATTGGCGGATTCGCGCGTGCTGACAATATTCAATCCGGTGATGAGCCAGGTCGCGGCAATGGCGAGAACCTGTGACCACAACAAATGTACGAATGCGGGATGGGTGAGGAAAGAAAAAGTGGAGAACGTTCCGAGAACGCGCATCAAGCCTGCAGCGATGGTGGCAATGGATGCCGGCTTGGCGATCAGTGTCCACGTCCAGGTGTAGAGGAAAGCGGTGAGCGGGCCGTAAGCATCGTGCAGAAAGGCGTATTCGCCGCCGACGCGGGGTTTCATGGCGGCGAGCTCGGCGTAGCTCATGGCGCCGAAGAGTGAGAGCAGGCCGCCGGTGATCCACACAGCGTAAACTGTGCGCGCACTTCCGACTGCAGCCATCATCTCGCGGGGAACGAGAAAAATTCCTGAGCCGATGATGATGCCGACGACGATGGCCGTGGCATGAGTCGCGGTGAGGCAGCGCGGAAGCTCAGCGCGGACGTGGCGGTCAGTTGAGACGGAGTTGAGGTTGCTCTCCATATATTGGCTTGGGATGGAGGGTAGCACGCGGAGCGAGCGTGGCGGTTAGAAGTAGAACTTGAAATCTTCCCACACCACTTTATGGTCAGGTCTGCGATGGCGCAGGATGAAGATGTTCTTGTGCTCGAAGGGCATGGCGTAGGGATTGTCGAGATGGCCGATGAGCTGCACTGACTCGTAGCGTTCCAGCATCTCGGCCGGCGTTGCGTCGATGACGCCGATTACCACGTCGAAGGTGCAGCCATGCGTTCCCCACATCCAGTAGGAATTCTGGCCGGCTATGGCGGGCGGCAGGGAGGGCTCCATTTTTTTGCCGAGCAGGTCCATCGCACCGGCTTCGCCGTAGTTGGTGGTGTAGATGCAGGCACGGGCGCGCTCGTCCGGCGGCAGGGAGCGGTAGGCGGCTACCATTGTGCCGACCATCTCATTCCATCCGAAGCGATCAGCATAGAACTGCGGCAGTGGGCCGGTCTCGGAATTTTCCATCTTGTCGCCACGCAGATGCAGCGCCTTGGTGTAGCGCACCCAGGTAGCGGGAGCGAGGATCGGCGAGGACATGGGCAGAACCAGCAGGCCGGTGATGAAGAGGACGGATTCGAAGATGGGGAAGGCGAAAATGCGTTCGCGCGCAACACTACGCGAGTTGGCGAAGCGATGCTCCCATGCAATGCCGCCGGCGGCAAATATCGCGGGGTAGATGCCCTGCAGGTAGTAGTCCTTGGCATGCAGTGCGTCCATGATGACGTAGAAAAAGACATACGTCAGGCCGAGCCAGCGCATGTCTTTGATGGAGCGGGCACGCAGCAATGCGACGATCCCGGTAATCCAAAGCAGAGCGTTGACCGGATGTATGGCGTTAAACTGCGCCAGGAAAAATTGCAGCGGATTAAGGATGACATTCTTATGTTGCTTCACACCGTTGCGCAGGAACTCCAGCGTGGGCCAATGATTGTGCATCTGCCACAGCACGTTCGGGAGCGCGATGAAAAACATCAGCACGATGCCGAGTGCCGTCCAGCGTGAGAAGAGAATTCGCCGCTGAGCGGTACAGAGCAAACCCACGCCGACTGCGACGAGGAAGAATGTCATCGACGGCTTATTGAGCAGGCCGATGCCGGCGCAGATGCCGAAGAATATCCACCAGCGCTCGCTGAGCCGGCCGCGCAGCATCAGGATGACGATGAGCGTGCAAGCCATCCAGAAGACAGCCTCCCAGGAGTTCATGGAGAGGTAGCCGTCACTGCCGATGAACTGCGGCGAAATAAACATGCCGAACATGGCGAGTGCTTGTGCGGGGCGGCGGCCACCGAGTGCCCAGGCGATGATCCCGGTGATTCCGATGGTCAGTGCGCCGGCGAAGGCGGAAAGAATGCGGATAGCGAAGACCGATGTGCCGAAGAGCAGCTCGCCGATGCGCGCCTGCACCGCGACGATGGGGCCGTGGTCGACATAGCCCCAGGCGAGATGGCGGCCGCAGGCAATGTAGTAGAACTCGTCGCGGAAATAGCCGTAGCCGAGATGGCTGGACCAGAGGGTGAGTACGAACTGGAAGAGCAACCGGACAAGGGCAAACCCGGCAGCGAGAGTGAGCGCGCGGCGGAGCGTGGTATCGGCGGGGCGGACGATTGTCGAAGGGGTTGTCATGCGGTTGCAGCTAGATTACGCCAGACAATCACGCCAAGTTCCGGGTTTCAGCGTGCTTTGGTCACCGCAGCGTCATAGATGGCCTTGGCGATGCGCGCGATGACGGCCTCGCAGGTGGCTTGATCGGCGTGAGCATCGGTGACAAAGATGGCAAGTGCGAGGCGGCGCTCCGGCCTTCCCGCAACAGCCGGAAGCGTGATGAGGCCGACATCATTGGTGGCGGGAATCATGCCAGACTCTTCGCCGGAAGATCCGGTCTTATGGGCGGCAGGTGTGCCGGCAGGAAGCAGGCCCTTGATGCGCTGCGGGCTACTGGTGGCTTCGAGCATCCACGAGTTAAGCAGAGCAGTGTGTTCTTTGTTGAGGGGGGAGTGGTCCGCAAACAGGCGAAGGAGTGCGACCATGGCGGTGGGCTCGGCAGAGTTGCGGTATTGCAATTTATGGTCGGCGTGCATGGCGCGCTCGTTGTCCTGCTGATGGATGGCGGTGAGTCCGAGCGAATCGAGATATTGCTGCAGGACGGCGGGGCCGCCGATCAGACGAAGCTGAATGTCGGCGGCGGTGTTGTCGGAGGTTTCGACGGTGAGCTTGATGATCTTGCGCAGAGGAACGTCAACGTCGGCTTCGGGAAATTCTTCCTGCAAGGGGCTGTACGTGACGGAGCGGTCGGATTTGAGGAAGCGCGCGGGCTGATCGAGTTGCAGCTTGCCGAGCTCGATCTGATGAAAGACAGCCATGGCCAGCGGAAACTTGAAGGTGGACTGCATGGGAGGATGCCCATGCTCGTTGAGACCGCAGTCGAGCGCAGTGCCGGGAAGCGAGCAGGCGACGTAGACGGTGCCTTTGGCATCCTTCGCAATTTCTGCGATTTGCTGATGGAGCGGAGCCTGGGCGGCGAGGGGAGCGGCGAGCGTGAGCAGAAGGGCGAAGGAGCGCATGGCGTCACCGTATCGCGCGGAATACAGCAGGGTCTAGTAATGATTGCGGCACATGGCTGAGGAGAAGCTGTGGACGGGGCTAATTTCGTCTCCAGGGAAATTGCACAGCGTATGTGGGCACGGCGGTGGCATTGGCCTTGGCGGCCGCAAGCAGCTTGCGGCGCAGCAGCCAGCGCACCGAGGCCTGCGTGGAACTGCGCGAGAGGCCGGTGTTTTCCGCAAGCTCCTGATAGCTGATGGCGACTGCGGATTTGCGGCGGGACTGCTCGCCGGCCAGCCACAGGTAGACGAGGAATGCCGCGGGCTTGTGGTCGTGGCCGACGAGGTCGCGCAGCAAGGTGTCGAGGATGTAGTCGTCCAGCTTAATTTGCTTGATCTGATCCGGCATAGCTATACCGATGAAGAGTATAGCGATGAATAGGCAATTGTCATGTCGGGTGGGAGTGCCTATGCTCGTTTTCAAGGAGAATGACGATGATTAAGGGCATCAAATTTGTGAGTGTTCCGGTGAAGGATCAGGACGTGGCGTTGAAGTTCTGGACGGAAAAGATGGGATTGAAGGTCGCGACCGATCAGCCGTTCGACGGCAAGCAGCGCTGGATTGAGCTGATGATCCCCAGCGCGGAGACCGGCCTGGTTTTGTTTACGCCGGAGGGGCACGAGGGACGCATCGGGGAGTTTCAGCCGATCTCATTCATGTGCGATGACGTGTTTGCGACTGCTGCCGGGATGACGGCCAAGGGAGTGAAGTTCTTCAAGGAACCAAAGAAAGAGCACTGGGGCTCGAGTGCGATCTTTGAGGATGCGGACGGGAATAAGTATGTGTTGAGCAGCCGCTAAGGCAGGATGTTCAGGGCAGGCTCGACTGAATCAGCAAAGTGCTTGCGGATTTTTTCTGCCGTGGCTTTGTTGGCGACAGAGAGCAGAGCATCTGGGTTCTTCTGCGCGGCCTGCTGCAGCGCGCGGACGCTGCCGAAATGCTCCAGCAGACGCTGGCGGGTGCGCGGGCCGACTCCGGGGATTTCATCGAGTTCACTCGTCCGGTCGCGCATCTCGCGGCGCTTGCGGTGATAGCTGACAGCGAAGCGGTGAGATTCATCGCGAATCTTCTGGATGACATGCAGCACGGGGGAGCGGCGGTCGAGAACAATGGGGTCGTCTTCCTGCCCGTGAACGTAGATGATCTCTTCGCGCTTGGCGATGCTTGCAAGCGGCTGCGTGGTCAGGCCGAGTTCGGTGAGCGCATCGGCAGCGGCGTGCAGTTGACCAAGACCGCCGTCGATGAGTACCAGTGACGGCATGGGCTTCTTTTCGTCGCTGAGCTTTTTGTAGCGGCGGTGAATGATTTCGCGCATGGAGGCGAAGTCGTCTACACCGGTGACGGTCTTCACCTGGAACTTGCGGTAGTCGGATTTCTTCATCGCGCCTTTTTCCCAGACGACCATCGATGCGACGGTCTCCGCACCCTGGATGTGCGAGATGTCGAAGCACTCGATGCGTTCAGGTGGTTCGGGGAGCGTGAGCGCGTCCTGCAGAGCTTCCTGCATGGATTTGATGGAGGGCTGGAGCACGCGGAAGCGCTGGTCGTACGACTGCTTGGCATTCTGGCAGACCAGATCGACGAGCGAGCGCTTGTCGCCACGCTGGGGAGCGGCGATCTCGATTTTGTGGCCGCTGCGCTCGCGCAGGGCATCGGCGAGCAGCTCGCGGTCAGGGAACTCGACGGGTACGTAGATGTGGCGCGGCACATAGCCCTGGTCGAGATAGATCTGCTTGAGCAAAGCGGAGAAAAATACTGCGGAAGAAAACTCGGCATCAAGCGGTGCGAGCACCGAATGCTCCTCAGCGACCTCGCTGTCGGCATGCACTTCAGGTGCGGGCTCAGTGGGGTTGGGCTCGAGGCATGGCTCGCTGCTGACGTCTTCGGCGGGTTCTTCGGGCTCATCAAATTCAGGCAGATCTTCCCAGAACATCTCGCGACGGTCGACAATTTTTCCGCCGCGCATGTGAAAGAGGTTGACCGCAAGCATGCCGTTTTCGAAGTGGAAGCCGAAGACGTCGGCATCTTCGTCGCCGGGCGATGCGATGCGCTGGCGGTCCTGTGCCTGCGAGACCGTGATGAGCTGATCGCGCAGCCGTGCGGCCAGCTCGAACTGCATCTCCGCGGCGGCTTGCTCCATGCGTGCAGTCAGGCGTGTTTCCAGCTCGTCGGACTTGCCTTCAAGAAAGAGCTGCACATCGCGGACAGCCTGGCGGTAATCGTCGGTGGAGATAAATCCTTCGACACACGGACCGAGGCAGCGCTTGATGTAGTACTGCAGGCATGCGCGCGGATGATAGCGGTTGAGATCGACCTTGCAGGAGGGAATCAGGAAGCTGCGGTGAATCAGATCGACGAGCCGGTGCGCGAGGTTGCCGGGGAAATACGGACCGAAGTAAGCGCTGCCATCCTTGCGCAGACGGCGCGTGACGAAGACCTTGGGATGGCGGTCGGCAATGGTGAGCTTGATGTAGGGATAGGTTTTGTCGTCGCGCAGCAGAATATTGAAACGCGGCTTGCGTTGTTTGATTAGATTATTTTCGAGCGCCAGCGCCTCGTGCTCATTGGCGACGAGGATGTATTCGATGTCCACGGCCTCGCGCATGAGCGAGCCGGTTTTGGCATTGGCCTGTGAGGCGGCGAGAAAATAGCTGCGTACGCGCGCACGCAGATTCTTCGCCTTGCCGACATAGATGACCTCGCCCTCAGCATTTTTGTAGAGGTAGCAGCCCGCGCCGGTGGGCAGCGTCCGGATTTTTTCGAGGAGATCCATGGAGAAGCAGACAGTAAAACAGTAGTGAGTAGACAGTAGTGTGCGGACAAGCGAAGTCGCAACCTTATTTGACGCTCACTGGAGAGGAAAGATTCTTAGCGCGATTTGAGCGCGCGATAAACCAGGTACAGCAGGAATGAGGTCAGGATCACCCACGCGAACTGGTACCAGTAAAAAAATGGGAAGCCGAAGAGCGCAGGCATGGTGCGCACATACATCTGCGGAAAGCATAGCCCAATGTATGGCGCGGCAAGCAGTACCCACACCCAGGCCGGGGTGCGCTTCTTCGCGGAGGCAGGTTGGCTGCTGGCGTCCATAAGGAGATAGTAAGCTTGAGACTGTGGACGACGCAAAGTTGAAAGAGCTGGAGGCGGCGCAGGCCGGCACAGGCGCTGCGCTGGCGCGAGTGGCAGCCATCATGGCGCGACTGCGCGGACCGGGCGGATGTCCCTGGGACCGTGAGCAGACCTTCGACACCATCAAGCAGCACACCCTCGAAGAGACATATGAGGTCTTCGATGCGATTGAACGGCGCGACTGGCCGGAGCTGAAAGACGAGCTCGGCGACTTGCTGCTGCAGGTGCTCTTCTACGCACAGATGGCCGCCGATGCCGGTTACTTCGACCTGAAAGATGTGGCCGAAGGATTGACCGCGAAGCTGACGCGGCGACATCCGCATGTTTTCGGCAATGTGGAAGCGGAGACTCCGGACGCGGTGCTGCGCAACTGGGAGCAGATCAAGATCGAAGAAAAGAAGCGGAAGCCGAAGGGTGAATCGCTGCTGGATGAAGTTCCGCGCAGCATGCCCGCGACGCTGGAAGCGACCAAGCTGGGCTCCAAGGCAGCGAAGGTGGGCTTCGACTGGCCGGATGCGAGCGGTCTCTTTGCGAAGATGGACGAAGAGCTGGCTGAACTGATGGTGGAAGTGGAAGCTAAACACAAGGAGAATGTAGAAGCCGAGTTCGGCGATCTGTTGTTTACCGCGATGAACCTGGCGCGGCATCTCAGGGTCGATCCGGAATCTGCGCTGCGGCGCAGCACGGCGAAGTTTCGCACACGCTTTGCCGCGATGGAACGCGAAGCCGGCGGCAGTGAAATTCTGAAGCAGCTTGCACCTGAAGAACTGGAGCAGATGTGGGAGCAAGCCAAGACAGTGGAGAACAAAGCTTGAGTGCAGAAATAAAAATTGTGCCGCTGCGCGAGAACGATGAGTTTGACCGCGCCGTCGAAATTCAGGATATGGTGTGGAGCTACGAGCCTTCCTCGCGCATGAGCCAGAAGACATTTCTGCTGGCCTCGCACATTGGCGGGCAAGTGCTGGGCGCGTTCGATGGCGATGCTTCTGATGTAAGCAAGATGGTGGGTTATGCGATGTCGCTGCCCGGCGTGCGCGATGGACATGCGTATTTGCACTCGCACCATCTGGCAGTGCTACCAGAGTGGCGCAACGCGGGTGTGGGCAGGCGGCTCAAGCTGGCGCAGCGTGACGATGCGCTCGCGCGTGGATTTTCGCTCATCGAATGGACTTTCGACCCGCTCGAGATCAGGAACGCGCACCTGAACATTGCGCGGCTGGGCGCGATTGCTCGGCGCTACCGGAGGAATTTCTACGGCGCATCGACTTCGCCGCTGCACGGAGGCTTGCCGACTGACCGCCTCGTTGCTGAGTGGTGGATCAAGAGCGATCGCGTCGAACGCACACTGCGCGGAGAGCAGCCTCACGCGGAAATCGTGGAGCATGTGGATGTGCCTGCGGCGATTTATGAATGGAAGGCTTCGCCGGCCACGCGAGACGAAGCTCGCAAGGTGCAGGAGGCGAATGCAGCGGCGCTGGAAGCGGCCTTTGCGCGCGGACTCGCCGTGCTGGGCTACGGCCGCAACGAGCAGGGCGATGGCAGCTATCTGCTCGGCAAGTGGAATGAAGATTTCAGTTATTAGGAAACAGAATCAGGGATCAGGAGAAGTTTGATGAAGATTGAAGCGATTCACCTGCGCGAGATTGCGATGCCTCTGGCGCATCCTTTTGAGACGAGTTTTGGCGTGACGACCGCGCGCCGTATTTTGCTGGTTGAGCTGGAATGCGAAGGCGTTACTTCATGGGGTGAGTGCGTTGCCGGCGAACATCCTTATTTTTCCGATGAGACGGTCGATACCGCCTGGCTGATGACAGAAACTGAGCTGGCGCCGCGGCTGCTGAAGGCTGAAGTCAACGCCGGTGCGGATTGCCCGGCACTGTTCGAGCAGGTACGCGGACATCGCATGGTGAAAGCTGCACTTGAGAATGCGGTCTGGGAGATGGATGCGCTGCGGCAGGGCATTTCGCTTTCGAAGCTGCTGGGTGGCACGCGCGAAAAGATTCCATGCGGCGTTTCGATCGGAATCCAGACCACGCCCCAGAAGCTGATGGAGACAATTGAGAAGGAACTGGCAGCGGGGTATCAGCGCATCAAGCTGAAGTGCAAGCCGGGCTGGGATGAAGAGATTTTTGAGCGCGTTCGTGCACGCTGGCCAGACATCCTGCTCAGTTGCGATGCGAACTCCGCCTACCGGCTGGAAGATGCCGAGCGCATTGCGGGCTGGGATCGCTTCAAGCTGCTGATGATCGAGCAGCCACTCTGGCATGACGATTTCTTCTTCCACGCCGAGCTGCAGCGCAAATTGAAGACAGATATCTGTCTCGACGAATGCATTCGCAACCGGCGCGACGCGCGGGCGGCGCTGGAGCTGGGCAGCGGCCGCATCCTCAACATCAAGGTCGGCCGAGTGGGTGGATTCAGTGAGGCCATTGCGGTGCATGACGTCGCTCAAAGCCTGGGTGTGGCCGTGTGGTGCGGCGGCATGCTGGAGGCCGGCATTGGGCGCGCACACAATATCGCGCTGGCTTCGCTGCCGAATTTCTCGTTGCCGGGAGACGTTTCCGCGTCCAAGCGTTATTGGACGGAAGACATCATTGAGCCGGAGGTGACGGTGAGTGCGCAGGGCGAGATCACTGTGCCTACTTCGCCGGGGCGTGGATTCGAGGTGCGTCGCGACCGCATTGAGGCAACGACCGTGCGGCAGAAGACGCTGCGCCGCAACGCTGCCGTCAATTAGCTAGCGCAGCGGAACAGGCATCGCCAGCAACGTGTGCACGGCTTCCTGTACGGAGACCGGAGCGGGCAGCGGCTGGAAGTTGTAGGCTGTCATGCGGTCGTTCATCGCAATATTTTTCACGACAACCCGCATGTTGAGGTGCGTGTCCAGGCGCGAGTAGATCCAGCGGTCGCCGGTGGGATTAGCCTGCTCCAGAACGATAGTTCCGCCCTGATTGATTTTCCCAAGGATTCCCCAGCCGAAGTTAACAGGTTGCAGGATCAGTCCCTCGATGCGCACCATGCGGCGCGATTGCGCGTCGATCCACATGCGGCCTTTTACTCCGGTGAGCAGGTTGTCGATGGTTTCGGCAGTGCGGTAATTTTTGTCGGGCTCGAAGTCGATGACGATCTGCCGGCTGGTGGCTCCCGGCAACTGCGGCTGCCCGGAAACGTAGGAATAGAGCATGGCCTTCGGCATTTGGCTGACGAGCTGGATGGAATCGTTGCGTGTGGACTCGTCACGCTTGTGGTGCCTGACGAAGTCGGCGGGCGAGTCGAGAATTTCCTTCAGCCGCTCACGCTCGGCGGCATCCTCTTCGGCGGTCAGCTTCTGGCCGTTGCGCTCC
>Ga0206854_1021_pt1 | contig 41413 bp, 36 predicted proteins | sample Alteio_BWOrgCont_50_FD_152870 | JGI IMG/M metagenome (GOLD analysis project Ga0206854, IMG submission 152870) | Enriched cells from forest soil in Barre Woods Harvard Forest LTER site, Petersham, Massachusetts, United States -... | ecosystem: Environmental > Terrestrial > Soil > Temperate forest >...
GATGAAGTTCTCCACTAGTTTAAGGATAGCGGAGTGGCAGGGGTAATCGTGCCAACTTTATTCGCTTTGGTTTGAGAGAGTTAGATGGTTTGGGGGCTTGACAAGCGAATTTGCTGGGGTTTTTGAGGGATTTATTTTTACGAGGTGGGGAGTGGGGCGGAGAAGGTGAGGATGTTGCCGTCGGGGTCGCGGGTGACGAAGTCGCGGAGGCCGTAAGGCTCGTCGGTGGGTTCGAGCAGGATAGGTGCGCCTCGTTGCTGGATGGTAGCGCAGTAGTCGTCGACTTCGTCAGCGATGATGACGACAGCTCCGCCGCCGACGGGGCGCTTCCAGGTGTCGTGGGCGCACAGATGCAGTTCACACTTGCCGAGATAGACGCCGGCGTAGTTGTCGTAGCGAAAGTCTTCCGTAAAGCCGAGGACGTCGCGGTAGAAGACGAGTGCGGTGGGGATGTCGGCGACCTGGAAGACGGTGGTGGAGGTGGTGGGGAGCATGGGAGGGAGTATAGCGATGGAGTGTGACCTAGTGGGCGCCCCGCTCATGCCCGCGGTTAACGATCCGCGCGTCATATTTCGGGCGACGCACACATAGCGCACGCATTTGAAAATGGAAATGGAGGAAGTTACTCAGCGGCTTGCCCCCGTCTCGATTGGAGGCTAAATCAAAGAACTGGAAAAGCCATGCAGTCTGATACGGTCTTCCCGGAGAATCTCCTGTGCGATCACTCCATACCCATCCAGTGGCGAGGTTCAGATCGCCCTTCACGTGCACTTCATACTCGATTCCGGCAACGACCTTCCTTTTAGAGTTGCTCACAGGATCATAGATGCCCTGCAACTCTTCCAGGCTGGGCAAGCGCCAATCGCTGTAGCCTGCATACTGCAACGTGGAGCAATAGGCTGCGGCTTGCGGCTGGTCCACATCTGAGCTGTTGTCGTTGCTGGTCCACATCAGCCGAGTGTCAGGATCAAGCCAGGTTGGATTCTGCGCGGGCGATGTGATGCAGAGGACGAGGAAAAGAACGGCTAAACTCGATATCTTCTTCATAGTGTTCTGCCTGATCTAGTCTATCGCTTCGTTAGTTTGCAGAAGGTTTTTCAACATGGTCTATGACATAGACGTCCTTTGTCCATGATCGGGGTTCACATGGATTCCCGAAATGAGAGTGGTCCCCTCTCCCGTGCATGACGATGGAACTGTCATGAACGGGGCACCCATGATTTGGTTAGATTATGATTCTCTGCAACCATGACAGACTTATTTAAGACACTCGTAAAACAACCCTACTGGGTACTACTTTTGGTTGTAGGAGCAATAATAACTGTTCTTCCGTCTGTGAGCTTCGATAAAGAACGCTATTTCACCACCCATCAACCAAACACACTTCTATTGGTTTTCATTGGCTGTACTTTGATGTTGATAGGTATGGTTGGCTTTGGCATTTCCATTTGGCAGAACGAACGTCAGGAGGCTACTGGAGTTGACCTTACAAAGGTTTCCGAAAGGAATGGTTTCCTTTCCACGATGGTTAGCGATTGTGAGATTCGTGTGTGTGAAGGAAGAATCGAGACATATCAAGTCGATCAGGAGATTGCAGTCGCCTTACCATGTAACGAATATTTTGACGATCGTTGTATGCACGACACAAGAACCTCTTTGGGATCTTATGTCTCCAGATACTTTTCTGGGCAAGTTCAGGAATTGGCAGAACTAGTGAGGCAGAATGCTGAACGACAGTTCGGCCAAGGAACCATGGAGCGAAAAACTGAACGAGAGGAGGCAAAGAGCTTCGGTGCCGGTCGTTGTCTTCTGATGCTAAACCCTCTTGGGAGGCCCAACCCGATAGCGTTTATTTCGACAACAACTCAGAGGGCAAGCGAAGGATTGAGAGCGCAGATTTCATGTTTATTTGATGGAATGCACGAGCTAAACAAGGCTCTTGCCGACGCCAGAATCAACGAGGTAGTAATGCCGCTACTGGGTGGCGGCCACGGCAATATCAGCGCCCCCCTCGCTTTAATCGGCCTATTATTGGCGGTTGCTGAGGCAGCCCGTTACGGCGTAGGTGCACAACGCATGAGACGGGTGACAATTATCGTTTTCAAGGGAGATTCATCCTCACCTGCAGTCGTAGACCGCACAATCGCCCGCAAGACTCTGGCGCTTGTAGGGACACAGAAATGAACTATGAAAATGAATCATACGATTTTGAACGATTCTTGCGAGCTCAAGAATCGCTCTTTGATGATGCTTGCCGGGAATTAAACGCCGGCGAGAAGAAGGGTCACTGGATGTGGTTTATTTTCCCACAGCTTCGCGGTTTAGGGATTAGTGCAAAATCTTTTGAATTCGGAATCGCATCGCTTTCTGAAGCTCATGCATATCTCAATCACAGGATTCTCGGACCTAGATTGCAGAAAATTACAGGTATTGTTCTGTCTGTAGAGCGACGCTCTGCACTAAAAATTTTTGGATTTCCGGACAACTTGAAATTCTGCTCATCAATGACTCTATTCTCATATGTAAGTATTGGAAATAACGTGTTTGCTGACGCCGTAAACAAATATTTCGCCGGCCAATATGATCAGCGAACGACCGATATTTTGAAGGAGAGGGAGAAAAGTCATAAGGATGAGACGACGAAGAATTCAGCTCACCGGAGATGACCAACTGTTCGTCCTAACGGGGGCAGGGATTTCCGCTGAGAGTGGATTACCCACCTTTCGTGACTCTGACGGGTTATGGAAGGGCCACGATGTTCTGGAAGTAGCAAGCGCCGAGGGTTTGAAGCGAAACCCAGAGCTTGTTTGGGACTTTTACTCTATGCGTCGTCGAGATGCGCTTGCGGCAAACCCGAACAATGCACATCTATCCCTTGCCAGGTTGGAGGAAGCTCTAGACGACCGGTTTTTTCTTCTCACTCAGAATGTTGACGACCTTCACGAACGAGCTGGTTCGCGACGGATTCAACATATACATGGGAATCTATTTACTTCGCGGTGCATTGCGTGCGGCGCCACATTTTCAGATACGAACTCTTATGATGTGACAAAAGGCTCGCCTAAGTGTGCAAAGTGTCATGGTGCTATACGACCAGATATAGTTTGGTTTGGGGAATCATTAGAGAATTTGGACTCCATCTATCGCCAATTGGCGAGGGCCACAATGTTTGTCGCGATCGGCACTTCGGGCTCGGTGTTTCCAGCCGCTGAGTTGGTCTATTTAGCCGCCAAGAGACAAATCCCTACGTATTATGTAGGGCTTGAGTCGCCAGAGAACGCAGATGGTTTTGACGAAATACGTTTAGGATCTGCAACAAGTCTTGTACCAGCCCTCTTCGCTCATATCTAGATTGCGCCATTAGCTGCCATGATCGAAAAGCAGTCGGTTGCTGTGAAGTGGCGTGGACAAGCGGGATCGCCCAAGAAGAAAAGCACCAACAGGCAAGACGGGGGCCGGTTGATTTTGCCCTTCGCTCAGGATGACGGCCGTGGGTGGGTTGAGTGCCAGGCCTGTCTGTTGAGAGAAAGACGCCCGCAGGCGCAGCAAAATTAAAGTGACCCCCACTCGTTAACTCATCTGCTTTCCGTGTTTTGCGCGTAAGCCCTTTGCGATGGGTATTTTGTCGTGATAATCAAGACCTAAGCTCAACCGATGAATATTTTAGGTATATCGGTACCCCGGGGGGAGGGTCTGCACTGGGCCGGATAGGGCGGCCGCTGGACTGAAAACAAGCAGCGGCAGAAGCGGATTTCCTGCGGGAATGACAGAAAGAAAGCAAGCGCAGAAGCAGGGCCTTCGTACAGCTCAGGGTGACAAGGCGAACATCCGTAAATACGGGCCGTGTAGAGTAGCTGCTAGTTCAGAAGACTCGATCCAGTGGAGACTCACGATGAAGATGAATATGCCGATGGAAATGCCTGCCGCGAACGGAGTGGTGAAAGAGTTCCCATTGCATTGGCCGGGTGCCGGTGAGCCGATGGCGATGCAGAATGCGAATCCGACAATGGATTGTTGTACGCCGACGAGTGGGTCGACGCATGAACTGGTTTATAACCCGAACGGCGGTAAGGTCTTCTGGGTGTCGGGGCAGAAGTATGACCACATTGCGCGGGTTGAGCTGGATGGAAGTGCGAAATATTTTTCCACGAATGCCGGCGGAGTTTCGAGTGGGCCACATGGAATAAGGTTCGATGCGACGGGCCACCTGTGGGTGACGCTGGAATGGCTGGGCAAGCTCGCACGCATTGATGAGACCGGGAAGATTGTTGAACGCGTCGACGTAAAACTTTATGCGAAGGGTTCGCCGCAGCCGCTGAATACGCATCCGCATGGATTGGGTGTGGCCGCGGATGGCGCGCTGTGGTTTACCGGCAAGCTAACCAATACAGTTGGACGCGTCGATGCACAACGGAATGTTTCCCACTTTGAGTTGCCAACGCTGGGAGCTGTGCCGATCTATCTTTCCGCCGGGCCGGATGGAAATATGTGGTGCACGGAACTAGGTGCGAGCACGATTGCGCGGATTACCAACGAAGGTGTGGTGACGGAATTCGTGATTCCGACGGCGAACAGCAGGCCGATTGCGATTGTTGCGTCGCCGGACGGAAAGGCGATGTGGTTCACGGAGGAAGCCGGCGGCAATATCGGAAGGATCGATATGGACGGAAAGATCACGGAGATTTCCGTGCCGCTGACGTCGAAGGATTCGATCCTTGCAGGGTTGACGTTCGATAGCGAGTCGAGGCTGTGGGTGCAGAGCTATAGCACGCCGCCGGCGGAGGGATGTCCTACAGAGAACGACTACATTGTGCGATTTGGGAAAGAGCTGCTGGAGAAGACGGAGAATGACCTGACCGGCGTGCCGATCGACTACTTCAAAGCTCCGACGAAGGGAACGGTGATGCACCGCATTACGCAAGGACCGGATGGTGCAGTGTGGTTCAGCGAACTGGGCGTGAATAAGATTGGGCGGATCGCAGAGACGGCGTGAGGGCGTGCGCGAGCTGATGTGCCAACCTATGGCAGATGTCTGCCCGCGAGCTGAAGGCTGTAGAGGAGCAGACTGGCGCGGTGTGGGTCGAGCTGGTTGGCGGCGATGCGATGGATGATCTGGCAGAGCGAGTGGTGGAGTGAAGCCTGGTCGTGCGGCATGGCGATGGAGAATCCGCGGCGGGCGTGGCGCGTGACAGCGGGACGGCGAGTGGGATGGTGGAAGTAGCAATGGGTTCTCCGCGGAGAGCGGGTGAGCCGCAGCGGCGGGTGAGATCGCTTTCTGGGTTGAAGATGTGCTGGCAGCGGTTGAACTCTCGGGATGGCGTGTTGGTTTGTGTGGCGGTAGTCGTTGGCATAGGCCCGTCCCCCTCCCCTGGGGTACTTTTGGCTCAAAATCTTGATGGATAAAGGCTTGGATAAGGACTTAGCCAAGTCCTGTGTTTCCAGCCTCAGGATTAAAAGCGAAAGGGCCGCAACGGCATGTGCCGTGGCAGCCCTTTCGATCTCTGTATTAAGGATACCGGAGTGGCAGGGGTAATCGTGCCAACTTTATTCGCTTTGGTTTGAGAGAGTTAGATGGTTTGGGGGCTTGACAAGCGAATTTGCTGGGGATTTTGAAGATTAATTTTGTAAGAAGTTGGGAGGGAAAGGCTTAGTTGTGGTCGCCGACAGTGGGGTACTTAATGGCCATGCTGTGCTGGCTCTTTCTCGCGCCCGCCACGTCCAGTGAGACTCGATTTCAACTAAACGCTGCTCGCCGGTAAGCCAGTGGCGGTAGCTGCTCGAGGGCCAGTCTTCGGGGTTGTCGACGAGGCCTCGGGTAACTGGATTACGGTGGATGTAACGGAGTTTTTCGGTGAACTTGGTCTGCGTGAAGACGTTGAAATCATAGTAGTTCAGTTGCCAGAAGCGGGAGCGCGTGCCTTTGAGTTGCTTTGATGTCTCGGTTTTGAGAGTCCGCAACAGCTTGCCGAAGAGCAACTCCTTCGGTTCGCTTAAGAGGAGATGTACGTGTTCAGGCATGAGCACATAGCCGAAGACATAGAACTGATGGCGCTGGCGGGTTTGTTCGAGGGTGTTGAGGAAGGTTGCGCGCGAGTGGTCGTCGTTGAGATACGGAAGCCGGTGGTAGCAACTGAAGGTGACGAAGTGGTCGTGACCGAAGGTGTGGTAACGCTTCAGATGGCTCGGCATGGGTGGTGCTGAGTATATGAGTATAAAGGGTGCCCCGATCATGGATGTCTTTTTGTCCCATGCTCAGGGTGTTGGATTCCCGAAATGGTTTGGGTGGTTCCTCCCGAACATGACGATGAGACCGTCATGGTCGGGGCACCCGTTGTGGGGTGTGATCGGGCCACTCGCCGAAGGTGCCCATATTGACGTTCAAGGAATGGACCGGGTTGCGCATGATCTCCGTCCCGTTACTTCAGGTGGTGGGCAAAGTTCGGATGGATGCTTCAGCCACTTCGAGCTTGCAAATGTGAAGTTTCTATGTAGACTCTCTCTGACCCTCAAATCGCCATTTAAAGGATGTCATGACTGTGGAGAATCATGTCTTATCTTCCTTTTTTCAAACACCATTCGGTTTGGCTGACTGCGAATCTGAAGTTCGAATATTAAGAAAGCAAAAAGAAGATTACAAAGATCTATATTTCGATCAGACTCCATTCAACGAAGCCGCACGTGCTGCTAACGCCTATCTGATTATTGGTCGGCGCGGTTCGGGTAAGACTGCACTCGCCCAATCGTTTTCGTTCCGGCATGAAGGCGCCGCTCCGATATATATATCGGTTGACAATCCGAGGACATATCGCGAGGTTCTGGCTGATGTGTCTGGTGACTCGCAGCAACCACGAGACGTTTCTGTAGCAAGACTATGTCATGTCTGGGAATACACTATTTGGCGACTCATTGAAACGGAATTGCGGGAGGTGTATTCCCCCCGGCAGCCTGACGCGTCTTCCAGGGTTAAGCGAATATTGGAAGATCTATACGCGTTGCTTTTTAGCGAAGAGGTTGAGTTTGAGGACTCCGATGACCGATTAGTTGATTTACTGAGTAATTCAGAACTGGAAAAGATTAAACGCGATGCGAAGCGTATTGCCAAGTCCAGGCCAATAATCGTCGTGTTAGACACTCTTGAAAAATATGATCTAACCGATGAGAATCTGATAAATGCAGTCGCCGCCTTGATCCAATTTTCTGAAGACTTCAACCAAGACTTCTCATCGGACAACATTCATATCAAGACTCTTATGTCTGGTGAGGTATTTCCGCATCTCGAAGAAGAAGTGTTGGACAATCCTTCCAAATCGATTCGCGATCAGGTATTTTTGCTGTGGCGGCCTAGAGACCTTTTGAGGCTTATTGCGTGGCGATTTTATCTTTACCTGTCGCTTCACAAGCAGTTGAGACAAGAAAGCCAGCATTCAATCAATTGGAGCAGCTATGATGATGTACTCGAAAAAATGTGGATCCCATATTTTGGCGAATACGTTACCAACGGACGTGGAATCCGTGAGCATACGTTCCCGTATGTCCTTAGGCATACTCAGATGCGTCCCCGTCAGCTGATCATACTATGCAATTCTATTGCCGCCGCTACTCAACAAAACAAGCACAGCACATTTCCTGTTATGCATGAAACAGATATTGTGGCGGGTGTAAAAGCTGCAGAAGATAGACTCGCGACAGAAGTCATTAATTCATTTAGTGCTGCTTATAAGAATATCGCTGGAATTCTCGATTCGCTTCAAGGCTGTCCTATGAATTTCCCAGGGAAAGAGCTCGACAGACGTGCCCACCACACTGCTTCAGAGTGGCCCGTTGGTGACTATGGACAGTCCGCTTTTCGTCGACTGGTTGCAGAATTGGGAATCGTAGGTCGAGTACGTAAACGGACCGAAAATGTTATTGACGCAGAGTTTGAATACTCTATTCCTCGGCGGTTGTCACTTATGCAAAGCGACGATTGTGTGATACATCCAATGTTCTATTCTCGTTTTAATGTTAATCTCAATTCGCCACTACGAGTGATGCCATTTAGAGGGGAGGTTGATTTTTCGTGACAACTCGATTGGGTAAACTGCAAAAAATGGAATTGTTTCGTAGCGCCGCCGGTCTTCTAGCGGAGGTTATGTTTGTTATTGTTCCTCTTGTAGTAATTTATTTGGTATCTATTCAAACTAGTCATGGAAGTACTGTGCTCACATCACCTGAATGGTCTGTTGGATCGATTATTCTGTTCGGTCAAGTTATGGTGAAGTTTACGCTTGGTGTGGCTCACAAGGGAGGGGGTGCTCCGGGACCTCTTGCGCTTATTTTAGTACTACTCGTCATGTTGGGAATTTTACCTTCTTGCTTGCTACTCATCTATGTGGTTGCTTCTAACGAAGCGTCGGCTTGCCATTTATCTCCAACATTTGCATTGACGTGGATAAATCCCGCTCAGATGGTTGTATTCATTATTGCAATTATTGTTTATTTGAGCCTCGGTCTACTCTCGGAGGTCTTATTGCATGGAAGGCACACGGGAAAGCCAAGTTGACAATACAGCTTCCAGCGATGCCCGGCGAAAAAGATTATCAAGAGCAGAATTAGCTAAATAGGAACTCCTTCGCCCGTAAATTTTTGATCGTGTCTCGAAGCTTCGCGGCTTTTTCGAATTCGAACTTTTTGGCGGATTCACGCATTTCGGTTTCGAGTTTGGCGATGTGGGCGTCGAGGGCGGCCTGGTTTTCGAAGGTGAGGGATTCGGTGGAGGCGAGGTCGGAGTCTTCGACGTCTCCGTACTCGGCTTTGAGGATGGTGGCGAGGGAGTCGTTGATGTCGCGGATGACGGTGCGGGGTGTGATGCCGTGCTCTTCGTTGTAGGCTTCCTGCGTGGTGCGGCGACGGTTGGTTTCGTCGATGGCGCGCTGCATGGAGTCGGTCATCTTGTCGGCGTAGAGGATGGCGCGGCCTTCGAGGTGGCGGGCGGCGCGGCCGATGGTCTGGATGAGTGAGCCCTGAGAGCGGAGGAAGCCTTCTTTATCGGCGTCGAGAATGGCGACAAGTGAGACTTCGGGGAGGTCGAGGCCTTCGCGGAGGAGGTTGATGCCGATGAGGACATCGTACTCGCCGCGGCGGAGGTCGCGCAGGAGGCGGATGCGCTCGAGGGTTTCGATTTCGGAGTGCATGTAGCGGCAGCGGACGCCGACCTCGGTGTAGTAGTTGGCGAGGTCTTCGGCCATGCGCTTGGTGAGGGTGGTGACGAGGACGCGCTGGTTGATGGCGGCTCGTTCGCGGATCTCGGCGAGGAGGTCGTCGATCTGGCCCTTGACGGGGCGGATTTCGACCTGCGGGTCGACGAGGCCGGTGGGGCGGATGATTTGTTCGACGACGACGCCGGCGGACTTGGTGAGCTCGTACGGGCCGGGCGTGGCAGAGACGTAGATGGCCTGGCCGACGCGGGTCTCCCACTCCTCGAAGCGGAGGGGGCGGTTGTCCATGGCGGAGGGGAGGCGGAAGCCGTAGTCGACGAGGTTTTGTTTGCGGCTGCGGTCGCCGTGCCACATGCCGTGGAGCTGTGGGACGGTGACGTGCGATTCGTCGATGAAGGTGAGGAAGTCGCGGGGGAAGTAGTCGAGGAGCGTGGGCGGCGGCTCGCCGGGGAGGCGGCCGGAGAAGTGGCGCGAGTAGTTCTCGATGCCGTGGCAGTAGCCGACGGATTTAATCATTTCGAGGTCGAAGCGGGTGCGCTGGTGAATGCGCTGGGACTCGACGAGGCGATGTTCTTTTTCGAGCTGGGCTTCCCACTCGGTGAGCTCGGCGACGATGGAATTGACGGCGGTGGTTTTGCGTTCGGGCTGGACTACATAATGCGACTTGGGATAGATGGGGAGGCGTGAGAATTTCTGTTTGACGGTGCCGAAGAGCGGGTCGATCTGTGAGAGGGACTCGATCTCGTCGCCGAACATTTCGATGCGGAAGGCGTTTTCGTCGTAGGTGGGGAAGACTTCGATGACGTCGCCACGGACGCGGAAGGTTCCGCGGCGAAAGTCGACATCGTTGCGTTCGTAGAGGATTTCGACGAGGCGGCGAGTGATGTCGGCGCGCTTAATCTTCTGGCCTTTTTCGAGGAGCAACAGCATGCCGTAGTAGGCTTCCGGCGAGCCGAGGCCGTAGATGCAGGAGACGGAGGAGACGATGATGCAATCGCGGCGCTCGAAGAGAGAGCGCGTGGCGGAGAGGCGGAGCTTGTCGAGTTCGTCGTTGATGGTGGCTTCTTTTTCGATGTAGAGGTCGCCGGAGGGGATGTAGGCTTCGGGCTGGTAGTAGTCGTAGTAGGAGACGAAGTACTCGACGGCGTTGGTGGGGAAGAACTGTTTGAACTCGTGATAGAGCTGGGCGGCGAGAGTTTTGTTGTGCGCGAGGATGAGCGCGGGACGCTGCACCTGCTCGATAATCTTGGCCATGGTGAAGGTCTTGCCGGAGCCGGTGACGCCGAGCAGGACCTGATCTTTTTCTCCGGCGGCGAGGCCGGAGGTGAGCTGCGCGATGGCGTGAGGCTGGTCGCCCTGCGGGGTGTAATCGGAGTGGAGCTGAAAGTCCATCCTTGTAGGATAAGGGATTGGGAGAACGGAAAATGTCAGTAGAGTTGTGGCTAATTCGGCATGGGGAGACGGAGTGGTCGCTGGATGGACGGCATACAAGCTGGACGGAGATTCCGCTGACTGAGCATGGCCGGAAGCGCGCGGAAGAGCTGCGGGACTATTTAAAGGATGTGAAGTTTGCGGCGGTGATGGTGAGTCCCAGGCAGCGAGCACAGGAGACGTGCAGGATTGCGGGGTTTGGCGATGTCGCCGTGGTGGACGACGGGCTGCAGGAGTGGAACTACGGCGAGAGTGAAGGCAAGACGACGGCTGAAATGCGGAAAAAGTATGGGGCGGGATGGAGCGTTTGGAACTCGGAGATTGTGGGCGGCGAGAGTGTGGAGCAGGTGGGGGAGCGGGCGGATGGAGTGATTGCAAGGGCGATGAAGGCAAGTGAGGGTGGGAAGGTTGCACTGTTTGCGCATGCGCATATCTTGAGGATTCTGGCGGCGCGGTGGATTGGATTGCCGGCGGTGGATGGAAGGCTGTTTGCGCTGGGGACAGGAAGCGTGAGCGTGCTGGGATATGAGCGTGAGACGAGAGTGATTTCGAGGTGGAATAGAAGCTTTGAGAATGAACAGTGATTAGTGGTTGGTGGTTAGTGGTTCAATGCGAGGACGATTGATGGGGATGTATGAGGTGCTGACGGTGGGTGAGTGCGATGCGGGGCTGGCGGGGGTTTGTGCGCTGGCTGTGATGGCGAAGGCTCCGCGAGCAGGGAAGGTGAAGACGCGGCTGGCGCCTCCGCTGACGCTGGAGGAAAGTGCGGCGCTGAATGTTTGTTTTCTGCGAGACACGACGCAGAACATTGCGGAGGTGTGTGACGCGTTGGCGGCTGAAGAACACAGCAGATTCCCTACGGGAATGACAGAAAGAAAAACAAAAGCGGTGGGGATGGTTTGCTACACGCCGGTGGGGGATGAGGCGGCGTTCGATGGGATTTTGCCTGAGAGTTTTAAGCTGATTGCGCAGCGGGGCGATGGGTTTGGAGAGCGGCTGCTGCATGCGGCGGAAGATATTTTGGCGTGTGGGTATGGAGCGGTGTGTTTGATTGATTCAGATTCGCCGACAATGCCGGCGGAGGCGCTGGAGATGGCTGTGCGTGAGTTGGCGCGCGAGGGTGACAGGGTTGTGCTGGGTGGTAGCGACGACGGTGGTTACTACCTGATTGGGATGAAGCGCGCGCATGCAGCGGCGTTCCGGAATATTTCGTGGAGTACGGGGAGCGTGTATCTCGAGACGGTAGAGAATTTGCGGGTGGCGGGCGTGGAGTTGGTGGAACTGCCGACATGGTACGACGTGGATGATGGCGCGATGCTGGCAGTGCTGGAGGCTGAGCTGCTGGAGGGAAAGCAGCCGGAGTTTGCGGAGCTGGAGGGGTATAAGGCGGAGAAGACGCGGGAGTTTTTGGAACGGCGTAGAAATGTTGCATCCCACCCATCCACGATAAAGCCGTGCATGGATGGGGCACCCAGAAATAGTGCGATTCCACTCCTCGCAAAGAATGCGATGAATGGGGCACCTGTTGTTCCGACGTGGCGGGGGTGGGTGACGAATGCGCTGCTGTGTGTGATTGGTGTGGCGCTGGTTTGGATGGCGCGGCAGTTTGTGATGGAGAGTACGCGGTTTGAGCTGGGGTTCTCGGGTGTATCGGGATGGTCGGCGTGGTTGTTTGTGGCGGCTGTGGTTGTGGTGCTGACGCAGCCGGTGAATCGGGCGACGATCTGGATTGTGCTGGGGTTTGCGTTGGCGATGCGTGGGATGACGCTGTTTGCGAAGCCGTTCCTTTCGACTGACATATATAGATACGTGTGGGATGGGATTGTGCAGCATGCGCATGTGAATCCTTACCGGTATGTGCCGGGGGATGCGGCGCTGAGTTTTCTGCGGCCGGGACACGAGGAAATTTTCAACAATATTAACCGGCGCGATTATGCGAGGACGATTTATCCGCCAGTGGCGCAGATGATTTATTGGGCCGTGACGCTGGTGTCGCCGACGGTGCAGGCGATGAAGGTGGCGATGGTGGGGTTTGAATGCGTGACGATGTGCGCGTTGATGACGATGCTGCGATGGATGGGGAGATCGAGCGCAGAGGTGCTGCTGTATGCGTGGTGCCCGCTGCTGGTTTGGGAGATCGCAGGGGCGGGGCATGTGGATGCGGTGGTGCTGTGCTTTGTGACACTGGCACTGCTGGCGCGATGGCGCGATCAGCCGGTGCTGACCGGATTGCTGATTGGATGCGCGGTGATGACGAAGTTTTATCCGCTGGTACTGGTACCGGCGCTGTGGAGGCGCGGGGATTGGAAGATGCCGGCCAGCGTGGCAGCGGTGTGTGCAGTTGGATATGCGATGTACTCGTCGGCAGGGAAATTTGTTTTTGGATTTTTGGGTGGGTACTCGAAGGAAGAGGGGCTGGATACCGGTGCGAGATATTTTCTTCTGGAGCTGGCGCAGAAGGCGCCAGGGCTGGAGCATTTGCCGGTGGCGGTGTATATGGTGTTCTGCGCAATAGTGATGGGAGCGATCTGCTGGTGGTGCTGGAGGAATGCTTTTATCCAAAATCAAAAAAGCGTACCTCAGCGGCTAAAGCCGGATTCGGCTCGGTCATCGTACGGCATGGCTGAAGCCATGCCCTTAACGAAACGTGGCTCAGTGCTGAGTCATATCTCTCCTCCGTTTGTGCGGGGGGCGATGATGCTGGCGATGGCGATGATGCTGCTGTTTTCGCCGCATTATCCTTGGTACATCGTATGGCTGGTTCCGTTTTTTGTGTTGAGACCGAATCTGCCGCTGCTGGTTTATTTGATGGGGATGTTTTATTTGTGCACGACGCTGCTGGCTGATGGGACGGCAGCGCGGGGATTCGTGCTGAATGAGATTTTGTATGGCGGAGTGGCGGTGGCATTTGTGCTGCAGTGGCTGGCGCAGAAGCTGGTGAAGACCCATGTCTCAAAATCGAGACATGGGGCAGCCGCAGGTGTGGCGCTGTGACGATCTCGGTGATCATTCCGGCGCTGAATGAAGCGGAGTCGATTGGCGCGGTGGTGCGCGGGATGCCATGGGGTGAGATTGCGGAATGTATTGTGGTGGACAACGGAAGCACGGATGCCACAGCGGAAATTGCGCGTGAGGCAGGAGCGCGGGTGATTGCTGCGCCGCGAGGATATGGTGCGGCGATGAGTGCGGGTGTAAATGCGGCGACGGGTGAGATGCTGGTGTTCCTGGATGGCGATGGAGCCGATCCGATCGACGAGATGCAAAGGATTGTAGGACCGGTGGTACGTGGAGAAGCGGATCTGGTGCTGGCTTCGCGGATACTGGGGAAGCGCGAGCCAGGGTCCATGCAAGGTTCGCAGGTGTTTGCCGGACATTTGATTGGATGGATGGTGCGAGTGTTGTATGGGTTTCGCTATACAGACATGTGTGCGTTTCGGGCGATCAAGCGTGAGACAGTGGAGCGAATGCAGATGAGTGAGATGACATTTGGGTGGAACCTGGAGATGCAGATTAAGGCAGTGAAGATGGGGCTGCGGGTGAGAGAAGTTCCGGTGGATTATCGGAGGAGGATTGGTGGGGAGTCGAAGGTGTCGGGGAATTTGAGTGCGAGTGTGAAGGCGGCGTGGAGGATACTGGGGGTGTTCTGGAGGGTGAGAAAGCAAGGAGTAGTGAGTAAGGAGTAAGGAGTAGAAAAGACAACGGCAAAAGCAAATGCTTTGACGCAGAGGGCGCGGAGGTTAAAGCAAGTTACGCAAAGGAAGGCAAAAGGAAATTTGATGGAAGCTATGGTGGAGCTCGAGCATGTGCATGTGGCGCGTGGGAAGAATGTGGTGCTGCATGATGTGAGCCTGCGCATACATCGCGGAGAGCACCTGGCGATTCTGGGGCCGAATGGGTGTGGGAAGTCGACACTGCTGAAGACGATTACGTGCGAATGCTATCCGTTAGTGAAACCTGAGACGCGAGTAAAGATTCTGGGACGAGAACGATGGGACCTGACGCTGCTGAAACGGAAGATGGGTGTGGTGAGCGCGGAGCTGCCGGGAAGGCAGACGCTGCATACGATGGGATTCGATGCAGTGCTGACGGGATTCTTTTCGAGCTCGACGCTGTGGCCGAATTTGACGGTGACGGATGCGATGCGGGAGCGTGCGGAGAAAATTCTGGTAGAGGTAGGAGCTGAGGGGCTGAGAGAAAAGCCAGTGGGTGAGATGAGCGCGGGTGAGCAACGGCGGGTGATGATTGGGCGGGCGATGGCCGGAGCGAGCGAAGATGGGCACGGCGAGGTGGAGATGCTGTTGCTGGATGAGCCTTCGAACGCGCTGGATTTAGCGGCGCAGCATGATTTGCGCGAGATGCTGCGCCGGCTGGCGCAACGCGGCACGGCGATTGTGCTGATCACTCATCACATCGCAGATATATTGCCGGAGATGGAGCGCATTGTGATGATGCGTGAGGAGCGGATTGTGGCGGATGGTGCGAAGAAGGATTTGCTGACGGAGAAAAAGCTGGGGGAATTGTTTGGCCGCGAAATCCATATGACGGAACGTAGTGGGTATTGGAACGCCTGGTGAGGGTGTGAATCCTGCTAACCCACGTCTCAGAATCGAGACATGGGGCACCCAAGATGTGCTTTTCCGCTATTCCATCTGCTGATACATGGTTTCGAAATCGAAGTGGTTCCAGCTTTCTACGATCTGGCCATCGCGGACGCGGACCATGCACATGCCGGTGAAATAAATCGGATGGTTGGTCGGAACTCTGCGAAGGCCTTCGCCGGAGTGGACGCCGGTGATGATGCAATAGGCTGCCGACATGTCGCCCTGAGTAAGTTCATGCTCCACGGTGACATGTATCTCAGAGAATGTAGAGCGGAAGTCGCGAAACATTTTCTTGAATGATGGAAGGTCTGAGATCTTCTCGCCATCGCTATCCAAATTGTGGATTCTGACGTCAGGTGCGAGAAGCTGATCGATGGCTGATTCGTTTCCTTTATTCCAAACTTCCTCAAACCACTTTCTTAAAATCATTCATTGACTCCCTGAGGTGGTGCTCTGCAATCTCTCGGGACGTGCTTTGAGATGCCCAAGCCATTCTATGCAAAAACGGCTCTAGCGAGTGGTGCCGGTGGGGGTGAGCTGGACGAGGTCGTCGGCCATTTGCGGGCGCTGAATTTTGCGCGGACCGAGGACGGCGACATTGGGCAGAGGGCCGCGGACCATGGCGATTTCGTCGCAGGCGTAAAGGCGCGGGCAGGTCTGGCAGTCCTTGTAGATTTTGTCGGGCATGGCGTTGCGCTCGGCTTCGCGGAAGCCGAAGTGCTCGAAGAAAGTGGGGATGCGGGTGAAGAGGCAGACGCTCATGACGCCGTGGTCTTCGGCCTCGTCGACGAGATGCTGGAGGATGCGGCCGCCGGCGCCGAGGCCTTTGGACTCGGGCTTCATGACGATGGAGCGGACTTCGGCGAGATGCGGGCCATAGAGATGGAGTGCGCCGCAGCCGAGGAATTCGGGATCGGATTGGCCGTCTTCGGAAAGTTTTTCGGCGATGGTGAAGTCGCGGATGTTCTCGCAGAGCTCGGCGTAAGAGCGGCGGAGGAGCGTGCCATCGCCGGAGAGGGAATTGACGAGGTCGAAGATGTTGCGCGCGTCCTGAACGCGGGCTTTGCGGATGTGGATGGTGGGGTTAAACATCGGCGTCTCCCTGGGAGATGCGAGATGTGAGATGTGAGACGCGAGATTTTGCTGCGGTGAGGGCTTCGGCTACGCGATGGGTGGCGGTGCCGCCGAGGACGTCGTGGCAGTTGAGCGTGGCTTCGATGGAGATGGCGTCGAAGAAATCTTCGGAGAACTCAGGCGAGAGATTTTGGAGGTCGGTGAGCGGGAGCTGGTTGAGCTCTTTGTGCTGATCGAGGCCGAGACGGACGGCATTGCCGACGATCTCGTGGGCCTTGCGGAAGGGCACGCCCTTGTTGGAGAGATAGGTGGCGGCAGCCATGGCGTTGAGGTAGCCGGTCTCGGATGCGTGGTGCATTTTTTCAGTGCGGAAGGAGAGCGCGCGGGTGAAGTTGGGGAGGACAGACAAAAGGCCGGCGAGTGTGGCGGCTATGTCGAAGATCTGCTCCTGGCCTTCCTGCAGATCTTTGTTGTAGGCGAGAGGGAGACCTTTGATTAATGTGGAGAGCGCGGTGGAGGCTCCGAGGAGACGGGCGGATTTTCCGCGGGCGAGCTCAGTGAGGTCAGGGTTCTTTTTCTGCGGCATGGCAGACGAGCCGGTGGAGAAGGCCTCAGGCAGATCGACGAAACCGAACTCGGCGGTGGCGTAAAGGGTAAGTTCTTCCGCGAAGCGCGAGATGTGCAGGCCGAGGGTGGAGGCAGCTTGCGCGAAGTCGAGCATGAAGTCGCGGTCGGAGGTCGCATCCATTGAGTTGGCGGTGGGAGCGGTGAAGCCGAGAGCGTTCGAGGCGATGGAGCGATCGAGCGCGAGGGTTGCGCCGGCAATGGCTCCGGAGCCGAGCGGGCAGAAGTTCATGCGGGTGCGCGCGTCGGCGAAGCGCGAGAAGTCGCGTTCGAGCATGGCGACGTAAGCGAGCAGCCAATGCGCGATGAGGACTGGTTCGGCGCGCTGGAGATGGGTGTAGCCGGGCATGACGGCGGCGCTGGATTTTTCGGCGAGAGAGATGAGGGCGAGCATCCAGCTGCGGAGGTCGGCGAGAGTGAAGTCGATTGCGCCGCGAACGAAGAGGCGCATGTCGGTGGCGATTTGTTCGTTGCGCGAGCGGCCGGTGTGGAGCTTGAGGGCGAGTGCGCCGATCTCGCGGGTGAGCTCGAGCTCGACGTAGTGGTGGATGTCTTCAGCCTGCGGGGCGGAGGCGACGATGGCTGCGCCGACTTGCTGCGTCGAGACTTCGTATTCGGTTTCGCCAGAGGAGGCGGAGATGCGATGCGCCCAGTTGTCGGCGCGGAGGCCGACGGCTTCGAGGCCGCGGAGAGTTTTCTCGAGTTCTTCGGACGAGAGGATGCCGGCGGCGGCGAGGGTTTGCGCGTGTGCCTGCGAGGCGGCGACTTCGTGCGAGAGGAGACGCCAGTCGAAGGGGAAGCTGCGCTGCCACTGCTCGAAGGTGCGGTCGAGGGGTTCGCGGAAGCGGCCGGACCACATTTTTGTTGGTTCGTTCATTCGAAATCAAACTCCATTTGAATCATTTGGCCTTTAAAGCGATATTTCGATACCTGACCGTAAAACCGTTCTGAGTTTGCTTCTCAACGTTAATGAAGTGGGACTCGATTTGCGTTCCGTCGCAGCTGATCACCAAATGATCAGAATCTTGCCAGGCCACATGAAGGCAATCTTTATTGGAGCTGAAGAGAACTTTGTCGTAGTAATAGGCGTGGCGCAGTTCACGTGGCGAATAGAGATGATCTCCAACGAGTACGAACATTTCATAGCCGCCTAGCGATTGATTATCAGAACGTGTTGCAACCATTGCGACCTGTCTTGCTGAGGACCATTCGGTGTGTTCGATTTTGAATTGACCGTTGTCGAAATACCCATGAAAGAGTGCATAGGTTGCTGAAGTCAATCCGACCACAGTCACTGTAGCCGCTGTTATGAGAAATGCGCGGATTGTGCTTCTGTATTGCACCTTTGCGACGACCTCAGGGGCTAAAGCCCGATTCCTTCTGCTACTTAATTGTCACGGCTGAAGCCGTGACCTACCGTTCGTGCATTGATTTGTTATTCCTTCGTGTCTCCACTGTTGAGTTGGGGCATCTCGGAGCCTTTGCTGAGCTTGATGAGACCGGATTGTGCGTAGGTTAAAAGTTTGGCGCGGGTGTCGGTGATGTCGAGGTTGCGCATGGTGAGCTGGCCGATGCGGTCGCGTGGAGAGAAGGTGGATTCGGTCTTCTCCATGCTGAGGCGTTCGGGAGCGAAGGTGAGGTTCGGCGATTCGTTGTGGATGCCGGTGATGAGGCGTTCGTACGCGATGAAGAGTAGAGCGAGGCCGGGAGCTTCATAGATGCCGCGGGATTTGGCTTCGATGATGCGGTTTTCGATTTGGTCGGACATACCGAGGCCGTGACGGCCGCCGATGCGGTTGGCTTCGAGAAGGAGTTCGACGAGGTCGGAGAATTCTTTTCCGTTGAGAGCAACGGGTGTGCCTTCTTGGAAGCGGACGGTGATCTCTTCGGGCTTAATTTCTTCGCGCCAGAAGGCGGTCCCCATGATGGGAGCGACGATCTTCATTGAAGTTGAAAGATGCTCGAGGTCTTTGGCTTCGTGAGTCGCGCCGAGAATGTTGGAGTCGGTGGAGTAGGCCTTCTCGGCGGACATCTTGTAAGCGAAGCCGGACTTCTGCATGAAGGCAGACATTTCGGCGCGGCCGCCGAGCTCGTCAATGAAGGCAGAGTCGAGCCAGGGTTTGTAGACCTTGAGGTCAGGATTGACGAGAAGGCCGTAGCGATAGAAGCGCTCGATGTCGTTGCCTTTGAAGGTGGAACCGTCGCCCCAGATGTTGACGCCGTCTTCTTTCATTGCGGTGACGAGCATGGTGCCGGTGACAGCGCGGCCGATGGGCGTGGTGTTGAAGTAGGTGACGCCGGCGGTGGTGATGTGAAAGGCACCGGACTGGAGTGCTGCGATGCCTTCGCGGACAAGTGGGAGGCGGCAATCGATGAGGCGGGCTTTTTCCGCTCCGTAGGCCAGCGCATTACGGGGAATAGCCTCGTAGTCGGATTCGTCGGGCTGGCCGAGGTTGGCGGTGTAGGCGTAGGGGAGTGCGCCCTTCTGCTTCATCCAGTGAAGCGCAGCGGAGGTGTCGAGGCCGCCGGAGAAGGCGATGCCGACACGCTGGCCGATGGGAAGGGTTTCGAGGATGACGGACATTCGTGAAGCCTTTCAGGGAAGAGCAAATGCAAAGACAAAATCTTTAACGCAGAGGACGCAGTGGAAAAACGCGAAGGTCGCGGAGTAAAGCAAAGACTCCTATTTCTTGGTGCGAGGTTGGAGGCCGCCTTTGTTGCGGACGGAAGGGATGCGCTTGGCGCCGCCGAGGAGCATAAGCGTGATGGCTTTTTGCGCGTGCATGCGGTTTTCGGCCTGGTCGAAGACGACGGATTGTTGGCCGTCGAGGACTGCATCGGTGACTTCGGCACCGCGGTGGGCGGGCAGGCAATGCATGAAGACTGCGGAAGGTTGCGCGCGGGACATGAGGTCTTCATTCACCTGGAAGGGTTTGAAGATGGGCGCGCGCTTGGCGGCTTCGTGCTCCTGGCCCATGGAGGTGCAGACGTCGGTGTAGATGGCGTCGGCGCCTTCAGCGGCTTTGTTGGGATCGGCGGTGAGTGCGATGGAGCCGCCGGTTTGTTCGGCGATCTCAATAGCCTTGTGCACGATTTCGAGTTTGGGTTGGAAGCCTTTGGGGGTGGCGACAGTGCAATGCACGCCGAGTTGAGCGGCGGTGAGCATGAGCGAGTGGCAGACGTTGTTGCCGTCGCCGACGTAGGTAAAGCGGAGACCTTCGAGCGAACCGTAACGCTCTTCAAGGGTCATGAAGTCGGCGATGGCCTGGCAGGGATGCTCGAGATCGGAGAGAGCGTTGATGACGGGGACGCGGGAGTTGGCGGCCATCTCGACGATGGTGTCGTGCGAGTAGGTGCGGAGGACGATGATGTTCATCCAGCGCTCAAGGTTGCGGGCGACGTCGGGGATGGATTCGCGCTCGCCGAGGGGCGAGGCGGTCGAGTCGACGAAGAGAGCATTGCCGCCGCAGGTGTTCATCGCGACCTCGAAGGTGAGACGGGTGCGAAGAGATGCCTTCTCAAAGATGAGGACCATCTGTTTGGCATCGAGGCCGTGACGGAAATCTTCAGGCGCGGCTTTGACTGCGTGCGCGAGCTCGAGGATGGCGGCCATCTCCTGCACGGAGAGATCGGCAATGGAGACGAGGTCGCGACCGGCGAGACCCTTGGCGAGTTCGGTGAACGCGGTGTCCGACTGGATGCCGAGCGTAGCGGCACGAGGGATGGTGGGCGGATTCATGACGATGGTTTTGTTTTCCATAACGAAAGCTTCTAGCTCTTAGCTCCTAGCTTCTAGTAACTACTTTTGTGTTGCCGCTGCGATGGGTTCAGCCGCTGCCGTGGAATGTTGAACGAGTTCGGCGTCGAGGGCGGTGATGAGTTCGTCGACGTGAGTTTTGGTGATGATGAATGGCGGAAGGAAGCGCAGCACGGTTTCGTGCGTGCGGTTGAGAAGAATGCGGCGCGCGGTGAGGCCGGCGAAGACGGACTTGGCGAGAGCTTCGGAAGAGAGCTCGATGCCGATCATCAGGCCGAGGCCGCGGACGGCGACGATGTCTTTGTGCTTCGTCGAGAGTGAGCGGGCTTGCTGCAGAAAGTAGTTGCCGACGATGTTGACGTGGTCGAGAAGCTTGGACTGCTTGATTTCGTCGATGACAGCGATGGCGACGGCAGTGGCAAGGGGGTTTCCGCCGAATGTCGTCCCGTGCATGCCGGGTGTGATGGCGCGAGCGGCTTCTTCCGTGCAGAGCATGGCGCCAATGGGAATGCCGCCGGCGAGAGGCTTGGCGAGGGTGGTGACGTCCGGCTGGACTGGCCTTCCTAAATGCTGGAAGTGCTGATACGCGCACCATTTGCCGGTGCGGCCCATGCCGGACTGGATTTCGTCAAGCATAAGGAGAGCGCCGGTGGAGTCGCAAAGTGCGCGCGCGGTGCGAAGGAATTCTTCACTGACGAGATTGATGCCGCCTTCGCCCTGGAGGACTTCGATACAGACGCCGCAGACGTCTGAGGAGAATGCGGCTTTGAGAGCGGCGACATCGTTGTAGGGGATGAAGACGACGTCAGGCATGACGGGCTGGAAGGGTTCGCGATAAAGCTTTTTGTGGGTGGTGGCGACGGAACCCATGGTGCGGCCGTGGAAGCTGTGCTCCATGGCGATGAACCTGGTGCCGATGGTTTTACCTTCGTTACGGAGCATAAGAGCGTGGGCGCGAGCAAGCTTGAGTGCGGCTTCCCAGGCTTCAGTGCCGGAGTTGGAGAAAAAGACGCGGTCGAGGCCGGTGATTTCGGTGAGGCGCAGAGCGAGTTCGGTGGTGTTGCGGTTGTAGAAGAGATTGCTGGTGTGAATGAGCGTGGCGGCTTGCGCGGTGATGGCGCTGGTGATGACGGGGTGGTTGTAGCCGAGCGCACAGACGCCGATGCCGCTAAGGAGATCGAGATAGGCGACATTGTTTTCGTCGTAGAGGTGCACACCTTCGCCGCGGACCAGTTGCAGCGGGTTGCGCGCATAGGTCTGGAGAAGAAGTTTGGATTCGGCGGCCTGGAGGTCGGTGAGAGACATGTTGTTTTCGTTCGGCATCAGTTAGGCCTCAGTGGTTAAAAGGTTCGAGCAGCTTTCTGGGTGTGAGCGGCTTGGCAGGTCCTTCGACTGCGCGCTACGTGCTTCGCTCAGGATGACAATTTCAAAAATCACTCGTCGATGCGTGTTCATGCGGCGATGACCTCCGTTCCGTCGTTGACGCGAGAGCTGATGAGATCGGGGAGTACGGTTGCGGACTCCGCGGGGAGAATGCGAACGCGCTTGACGCCGCCGGTGAGAGCGACTTTGCAGGCGTTGAGTTTGGGCAGCATGCCGCCGGAGACGACGGCTGCGGCTTCGAGCGCAGGGATTTCTTTGAGTGAGAGCCAGCGGAGGACGTTGCCGTCAGCGCCTTTGACGCCGGGGACGTCGGTGAGGAAGACGAGCGCGTCCGCTTGCGTGGCGATGGCAGCGGCGGAGGCCATTTCATCGGCGTTGATGTTGTAGTACTCGCCGTCAAAACCTAAAGCGATGCTTGAGATGACGGGAACGGCGCCCATGGTCCAGATGGCGTCGAGCCATTTGGGATCGGTGTGCGCGATCTCGCCGACGAAGCCGAGGTCGGGATTGGTGATCTTTTTGCGGGCGCGGAAGACATGGCCGTCGCCGCCGGTGAGGCCGACGGCTTGCTGACCCTGGCGGGTGAGCGCGGCGACGAGCGATTTGTTGACGCGGCCGCCGAGGACCATGAGAGCGGCGTCGCGGGTTTCAGCGTCGGTGACGCGGAGGCCGGCGATGAATTCGGACTTTTTGCCCATCTGGGCGAGGAGTTTGGTGAGTTGCACACCGCCGCCGTGGACGAGCGCGACCTGATGGCCGTCACGAGCGAGCTCGGCGACAGAGCGGGCGCAGCGCTCGAGGAGCTCTGGATTTTCGAGGGCGGCGCCGCCGAGTTTGACTACGAATTTCATTGTGCAACTCCAAAAAGCAGATTCCCTGCGGGAATGACAGAAAGAAAAGCAAAAGCTTTGAACGCGAAGGGCGCGAAGGTAAAAGCAAGTTTCGCGAAGGAAGACAGAGGGATCATAGGAGACCTTCGCTTTCGGAGAAGCCGGCCATGAGATTCATGTTCTGGACGGCTTGTGAGGATGCGCCTTTGAGAAGGTTGTCGAGGCAGGAGACGATGACGAGTTTTTTGCCGTCGGGGGAGAGCTGGAAGCCGATGTCGCAGAAGTTGGTGCGGACGACGTGCTGAATCTGCGGCAGCATATGTGAGCGGCGCACACGGACGAGGGGTGAGTCTTCATAGAAGTCGTCGAAGGCGGCCTGAATTTGCTTAATGCTGCCCATTGAATTTAGACGGACGTAGATGGTGGAGAGGATGCCGCGTGGAATAGGAAGGAGATGCGGCGTGAATTGGAGTTGTGAGGTTTCGAGATGGAGCTGCTCGAGAATTTCTCCGGTGTGACGATGGCCGAAGACGGCGTAAGCAGAGAGGTTATCCGCGGCATACATGAATTGGTTGGAGGCGGTGGGCGCTTTGCCGGCTCCGGAGACGCCGGATTTGGCGTCGGCAACGATGCCCCAGGAGAGATCGATGAGGCTGGAGCGCAGGAGTGGAGCGAGCGCGAGGATGATGGAGGTTGCATAGCAACCGGGATTGGCAACGAGGCGCGCGGATTTAATTTGCCGGCCGTGGAGCTCGGGCGAGCCGTAGACGGCTTCGGCCTGCAAAGATTTTGCAAGCGTGGGGTCGGCGTCGGTGAGTTTGTAGATGGCGCGGTTGGTATCGTGTTGCAAACGCCAGGCGGCGGAGAGATCGATGACTTTGATGCCATGCTGCAGAGCGAGCGGGGCGATTTCGCGGGCGTGCTCGTGCGGCGTGGCGAGAAAGAGGATGTCGATCTGCTCGCGCTGGAGCAGATTCCAATCGAACGGAATGATGCGGAGCTCATCAGCGTGAGGCAGGCCGGAGAGCTGTGGATGCATCGATGTAAGAGCGAGTGTGAGGGAATCGGCTTGCTCAGGGCGACCGAGGAGCAGCGGCGGAGTGGAGAGGCGCGGGTGCTCGAGAAGCAGGCGCACGAGTTCGGCACCGGTGTAGCCGGAGACGCCGAGGACCGCTGTGCGGAGCGATGCGTTAGGCAAGGTGTGCCTCGATTCGCGCCTTGAGCGTGGCGGCGGAGCGATTGTCCGGGGAGATGATGAGCACAGTGTTGTCGCCGGCGATGGTGCCGACAACTTCGGTCCACTCTTCCTGATCGAGCGAGGCAGCGACAGGTTGTGCGCCGCCCATGGTGGTAATGACGACGACGAGATTCTGGGCCTGACGAACTTCGAGGCCGAAGCTGGCGAGGGTTTCGGCGAGCAGCGGCGGATCGTCATCGGAATCGACAGCGGTGGTATTGGGCAGAGCGTAGCCGCTGGGACCCTTGAGGAGTTTGAGCTCGCGAATGTCGCGCGAGAGCGTGGCCTGTGTGACATGAAAGCCGCGGCTGGCGAGTTTGCGGCGCAGGGCGTCCTGGCTGCTGATGGCACCGTTGTTGGTGACGGTGGTCTTGATCAGCAGCTCACGAATCGCATTGTGACGTTGGCTCTTCATCAGCGGATAGTTATGCGTGTTGCCTCGAGGCGTTCAGATTTTTAACAAAGCAAAAGCGTGACGCCGTGAAGCGTCACGCGGAATGCATAAAAACTCACTAACTATGTATAAATATACGCAGACATTTTGTCAAGTTTCAGGGTGTGGAGAAGTTTGAATCAGGAAAAGTTTCCAGGCGAGAGTTGAAGTGAAATTCGGCGGAGTTTTGGTTTTGATGATGACGTGGAAGCGAAGTATAGTGAACTATGGACCATAACTCCCCTAGCAACCGGGGGCGTGCCTCAGTGAGGAGCGCCGTTGAGAAGCAGTATCCCAATGGGGATATGGCTGGGGTTGCGGTGTGCGATGTGCCGGACTCGCTGCTGGATGCGAGGTTCGAGCACGATTCGTGTGGAGTGGGATTTGTAGCGTCGGCGCTGGGTAAACCAAGCCACGAAATTTTGCAGATGGCGCTAACGGCACTGGGGCGGCTGGAACATCGCGGCGCTGTAGCGGCGGATGGCGCGAGCAGCGACGGCATTGGGCTGATGGCGCAGGTGCCGCGAGCGCTGCTGCTGAAGGAAATTGGAATCAAGCTGCCGGATGACGAGATTCTAGGTGTGGGAATGATGTTTATTCCGCCGAAAGAATTGCGTGCAGAAGCGGTGATGGAAGAGTGTCTCGCATCGCAGGAATTGCGAACAGTGACGTGGCGCGATGTGCCGGTGCGGACAGAGATTCTGGGTGAGATTGCGCTGAGCACGATGCCGAAGATCCGGCAGGTGCTGGTGGTGGATGCCGCGATCCACGCTGACGTTGAGCCGATGGAGAAGCGGCTGTACCTGGCGCGCAAGCAATTTGAGCGCGCGGTTGAGCAGCATGAAGTGACGGGTTATGCGTGTTCGCTTTCTGCGCAGACAATCGTTTACAAGGCAATGTGCCTGGGGCGGCTGCTGCCGGAGTTTTATGCGGACCTGGCGTCGGCAGAGTATGTGACGAATTTTGCGGTGTTCCACCAGAGGTATGCGACGAACACGCTGCCGGCGTGGCATCGTGCGCAGCCGGGAAGGAAGCTGGGACACAACGGCGAGATCAATACGGTGTGGGGAAATCGCGCGCGGATGGAGGCGCGGGATTCGACGCTGCCGGTGGAGTGCAAGCCGGTGCTGACGAAAGATGGCACGGATTCAACGTCGTTGGATGAAACGATTGAGCTGCTGAGCCAGAACGGGCGAACGATCGCGGAGAGCGTGCGGATGCTGCTGCCGCCGGCGAATGTGGAACGCTTCCATCCATTTTTGAAATATCACAACGATGTGGCGGAGCCCTGGGATGGGCCGGCTGCGATTGCGTTCAGCGATGGTGTTGTCGTTGGAGCGGCGCTGGATCGCAATGGGCTGCGTCCGTGCCGATATGCGATTACGAGCGATGGAATTGTGGTGGCGGGGTCGGAGGCTGGGCTGGTCGATCTGGATCCGGACACGCTGATTGAGAGCGGGCGACTCGGACCGGGAGAGATGCTGGGCGTCGACATGGGCGAGCGAAAGATTTATCACAACGAAGCGATGCTGGATGAGTTCGACGTGCGCGCGACTTATGTGCAGCTTGCGGAAGATGCGTTTCTGGAGGCGATTGAAGTTTCTGGAAAGCTCGACGCGCAAGAGCTGACGAAGCTGCAGCGTGGATTTGGTTACACCAAAGAAGACGTGAACATGATCCTGAAGCCCATGGCAGGGACGGGCAAGGATGCGGTGTGGTCGATGGGCGACGATACGCCGCTGGCATTTTTGGCGAAGGGGCCGCGGCCGCTGTATGCGTTTTTCCGGCAGAGATTTGCGCAGGTAACGAACCCGCCGATTGATTCGCTGCGTGAGTCGATTGTGGTGAGTTTGCACACGCGCCTGGGACCATGGGCACATTTGCTGGACAAGCATGCACCGCTGCCAGGGCTTTCGATGCACAGCCCGTTTGCGTCGCTGGGACAGATTGCTGCGTTGCGCGCGGGAAAGTATCCACATGCGGAGACGATGCGCCTGGAAGAGATGGCGTGTTTATATTCTCCGGAGACAACGCTGGAGCAGGCGATTGACGATTTATGCGGACGCGCGGTGGAGCAGGTGCGGACAGGTGCGCGGCTGCTGCTGCTGACGGATCGCGGTGCGAGTGCTGAAAAGTTGCCTGTGCCGATGGCGATGGCGACAGGCGCAGTGCATGAGGCACTGGTGAGTGCTGGGCTGCGCACACTGTGCGGGTTGGCGGTAGAGGCGGGGGATTGCAGAGACATCCATCATGCAGCGGTGCTGATTGGATATGGAGCGGGCGTGGTTTGTCCGTGGCTGGCGCTGGAGACGGCGAGCGCGCTGGAAGGTGAGAAGGGTCACCCCGAAGGTGTGGCGGGCGAGACGATGATGCTGAAGGCGCTGGATGCGGGCATCGCGAAGGTGATGTCGAAGATGGGCATCAGCGTGGTGGATAGCTACCGGGGCGCGCGGCTGTTCGACATTCTGGGACTGCATTCGAGCGTGGTGAACCGGTGCTTTCCGGGGACGCCGGCACCGTTGTCAGGGATTGGGTTTGCGGAGATCGATCGCAGGATTCGGGTGAGTTGGGTTCCTCAAGAGGAAGCAGCCAAGACCGATCTGCAGGATTTTGGGTGGGTGCGTTTTCGCAAGGCAGATGTTTCCGAGCCGCACCAGTGGCAGCCGCCGAATGTGAAGGCGCTGCAAACTGTGGTGGGCAGCGCGAGAGGCGTGGCCGCGGCGAGTGATCCTGCGAGTGCGTTTGCGATCTTCAGCCGCAACATTGCAACGGGTGAGGCGGCAGTGCTGCGCGATCTGCTGGAGATTCGTCCGGCGGGACCGGAGCTGCGTGTGGAAGATGTGGAAGCGCCGGAGAGCCTGTGCAAGAAATTTATTTCGAGCGCGATGAGCCTGGGATCGCTGAGCCCGGAGGCGCACTCGACGATCACGCAGGCGATGAACATGATGGGCGCGCGGTCGAACACGGGTGAAGGTGGGGAAGACCCGGAGGTCTATAGACCGCAGGGATCAGGGATTAGGGATCTGGGATTAGAAGGCGGGACAACTGCTGCGCTGGCTTCTTCAAGTGGTGGGGTGGCGGTGGCGGAGCTGGTGGCTGCGCCGGCGGTGCATACGCGTGCGAGTTTGAATAACAAGATTAAGCAGATTGCGAGTGGGCGATTTGGCGTGACGGCGGAATATCTCGCGCATGCGGAAGAGATTGAGATCAAGGTGGCGCAGGGAGCGAAGCCGGGTGAAGGCGGACAACTGCCGGGGCACAAGGTGAGCGGGCTGATTGCGCGGTTGCGGCATGCACAGCCGGGAGTGAGTTTAATTTCGCCTCCGCCGCATCATGACATTTACTCGATTGAAGATCTGGCGCAGCTGATTCATGACTTGAAGCGGGTGAATCCGCGCGCGGCTGTGGGCGTGAAACTGGTGAGTGAGTTTGGCGTGGGCACTGTAGCAGCGGGCGTGGCGAAGGCTTATGCCGAATACATCGTGATCGCGGGCAATACGGGAGGAACGGGAGCGGCGGCGCTTTCGAGCATCAAGTATGCGGGCTCGCCGTGGGAGCTGGGTTTGAGTGAGGCGCAGCAGTCGTTGCGCGCGAGTGGGATGCGCGAACGTGTGCGGTTGCGCACGGACGGTGGCATTACAACGGCGCGCGATGTGCTGGTGGCAGCGCTGCTGGGTGCGGACGAATATGCGTTTGGAACTTCTGTACTGGTGGCGCTGGGTTGCGATATGGCGCGGCAGTGCCATCTGAATACATGTCCGACGGGTATTGCGACGCAGAAGCCGGAGCTGCGCGCGAAGTTTCGCGGCAAGCCGGAACATGTTGTGACTTTCTTCACGCAGCTTGCGAGCGATTTGCAGCGGCTGCTGGCGAAGTTTGGACTGCCGAGTCTGGAAGCTGCTGTGGGCCGCGTGGATCTGCTGGAGCAGGTGCGCTACGACGGCAATCTGGATTTGACGCCAGTGCTTTCTGATGTGGGCAGTGGGCCGACGCGGTGGATGGGCGGAAGAAACGATCGGCCGGGAAATAAACCGGAGCTGGATGATGCATGGACGGCGACGGCGCTGCAATGCGCGCTGAAGGGCGAGGCTTTTCACGTTGAGGCTGAGATTTGCAATGAGCACCGCGCGGTGGGAGCTCGGCTGAGTGGAGAGGCAGCGCTACTGCGCGCGAAGGGCGAACTGGATTCGCTGGATGCAACGTTTGAGCTGACGGGCACAGCGGGGCAGAGTTTTGGAGCTTTCGCTGGGGAAGGATTGAAGCTGATTCTGACCGGGCAGGCAAATGATTTTGTCGGCAAAGGATTGAGCGGAGCAGACCTGATCGTGCGTGCGGTGGGACGAGCGGCGGAGAATTCTCATGAGCATGTTCTGCTGGGCAATGTGGCTCTGTATGGAGCGACGGCGGGAAGACTGTTTGCCGCGGGACGTGTGGGCGAGCGGTTTGCAGTGAGGAATTCCGGCGTGACGGCGGTGGTGGAAGGCGCGGGCGATCACGCGTGCGAATACATGACCGGAGGCATGGCGGTGATCCTGGGCGATGTGGGGATTAATTTTGGCGCAGGCATGACAGGCGGGTTGGCATGGGTGCTGGACCGGAAGCAGCGCATGATTTCGGAGACTCGCTACCACGATGATTTTTTGAGTGCGCAGACCTATGAAGAGGCGACGCCTGAACAACAGATTGCGCTGAAGAAGCTGGTGGAAGAGCATGTGAAGTTGGCGAAGAGTGTGCTGGGGAAGAAACTGGTGGCGGAGTGGGCAGTTGCGGCGAAGGACTTTGTGCTGTTTACGCCGAAGCCGCAGGCGTAAAGGCGGACAGTAGACAGTGGATGAGAGCGGCGCGATAGTATGTTGCGCATGACTGACGGAACGAAACTGGGGTTTGCTACACGAACAATTCATGAGGGGCAGGCGCCGGATGCGGCGACGGGCGCGCTGAATGTCCCGATTTATTTATCGTCGACCTATCAACATTCTGCGATTGGGAAAAATAAGGGCTATGAGTATTCGCGGCTGACGAATCCGACGCGGGATGCGCTGGAGGAATGCCTGCGCTCGCTCGAAGGTGGAACAAGCGCGCATTGCTTTGGCAGTGGGATGGCTGCGATTACAGCGCTGTGCACGATGATGAAGAGCGGTGACCATGTGGTGTGCGCGTTCAATGTTTATGGTGGGACGCAGCGGGTTTTCGATCAGGTGTTGGTGAACTATGGCATCACGTTCGCCTACGTGGACATGCTTGATCTGGACGCATTGCGGGCAGCGATACGGCCGGAGACGAAGCTGGTGCATCTGGAGTCGCCGAGCAATCCACTGATGACGGTGACGGATATTCGCGCGGTGGCGGAGGTGTGCCACGAGCGAGGCGTGGAAGTGAGTGTCGACAATACGTTCATGTCGCCCTATCTGCAGCGGCCGATTGAACTGGGCGCGGATATTGTGATGCACTCGACGACGAAATTTTTGAATGGGCACTCGGATGGGCTGGGCGGCGTGCTGGTGGGGACGAAGCCGGAGCACGCGGAAAGGTTCGCATTTGTGCAGAAGTGTACGGGCGGAATTTTGTCGCCGTTCGATTCTTACTTACTGCTGCGCGGCGTGAAGACGCTGAGCGTGCGGATGGAAAAGCACGATGCGAACGGCAGAGCAGTCGCGGATTATCTGGCGCAGCGGTTGGGAGCGGAGCGGGTGTTCTATCCGGGGCTGAAGACGCATCCGCAGCATGAGCTGGCGAAGCGGCAGCAGAAGGGGTTTGGCGCGTTGATGTCGTTTGAGTCGGGGAGCCTGGCAGCGGCGGATGATTTTTTGAAGCGGCTGAAACTGTGTGCGCTGGCGCAGTCGCTGGGCGGAGTGGAGACGCTGATGAGTCATCCGGCGACGATGAGCCATGCGTCGTTCAGCGCTGAAGACCGGGCGCGGATGGGGATAACCGATGGGCTGGTGAGAATTTCGGTGGGCATTGAGGATGTGGAAGATATTGTGGCGGACCTGGAGCAGGCGTTTGCGTGAGCGCTAGCTGACAGGCAAGTCGAGATTGAGAGACTCAATGCGGTTGGAGAGCTCCTCTTCGGCTTTCTCGTGTTCGGCGGTGCGTGCGTCGAGCTCTTTCTGGGTGGCGATGATTTGATCTTCAGTGTGATTGAGATCGTTGACGAAGCGCTCGCGAGCAACTTTGTCCGAATCATGCAAAGCGGTTATGTTCGCACGCTGACGATCTTCATTGGAATGCAGATTGTCGAGCTTGGTTTTGGTGGCGTCGACGGCCGCATCGGTAGCGGCTTCCTGGCGACGAGCTTCAAGGATGGGGGCAAGGGCTGCGGCGAGTTTAGGATTATTGCCGGTCTGGGTGAGGATGATGGCGAGTTGATTGTCATTGGTACTGGTGAGCTGATAGGTGGTGATGCCGCTGTGATTGGCGGCGACATGAAGACGGGCTGTATCTCCGGCAGTGGCATTGATGCGAAAGCGATAGACGCTGGCAGTTGTTTCATCCGGCTTGATGGAGGAATCGAGGGTGTAGCCAGATTGGACGGGATGCTCGAGCACGACGATACGTGAATCTGAAGCGGCGTTATGGATGACGTAGGTGACCTCACTGCGTTCGGCTTGATGCATGATGAGAATGCCTTTGGACGCCGTGATGCGCACGAGCTTGCTGCTGTTAACGGCGTCTTCTGTGTAGACGTGCACGGCCTGGTCGGCAGCATAGGACAGCAGCCGTTTTTCGCCGGGATGAATGGGATCAAGCAAGCCTTCGCCGCCGAAGGAGCCATTCTCGACAATGGCGAAACTGCCGCGGTCAAGAGTGAGACCGGAGGTATTAGTAATCCAAAGTGCGCGCAGAGGTTCTGAGATGCCGGCTCCGTTGGAATGAACAAGCGTGACGCGGTCAGCAGTGACCTTGGCCTGCAGGATGGGGACGAGCGCGGACTCGTTTTTGCGGATGGTGACTGGCTCGGTGAGGTTGTACGCGAAGAAATCGTCGAAGGCTGCAGTATTGGTGTTGGAGGTGAAGGATTCGGCTGCGGAATCTTCATAGGAGGACAGTGGTGGTGGCGGTGGCGGTGGCGGAAGAGGCATGCCAGCGGAGCCAGGAGAGTTATAGCGATTAGGAACGACGATGCCATTGCGCACAGAGCCGAGCGTGGCATTACTGGTGTTGAGCTGGAGGGCGTCCGCCGAGACCGTAACGGTTTCAGATGAAGCGCCGACCCGAAGCAGCATCCGTAATGAGGCAAGATGCTGGCCGTCAACCTGAACATTTTCGATGTTGAGGCGTTGGAAGCCAGTTGCGTTGGCTTCTACATGGTATTGCCCTGCAGGAAGCGAAAGTGAGAATTGGCCCATGTTGTTGGAGACCGCATTCTGTCGAGCGCCGTTAGCGGTATTGGTGACGACAATGGACGCATTCGGAATAATGGCACCGGTGGCATCAGTGACGGTACCCTGGATACCGCTGCCGATTCTGCCGCGCAGCTCGCCGCTGTCAAAGGTTTGGGGTGTGAGTTGGGCCTCCTGCGCGATGGCAACCTCAGGCCGATGGGAGTAAATAGGTTGTGAGAGCGGCTGGATGAAGCTCTGCGGCGCACCGGCGATGAGGGAGAGGTGGACGTTGACCCAGTCTGTTCCGGTGGTGTTGTCTACAACGGACCAGCCTTGAAGCGTTGCGGTTTGGGCAGCGCTGAATTTGGTGGATTCGGTGAAAAGAATGCGGTAGGTGGACTTCCAGACAGGAACTTCAGAGATGTAACTGACGTGTAACTCACGCGTGCCGGAACCATGGTCATCGAGGGTGAGATGGCGGAGGCCTTGGCTGCGGGTGGAATCAAGCAGCTTGAGATAGTGAGAGACGTCGGAGTCGAGAGTTGAATCGAGAAGACGAACGCTGGTAGCCGGAGTGACAGGGACAGTGCGGACCTCGCCGGTATCTGAGACGACGGTAAGCAGCAATTGCTGCTCGGTGGTATCAGCGGCATCTGTGGCGGTATGTGGTGTGGTAGTACTGCCAACTTCAATGGAGAGAAGCCGACCCGAGGAGACAACAAGACCAGAACGGATTTCGATGCGCGCACCGCGGATGGCGGAGTAGAAATCGGAGACAGTCGGGTTATCGCTGAGTGAGAGCGGGAGGGTCTTGAGCTGCTGTTCGAGAGGGGTGGTGGAGTTGTAGCCGGCGCCCGAGATGCGGCCGCCGTTTAAATCGATGGCGGTGAGGGATTGCAGGACATCATTGAGTTGCGAACTGGTGAAGTCAATGGTGACAGATGCATTTCCGGAGACCTGGCCGGTGTGCTCGAAGAAGCCGACGCCGTTCTTATACAGCGAGACTCGCGTGACAGGAAGACTGGAGGCTTTTTCAGAAGGAGCCGACTGGGCAAGAAGAGTTGAAGGCAAGAATAGGAGGCTGATGAGAGCGAGGATGGCGCAAACTCTGAATTCCGGCGAAGGGCGCATAGGGTCTCCTTGAGTGAGGGAGAGTATACGACCAGCGTCGTGTCGATGTGTTACTGGGAGTCCTTTCCCAGTAACTAGTTTTTGCTGACGTGCAGGTCAAGATTGACATTTTCGATGCGGCTGGCAAGATCGGCCTTGGCGGCGTCTAGTGCGGTGGTGCGGGTGGTGAGCTCGGTTTGCGCAGCGGTGATTTGATCTTCGGTGTGGTTCAAATCTTTGACGAAGCGTTCGCGGGATTCCTTGTCGGCTGAATTGAGGGCGGTGATGTTGGCGCGTTGACGTTCTTCGTCATTGCGGAGATTTTCAAGCCTGGATTTGGTTTGATTGACGGCGGCTTCAGCATCGGCGACGCGACGGCGGGCGTCGATGACGGGCTGGAGAGCGGCCTCGAACTCAGGGTTGTGGTCCGTGGAATTCAGCATGAAGGTGAGCTGATTGTCGTCGCTGCGAGTGAGGTAGTAGGTGGTGAAGCCGGAGTGCTCGGCGGGCACGCGCAGGCGAGCGGTTTCGCCGGGGGCAACATCAGTGCGGAAGCGATAGACGGTGGCAGTGGTTTCGTCGGGCTTGAGGCTGCTGTCGAGCTTCCATCCGGCAACAACGGGTACCTCGGTGACCACGGTGCGGCGGTCGGCGGCGGAGTTGTGGATGACGAAGGTGACCTCATGCTGGTCGGCGCGGTGAATATTGATGACGCCTTTGGAGCCTCGGATAAGAGTGAGGTGGTTGGTGGTCTTGTCGTTTTCGGTGGAGATGTGGACAGCTTGATCGGCGGCGTAAGAGAGCAGACGCTTTTCTCCGGCGTGGATGGGGTCGAGGAGGCCTTCGCCACCGAAGGAGCCGTTTTCGACGATAGAGAAGCTGCCGCGATCAAGCGTGAGACCGGTGGTGTTGGTGAGCCAGAGAGCGCGGAGAGGTTGTGAGATTGCGCCGTTGCGATAAGAAGCGAGGGTGACGCGGTCAACGGCGACTTTGGACTGCAGGATGGGGACGAGCGCGGACTCGTTGGTGCGGATGGTGACGGGGTCGGCGATGTTGTAGGCGAAGAAGTCGTCGAAGGTGGATGTGTTGGTTTTGACGGAGAGGGAGTCTGCGGCGATTTGCTGGTAGGAGGGTGGAGTTGGGGACATGCCCATCATGACCCCGTGTGCGCTGCCCGTCCCGAGGCGAACAGCTGCGCCAGCACCAAAGCCAGCACCAAAGCTCTGTGCCCTTGGCGCCGACATGGGAGCGACAGGCATGGCTGTCAGCCCGTTGGAGTACCTATCGTTCCTACTACCCATGTCTTTGTCTTCGATGCCGCTGTCGAAGGTCTGCGGAGTGAGTTGGGCTTCAGTAGCAATTGGAATTTCTGGACGGCGGGAATAGACGGGCTGCGATAGCGGCTGGATAAAGCTCTGCGGCGCACCGGCGATGAGGGAAAGATGGACGTTGATCCAGTCGACGCCGGTGGTGTTGTCGATGACGGACCAGCCCTGGAGGGTGGCGGTCTGGGTGGGAGCCTCGGCTTTGGGAGATTCTGTGAAGAGGATACGGTAGGTGGATTTCCAGACGGGGACTTCAGAGATGTAGGAGACGCGGAGTTCACGCGCGCCGTTGCCGCGGTCGTCGAGAGTGAGATGGCGGAGGCCCTGGTTGCGGGTGGAATCGAGCAGCGAGAGATAGCGGTTGATGTCGGTGTGGATGGGTGCGTCGAGAACGCGGACGGAGAGCGCGGGCGTGAGGGGGAAGATGCGGACTTCGCCGGAATCGGAGACGACGGAGAGGAAGGTGGTGCTGGTTGTGGTGCTGGACTTGTCGGAGGAGGTGTCCTTCGCTTCGATGTTGAGGAGGCGGCCGGTGAAAGATGCGCCGGCGCCGTGGACTTCTATACGTGCGCCGCGGATAGAGTCGAGGAACTGCTCCAGGGTGGTGTTGATACCGAGGCCGAGCGAGAGCGAGCGGAGCTGCTGGTCGAGCGGAGTGGTGGAGTTGTAGCCGGCGCCGGAGATGCGGCCGCCGTTGAGGTCGATGGCGGTGAGGGACTGGAGGACGTCGTTGAGCTGCGAAGAGGTGAAATCGATGGTGACTTTGGCGTCGCCGTGGACGAAGCCGGTGTGCTCGAAGAAACCGACGCCGTTTTTGTAGAGCGAGACGCGAGTGACAGGGAGCTCGACGTTGCGCTCGGACGCGGCGGTGGATGGCGGGGTATGGACGTGCGGCACGGAGGGAATTTGTTGCTGGGCGGCGACTGGGAAGACAAGAAGCAGGGCGGCGGGAAGGGCGGCGAAGGGGGTGAGGCGCATGGACTTCCTTTGCAAATCAATGTGGCGGAGGGTATCCGCTGGGGATGGAACGGGGGCCGGAGGACTTCTTGCAAGAAAAATGTTCGACGGGAAGTTAGACACCGGAGCGGGGATTTTGGCGTATGGCGGCGGAAGCAAATTTGCAGAGAGAAGCCGGCGAGCGTGAAGTGTGCCGGCTGTGTTAGGCTGACAAGTTTTCTGACTGGAGGCAATTTTTGGCGTTGTTTGGGTTGACGGAAGAGCAGGAGCAGCTTCGGCGTGAGGTGCGGTCGTTTGCTGAGCGTGAGGTTGCACCGCATGTGAGCGAGTGGGACGAGAAGAGCGAATTTCCACACAAGGTCGTGAAGAAGCTCGGCGAGATGGGGCTGATGGGCGTGATCTTCCCGGAAGAGCTGGGCGGCGCGGGCATGGGCTATGTGGAGTATGTGCTGGCTGTGGAAGAGCTCTCGCGCGTGGATGGCAGCGTGGGAATTATCGTGGCGAGCCATAACTCGCTGTGCACGAACCACATTTTTCTGGCGGGGAATGATGCACAGAAAAAGAAATATGTGTCGAAGCTGGCCAGCGGCGAATGGCTGGGTGCGTGGGGGCTGACGGAGCCTGGATCGGGCAGCGATGCCGGTGGGATGCGGACGATGACGACCAAGACGCCGACGGGCTGGGTTCTGAATGGATCGAAGACATTCATCACCAATGGAACCTATGCTGACTGCGCGCTGGTGCTGGCTGTAACGGATAAAGAAAAAGGGACGCGTGGAGGGATTTCGGCGTTCGTGGTGGAGAAGGGTACGAAGGGATTTCGGCCTGGGAAAAAAGAGAACAAGCTGGGGCTGCGGGCGAGCGATACTGCCGAGTTGCTGTTTGAAAACTGCGAGCTGCCGGAAGAGAGCCTGGTCGGCAAAATCGGCGAAGGTTTCAAGGACGCGATGCGAGTGCTGGACGGCGGCAGAATTTCGATTGCGGCGCTATCGCTGGGGATGGCTCGTGGAGCTTTGGATGCGGCGGCAAAATATGCGACCGAGCGAAAGCAGTTTGGGAAGGCGATCGCAGATTTTCAGGCGATCCAGTTCAAGCTGGCGACGATGGCGACTGAGCTGGATGCTGCATGGCTGCTGACCATGCGTGCTGCGCAGATGAAGGATGCCGGGCTGAGCGTGACGAAGGAATCGGCGATGGCGAAGCTCTATGCCAGCGAGGCGGCATGCAGGATTTGCGATGAAGGCGTGCAGATTCACGGAGGGTATGGATTCATCAAGGACTATCCGGCGGAGAAGTTTTACCGCGATGTGAAACTCTGCACAATTGGCGAAGGGACCAGCGAGATTCAGCGGATTGTTATTGCGAGGGAGATGCTGAAGGGGTTGAAGTAGGCTTCGCGCTTTCCCATCCATGCGCCTAAGTGCGTATGGATGGGGCGGCCGGCATGTTTTCCGGTAGGATGGCAGAGCAATGGAACCGATACGAGCGATCTATCCCGGAACGTTTGATCCGCTGACCAATGGTCATCTGGATCTGATCTCCCGTGGGGCAAAGATCGTGGATGAGCTGGTGGTGGCGATCCTGCGGAACTCGGACAAAGGAACACCGTTGTTCAGCGTGCCGGAGCGCGAAGAGATGATTCGCGAGGCGACGCGTGACTTTGGAAACGTGCGGGTGGCAACGTTCGACGGATTGCTGGTGGAATTTGCGCGCGAGCAGAAAGCGAAGGCGGTGCTGCGCGGGATTCGAGCGATTTCGGATTATGAGTATGAATTCCAGATGGCGATGATGAATCGCAAGCTGGACCCGGAGCTGGAGACGCTGTTCATGATGCCGGCGGAGAAGTACACGTATGTGAGCTCGCGACTGATTAAGGGTGTATTCAACCTGGGTGGGGATGTGAGTGCGTTGGTGCCTCCGAATGTGGTGGAGCGGCTGAAGCAGAAGGTCCCGGGCAAGCGGAAGTGACCGTTCAGGAGCAGTTCGGGCAAATCGATATTTATGTGTTCGATCAGATACTGCGCGGAAATCTCGCGGCGGGGATGACTGTGCTCGATGCCGGGTGCGGGTATGGGCGCAATCTGGTGCATCTGCTGCGCGAGGGGTGCGATATCTATGCGCTGGATGCGAACCCTGCGGGTGTAGAGCATGTGCGGCAACTGGCGGCAGAGCTGGCGCCGGGGTTGAGTGCGGATCATTTTCGCGTTGGCGCAATCGAAAAGATGCCGTTTGCGGATGAGTTTGCGGATGCTGTGATCTGCAGCTCGGTGCTGCACTTTGCAAGAGACGAACAGCATTTTCTGGCGATGGTGGAAGAGTTGTGGCGAGTGTTGCGGCCGGGAGGAATGTTGTTCTGCCGGCTGGGATCGCGCATTGGTATGCAGTTTGAAGAGCTGCGACCGCACATCTACAGGATTGGCGATGGGTCCGAGTGGTTCCTGGTGGATGAGGCGGAGTTGCTGATGATGACGCGGCAGATGGATGCGGTGTTGGTGGACCCGCTGAAGACGACGATTGTGCAGGATCACCGGTGCATGACAACATGGGTGCTACGCAAAAGGGTCTGATATTCAAATTCATTTGGGAGAAGAAGTGATGGCTCATGCAGTGGTTCATTTTGAGATTGGGTGCAAGGACAAGGCGAAGACCTCAGCGTTTTATGAGGGTGTGTTTGGATGGACAATCGACGCTGGGCCGATGGGAATGATCAACACAGGCTCGAGCTCTGGAATACAGGGACACATTGCGGCGCTGGGGCATGAGCCGCACCAGTTCACGCACTTTTATATTGAGACAGACGATGTGGCGGCGACGCTGAAGCAGGTGCAAGCTGCAGGCGGAAAGACCGTTGTGCCTCCGGTGGAGATACCTACGGGGACGTTTGCGTGGTTCACCGATGTGGAGGGCAATACCGTGGGATTGTGGAAGCCGAAGGGCTAGTTTCGGTGCGGGCGCTTTCTGCGGCGGCTCAAATCTGAGAAACTAGAAGGATGAGCACAACAATCGCAACGAAGGTCCTGAGCGACCGGATCAATCGCATAGAAGTTTCGGCCACGCTGGCCATTACCGCAGAGGCGCTCAAGCTGAAGGCGCAGGGAATCGACCTGGCCGATTTTGGCGCGGGTGAACCGCACTTTTCTACCCCGGAGCACATTAAAGCCGCTGCGATTGAGGCCATTGAGAAAAATTTCACGCGCTATACGAACGTGGCCGGCATTCCTGAGGTGCGCAAGGCTATCGTCGACCGCCATGCCACGGACTTTGGGACGAACTATGCGGCGGATGAGTGCGTGTTTACGGCGGGTGGTAAGCTGGCGATCTTCAATGCAGTGGAAGTGTTGATCGAGCACGGCGATGAAGTGATCGTCCCGGTGCCGTACTGGGTGAGCTACAAGGACATCATCGAATTTGCGGGCGGCACTCCGGTGTTTGTGGAGACGGACGAGGCGGAAAATTTTCGTGTGACCGTGGAGATGATCGAGAAGGCGATGTCGCCGAAGACCAAGGCGATCATTTTGAATTCGCCATCGAATCCATCAGGTGCAGTGATGCCGGCGGAAGATCTGTACGCGATTGTGCGGCTGGCCCACGAGCGTGGTATCTACGTGCTGCTGGACGAGTGTTACGTGTACCTGAGCTTCAACGGCGAGATTGTTTCCGGCGCAAGCGTGACGGAGGCGAAGGAGCATGTGATCGTGCTGGGGTCGCTCTCGAAGACGTATGCGATGACGGGATGGCGCGCGGGATTTGCGCTGGGGCCGAAGCCGATCATCGGTGCGATGAGCAAGCTGCAATCGCAGTCGACCTCGAACGCGACGAGCATGGTGCAGCGAGCGTCGATCGCGGCGCTTTCTGGGAGCCAGCAGTGCGTGAGCGATATGCGCGCGGACTACATCAAGCTGCGTGACCGGATTCTGGAAGGGTTCAAGACGATTCCCGGGCTGACGTGCACGGTGCCCGAGGGCGCGTTCTATGTGTACCCGAACATCAAGGCCTTTCTGGGCAAAGGCGGCATCAAGACTGCGAGCGAGCTGGCGGCGAAGTTGCTGAGTGAGGCGCATGTGGTGGTGGTGCCGGGAGAAGCATTTGGGACTGATGAGCACATCCGGCTGTCGTATGCGGTTTCTGGCGATGTGATTGATAAAGGTGTTGAGCGGATGCGAGAGTTTTTCGCGAAGCTGGGATAGTTGTGCCGCACGTTTAAATTGTGGCGAAGAGGAAGATGTCGAAGACGAAAGAAGTTGGCGGAGTTCGATTTGCGCCGGTGATTTTGGCGGGAGGCAGCGGGACGCGTTTCTGGCCTCGCAGCCGGCGAGCACGCGCCAAGCAGGTGCTGTCGCTTGAAGGCGAACGGACGATGATCCAGGAGACGCTGGCTCGGCTGGAATCGCTGGCTGACCCGAGCGATGTGTGGGTGATCACCAATGGATGGCTGCACGATGTGATTGTTGAGCAGCTTCCGCAGATTTCTGCGCAGCATGTGCTGGCTGAGCCGTTGGCACGGAATACAGCTCCGGCATGTGCACTGGCCGCATTTCTGCTTGAACGCGAGGCTCCGGAGACGGTGCTGGGGATTTTTCCTTCCGATCATGTGATGGCGAATACGAAAAGATTTGCTGAAGTGATTGAAGCCGGCGTGAAGCTGGCAGCCTCGGGCGAAAACATTGTGGTGCTGGGCGTGAAACCGACTCGTGCTGAGACGGGGTATGGATACATTGAGCAGGGTGCTGCCGCCGATAAAGTGAACGGCATCCAAGCGCATCACGTGAAGCGTTTTCGTGAGAAGCCCAATGCGGAGACGGCAGAGCAATTTCTGGCAGCAGGAAATTTTGCATGGAACAGTGGAATCTTTTTGTGGAGTGCGAAGACCCTGACTGCGGCGGTGCGGGAGCATGTGCCGGAGATGGCAGAGACGCTGGAAAAGATTGCAGCGGCGTATGGGGCCAAGGATTTTGCTGAGGTGTTTGCGCGAGAGTATCCGAAGTGCGAGAACATTTCCATCGACTATGCGATTTTGGAGCGGCAATCGGCGAAAGGTGAAAGCCATTCGAACATTTATTGCCTGCCGGCGGATTTCGGGTGGAATGATCTGGGCTCATGGGCGAGTCTGCATGAGCATCTGCGCGATACAGATGCCGACAATGTGATGGATGGAGCGACGACCGGACTGTTTGCGATTGAAGCCAGCGGGAATTATGTGTACGCGCCGGGAAAGACGGTGGCACTGCTGGGTGTGGAAGGATTGGTGGTTGTCGAGACACCGGACGCACTGCTGATTACGACGCGAGAGCGGTCGCAGGATGTTTCAAAGATTGTGAAGGCCGTGCATGAGAGCGGCAGAGAAGATCTGATCTAAATGCAGGGATTAGGGATTAGGGATTAGGGATTAGGGATTAGGAAAAGGAATGGCATGGCGGAAGCGACTACGGTGGTTAAGTTTGGGACGGATGGTTGGCGTGGAATTATTGCCGACGACTTTACCTATGAGAATGTGCGCGTGGCGGCACGAGCGATTGCGCATTATGTGATCGAACACGAAGATGCGAAGGCGGGTGTGTGCATTGGATATGACACGCGGTTTGGGTCGAGGTCATTTGCGAAAGTAGTGGCCAAGGTGCTGGCCGATGCGGGAATCCCGGTGATGCTGGCGGACGAAATTACGCCTACACCGGAGTTGAGTTTTGCGGTACGCGAGCGCAAGGCCGCGGGCGGCGTAATGATTACGAGCAGCCACAACCCGGCCGAGTGGAACGGTGTGAAGTACAAGGCGAGCTACGGCGGAGCGGGGAATCCGGCGATCATCAAGTCGATTGAGAGCTATCTGCTGAAACCGCTGACGGATGCGACGACACCGGCGAAGATCGAGGAAGTGGACTTTGCGCCGACCTATATTGCTGCGCTGGAAAAATTTGTCGATCTGAAGAAGATCAAGGAATCGGGTTATCGATTTTTGATCGACACGATGTACGGCGCGGGCAAGGGATACATTGCGGGGATTTTTGAGCGCGCCGGGATTCCGTATGTGGAGTTTCGCAGCGAGTTAAACCCGGCGTTTCCGGGAATTAATCCGGAACCGATTCTGCCGCATATCGCAGCGACGCAGAAAGCAGTTGTTGAACACAAGTGCGC
>Ga0206854_1035_pt1 | contig 41080 bp, 33 predicted proteins | sample Alteio_BWOrgCont_50_FD_152870 | JGI IMG/M metagenome (GOLD analysis project Ga0206854, IMG submission 152870) | Enriched cells from forest soil in Barre Woods Harvard Forest LTER site, Petersham, Massachusetts, United States -... | ecosystem: Environmental > Terrestrial > Soil > Temperate forest >...
TTCAATCAAATGTTGGCATTCGTCCAAACTGGATGTCCGATGATCGTTTTTGGTATCGTTCAACTGCTGCCGAAGGCAACCAGTTTATGATATTTAACCCGGCAAAGGGAACAAAAGCTGTAGCTTTTGATCATGCTAAGCTGGCTGCTGCCTTATCAACAGCAACAGGCAAAACCTACAAAGCATCAGAGCTTCCTTTCCAAAGCATTAGCTTTGCAGCTGATGGAAAAGGCGTAATTTTTACGGTAGAAGACAAACAGTATAAATTTGCAGGCAGCAAAGTAACACCAGATACTACGCATATACAAGCAGCTGCAGGTGGTGGTTTTGGTGGTCGTGGCGGCCGTGGCGGTGGCGGTGGCCGTGGCGGAGCACGCGCAGGTGGCGGTGGCAACCCAAATGAAATTATGTCGCCCGATGGCAAGAAAGCCGTTTCAATAAAAAACTTCAATTTATGGGTACGTGATGTAGCCTCAAACAAAGAAACCCAACTTACTACAGATGGTGTGAAAGATGATGGCTACGCTACTGATAACGCAGGTTGGGCAAAAACTGACCGACCAGTATTGGTATGGTCTCCCGACTCAAAAAAGATAGCTACCTTTCAACAAGACGAACGCCAGGTAAATAACATGTATCTGGTAAGCACAAAAGTAGGTGCACCGGTCTTAACTGCATGGAAATATCCATTGCCTGGCGATAAAATAATCCCAATGCTTCAACGTGTTATTGTTGATGTTGATAATCCAAAAGTTATCAAATTAAAGGTAGCACCGGATCCGCACAGATCAACATTAAGCGACGACATTAAAGGCGGCGCCGGATGGGCAGATGTTTATTGGAGCGACGATTCTAAGAAACTAGTTTTTGCATCAACTAACCGCGATCACAAAGAAGAAAAAGTGAGAATGGCTGATGCTGAGACAGGCGATGTTCGCGAAATTTTCCAGGAAACAGTTAAAACACAATTCGAATCGGGCTGGAGAGCAATTAACTGGAGATACTTAAGCAAAACAAATGAAATTTTATGGTTCTCTGAACGCGACAACTGGGGACATCTTTATTTATATGATGCAACAACCGGCCAGTTAAAAAATCAAATTGACAAAGGCGATTGGGTATTAACCGGCATTGATAAGCTGGATGAACAAAACAGGATTATTTACTTTACTGCCGATGGCATGGATCCTGAAAATCCTTATTTCACCAAATTATGCAAAATTGGTTTTGATGGAAAAGGCATGACAGTGCTTACTCCGGGCGGTGGCAACCACTCAGATACTTTCTCTCCTTCAGGAAATTACATTGTTGATACCTATCAAAAACCAGATGTTCCACCTGTAACTGTATTGCTTAACATGCAGGGTAAACAAATAATGGAATTAGAGCATTCTGATATATCTAAATTGACCGCTACCGGCTGGAAACCTGTTATTCCTTTTTCAGTTAAAGCACATGATGGCAAAACAGATGTATACGGTTTACTGTGGTTACCTAAAAACTTACAGCCGGGTAAAAAATATCCAATTATCGACTACATCTATCCAGGCCCACAAGGCGGTAGCGTTGGTAGCTGGAACTTCTCGGTTATAAAAGGCGACAACAACGCATTGACCGAATTAGGCTTCATTGTAGTTGAAATTGAAGGTACAAGCAATCCTTACCGTTCAAAAAGTTTCCATGACATGAGCTACGGCAACATGGCCGATAATACACTGGGCGACCAGGTAACCGGCATACAGCAATTAGCTCAAAAATACCCTATCGACTTAAATAAAGTAGGTATCTGGGGCCACTCAGGTGGTGGTTTTGCTACCGCAGGCGCTATGTTCCGTTATCCTGATTTCTTTAAGGTTGGTATTGCTGAATCTGGAAACCATGAAAACCGCAACTATGAAGATAACTGGGGCGAACGTTATGATGGTTTAGTTGGAAACAGCGATTATGATGCACAAGGAAATGAAAACCTGGCTAAAAACCTAAAAGGCCACTTAATGCTTGCTCATGGTTTGGCCGATAACAACGTACCACCACAAAACACTTTATTAGTGGTAGAGGCGTTGGAAAAAGCCAACAAAAATTATGACCTGGTAGTATTTCCTAATAGCCCGCACGGTTATGGACAGTATTCAACTTACATGATGCGCCGCCGTTGGGATTATTTTGTGAAGAATTTATTAGGCGTTGATCCACCATGGGAATACCAATTTAAAGGTGGCCGTGGTCAATAAGCTTTAAGCCCGATATTTATAATTAAAAATGCCTGCGTAACCCGCAGGCATTTTTTTTATGTCGGCTATATTTTATTAAGCATATGAGCCGTAATATTGCAGGATATATTAAAACCCATACAAATGCCCAAACCGGTAGCGTTGATCCTGCTTAATTGGAATACCCCCGTACATACGGCAAATTGTATAACATCGATAAAAGAGCACTGCGATGAAAAGTTGTTTGATATAATAGTTGCCGATAACGGTTCTACTGATGGTTCGTTGACATTATTGCAAGATCAATTTCCGGATCTGATATATATCGACAATAAAGAAAACCTGGGCTTTGCCGAAGGAAATAATCGCGCTTTACAATATAGCATTGACAATGTATATATCTATTCGCTGGTAATGAATACCGACACTTCGGTTGATGAAGATATTGTATCTGCGCTTAGCATCCATTTAAATAATCATCCTGAAGCCGCTGCTGTGCAACCTGCGATTTACTGGATGCATAATAAAACCAGGATCTGGAATGGAAAGGGCTGCTTTAACCCCGCATTAGGGTTGGTGTACAGTTACAATAAAATGCCACCGTCATTTACCCGCCCTGCCGTCTATAAAATTGCCAAATGGGTTACAGGTTGCTGCATGATGATACGCAATAACGCAATAACCGATGCAGGCATGTTTAACAAACAGTTTTTTCTATATTATGAAGACGTTGAGCTTTCATTCAGGTTGCGTAAAGCCGGGTATGAAACACATTATTTACCCGGATGCAAAATGTATCATGAGGCAGGCGTATCAGCAAAAGTAGAAGCGAAGAAAAAGGAAGGCACATTAAGCCCGGTTATTCATTATTACGTAACACGTAACCGTTTATGGTTTTTAAGAGGTTATGGCGCACTGGCGTTTTATCCTGTTTATATAATTGGCAGCTTATTATATTACTTATCCTTACTGGTATATTTTCTGCTAAGAGGGCGAAATGAAAAAGCCCGTTTCTTAATTAAAGGGCTTAAAGATGGGTTTTTCACACCAAAAAGCTTAATTTGGCTTAAAAATACGCAGTAACAAGCCAACATGTTCATTTTTCCAATTATCTATATTATTTCCTTTATTGTTGCTTTAAGGGAAATTTTAAAAGGAAACCGGTCCGGCGTATTGATCTTTATGATATTCGGGCTGTCGCTTTATACAACGGCCATGTCTGTTTCTTTTATGCTTGGGTTACAGTGGCTTGTACCCGTCCTCCAATCGTTTAAAGAGATATTGATACTCACTGTATTGGTATTAAATATAATCGCTTTAAAAAAACGCCCCAAGTTTCACCTTATCGATTACCTGATATTAGCTTTTTTCACCCTAACTATTATTTATACCATTTTGCCAATTGGCGAACAGAACTTTGGCGGCCGCATACTGGCGTTAAAAAGCCTTTCGTTTTATGTCATAGTTTATTTTACGGGGCGTTCGTTCGATGCGCAATCTATCTACATTAATAAATATTTTAATTTTTTCATACTATTAACCATTGCCGCTGGCGCTGTACTGATTGTAGAAATAGTAATGGGCCAACAACTGCAAACACTTACCGGTTATGCCGATTATAGTTTCTATTATTTCAATATAGAGCCTGCAGGCGCCTACGGTTTAAGTACCACATTTGAATCGGAAGGCGGATATATGCGTTTTGCCAGCTTCTTTACCAACCCGCTTGAACATGCGGTTGCCACGGTTATTGCATTGAGCATAATAGCTGCGCTATACACTAAAGATGACAACAAATTTAAAATTAACGGTACAGGTTTGCTGGCATTAGGCGCTTCGCTCCTTTCAATAATTTTTGCGTTTTCCCGGGCGCCGCTGGCAAGTTATTTTCTTATTATTTACGTGTATGCACTTGTTACTAAAAGGAAGGCGGTTACCAATACTATACACGCAGTTGTCGCCATAGTAGCAATTTATTTTGCATATCTGTTTTTACGGTTTGAAAACACAAACGGCGGCATCATAGAGGTTTTAATGAATACTATTGACTTTAGCAACCCATCAAGCATAGGGCACATAGAACAATGGCTGGAAGGGATAGTAGCTATGTCAAATAATCCGCTTGGGCTTGGTTTAGGTACATCGGGCAGGGTTGCAGGTACATTAGGTGAAAGTACAGGCGGCGAGAATCAATTTATAATTATTGGTGTTCAAATGGGTATAATAGCTTTATTTTTATATGTATATATATTTATCTTATTTATAAAAACAAGCATAAAGTGGCTGCCGGTATTAAAGGGAAAAGAAAGAAAAGTTTGTATGGTAATTTTATTAATGAAAATAGGATATATTATACCTTTATTAACATCCGAACCAGAAAGCTCGTCTTATTTATCTTATATCGAATGGTTTTTGTCGGGTTTATTTATCAGTATAATTATGCAACCAACGTCAGTAATTCAAACCGAACCTGCTTATGCTAATTGAGAAACTGATAAAAAAGCTAAAGGACGATCCTAATTATAAGTGGGATAGTGGTTACTCGGCCAACGATCTTTTCAGGATAAGTTTGCACCGGTCCATTCAAATCATTCGGGGCTTGCTTTTAAGGCCATTTTTAAAGCGCTCATCAGGTTTAATATTTATTGGCAGCCATGTTAAGGTTAGGCATGGATACCAGCTTAGCGCAGGTAAAAACCTGATATTAGAGGACAATGTTACCATCAATGCCCTTTCAACAAATGGTATAACATTTGGCGATAATGTTTCTATTGCCCGCGATTCGATATTATTCTGCACAGGCATCATTTCGCAAAAAGGAACAGGTATAAGCATTGGCGACAGAACCGGCATCAGCGCACGGGCTTATATGGCGGGCCAGGGCGGTATTACTATTGGTAGCGACGTGATAATGGGGCCAAACGTGCAAATATTCTCCGAAAATCATAATTATGCCGATACAACACTAACTATAAAAGAACAAGGCGTTACCAAACAGGCCGTTGTAATTGGCAATAACTGCTGGATAGGCGCCGATGCCAAAATACTGGCAGGCGTAATTGTTGGAGATGGCTGTGTTATTGCTGCAGGTAGTGTTGTTACTAAATCTGTACCGGCAAATTCTATTATAGCGGGTGTACCGGCTAAAGTGGTAAAAAGCAGGATAGAAAATTAAGATATGCCCAAACCGTTAACAATAGGTGTAGATATACGTGACCTTAGGTTGGCAAAAACAGGTACCAAAACCTATTTGGAAGAACTTTGCAGGGAATTTAAGAAGATGGAAAGCCAGGAGTTACACTTTCAATTTTTAGATACTTCTTTCGCTATATATTCCGGGGATAGCAAAACATTTAAGCTGATCGGGCATTTCGGGTATCAATTATGGAAGCAGCTAATATTACCTTTTAAGGCATTTTTTAGAGGATGTGATATTATATTTTGCACAGATACACTTGTGCCGTTTATACACCTGGGCTATAAAACCATTCCTGTTTTTCACGACGCATTCTTTTTTGAGAGCCCTGAAAATTATGGCAGACTTTGGCTTTGGCTTTATAAAAAAACCGCCCTGCCTGCTGCTGCCCGGTCGCCGTATATTATTACACCTACCGCTTATGCAAAGCAACAGATAAATCATTTTACAGGAATACCAAACGACAAGCTGGTGGTAATACCTGAAGGACCAAAAACTTTAAATAGCAACAATACAACCATATACGAAGACCAGTTACTTAAATCGTTTTCAATAGTACACGGTAGCTATCTGTTACATGTAGGTTCGGTATATAAAAGAAAGAACATACCTGCCCTTATCTACGCTTTTGATAAAATAAATAGAAGTGGTTATGCTAACCTTAAGCTGGTATTAGCCGGGCCATCCAATTCGAACAAAATTGATAACGACTATCAATTAATTCTTGACGCGATCAATGAAACAGGAAGGCAAAATGATATAATATTAACAGGATACTTACCAGATGAGCATTTAGAAGTGCTTTATAAAAATGCTTTGTTGTATGTTTTTCCTTCAATAAACGAGGGGTTTGGTATACCCATATTAGAAGCATTTAAATATAATTTACCGGTATTGGTAGCCAATAACAGCTGCCTGCCCGAAGTAGGCGGTGATGCAGTTTTACAATTTAACCCTTTTGACATTAATGATATAGCCGAGAAGATACAGGCTGTGTTAGAAAACCCTGAACTACAAAAAGAAATGATTGATAAAGGTAGGGAACGTCTAAAACACTTCTCGTGGCATAAAACGGCAGTGGAATTAATTGAGGTATTTAAAAAGGCCGTTAACTATTCATAAACACTTCTACGTGTTCATCAGCAACATTTTCCCAGTTAAAAACACTTAATGCCCGCGCCTGGGCCTTTTTTGCAAGCGACAGCATTTCGAGGTGATGGTCTTCGCAGTAATTGATCTCTTCAGTCAATGAATCAATATTGCCTTTTTTAAATTTGTGGGCAGTATCTAATACGGCGTATTCGTTTTCTTCAATATCACTTACAATTAAGGGTACGTTTAGGCCCATCACGGTTAAAACAATTGGAGAAAGCCCCTCAACGTCTGACGGTTGAATATAACAGTAGGCATTTGCTATCAGCGTATTTACCGCATCGCCATAAATATATCCCGGAAAAATTATATTATCGCCTGCCATATCATGCAATTGCTGCTCATACGGTGATGGATTAGGAGAGCCTCCTATTAATACCAGTTTTTTATTTGATCTGGAATTTTTGAATGCAGGGATCAAATAATGTATCCCTTTATCGGGTATAAATCTTCCTATAAATAAGTAGAATTCGCCTTTTTTAAGATTATTTTTTAGCAGCACATCTGCATCTTCTTCAAATGCTTCCACTTCGCTGCCAAAGGGTATAAACTTATATTGTTTGCCAAACTTTTCTTCAAAAAGTCTTTTGGCTATTACATTATCAAAAATAACTTCGTTGGGTAAATGAGCGGTAAGAAATGCCGAGAACCTTAAATACAACTTACCATACCACGGCCATTTATCGCGTTTCCAATCAACACCATCCTGGCTAATAAACACTTTTTTACCGAATAAGCGCAAGGGTATTGCCCAAATGCTGTTGCCACCATTTTGAATGTGTACAATATCGGCTGTATTATGAACAATAATATCAATAGTGCTGCGAAAGGAGTGCCATAAAGTATCAAACCCTGATTTAGAAGTGGTTTTAATGGTTTTAATCTTTACACCTTTGTATTCGTTGACATCGATAAAAACATTGGGGTATCGCCTGTTATAAGCGACTACGCTATGCCCTCGTTTTACAAGGCGTGGAAATAATTCAAGAGCAAATTTGTCGGCCCCGGCAGCGCCTTTTGATGGAGGAAGTGACCGGAAACCAAAAGCAGCAATACGCATTACAAATTAGGGGAATTTATGATATAGTGATATCCTCTTTTGCTGAATGGGTCTTCCCCTTCAAAAAATCGGTATAATAATCATCTATATATTCTCTTAACGCAATTCTCCAATCGCGCATTATATTCATATTCCTTAATTCCAGCTTCCTGTTTATCAACCGTTCTGAAGGTGGGCGTGGTGCAAAATACGTGTCTTTAAAGTAGTTTGATGACACTTCATGAAAAGTAACTTCATTATCCAACCCTAGTATACTTACTAATTCTTCTGCAACCTCACGCCTGCTTGTTTCGCCATTACATACAAGGTTATAGAGACCCCAATATTCGCGTTCTATAAGTAGTTTAACGTTTTTAGCAAAATCAACTGTAAAAGTAGGTGTACCGTCTTTATCATTTACAATATGCAGGTCGCGTTTACCTCCGGCTAATTGTTTAATTATTTTATTTATAAATTTTTTGTCCTTATCAGGTCCACCGCCCATCATCCAGCCTGCACGACAAATTATATATCTGCTGGCATTTTCGCGCACATAACGTTCGCCCATATATTTAGAACGTGCATAATGTCCAAGCGGGTTAGGTTCATCCCAATCATCATAAAAATCTTTTGTACCATCAAATATTCCCGCAGTGCTTATGTATAACATGGGTATATTTAATTTATTGGCTATAAATACAGCATTTTCTACAGATGTTGTATTGGTCAAATAGGTATCTTCTATATTAAGTTCGCAAAATTCAAGATCGGTATAAGCGCCTAAATGGAAAAGATAATCGGGGTTAAAATCTTCAACCTCTTTTTTATATTTATCAAAGTCGCGAAAATCTAAAAAGCTAAGCCATTTTTCATTTACATCCTTGTCCGTGCATTTAATTTCATAGTCATTTTTAAACACGCGATAAAAGGCTTCTCCAAGCATTCCACCCGCACCAGCAATGTAAATTTTTTTCTTCATATGAACGTTTATGCTATTACTATAAATTCGGTAGATACATAATAGCCAGAAAATGTTTTTAAATAGAGTTCAGGTCCCAAATTTAACTTTTTTTGCTTCACTACCAGTATATTTTTTTTAATACCTATAATTTAAACAGGTAGTTAATATAAATATCAAAAAAATAAAAACTAATTAATGTAAATCATAACAGTTATCGTGTCTGTTAATTCTCCTGAAACTCACGAATTTAAAAGGTACGACTTAATAATAAACCATTTATCAATTTTTAATCTTGCTATAACTACAATTGCGTTTAAATTTTGTTTGCTGTTATCCTAAAACGAAAACATTATTATCTTTTCGCCCTCTTTACAATAACAACTTTAATAAAAAATGATCATATCATTGTTTGTTGCTATTTAACACATACTTTAAACGCAATTAACTTATACGCACAATGAACTAATGATGTTATTACATTTCACTAAAATTACGCGCCATAACAATTTGGCATGTTAGCGGTTAATATTTAACTTCGGCCCTTTTGTAGCCCTAACGGTAAAGAATATTATAGTTTTAATAAAAAATGAGAGTCGCATTTATTGTAAGGCCCAATTTATATAAAATAGCCGGTGGCGATACCGTACAGGTTGACCAAACAGCAAAGCAGTTAACTGGATTGGGGGTTGAAGTTGATATTCTGCTGGCAAATGATGAGATACCGTATGAAAAATACGACTTGCTTCATTTTTTTCATATTACACGCCCGGTAGCTATTTTATATCATAGCAAATTAGCCAAAATGCCGTTTGTGATATCAACCATATATTGCTCTTATGGCGATTATCATAAACATAACAAAAAAGGAGTAAACAATCTTTTTGAAAGATTACCTGAAGACAGCAAAGACTATATAAGAAATGTTGCCCGTTGGATATTGGGAAGGGAACGCTTACAAATTAAGAGCTATTTATGGGAAGGCCAGCGCAAGAGCATTATTAAAGTATTGAAGGCTGCAGATTATGTTCTTCCTAACTCACAATCAGAATTACAGCGCCTAAGAGATGATTATTCCTGCCAGGCTAAAGATGTTATTGTAACCAATGGCATTAATCCTGAAAAATTTCCGTTCAACCCGTCAATACAAAAAGATAATGATCTAGTAATTTGTGTGGGACGTATTGAACGAAGAAAAAATCAATTGAATGTTATTAAAGCGTTAAACAACACCAAGTATAAGCTTGTGCTTATTGGTGCGCCATCCCCCTATCAAAACGATTACTACCTGCAATGCCGTGAGGCTGCTGCCGAAAACGTAACATTTTTAGACAGGGTGCCGCACGATGAGATGTTAAAATACTACCAGTTAGCCAAAGTGCATGTATTGGCCAGTTGGTTTGAAACCACTGGTTTAAGCTCATTAGAAGCGGCCGTTATGGGTTGTAATATTGTGATAACAGACAAAGGCGATACACTAGATTATTTTGGCGATGATGCCTTTTATTGCGATCCGGGTAATCCGGATAGCATTAAGCAAGCCGTTGATAAGGCAATTGAAGCCTCATTTAATGAAGCATTATTAGAGAAAATTTTAACAGCACATACCTGGAAAAAAGCCGCAGAACAAACTTTGGAATCATACCATTTAGCATTAACAAAAAAGTAAAGTTGTACGGTGATTAAAACAATATCCGCAAAAAAAGGTATGATTAATTGTTTAATTTAAGCAAGTAAGTACCAAAATGCGCTATATTTAGTTACTATAAGGTAATTTACAGCCATGGTTATTCACCAATTTTAAATTTTATATTTGCACGCTTAGTTTAACCTATTTATACATGCGCATTAAATATCTACTATATACACTGTTTTTTGCTTTAATTATCGTTTCCAAACAGGCTAATGCTCAGCAATTGTCAATGGACGATATTACAAACGGAAAAATAAGCCAGCTTACTGATGAGCAAATAACAAACTATTGGCAAAAAGCTACTGATGCCGGTTTGTCTGAACAGGATATCTATACAGCGTTACGCCAAAGAGGTGTTTCGCCTGCTGATATATCCGTATTAAGAGACAGGGTGAAATTACTCGGCTTAAATGATAAAAAAAATAAAAAGCCAGGCGCAAAAAGTGCTACTAAGGTAATTGACTTTACACGCGAAAAAAATGATACTGTTATCAGTCCTGCCAGGCGCAATATCGATCAATCTGCTTCGCCCAAAAAGCTACAAGTTTATGGCACGGATTTTTTCAATCAGTTAGATACCAGGTTTGAACCAAATTTTTCTTTGGCGACACCTAAAAACTATATTTTAGGTCCAGGCGACCAACTTGACGTAGTATTAAGCGGTTTAAATGAAACGGATGCCGAGCCTAAAATTGGCCCAGATGGCTATATTCAAGTTCCTCATGCCGGGTTGGTTCAGGTAAATGGCCTTACTATGGAACAGGCTACTGATGTGATAAAAAGCAAAATGGCTAAGGTTTACCCTGCAATAAAAACAGGAGAAACTAAATTAGTAGTAGCATTAGGTAACACCCGCCGCATAAGTGTAACTGTTAATGGCGAAATAAATACACCGGGTACTTATACATTTTCATCGTTTGCCTACTTTTTTAATGTGCTATATAATTCGGGTGGGCCGAATGACAATGGCTCGTTAAGAGATATTCAATTAATACGGAACAATAAAGTCATTAAAACGCTTGATTTTTATAAGTGGTTGCAAAGTGGATTGCAGGAAGATAATATCAGGTTAGAAGACCAGGATGTAATTCATTTTCCTGTTTATAAAAAAAGGGTAAGCATTACAGGCGAAGTAAAAAGACCCGCCATTTATGAGTTAAAAGACGGCGAAACCCTGCAAGATCTAATAAATTACGCAGGTGGTTATACAGATATCGCTTTTAAAGGCACTGCCAATATAGATCGTATTAACGCAACCGGGCATGAATTAGGTACTGTAAATGCCAATATGCTTGCAAATACAATACCCGGCAATGGTGACCTGGTTACTATTGGTGCCGTAACCAATCGTTATACCAATAGGGTTGTATTAGAAGGTGCGGTAATATTTGCTGGTCCTTATGAGCTTACTGCGGGGCTTACCCTATCGCAACTGCTAAATAAAGCACAGGGATTAGCGCCCGAGGCTTATATGGAAAGTGGCATAATCAAAAGGACAATGCCTAATCTTGAAAAAATTTCGGTTCCCTTTGTCCCTGCTGATATAGTTAATGGTAAAAACGATGTGCCACTAATGCGCGAAGACACAGTTGTTGTATTAGACCGTAAGGCATTTACTCCAAATCAAATAATAACGGTTGCCGGTTTTGTGAATAAGCCAAATGTATTTACTTATCGTAAGGGGCTGAAATTAACCGATGTTATTGCCTTATCAGGTGGTTTTACTGATGAAGCTGCAGATCACCGTGTAACGTTATCCCGTATTATTCCTAATCAATCAGATGTTGTTTCAAATCAATTGGTACAATCGTTTACTATTAATGTTGATTCATTAACTGCTGCTCACAAGGATTATGAATTGCAACCCAAGGATTATATCTACGTCAACCGTTTGGTCAACTACCGGTCATTAGGTACTGTTAGTGTTAAAGGCGAGGTTGTTTTCCCGGCCGACTACGCAGTACAAAGAAGAGACGAAACAGCTATGGATTTTTTAAGACGTGCAGGTGGTGTAACTCCATACGGGTCGCTTGAAAATGCACAGGTCTATCGTAAAGGCGTACGTGTGAATCTTGATCTTGCATCTACCTCACCTCATGATTCAATTACTAATAGGAAAATGATATTATTACCCGGCGACAGCATTTATGTACCGAGGGTTATATCTATTGTAGAAGTAGCAGGCGCTGTTAATAATCCACAATTTATTAGCTATAATGGGCGTAGTTTTAAATACTATATAAACGCGGTAGGTGGTATTACACAAAATGCAAGATTAAAAGGAGCATTCATTAAATACCCTGACGGCTTAAACCGGCCTGTGAGACATTTTTTATTTTTCCGCAATTATCCTACAGTGAAACCGGGAAGCAAGATCATAGTGCCTGAAAAAGCGCCTGACACGGGTATAAAACTAAGCATTGGTGATATTGGTGGTATAGCTACGGCGTTAACGGCCATAGTAAGTATCTTTGCTATTTTACATAAATAAAAATGAGCCAGGAAAACATCCCCTCTCCATACGAGCCTGAATTCTCCATTAAAAAACTGCTTAATGATCGTTTAGCGGACTTGATGTACGTTTTTCAATTTAAAAAAACATTACTGCTAGTTTTAATTATTGGTGGATTGGCAGGTGCCTTTGCTGCCTGGTATAAAGCACCTACTTATACTGCCCGGCTAACTTTTGTGGTAGATGATTCAAAAGCAAGTGGTGCTACGGGGGGATTATCTGATCTTGCAGGTATGGTTGGTGTAAACCTAAATGGTATTGGCGGTGCAAGCGGTGTTTTAGCAGGCGACAATATACAAGAACTAATAAAGAGCCATAAGCTGATAGAAATAACGCTGCAAACTGCTTATGATAGTACACAAACATTGGCCGACAGGTATGCCGCGGTATATAGGCTTGATCATAAATGGTTAAAATATAGTCCTGATGGTAAAATAATCCGCTTCCCATTAAACGGAGTAAACAATACACGCCTGCAGGATAGTTTGTTGCATGAGATAAGGGATAAAATATTAGATGATGAGTTTGCCATTGCTAAGCCTGATAAAAAATTAGGCTTTTTTGAGATCAACACAACCATGAGAGATGAAAAACTGGCAATGCTTTTTTGCAGCAGGATGATCACACAGTCTACTGAGTTTTTCATTACGACGAAAACCAAAAGGCTAAGAGATAATGTAAATCGTTTACAAAAAAGAGCCGATAGCATTGGCAAGGCGCTAAATTTAAAAACTTACGACGTAGCTGCTGCTAATAAAAATATTTTGGATCTAAACCCTGCTTATACATCTGTTAATGCAGATGTTGATATAAAAGACAGGAACAAAATTGTATCATCAGGCATATATACCGAAACAGTAAAAAACCTGGAGGCAAGCAAAACCATGCTTGCACAAGAAACCCCTACTGTTCAAATTGTTGACGAACCTGAATTACCTTTAAAGAAAAACTATCTTAAATATTATGTAGCCATCCCAAGCGCAATGGTATTGGCTGCAATATTATTTATTTGCGTCGCCTTGTTAACGAGAAAATCACCTAAGCCAGCTAATTAGTTCGAAATTTTTTCACCATTTTCCTAAAAGCAAGCTTTTTTATAAAATAGGGCTTATCACACAACTTCAGGAATTCTTCATAATAAGACTTGCTAATGGGTTTCATTTGAGAATGGTATTGATCATAAAACTTTTGCACTGTTTTGAATCGGTTGGCAAGAAAGTCATCTTTCCCTTTAAAAAAATCAATCAGTTCAAGAAGTAGACGTTGCGGGCGTGACCTGATTTTAATATCAGCAGCTATGCTCGCATTATTATCGTGCCGCCTGTATTTAACTAAGGGCAGCTTAATAGATTCGGCCTTCCCAAAAGTAAATGCCACTAACGCCATCCATTCGTCATGAAAAGGTACGTCGTTGGGTATTTCAGCAAAAAAAGACGCAGCGGCGTGGTTCATTAAAATTGTGCAACCGGTGACAACATTGTTAAACAATAATGTTTGCAAATTATGTTCATATTTATCCTGTCCCAATACATTTCTGAACGACTTATTAAGTATTATTTCGTGTTGATCAATCCACAAAAGGTCGGTATAAACCAAAGCAATAGTTTTACCATCATCTAATTGTTTAAGAAATTTGGCAGACTTTTCGAGTTTGTCAGGCATCCACTCATCATCCTGGTCGGCCAATGCAATATAATTTGAAGTGTTCGCCAGCGACACTGCTTTTTTGAAATTGCCAATAAACCCCAGGCGGTTATCATTAATTATATATTTTAATTGTCCCTCCTGCCGGTATTTTTCCAATATACTCACTGTACTATCCGTTGAAACATCATCGCAAACAATTATTTCTGTCGGTTTTAATGTTTGCTGCAGAATGGATTGTATTTGTTTGTCCAAGTATTTCTCGCCATTGCAGGTTGCCATTACTACAGAAATATTTGTCATTTCAGGCTTGTTTAAATTTTACTTTAACAAAATTTACAATGTCTAGCACAAAGTTATTTTTCAGTATAAAAAATTGCACGCTTATATATACTAATGCACAACTACAAACGGAAACGATTAACATGTATATTAATGGAAAATTAAGCTGGCGTGTAAACCATATTATGGGAATAAATAGCACAGCGCTCATAACCGCTTTTATAAATAACGACCATTCGTAAGTAAACGAGAAGTATTTTCTTACATAATAAAAATATAACGACGTAACTACCAATTCTGAGAAAATATTGGCAATGGAAGAACCTAATGCCTGTAAACGAGGTACTAATAATATATTTAACACTAAAAAAACACACAGTCCGCCTAATACGCAAAATAACATCTCTTTATTTTTTCCCGCAGGTACCAAAACCAGGAATAAAAAAAAGTGGCCCAGGCCAATAACTAACGGAAGCAACGCAAGAATGCGCATTGCGTTAGTTGCAGGTAAAAACTCTTTCCCCGAAAATAAAGCAAGAAACTCAGGCGCCAATAATGCCAGGCCAAATACAATAGGCACCGCAAAAAACATCAAAAACCGAAAGGTTTGATCCAGGTTTTGTTGCACTTCGGGCATGTTTTTTTCTGCAAAATTTTTAGCTATTTTAGGTATTAAAACTATACCCATTGAGGTTACAAAAGGCACCATAATATTGCACAATTTATCGGCAGCTGTATATACACCTACTGTTTTATAATTTGACAAGAAGCCCAATAAAACTGTATCCATAATGGTATACATCCCGGCCGCAAGGGTTGTACTAAGAATAAGTAGTAACGGCACTAAATGCTTACGCAATTGAAGATTTGAAAGCGTTAGTTTCACTTTTCCGCGTATTAAAAAAGAACTTAGGATGTTATTGCCCAGGAAGGAAAACATCATAATATACAGGTATAGTTTAAAATCGCTTTTCTCTTTAATGAAAATGAAAAACAAAGCCAGGCCTATAACTTTAAAGAGCACTGAGCGCAGGGCAATAGATTTAAATTCTTCCATGCCACTGTATAACCACTCGATAGAAAAGAAGCCCAATAAGATCATTAAAGAGGCAGCCACATACATCTCTCTGTCAGCATTAAAATAAGGGCATAAAAAAACAACCCCCAGATACACCAATGACAAGCTTATGCTGGTTAAAAAGTAAATAACTATTAGTTCTGAAAAAACCTTAGAGCGGCCATTCATATCGTTTTTAAACCGTGCAATTTCTTTTATGCCATATATTGGTATGCCGATATTAGCCACCAATACAAAATATTGAGCAAATGAAAAAGCAAATTGCACCTTACCTATTCCCTCGGGTCCTAATACACGTGATACATATGGAAAACTTAATACAGGGAACAATAAATTTGCCAGTGTGAGCAGTAAATTATAAAAATAATTTTTAGCCATATTTTGGTATTACCAGGTTTTACGTTCGCTCATCGAAGATAAAACTTTGCGGACAGTTAACATAAAATAATAACACGCCTCTATTTAAAGAAACAGATAGATTATAATTTAAAACCTATAAGTTATACCCAATTCGGCATGTAAATTATCAACAGTATTGTGTGGGATATAATACTGGTTGGGGTTATAATCTTTTAATATCCATTCGTAATTTAAAGATTTAACCTCTTCTAATTTTGCATTAAATATCAGGTTTTTATAATTCCATGTTCCTTGCAGGGCAAAGCCAAAATCAACCCAATTACGGCTATTGCCATTTATATCAGGGAAAACTTCCTGGTAAAAGTCAACATCATGTTCATAACGTTCAATGGCAATTCCTAATTTTTTTAATCCTGACACCCAACTTACATCGATAGATTGAAGGTTTCCTCCTGATCCTGTACCTGCGCCTAAAACTTGTCCTTCGTTTGTTTGCCCTTGTGTAACCTCACGATGAATATACCAACCGCCTGCTTCTCTTACTAACCTATCTGGTGATTGTGAAAGTTGGGTAATTTCTCCGCTAAACAGTATATGTTGATCAACGGCTCCACTGATAGGGATCATTTTCCGCAAACCAAATATATATGCCCTGGAATGTTCAGGCGAACCAATGAAATCTCGTAGATCATATGAATTATCATTCAATCCATATTCAAAATAAACCTCAGCCTGCGCTTTTGTAAATAACCACCTTGCGTAAAATGAGGTATATTGATCTCTCGGAAAAGGATCGCCAGTACCACTAGCATCTGTACCATGTGTAGCATCTTTCGCGTATGGAATAAAAAATGGGATATAGCCACTTAAGCCTGTAACATCTTTTTCATAAGCATCAAAAGTTCTTATTAAACCAATTGTTAGTCCCGGGATCCATTTGGGATGATAGTTGATATTAAAACCTGTAAAATAACGCCAGTCGTTCCTTTTTGGTGCAAATAAATTTGTCCCGTCTGGTAACGCAGTAACAGGAAGAGGCGAATATTGTGTATTGTTCAAGTGTGCTGCTATAATTTGTCCTTCAAAATATCCAATATATGTTTTTACAGGGCGTGTAGTATTTAAGGTGATATGTTCAAAACCCGGGGCATTATCACTTAATATTAAAGAATTTCTTATCCCGGGGCCCCACCAAATATTTTCACTTGATAAACCGAGTGAGATACCACCAAAAGTTAACCTTACAGCACTTTGCCCCCAAAACGCTTTACTGTATGGGCCATTCCCAAAGCGTTCGGGATTATCTATTTGATTGTGGTAGCCATAATAATAAGATAAATCTGTCCCGCTATGTCCGCTTGTATAACCATCAAAAGCCGGATTGGCGGCATATACGTATTCTGGTCGTAACTGAATACTTAAAGGGCCGTATTTAAGGTAAAAGCCGCCACTTACCATAGTTTGATAACCTTTGGCCGGTATCATTGCTCCGTCATTCCAACCATAAGGATGATCGGAATTAAATTGCTGTTGCCAGCTTAATGGTAATATCTTAAACATCCCATTACCATTAGCAAACAGAGTAGGTTGTACTTCTTTCCAGTTATCTTTTTTTAGTGTACTATCCGGGTCAAATAAATTAGCGCTTTTTAAGGTCGCGGCAGAATTAATTGGGCGTACGGTAAAAGACACATTACTATCCACTTTCCCCAATAACTGCATCATCCTATAATAATCGTCAAAAACAGGTGACCCCACAGGCAGAGATTGTGCAACAACACTTTGAGGCTGCGCATATATTAATACAGTTAGAACACTAAATATGAAAAATATCCTTCTCATTTATTAAAATGATTAAAACCGATAAGCAATACCTGTCTGTATTTGTAAATTAAACGCATCTGTTCCGGGTACAAAATATATTAAAGCAGACGCTGAATTGGGAGTATCTGGCGGTAAATACCATTGATAATCCAATGATTTAATCCCCTGTATTTTGAGATTAAATATTAAACTTTTATAATTCCAGGAACCATTAAAGCCTATGCTCAAGTCTGTCCAATGCCGTCTAAAATCATGCGTATCTGTATATGTATAGTAATACAGATCGTCGTTATGTATATAGCGTTCAAATTGTAATCCTAATTTTTTTAAACCTTTCACCCAGCTAATATCTACAGTTTGTAAATTTCCTCCGGGCCCAATTCCTGCCCCCAACTCCTGCCCAAAGTTGGTATAGCCCTGCCTGATATTTTGACTTACGTACCACTCTGTTCCATTTAAAATGTTAGTAGTTGAATTCTCAGCTAACTGAGCAACCTCAACCCCTACGAGGATGTTTTCATTGTTTGATTTGTTAAATGGCAAAAGTTTACGTAATCCAAAAACATAAGCACGGGTATTGTTGGGTTCTAATAGCGATTGTAAGAAATCACTTGTATTGTTGTATTGGCCAAATTCAAAATAGAGTTCGGCATGTTCCTGTGTCCAAAGCCAGCGCATAAACACCGAGTTTACCTGGTCTTGTTTAGCAATTGGATTATCAGGACTGGTTGTATTTTTAATTGGAGAAAATAAAGGTAAATAATCCCTGATACCACTTAAATTCTTGCCATAAGTTTGTTGGCTCTGATCAAATCCTAAAAACAATCCCGGTATCCACTTGGGCTGCCAGGTTAAAATTAAACCTGTTAAATATCGCCAGTCATCGGGTTTAGGGACATACAAATCTACTGTAAAAAAGCTGCTGCCCGGCTCTAATGGCGGAAATCCGGAATTTTCTAATCTCCCTGCAATAATTTGTCCTTCAAAAGATCCAATTGGTGTTTTTATAGGCCGTGTAGTATTTAACGTTAAGTGAGCAAAACCCGGAGCGGTATTACTCATTAATAATGAATTTTGAATACCTGGCCCCCACCATAAATTTTCACTTGATAAACCAACTGATAAAGCTTTATAGTTTAACCTAATACTACTTTGCCCCCAGTATAGCTTTTTAAAACTACCTGTACCAAATTGTACAGGCAGGTCAATATTATTGTAAATATCATAGTAGCGGGCAAAAACTACATCGAACGATTTGTTGTTAAGGTTTTCAAAATCTGTATTTGCAGCATAAACATATTCTGGCTTCAGTTGGATAGATAAAGGTCCGAAGGAAGCAAAAAAACCGGCGCTAACTAAAGTTTGCATTCCTTTTGCCGGTATCATTGCCCCATCGTTCCATCCATAGGGATGATCTGAATTGAACTGGGTTTGAACACTTACCGGTAATAATTGAAACTTGAATTTCTTTTTGTTAATAAACTTAAACAAATCGGTGTTCATTAGGCTATGTGCCTGTTCAATGCTATCCGTATAGAATGAATTTGCTTGTTTGTTTATAGAAGTTGGAAAAATAGGACGAACTGTAAAAGAAACATTTGTATCTGTAATGCCAAGCAACTGGGCCCGTCGATAATAGTCTTCCAAGCCTATGGTACCAACCGGCAAAGACTGCGCCTTCGTATTAGAATGTATTAAAACCAATAATACGCATATAGCTATAAGCTTTATGGTTTTCATAAGGTAATTGCTTGTATAACAATATTATCAATCGACCAGCTTTTTTCACACTTAGGATTAGAAAAGTCTTTTTGATCTAAATTATCCAGGCATTCCAAAGACAGTGTGTTATAAGAGTCTTTAAAAGTTTTTGTGATTTTATACATAGTTGTACCTGTTGGCGAGGATGCTAAACTACAAACACCGGGCAGGTCTGTTCTATAAGCTCCTGTTTGAGGATTATTTTCGGTACTGGGATAATTAGCAGGATATGACTGAGGCGGGCAAATGTTGCCTGGTTTACAACCTAAATTTGAAAAGGTTGCGTATGTATATACAGCATTATCAATCTTCATTTGCCAAATCTCAGGCCCATCAGGCGGAAGATTTCCACGCCAATTATCATGAATATATAAATCAAAAGAAACAGTAATTAAATCATGTTTAGGCAAGTTATTTACTGATAGTATAAAGTCGCCATTACTAAATTGCCCAAGCACTTTAGATCCGTTAAACTGCCCTAATACTCCACCTGTAATATTGGATAGGTCACCGTTTTCAAAATCATTACTATAAACAACTATCTCATTACTCACATGAGTATTACAAGACAGGCTAATGATTAAGGGGATTATGAAGAATAATCTTTTATTCATTAATAACATCAGCTATCATATCCAACTCCTCAAAAACAGAATTTTTGCTCTTAAATTCATGAACAATTTGTTTCATTGCTTTTACTACTAACTGGTCGTCGTTATTTTTAGCATGATGTATTAAATCATAAATCTGGCTTTCAATTTCATTAAACAAATATTCACGAACTTTTCCAATCATTATTTTTTCATGATGGGTAGGCATTGTGTTTTCGTTATCATTAAGTAACTCTTCAAACAATTTTTCACCTGGCCTTAACCCTGTGTATTCAATTTTTATATCATGATTTGGTATTAAACCCGCCAGCCGGATCATTGTTTTTGCCAATTCAATAATTTTAACAGATTTACCCATATCAAAAATATAGATCTCGCCACCATTACCCATACAGCCGGCTTCTAAAACTAACCTACAAGCTTCAGGTATAGTCATAAAATAGCGCGTAATTTCCGGGTGTGTCACAGTAATGGGGCCGCCCTTTTCTATTTGTTGTTTAAACCTGGGAATAACTGAACCATTTGAACCAAGCACATTGCCGAAGCGGGTAGTAATGAACCGGGTACTTGAAGTGGTATTGTTTAAGTGGCTTAACCCGTTTTTAAATTTAAAATCCCGGTTGGTAAGAGATTTATTTAATGATTGAACATAAATTTCGGCAATGCGTTTTGAGGCTCCCATTACATTTGTAGGATTTACTGCTTTATCAGTAGATATCATTACAAATTTTTGCACCGAGTATTTTACAGCAAGGTCGGCAATTGTTTTAGTACCCAAAACATTTGTCTTTACTGCTTCAACGGGGTTATCTTCCATCATTGGTACATGCTTATACGCGGCAGCATGATATACGTAATGGGGCTTGAATGTTTCAAATAAGTGATTCATCCTTTTTTCATCCTTTACATCGCCAATAAAAGCATGAAAATTTAAATCCTTATGTGTTTCTTCTATTTCAAGATACAAGTGATGCAGTGCCGTTTCAGACTGATCGCACATAATTATTAACCCTGTATCAAATTTCAACAGTTGCCTTACTATTTCGCTACCAATGGAGCCTGCTGCGCCTGTTATTAATATTCTTTTTCCTTTAAGCTCATTTTGAATGCCGGTTATATCAATTTCAATTGATTTTCTGTTTAACAGGTCTTCAATATTAATTTTTTGAATCTGGGTTGGTTGCAATTTTCCGCTTTGCCACGCTTCGTGCGGGGGTATATTTAATACCTTGATATCATTTTCAAGACAAATATCTATTATTTTATTTTTTTGTTCGGTTGATATGGTATATGAAGCAAAAATAATTTCATCCAACTGATGTTCTATTATCAGATTTGGCAAATTCACAGCATCTAATATTTTAATCCCATCGATAGTTTTTTCTACCTTTCTTGGGTCATCGTCAACAAAAGCTATAATATTTTTGTTTACTTTATAATCGTGATCCAAAGTTCTTTTAGTTGCAACCCCTGCTTCGCCCGCTCCATAAATTATAACGCGGCGTTTATCTAATTTTAAATTTTTAACATATAGAAAGAAGTATTTTATCATCACCCTATATGTTACCATCAATAAAAAGCATGCTAAACCATTAATGACAAGCACACCAGTTGGAATAAGCGGGTGTTTACCTGATGACACATAAATTAAATCCAATAAGAAAAACACACCATTTATTATTAATACTGCAAACAAAATCCTGATCGAATCTTGTGCACTTGTGTATCGAATAATTCCGGCATAGGTTTTAACCGTAAAGTAGACTATGGTGCTTATAACAGATACAATTAAAGCATTCCTGCTGAACTCTACAAAATTAAGGTTAGAGAAATCAAAATTGTATTTAATGGAATATGCAACTGTTAAAGACAGTAAACAAATAAATAAATCAAGTGTAAAGATGATCCAACGGGGTACAATATTTATTTGGTTGAATAAGGCTGAAGAATTCATGTTTAACATACGGATAAAAAATTCTCAATTATTTATAAATATATAAACAAAATAAATTGATTTGCGTTTTGACAAAAATAATAACTATAACGATATTATTTATATTTAATGTTTATTTATTTATTTAACACAAAAAGCTTCCTCGGTCCTTCCATTAGTATACGAATTAAAACAAATATTACTATTGGAAACATCATTACAAAAATCAGATTATATTCGGAAGCAATAAAATATTTTATTAGTATAATATTTATTATGACCTGAACCAACATATACAATCCAGCAACGAGCAAATGTGGCATATTCCGTTCATTGACCAAGAATTGGTAAAAATGGCTTCTATGCGCTTCAACAATATTCTCTTTTCTTATAATCCTAAATAAAATTGTTGTGACGGTGTCTAAACCATAAATCAAAAGTAAGGATAAGAAGTTAAGATTATTTGTTTTAATTATTAATTGCAAAAGAAAAAAAAGTATAATAAATGCCAGGCTTATACTACCTACATCGCCGGCAAAGCACTTGGCCTTTACTCTAAAATTGAAAAAATTAAAAATCAATACAGATATTATGCTTATAGCAAGATTATTTTCGTCAGTGTAAGCTACGATGTATTTATTTATATAATACATTGTAATTAATGTAACCAAACCATACCCGCCTGTAATGCCGTTAATACCATCCATAAAATTAATGGCATTAATTGTTCCTGTCGCAAATATTAACGCTATAATAATCCAATAAAACGGTAAGTAATAAAGTCCTGTTTGATAAAATAATAAGGCTACTGCTAATACCTGGAAAGTAAAACGCAATTTGCTGCCTATGGTATGAAGGTCATCTAAAAAACTAATTAAACTAATCAAAAGCAATCCCAATAGAAAATAAACATATTCAAACCCCCAATAAAAGGCGCAGAAAAGTAAAGCTATTGGGAAAATTATGCCTCCCCCTCTGATTGTAACTTCGTTATGTGAACTACGATGGTTAGGGCAATCAATAATTTTGTATTTCCTTGCGATTTTAAAATAAACCAGTTCGAGTGAAAATAGAATTGCTGAAAAAACAAGAAGTATGAATAAACTCATATAGGCTTTTGCCGATTGGCTTCAAAGTTAAGTTTTATTAATAATTGACAAAAGTTTTTATTCGCCATGCTATCGCGTTAACAAAAAATATCGGCTTTTTGATTTAAAAAAATTAATTTTCATTAAATGAGTTAGCCGTAATTTTTAAACCTTCAATAGCAGTTAGCGGTAATCCTTTATTTAATGCTTTTTTTATTTTTTCATTGCTTATTACATAGTTTTCGGTCAGTTTATTCAAACGCTCTGTAGTTAACGGCAATTTTAGGCGATCCCCAATTTTTGCGAAAAATTTTATTATTGATGGTGATATTTTCAATAACCTGGGTTTTATTTTCAATGAGGATGCTAATATCGACACAACCTCATTAGTTGATAATGCTTCATCGTCGGCAACATTATATATTCCACTTGCTACATCATCCCTGGTAATTAACTCATTAATTACAAAGCATAAATTTTCTACAGTTAAAAACGAACGTTTATTATTAAAGCCGGCGAGGGGGTAAGGAATACCTTTTCTTACAAATTGGTATAATAAATTAAGATTGCCTTTATTACCTGGACCATGAATCATGCAGGGCCGAAGGATAAAAAATGATTTTCCTTCGGGTAAGGGTTGATTCTGTATATACTGTTCGGCCATTAATTTTGATTTGCCATAGTGAGTTTGTGGGCTGGGTTTTACATCTTCATTTAAAATTCCTTCAACAGAATCGGCAGCAGCTTTTACTGAGCTTATAAAAATAAATTTTTGAGCAGGTGAGTTTAAAAATGCATTGTATAGTTTTTTTGTCAGTTCAAAATTTACCTGGTAATATTCGTCGGAGTTTGATGTCTTTTTTAAATCGTGAGCTTTCCCGGCTAAATGAATTATTGCAGATGTTTTATTTATAATATCACTATCAATTGTTTCACGAAGGTTTATGAAATACAAACGGCCGGGAGTGTTTTCTTCAAGATACTTTTTGAGTTGTTTTCCTACAAATCCACTACTACCTGTAATTGCAATATTCATAATTATATATTATTATTTTCTCAATTTAACTTAATCAAAGAAACAGTATCATTAATATGTTTTTTTGATGAGGCGCCAAATACAACAGATTGAATATTTTGGCCATTAATAAAATCATACGCATCTTTTGCAGGTATGGCTCCCGATGCCAATGTTGACATAGCCATTAGTTGATATTTAGAGGCATCGTTATTTTGAACCGTTTGAATATAACTATCTATTCCCGGCGACATAAGATATCCTATTTTATTAAAAGAACTACATATTACCACTTCCTCAATACCCCACAACTCAAGTTTTGCTTTTAAGATAGGCATGTTTTGAGTTATTAATCCGGGCAAAACCTTATATTTTTTTCGAATATATTGACAGTATTCATAAAATATTTCTTTTATATCATATCCAAGTATCAAATCTGTTATAATGTTTTGGAGGAAAACAACTTTTACATTAAGGTTTTTAAACATTTTCATTTCAACGTCTATCAACATTTGCATTAGCTTTATAATGTCTTTCCCAAAAACTGCGGCTCCACCTTTAGCCATCATACCAATAACACCTAAAGCTGAATTGTCTTTAAAAAGTATTTCGTTTATTGTTGGCACAATTCCTTTTTCGCTAATCAAATTTGCGTATTTATGAGGATATGGTATTGATGGATACCAGTTTAATCCAGGATATTTTGCTGCATTATTTTTAAAATAATCACAAATATCGGCGGCTCTATCGTTACTGTTAAGCATAATTCCTCTAATGCCTGCTGCATAGGCCATGTCATAAACTTTTATAACATTCGTCATATCATAAAACATTTCTGCCAATTGCTGTGCTTTTTCCTGTGACATATGATTAATGCCAAAGAACTGGTTATCTCCGAATATAATTTTGTCGATAGCTTGCATATTAAATTTTTCCGTTTAATTCAAAATCCTCAAAAATACCCTCTATTACTTCAAGTGTTTCTGCGCCATCTTTAAATGAACAAATATTTTTTAGTTTTTTATCTTTAATACAGTCAACAAAATGGTACAGTTGACTTGTGAATTCGTTTCCCCTTACATAAAACGGAACAGGTTTAAATACATCTGTAATATAAAGTGTATTCCATCCTTCTCTAAGATTATGTGTCGGCAGTGCAGCTTTGAGAAATATTTTCATCCCATGTTGATCGGCTTGTATTTTGCCTTTCGCTCCAAATAATTCAATTTTATTAGTTGGCTTTCGATAACTCTCATCACTCCAATTTACATTAATGGTACCTGATGTACCATCCTTGTATAATAAAGTGGCATTAACAGCATCTTCAACATTTTTTGAATATATCTGGGTTAAACTTGAACCCGTTATTTTATCAGGTTTCCCTACCAGGTAATTTACTAAATCAATAGCATGGGATGCTACTTCAAATATAGCCCCCCCTCCATTTTCGCGAGAATCGCGCCATGTATTCCCTTCGTCAGATTTGGTAATAGTTCGGCTATACATTTCTGATTTAAACCTGATAATTTTACCGATTAAACCTTCGTCAATAAATTGTTTGGTTTTTAAAAAAACATCATTAAATCTATTTACATACCCTACCTGATTTACTAATCCTTTTTTTTCAAAATAGCCTGCAAGATCGCGTGCAAGATGAGTTTTGGTTGTAAATGGTTTTTCAGAAAATACATGAATATTATGCTCTGCCGCCATCATGGCAATAGGGTAATGCAGTGTTGGCGGCGTACAAATTATTATTGAATCTAATTCTTCTTTAGCAAATAATTCTTTGTAATCTTTGTATGTGTTAACGCCATTTAGGTACTTTCCTAACAATGATAGTATTAAGCTGGAAGTGTCAACTACAGCTTTAATTGTTACATCGGGATGACTATTTATTATTGAATAATGTGTTATACCCATTCGGCCAATACCAACTATACCGACATTGATTTTTTTCATAGATTGTATTTATTTTCTAAATTTTACATCACTATAATTTGGCGACAGATCATACGACTATTAACGGTAAATTTATACCACCGCCTTAATGATATGTTTATAATTTTTCAAAGCGAAAGAAGATCACCCGAGTTCTTCAAATCTTATTTGTTTTTTTAGTCGCAATACTATTAAAAGTAAATCCCGAAAAAAAATCCCGATGTTGGGGTACCGCTTTAATATCTCTGGCCTGTCAATCGTTCGTTTTAACCAGGCAAGTCGCAATTTCCACCAAAGTGGGTGAATCTCTTTTTGATTACCGGCATACCAGTCAAAAACAGCACCCACACAGCAAGCTAACTTTATATTAAGCTTATTTTTATTGAGATAAGTCCACTTTTCCTGTTTAGGACATGTCATACCCACAAATAAAACATCAGGCGCAAAGGCATTTATTTCATTAATTATCGCCTTATTATCCTCATCATTAAAATTCTCTTTAAATGGAGGAGAGTATGTTTTAACTAAAATGTTAGGGTAATCATTTTTTGCTCGTAGCCTGATTTTTTCAAGAACCTCTTCTGATGCTCCAAGAAAAAACACTTTACCATTTTGGTTATTTAATCTATTCATAAAATGATAAAACACATCGGGGCCCTGGTTCCTTTGAATGTTTTTGCCATTAAGTAAAATGGATGCCAAAGCAAAATATACTCCGTCTAATACCAAATAGTCGCTATGTTTTAATGCTTCGTTAAAAACAATATCTTTTGTTGAGATTCCGTAAGAATTCGGGCTTATCGTATTTAGCGTTTTTGCTCCCAAATCATCGAGTACAATAGCATCAAGCTTATCAGAAAACACTTTAAATCCTAAACTGTCTATTGTATACATTTACTAGACTTATGCTAATATAAAAATGAGTGGCAAAATTACAATTATTAATATTTAGTTGCCTGCCTTTTTATAAATAAATGTGGTTATGGGTTTGTGACCTTTTCAGTATATTTTACTCTTAGTTTATACATATCCGCCAGGGTTTTGGGTCTGATAAACGAAAAGAAGATATAATATAACATGTACAGTATCTGCTTTGAATATCGCAGCTTCAAAAAAGTCCTTCCTATAAAATTTATTTTTTTTTCAGATAGAACATGAAAATCATCAATATTATAATAATATACGTTAAAATTTTTTGCTATAATATCGAATGTTTTTTTTGAATAAAGTGCTATGTGTTGACCATGTTCTGTACCATAATACCACCAATTTTTAACATCGGGCAATGGGCTTGGGATTAGTTGGGTAGAAAATATAATGTTTTTTGAAATTTTTAATATTTTTTGGATTTCATACATTGGATTTTCAAAATGTTCAAAACTTTCAAAAGTAGTAACAAGCCCATATTTAAAAGTATTTTCACTGTCAAACCCCCTGGCCAAAATATTTTTAGTATATGGATCGGCCCAGTAACAGTCAAAACCTATATCGCGCATCATTCTTGTAAAAACACCGTATCCACCTGCATAATCTAAAATTCTTACATTTTTATTAAAAAACAAACAAATTAAGCTGGTAGCTATTTTGGCAGATCTTTCATTTCTTAACATTATACCAGTATCCGAATAATTCATAGGATTCGCATACGCCTCATGTAACCAGTATATATTCTCGGTTTGAACAAAATCACATATAGTACATTGATAATACCCTACTGAATATTTATCTAACACTTTAGCATTAAAAGCGTATTGGGTTGGGCTATTACAGATTTTACAATTATTATCACTCATATTAAACTGTGATTTAAATTTCACTTTTACTATTGTAAAAGCAAAATCAACAAATTTATAGTTAAGTAATAATTGTTCTGATGAGGTTCAATTCAGGCAGCAACATAATGTTACTATCCTATATTACCTAATGTTATTTTTTAGTTCATTTGATATTTTATAATTCTAGTTAAATAACCTAATATGATTTTCAAACTAATTCGCTGGTATTTAAGATTCATGTCAGGATTTATATAAATTCTTGAAAACCCGGCCTTTCTGATTTCATGACATAAAGAAAAATGTTCACATTTAACTTCTACTTCATCATCCTCGTTTTTTATAGCAGTATATTTTTTTCCTTTAATTGCTTCAAATCGGTAAATTGCAAGTCCGCCATAAGCTGAATATACTGGTATTAATGGCAGCCCAGGTTTAAGAAATGACCATATTTTTCTATTAGTTTGAATTGAATTTACAGTTTGGGCTTTATTTTCCTGGCCCATTTCAACCAGGGCATAAGTATCATAATACCTTTTTTTTAAGGCAGGAGAATACGAGACCCCATTTGAACAAATTACATCCCAAATATCACTTATACTAAAAGAATGGATAATTCCATCAATATCTAATCTAGCAACATCCAGATCAACAACTATTACAAAATCAGTTTTAAATTCTTCGTTGTTTAACAAATATAGGTATTGATTTCTGTATTCGGCCATTTTTGAAATTCTATAATTTGAATAGAATTTATTAACTGCGCTTGTCCATTTAGCCGGAATGGTTTCATGATTATAATCGTTACTATGAATATGAACATTATGACTATCTGTTTTCCATTTGGCTAAAGTTTGTTTAGTCCCGTCCACACTATCATTTTCAATAATAATTACTTTACTTGATTTAAAACAGCTTCTAATTTTTTCAATAACAGGAATATTTTTTATTAAGCATTTATTACAATCACGAACTATTGAGCAAATAGTCACACTTGACATACTCATCAAATCTATACCCTTTTGCTTGTTTTTTTCCATGCTTTTTATAATATCAGTTCTGCCTCGGTAAAAACGGCCTTTACTCGCCATTTAAAAAATTTGATGCAAAAATTCTTTCATAAGAAGAAACACATTTCTTTAAATCGCACAATTGCAGAATATGTTTTCTTGCTGCATCACCTATTGTTTCCCGTTGTGTTTTATTTTCAACTAGGCTTATGATTGCACTTGCAAACTTCTGCGGAGATTTGGGAGGTACCAGTAATCCAAATTGATTTTCAGTCCCCAACAATTCAATATTTCCTCCAACTGCTGTTGCTATTACAGGTTTACTAAATGACATCGACTCTAAAATTGAATTAGAAAAGCCCTCCCCATTGGTAGACAATACAGAAATATCGGCAGCATTTATATAATTAAATATATCCCTTTTTTCACCAAGGATCTTTAAATTATCTATTATTCCTTCTTCAATAATAGTTTGTCCTATAACAGATCGTAGTGGCCCGTCTCCTACAATATAAAACTTTACATTCTTATTCCGGTTAACGACAATTTTTACGGCCTTAATAAATGTAAAGAAATCTTTCCACGGATCAATTCTTGCAATCATGAATACAATTACATCATTGATACCGACGCCTAGTTCTTTTCTTATTTCGCTAATTTCTCTTGTAACAGGGAAATTAAAGTCACTGCCATTATAAATTACTTCAATGGGTTTTGATTTTTCTACATTAATTATTTTAGAATAATTCTCTTTTAATGCAATTGAATTAACAACTACATGATCAGAACTGGAATAAAGCCAACGTGATAATATATTATCTATAGGCATATAACGTTTTTTCAAATGTCCCTTCCAAAATGTCAATGCCCTGAAAGAGCCAACAAGTAGTATCTTTTTTTTATAAAATAATTTTGCAATACGATAGTAAAAAAGATTAGGCGCCGCGGTTATAAAAATAACATCCGGCTCTTCTGCTTTAAGAACTTTAAGTAATCTGGAAACAAGTGAAAGATCGATCTTTTTTTCGTCTCTTTCCAAATCTATTAGCTTACAACCCACGCGTTCATAAGATTCGCGTAAACCTCCGCGAGGTGTGTTTTGTGTACATACAATGGGCTCAAAAATTTCTCTGTTAAGATGCTTTGCAAGGTATAGTACTTGCCTGTGCATTCCGCCAATCATCAAGCTATCTATGTAAAGAAAAACTTTTATTTTTTTCATAGGTATACTATCCATCCGTTAACATCTCACTTTCTTTCATCTTTTTAACACTCAAAAAACACCCTATTATATAAGCATAAATTATCCATCCCAATTTTTGCGTTAATATTTGTGCACTTAAAAGAAATCCTAAAACAGGTATCAGTAATAATAGTGGAAGAATATTATTACTTAATTTTTTAATTGTTAATACCGATTTAACTACCTGAAAGAAGAATGTTAAATACAACAAAAGGCCAATAATACCTGTATACGCCAAAATTTCTAAGAATACGTTGTGTGGGCTCATGTCGCCAAAGATGGCAGCATAACGGGTTTCACCTATACCCCAAATAGGGTTATTTAATATAACAGGAATTACTTGTTTATAAATCTCATCGCGACCAGACAGATCACCTTCTTCATAACTTTGTAGCAGGCGTGCTATCAGGGCGTCATATTGCATTAAAAACTGCCAAATTACTACGCCAACAATTATTGCAATTACAAATATTGCACCTTTTATCCATTTTCGCTTCGTTTTTATAAGAAACACACCTGTTATAAAACATAGTACAAATGCAATAATAGCAACCCTTGAGCCAGTTTCGGCTAATAGCTTTAACATAAGTGGTATTGGTGTCAGTAACAGGTATCTTATCCATCCTAATTTTAAATTGTTTTGTATAACAATTGACAGGAGTATCATTATAGAAATACACATACGTAACCCTATAATATTTGAATTATCTCCAAAAAGTGAAACGCGCCCCGTTTCGTCTGTTGATACCCCTATGTTTGCAACAAATAATAACGTTAAAGCAACCGATCCTAAAGCAAGGCTAAGCAACCCTTTGTCTAAAACAGTTTCATCTCTGCGTCCATGATTAATTAAAAACCATAGCAGCATAATATTTTGAAAAATACCGAAATCGAAAAAATAGAATGAATCGCTGCTAATATTAAGCAAACTTATAAATGTAAGGAAACCAAAAAAAAGCCATATCGGCACTAAAATTTTTTTTATGCCAGTTGTTACAATATATTTACCAATGTTTGGTAGTATAGAAAACACATAAATTAGACCTGTAAGTTTGGGAATGGAAAAGAAACCTATCCCAAAAAGTTTAAGCTCCTGAAAATTTACAAAGAAAAAGAACAGATATAAAGATAAATTTTGTATATGTTTCAGCGTAAAATTGGGTGCCCAATTTTGATACTCATTTACCTTATTGATTGATGGCATATACTATAAACTTAACCGATTATTTTCCCACCAAACCGAGGTATTCTCTTTTATAATTTCTGCCGGAGTGCCGCCTACAGTAACATTTTTTACAGCAACGCTTTTATTTACAGTGGCATTTGCAGCAATTGTAACATTGTCATTAATTTGAATATCGCCGAATATAATAGCCCCGGGGCCAATATAGACGTTATCGCCGATAGTTGGAGCAGTAGCCGACCCTCCGGATGCACCAATATTTGCAGAAACATGCAGTCTGCAATTCTTACCAACTTTGGCCGCCGAGTTTACAACAATTGTACCATAATGAGGTATGGACAAACCAGGGCCAAAGACATTGAGTGGGATTGTAAAACCTAATTTTAAACTTATTTTTCTAAACCTGTAATACTGGTAAGCATATTCAATTTTTCCTATTAGCCCTTTTTTACAATTCTTAACGTATTCTGTTTTTCTAAGTCTTGCAAGAAATATCCAAGTCAAATCTGGAAATAGCAATTGTTTTATTTTCAATTTAAAACTATCCAACTGTTTGGAATTTGCAAGTTTATCAGCCTCACAATATGCTTTAAATTCCTCTTTACTGGTTATCATCTGTTATTATATTGATGTTTGCTTGTAATTATTTAAATAATCGCAATATTTAATTAGCTAATTCATCCACCGAATATACCACATTTGAAATTGCAGCAATCTCCATATAATAGATGTATCATGCATTTTGTTCGCTAAAAAGTCCTTTTTTAATTTTTGTACATATGTTACGTTAAAAAAGCCTGACTTTATTATAGCGCTATCGCTTAAATAATCATCCATCAGATATGATAATTCCTTTTTTAACCAGGAATCAATTGGCAAACTAAAACCAGCTTTAGGACGGTCCAACAACTTTTTTGGGACGTATTTATAGGCTATGTCTTTTAGTATACGTTTTTGAACTTTTTCATACTTATAATCATCTGGTAATTGCGCAACAAACTCTAAAATTCGGTGATCTAAAAACGGCTCGCGACCTTCCAGGGATACAGACATTGTTGCTCGATCAACTTTAACTAAAATATCGTTTTGTAAGTACATCTTATAATCAGTACCTAATGCAACGGAAAGATTGCCTGTTGCATTGAAAAATCTATCCTCAAATTCATTTTTGTATATAAAATCTTTATTAATAAAAAGATTTTGTACTGCTTTTCTATTGATCTCGCTGTATTTATGATGTAATATTTGTGCCAGATCTGCACTGTTTGCATCTAATACATCCGCCAATACATCTAATTTATTTTTTAAATCGTATCCAAATGAAAAATTATCAATTATCCTTACAAGCCAGCTTAATGGTTTTCTTAAAAATATGGGGATCTTATTAAAAAAATCAATATATGAGTGAAACGCTTTGTAATAAGCGTATCCAGCAAACAACTCATCGCCGGCATCGGCCGATAACGCAACTGTGACTTTTTCTTTAGCAACTTTACTCACCAAAATTGTGGGTATAGATGAACTATCAGCAAAAGGTTCATCATAAAAATAAGGCAATGTTGGTATTATATCCTGGGCTTCCTTTGCAGTACAATAATGTTCTGTATGTTCTGTTCCAATATATTTTGCGATCTCTTTAGCATACGGGGCTTCGTCATTCCCATCAGCAAATCCAATAGTAAAAGTCTTTATTTTTGAATTGATGCGACTATGCTGTAGAATTGCAGCAACAATAGTTGAATCATAACCACCGCTTAAAAAAACGCCCACAGGAACATCGGCAACCATTCTATACTCAAATGCTGAAATAAGAAGTTTTTCAACCTCATTCATTGCATCCTCATACGAGATTTTCAATTTTGGCAAACGATAATAGTCATAAACATCCCAATACTTTTTAATACTGACAAATTGTGTATTAACATCAATAGTTAATATATGGCCAGGTTTTAACTTGTTGCAGTTTTTGAAAATACAATTGGGCGTTGGGATGTATCCAAAATCAATATATTGATGAACCGATTGCTCATTAATTTCTTTTACAAAGTGTGGGTGTTTGTGGAATGCCTTTAATTCTGATGCAAACAAAAAAAGCCCCTCATACCAATAATAGAAGAGTGGTTTAACACCTGCCCTATCCCGAATTATAGTAATTTTCTGTAAGTTTTCATCAAGTATAGCAAAGGCAAACATGCCAATAAATCTTTCAACACAATTCTCACCCCACTCCTCAAATGCGTGCAGTATTACTTCGGTATCAGATCCTGATATAAAAAGGTGTCCAATTTGTAACAGTTCATCTTTAATTTCTTGGTAATTATATATTTCCCCGTTAAATGCAATACACAAATGCTTGTATATCATTGGTTGGTGGCCGCCAGAAGAAAGATCAATAATTGATAATCTATTTTGCCCCAATCCAATAGTAGCTTTTTCAAAATGATAAAGTTTTTCTCCCTGATCATCCGGGCCACGATGATTCATTGTGGAAACCATAAGTTGTAACACCTGGGCATCACTTTTTTTACTAAAATCAAAAAAGCCACTTATACCACACATAATTAGGTTGTTTTATTTAAGCGTTGTTGTAATTATGTAAAAAATATTCTAATTTATTTTTATATTTTTTGTAAAACCTCTTACCAATATGCCCAATGCTTTTTTAACACCAAAGTATTTTGCAACTGTATAAAGACTGGCATATTTATTATTCATTGATAACTCTAATTTATTAATACGATCTTCAGTCATAATAGGGAAATTAAAAAGCCCCCGAATTGAATTATTAATGTTTGCAAGATTTTCCTTTTGCCAAAAATGCAGTTCGGCCATACCCAGGTAAATCCATTTTTCAAAATAGTTAATTACGTAGGTAATAGTCCAATCATCCGCATTGTAATTGTTTAATATAGCGTTCAGTTCTGCTAACACAACATGCTGGTTTTTTAAAAAAACCTCGGGTTTTATTAATGCAGTAATGGAGTGTATGTTCTCAAAATATACATAATAATATTCAGGTATAAGGCATATATTATTAGCCTTAAGCAATATCTCTAAAGAATATACCAGATCTTCTTCAGAATTAATTCCGATCTCACCGTAAATTATATTAGTAAGCAGTTCTGCTTTTACAATTTTATTCCAACAGGCACCTAAAAATAAATTTGCAACTTGTCTTTTATCCTTAGTTATTAGTTCTTTTTCTATTGCTTTTATATAATTTTTCTTTCCCGCGTTGTTTTCACGCAAATAATTGAAAACCACTATATCGGCATCATACTTTTCAATTTTATTAAATAAGTTTTGTAAAGCACCAGGTAATAGCCAATCATCAGAATCGACATGCATAATATACTTACCTGTTGACGCATTGATGCCTGATTTACGGGCACACGACAACTTCTTATTAATACGGTGTTCAATTATAATCAGGCTGCTTTGCTTTTTTTGATACTGCGTTAATATGGCGAGACTATTATCTGTAGAGCAATCATTTATTGCAATTACCTCGAACCTTTCTGAAAATTTTTGACTAAAAATTGAATCCAGGCATCGTACCAAATATTTGTCAACATTGTATACGGGTACAACAACAGAAATGGCAATTTCCGCGTGCCTTACATCCTTATCCATTCTTTGGGGATTAGATCAGCAGTTTCATCATTAAGGCGTTTGTTTGCAAACCAGGTTTGCGGAGCAATTACAATTTTTTCACGATTAGAATTTAACCATGCTCCCCACCAGCTAAAACTGCTGTTAGCTATAATATTATGTTTACATAAACTCATCAATTGCATATCAATATAACTTTTTTCACCAATATTATCGGTTATATAATAACATTCTTCCTTAATATTCAAATTAGTTTCCACCCAGGTTAAATCATCTGAAAAAATAAAGAATACGGGTTTTTCAATTTTTTTTTTTATAAAAGTTATTGCCTCTTGATAATATTCTAAAGAACAAATGCCGTGAATGCCGTGTGCGGCCAAATTTAGAAAATCGCCCCGCCTTACATGTAAACTTATGGCATTGCAAGAACTTATTTGATCTGCGATATTTATATTGTTTCCGGACAAGACGGGAAATTTAAATTCTTGTCGAATTGTAGCTTGTATTTTATTAAAATACCGGGGGCTTTGCCAATATCCTACTAAAAAACACTGATTTTTGATTTTTTCAATCCGCTTATCGTATGAAAATTTTTGTTCTATAAAATAGTTTGGCAATGCAATTCCTTTAAACCCAAGCTTAATAGCAATAACATTAATGACTTTATAAAAAAGCGGGGTAACTTTAGCAAGTTGTGTGGGGGTTGCCTCTTTAATATCTATATCAAAAGCATTAAGGTCAAAATTGCGGATAGTGGTATTATTTCTTGTTTTTCTGTTTAATAAGGATGTGTCAAATATAAGTTCGGTATTATGACTTACCGCCAATGCTTTTCCCATGGCATATTGAAACATCTGATTGCCTAATCCTCCATTCAAACGAACACAAATCATTTTAGGTTATTTTATTACCACATCGAATATGTTTATAATTTCCTGTATTTTGAGTGCCTTCACTTTATTAGTTTAAATAGCATTGCGTACCCAATTTTCCCAAACAAATTTATAATGCGCGGTAGATGTGTGCGTTTTCGTTAGCTCGCTACGTATTTTTTCCATCTGCATCTCAGAGTCAGGACCAACATCATGAAATTGAACTTGAATTTGTTCTATATTTTTAATAAGTCCGGTTTCTATTAGTCTTGGCAAAACCTCATACTCTCCTCCTTCTATGTTTATCTTAATTAAATTCAAATCTTTAATGCTGTGTTCACTAAAAAAGGCAGCAATATCTTCAAATTGGATTTTTTCCAGCGTTTTTGAATTCAGGAACGTAGAAGAACCATCATCTGATAAACTTATAGTTTCTTGTCTTTTTTTACTACCAAGCGCCAGGCAAAAAACTTCTATTTTCTTATTATTTATAAACCTTTTCGAAATGTCATCAAAAAACATCTTCACCGGTTCGAAAACCAATATCCGGCAATTATAACGTGCATATACATCAGAGGCCCACTGTCCTTTGAAACCGCCTAAATCCATAACCAACGATTCATCACTTAGCTGAAATGAATATCGAAACATCTCATCACCACCATCTGCAAAATATCTTTTTACTTCCTTGTCATGCACTGAAGGAAATACGATCACTCGTAGTTTATTTATAATACTTCTCAAAATTATCTTAATTTTCACTTATGATCCGTTTTATCTAATTTATTTTCCGTTGTATATACGATAAATCGTAGTACCTGCCGGTTAATTAAATTTATGGCAAGCTGTACTCAGCCAATACTATTTCTTCTCTTCAAACAAATAATTAATGGATCCAAAATCCCGACTACCATTATTTACCCAGCGTTCAACATCTTCAAGAGTAACGATCTTACTATCTTTTTCTATACTTGTTGCCTGGTAACCATTTTCCCAAAACAATTCAAAAATATCTAAAAAATGTGGATTCAATCCTTCTTTTAAATGTTCGTCAAAACAAATTTCCATAAGCCACTTGGGCTTGGGGCTCATATTTATTGTATTCAAGGCCCCTTTTAAAACATTATATTCTGCTCCTTCAACATCAATTTTAATAAATAATTGCTTTCCCAAAAATCTGTTGGCCAGAATTATATCTAATGTTGATATTGCAATTGATCGTTTCCATAATTGCGAGTTCCCGGCCCAATCCGTTACCAGTGAGGCTCCGGTACCGCCTCCATACAATTCCAAAATCCCTGGCTTTTCAGCAAGTCCTACCGGGAAAACCTCAACGTTGTTCCACTCATTAATCTTAATATTTTCGTAAAGGATATTCAAATTATCATTTAAAGGTTCTACTGATAAAGTTTTTATTCCTTTATTAAGAGCAAGACAAGTAAAGTATCCCACGTTTGCGCCTATGTCAACAAATACGTCAGTTTTATTAAGATTTTTCAGGATAATTTCAGTTTCAATAGGTTCAAATGTTTCATTTTTCATGGCATTTGTACCCATAAAAGTAAATCCGAAGCTGAGTTTAGTAAACTTCGTTTTTTTATTCTTTCTCTTTTCCCTATAGTAATACATGGATGCAAAAAAGCCCGGGAATCTATTTTTTATTTGTTGTTTTAAACTTTTTACCATTCGTGAAATAATTTATTATTTAATAATAGGAGTCATTTTAAACATCTTCTTCAATTTTCACTTTCCGCCCTTTTAATTTATTTAAAAAGTTATAATATACCTCTTTAATATCTATTAACTTATTTAGATGGTGTATTGAAAATGCAATTGAGAAAATCAGTATTAGCGTCCCTACTGAATAACCTGCAATATTGGGATATGCGGCAACAATAAAGTATTCTAATATAGTTACGCCTGATGTTACACAAAGTAGAAATAAAAAATTTTTGCTTACAGAATAATTATATAATCGCTTTGTTAATATCACAAATATAAAAAAAAAGACGACTTGGTGAAGCGTATTTGCCATAGCCAGACCGTTCAATCCCTTTAAATAATAACCTGTAGTAAAAAAAATCAAGCCTACTACATTTCCCAAAATTGCATTATAAGTGAAGTATGTTTTTTTGTCGCCTTTTGCCAACGGTATATAACTTATGGTATACCCCGCTGCCTGAAAAACGGTGCCAATAGCAATTATTCGTATAAAATTGGTCAATTTAATAAATTCAGTCGTCAGTAAAATTTTGATTATTAAAGGAGCCACTAAAATAAGAGCTGCAAGAAGGGGCAAAATAATTAAAAATGTAATTTCACTTTGTTGATTAACCATTTCTTTTACTTTGGTATTATCTGAACTAATGGAAGCAAGGCGGGGAAAATAATCAACTGCCATTGCTGTAAAAACCAAGCCTACATATTGGCCTGTTATCCCGATACCTGCATTATATAAACCCACATCAGCAAGAGATCCTGTTCTGCTTATATAAGCGTTAACAAGAAACGATACAATACTTCCTACCAGTGTAGCAATTGTCATGATAAGTCCAAACCGAACCATCTCGCTTCCACCGCTAATTGTCTGTTTCACGGTGAGTGCTATTTTCTTCAACTTTTCCTTCCACACAAAATAATAACTTGCTAAATAGCTTGCTATACTTGCGATTATTAAAGCGGGCACTATGCCTCCCTTACCAAAAAAATAATATAAAGGAATGGAGGTTACAAGCCCAATAGTAGAACCTACTATTGATGCCTTCGCTATTTCTCTTAGCCGGCGAATGCCCTGTAACAGGATTGTATTACGACCGTTCATAATATTAAAAAACAGCGAAACTGATAATAATATAAAAGCCAACGTATAATCCCTGGTTCGAAATGAATAAGTGCTGATAACAGGGGCAAATACTACAACTATTATCACACTTATTATTGACGAGAAAAATAGCCATCGGCTATAAATTGTATACAGCCTGCTAACCTTTTCAATATCTTTTTCATGTGAAGCCTGGGCTATCTCGCGCGTTGCAGTATAATTAAGCCCTAATTCACCAACAGCAGTGAATATTGCCAGCGTTGAGGTTAGTAAACCGGAAATACCCACACCAACAACGCCCAAAAACAAGGCTACAAACTTCGATTTAATAAGGCTTATAAATATCTGGTATATCTGAACCCCACCAAAAATAGATGTTGATTTAATAATGTTACGATAAGAAGATTTAGAGTCTGACATAAATGTTTATGAAATTAATCCGGGTTATTGTACTTCATTTATAATAAGCCCCAATTATAACTCAGACTGTTTTGCTTTGGAATTAAATGCCCGCTCTGAAACATAAGAGAGGTAATAAATTCTAAGTAATAAAAAAAATCTCTCCCTGAATTCGAAATTATCCTTTAGAAATTTACCAATTAAGGATCTAAATATTTTCAAACTTATATATTTTCCTGTAACTGAATAAGGTATTCTAACTCCGTTAGTACCGCATTGAAACATGAATTTGGGTATTATTAAAATCTTTCCGTAATAGCTCAATAAAATATTGAAATACACATCTGACCAATCAAAATTTTCCAATTTTATTTTATTTATGATCTCTCTCTTGTGTAACCCATAAATTAAAGCGAATACCATTTCTCTTACTCTTCCCTTAATTCGATGTAATGGAAAATTTGTTGATGATGGCGTTGGCGTATGATGTTCAACAATCTCATTATTGATTGTGTTAATCATCTGAAAATGACAAAAAACGGAAACACAGTCTAAATTTTCATTGAAAACACCTACACACTCAGCAAGAAAATCTTTATCCCGTAAATCATCATGTGCGGCCAACATAAAATACTCACCAACTGACTTACTTAAAACAAATTCATAGTTTTTTGTGGCTCCTATATTTGTTTCCTGCCTTATATAAGTAATTTTTGGGTTTTTTTCTAAATACTCCCTACATATTAATTCAGTGTCATCAGTCGAGTTATTATCGCTAATAATTAATTCAAAGTCCTGAAAACTTTGATTTACTATAGTATCTAAAGCTGCTCTTAATGTTCTTCCTCCATTATATACAGGCATTCCGATACTTACTATAGGCTTATTCATATAAAGTTATTTACTTATACAAGCATAAATAACGTTGCAATCTTCAGGTCTGCTCTTTCCTAATTCATACGAAGCACGGCAAAATTCTTCTTTCCAATCAACGCCCTCTATACCTTCTCTACCCCAGCCATGCCCGGAATCCCATAACCCATTTTTCAAAAACCAATCCATTTGTGGGGTTGACAGCAATTTTAAAAAAATCCCTCCCATAGATGTAACTTTAAGGCCTGCCTGGGTTATCTCTTTTTCTAAAGATTCTAGTGTATATGACCGCCTGTGACCGGCAATGTTAATATCAAATGGTGACAATTCATCACAACTTTTCAAAGACCCCATAATAACATTCAATTTTCTATTAATGGCATTTGAATTAGGTACATGAACAATCATTACGCCATCGTCCTTCATAAAGGAGGAAGCTTTTTTTAGAAGTTCAACAGGGTCTATTACATGTTCCAGAACATCTAACATAAAAACAGAGTCGAATTTTTCATTAATTTTCAAATCTTCAATCAAACATTCATGAAATTCAAGATCCGGAAGTAACTCCCTGGCTGCTTTAACATGCGGGGCCGAAGCATCAACACCTACAACCCGCTCAAATTTCTCAGCAAACATTTTTGTGAGTAATCCATCGCCGCACGGCATATCTAAAAGGGTTGTGCCTTTTGAATTTTCTAAGCACGATAATACCTTGTAATAAGCAAGGTACTTATTATACTCAGAATGAAATGTTGTTCTTGACCAGGGAAACATATCTTGTCTTTGTTTCTCGTCTTCAATTTGATTTTTTTTCACGTATTTCGTTTTTAATGGTTGTATAAAAATTTTCTTGCGGTTTCCACTCTAATTCCCCCGTTAAATGTGACATATCTATATTCATTTTAACAAGCTTGTTTTCAATTTTCGCAAAGGTAAACTTACTGCTTGATAAATAAACTTTTATGATACTTTTCAAAATATCAGATGTATTTAATTGC
>Ga0206854_1036_pt1 | contig 40456 bp, 29 predicted proteins | sample Alteio_BWOrgCont_50_FD_152870 | JGI IMG/M metagenome (GOLD analysis project Ga0206854, IMG submission 152870) | Enriched cells from forest soil in Barre Woods Harvard Forest LTER site, Petersham, Massachusetts, United States -... | ecosystem: Environmental > Terrestrial > Soil > Temperate forest >...
CCAATGCGTCATCACCTACGACCGCGCGGCCCGCGCCGCTGGCGAGACGAAGTACCCGCTGCGCAAGATGATCAAGCTGGCCATTGACGCCGCGCTGGGCTTCTCGACTGCGCCGATTCGCGCGATCATCTGGCTGTCGCTGTTGCTGTGGTGCGTGAGCCTGCCGTATCTGGTGTGGGCGCTGTACGACAAATTCATCCGCCACCAAACCGTGCCGGGCTGGGCCTCGATTGTCATGCTCGTCGTCTTTTTTTCCGGCCTGCAATTGTTCTGCCTCGGCATCATCGGGCAATACGTGGCGCGAATTTTTGAACAAGGCCAGCGGCGACCGCTGTACACCATCATGGAAACCCGCAACCTGCCCGCGTCGCGGGATTGATTCATTCATTCGCGCCAAACTTTTCCCATGCCCGACATCGGCCAGCACAACGTTGAGATCCACGAAAACCGCGCCGCGTGGGAGCGCAAACCGGCGTTGCGCCGCATCTACCGGAGTTTTTATGAGGAAATCGCGGCGGCGCTGCCCAAAGGAGTGAAGGGCGTGACGGTTGAGCTCGGTTCCGGCATGGGGAACATCAAAGAAGTCTTGCCCGCGTGCATTACGTCCGACCTTTTTCCCAACCCGTGGCTGGACCGCGTGGAGAATGCTTATGCGTTGAGTTTTGAAAAACAATCGGTGGCGAATTTGATTCTCTTCGACGTCTGGCATCACCTGCAATATCCCGGTGCGGCGTTGCGGGAATTTCGCCGCGTGCTGGCGCCCGGCGGTGTGGTGGTGTTGTTTGAACCGGCGATGGGGCTGCTGGGGCGGAGTGTTTACGGGATGTTCCATCACGAGCCGCTCGGGCTGAGAAAGGCGATTGACTGGGAGATTCCGGAGAATTTCGATCCGACGAACCAAACTTATTATGCCGCGCAGGGCAATTGCTGGCGGTTGGCGCGGCAAGTGATGAGCGCGAACGCGGCGCAACGGCCGGCGGCGCTGGCGGGCTGGGAAATTGAACGGGTGAAATATTTTCCGGCGCTGTCGTATTTGATGAGTGGAGGTTTTCGCGGCCCGCAGATGTATCCCGATGCGGTGTTGCCGGCGTTGCGAGGCATCGAGAAAATCCTCGCCCTGGTGCCCGGGTTGACGGCGGCAAGGATGTTGGTGGTGTTAAGGCGGAGGGAATAAGAATTCGGCTGGCCTCAAGCAAAGTTGACGTTGTTGAGCAAGCCTTGCGCACCGGCTTTTGCAATCAACTCCAGTAGATGAGATGCTTCAGCCTGGCGGGTGCGGCGGCGGTTCAGCACAATCAGCCCGGGATGCGTTTCAGTAGCCAAGGCCAGCGCGAGAAAATGGGCGCGATTGCAACTGACCATAATACGACCATCGCCGACAGCTTAAGCCCACACCGTCTCGTCAGGCGTTTCCGGTGGTAGAACTTCACGCAACTGCACTACATCGTGTCCACGAGCACGCAGCACAATGGCCACGTCCGCCGGCACGTCATGATCGAGGAAGAACCTCACTGACGTTCCTCACTCATTTGCTCGGCCACCAGCGCGTCAATTTCCCCACGATGATCCTCGTAGTAGGCCAGGCACTCGTAAACCTGCGAACGCTTCAAATCGGGGAAGCTACGGCACACATCATCCACGCTCGCGCCGCTCACAATCAGGCCCACCACGTCATGCACGCCAATGCGCGTGCCCTCGACGATCGTGCGGCCTGCGCACACGCCAGGCAGGCTTGTCAGGTAGCGATAGGATGCCGTAGGCATGACCACAAGATGCCAAATACCACGCCGCTGCGCAACTTCGTTTTAGTCGGCGCAACCGACGGTTACCCCCCACCCCCACCCCCCTCAAAGTGGGGCGATTTAGTCGGATTGGGTTGGATTCTCCTGGAGTGGAGAGAGCGACGCGACTCAAGAAGTGCTGCAAAGAACTTGGATTAAGGAATGGCTTGGTTTGGGCCGTCGCAAGCGACGCCCCTACAACATACCCTCTTTCTGTTAATGTAGGGGCGCCGCTGGTCGGCGTCCCATGCCGGACTTTTGGCGGCAGCATAGCAGATTAAAGCCAAAGGCGGGAGGACTGCGTTGGTTGCGTTGGGAAGGTTGGATGGGTTGGCTGCGTTGGGAGCCATTCGCCTTGGCATAACCTCGATGGTAAAAAGGTAAAGCCTGGGCTTGCCCCTTTTTGGCCCTAGAATACTACCTAAAATTTAAGTCCCACAGGGACGACCGAAAATAGCCCAGCATTTTAATGCTGGGTTAGATGGGTGAAAACACCAAGTCCCGGAGGGACGAAAGACGGCTTCCCGTTTTCTTTCGTCCCTCCGGGACTTGGTCTATCCATTATCTCACGTCCCAGCGTTGAAACGCTGGGCTATTTCCTTTCGCCCTAAAGGGCTAAAGACATTGTGCCGCGACAAGGCGCGGCGCACCGAGGAGAATGGCTACCCCCTCACTGGCACGCCTCGCAACTCTCCCCGTTGCGGCGGGCTTCGAGGCTGCAGGCGGACTTTTCCTCGTCGGAGTAAACGCGCTTGGTGATGGGCGGGTTGGTGTTGCCGGCTTCGATGGCGGCGGCCATGCCGGCCACTTGCTCCTCGTCGCTCTTGCCCATGTGGCCGCGCGTTTCCTTTTTCACCGCGACGGTGGCCTTCTCGATGTTGGAGGCGCCGAGGGTGCGAAGATAATAAGTCGTCTTGAGGCCCTTGCGCCAGGCGGCGCGATACATGTGCGAGAGGGTCTTGAGGTCCGGCTGGCGGAGGAAGAGGTTGACGGACTGAGACTGGTCAATCCACTTCTGGCGGCGCGCGGCGGCGTCGAGCACGAAGTCGAACTCGATGCCGAAGGCGGTGGCAAACATGTGGCGGATTTCGTCGGGGATGCGCGCGATGTCCTTCAGTTCGCCGTCGAAGTATTTGATTTCGTCAATCATCTGGTCGTCCCACAGGCCGCGCTGCTTGAGCTCCTTGACGAGCGCGTGGTTGAGCACGATGTATTCGCCGCCGAGGTTGCTCTTGACGAAGAGGTTCTTGTAGTAGGGCTCGATGCAGGGCGAAGTGCCCATGATGTTGGAGATGGTGGCCGTGGGCGCGATGGCGAGGACGTTGCTGTTGCGCATGCCCTGGGCGCGGATTTTCTGGCGCAGGGGCGTCCAGTCCATGCGGCCGCCGCGGGGAACCTCGACGGGGACGCCGCGCTCCTGCTCGAGGAGTTCCAGCGTGTCCTGCGGGAGGATGCCGCGGTCCCACTTGGAGCCTTTGTAGGAGGAGTACGCGCCGCGTTCGCCAGCGAGGTCGCTCGAGGCCTCGTAGGCGTAGAAGGCGATGGCTTCCATGAACTCGTCGTTGAACTCAACGGCCTCGGCCGAGGCAAAGGCGTGGCCGCGCCGGTAGAGGGCGTTGTGCAGCCCCATGACGCCGAGCCCGATGGGTCGGTGGCGCAGGTTGGAGGTCTCGGCGGGCTTCGTCGGGTAGAAATTAATGTCAATGACGTTATCCAACGCGCGGACGGCGACGCGGATGGTCTCGCGCAAGGCGGCGTGGTCGAGCGAGCCGTCGGGCTTGAGGTGGGTGTCGAGAATGACGGAGCCGAGATTGCAGACAGCGGTTTCCTCGACGCTGGTGTTGAGCGTGATCTCCGTGCAGAGGTTGGACGAGTGGATGACGCCGACATGGTCCTGCGGGCTGCGGATGTTGCACGGGTCCTTGAAAGTGATCCAGGGATGGCCCGTCTCAAAGAGCATCTTGAGCATCTGCTTCCAGAGCTCGATGGCGGGCACGGCCTGGCCGGAGATTTTGCCGTCTTTGGCCAGTTGCTCGTAATGGCGGTAGCGCTCCTCGAAGCGGCGGCCATAAAGCTCGTGCAGGTCGGGCGTTTCGTTGGAGCGGAAGAGGGTCCAGTCCTCGCGCGCCTCCATGCGCTTCATGAAGAGGTCGGGAATCCAGTTGGCGGTGTTCATGTCGTGCGTGCGGCGGCGGTCGTCGCCGGTATTTTTGCGCAGTTCGATGAAGTCGCTGATGTCATTGTGCCATGACTCGAGGTAGGCGCAGCCGGAGCCGCGGCGCTTGCCGCCCTGGTTCACAGCGACCAACTGGTCGTTGTGCAGCTTGAGGAAGGGAATGACGCCCTGGCTTTCGCCGTTGGTGCCCTTGATGTAGCCGCCGGTGCCGCGCACGGAAGTCCACGAGCCGCCGAGGCCACCGGCCCATTTGGAGAGGAAGGCGTTTTCGGCGATGCCGCGGATCATGATGCTCTCGATATTGTCGTCCACCTTGTAGAGGTAGCACGAGGAAAGCTGGGAATGGAGGGTGCCCGCGTTGAACAGCGTGGGCGTGGACGAGCAGAAGCGGCGGTTCTTATAGAGATTGTAGAGGCGGACGACCCAGTCTTCGCGGTCCTTGGGCTCGTTGAGGAAGAGGCCCATGGAGACGCGCAGCCAGAAATACTGGGGCGTTTCGAGCCGGCGCGCGGGCTTGCGCGTTTTGTCCACGATGAGGTAGCGGTCGTAGAGCGTCTGAATGCCGAGGAAGTCGAAATCGAGGTCGGCCATGGGGTCGAGCGCGTCAGCGAGTTTGGCGAGGTCGTACTTCAGGAGCGCGGGGTTGAGGCGCTCGATGCGCACGGCGTGCTCGAGGTTTTTCTTGAACTGGCGCATGTGGAACTGCTTGAGCGCGCCGATGCCGTCGCGCAGGATGTCCCAGCCCAAGACTTCTTCGTAAATATAGGTGAGGAGGATGCGGCCGGCGAATTTGGAGAAGTCGGCGTCGCGCTCAATGAGCGTCTTGGCATTGAGGATGACGGTCTGCTGCAGGCCTTCGCGGGTCATCTCCGTGGAGAGGGAGCGGCGCAACTCGACCTCGATTTGGTCGCGCGTGAAGCACAAGTCCAGGCCGATGGCGGCAAAGGCGATGCGGGCGCGGAGTTCGGCGCCATCCCACATTTCGGTTTGGCCGTCGTCGCGCTTGAGGAAAATGATCTGCTCCTGGCGGGCGTCGTCGGGCAGGGCGGTGGCGGCGGTTTGCACGCGGCGGCGGGAGCGCTCGGCGCGGTAAAGGATGTAGGACTCGGCCACCTTGAAGTGGCCGTGGCGCATCAGTTCCTCCTGCACGAGGTCCTGCACGTCTTCGATGGAGACAAAGGCCTGGCCCAAGTCGCGCACGCGGGCGCTGATGGACTCGGCCACGCGCACAGCAGGCTCGCTATCGAGATGCAGGGAGAGGAACGCCTTGCGCACGGCGATCTCGACCTTGTTCTGGTCCCAGGGCACGACCATGCCGTTGCGGCGGATGAGGCGCACATGCACGGGCAGCAATTCGCCCGCCGTCGCGCCGGAGCCGTCGCCGTTCTTGGCGGTGGGTGAAGCGACGCCCGCGCGCTTGAAGACGAGGCTCATCGCCACGTCGTGCTGGTTTTGGTGGACGAGCGCCTTTTCGATGATGCGGTTGATTTCGTCCTCGGCCAGCACCTTGTCCTTGTTCGCGGCCCAGCGCGCGACGATTTCCTCGCCGACTTCCTTGGCGATTTCGGCGACGATCTGACGGTTCTGGTCGGTGAAAATATCCTGCACTTTGCGCGACAGGAGCAGGTCCGTCAGCGCGGCGCCAACCGTCTCGGCAATTTCGGCGAGGTCAAAATGGCGGGCGACGCCTTCGGCCACGACCATGACGTCGGGCTGCACGACGGTGGAGTTGACGATGACCTCGCGCCAGTTGAAGCGGGGTTTCTGGTCGTCGGGCGTTTGGGAAAAGCGTTTGAGGGCGTTGTCTTCGTCGAGCGGAATATGGCGGATCATGGCGGGTGCGGAGTTAAGGTTAAGTGGTTAAAGTTAGGAAAGAGGCGGAGGAGGCAAAACGGGTGGCACGGCCGTGGGCGGGGCTTTTGGGCCGCCGAACCATTGCCGCGCTTTGGCTTGGGCTTGGAACTTATGGTGTGGTTTGATGGAGAAGAGGACTGCGCCCGCCGCGATTACAAACGCGACGACGTCATCCACCTCGCCGATGGGCGGGAGAAAATCGAGCACGAGGCCCAGCGAGAAAACATAGATGAGCGCACCGAGAAGGGCGCGCTTGGCCCAAAGGGGGACTTTGGGATCCGTGCCGACATAGTAGAGAACGAGGATTTTTTCCACGACCCAGCGCACCGGGGCCTTGACGGCCCGGACCAGCCAGAAAGATTGCTGAGGAGCATGGGATTGCACGCGGACATCCGGAAGAGAGTTTCGAGTTGGGAGTTTCGGGTTTCGAGTTGTCTTAAAAACCAGAAGGATTCACCGCAAAGGCGCGAAGAACGCAAAGGAAGGTTTGGGCGTTAAAGTCATTCTTTGCGCTCTTGGCATCTTAGCGGTGAAAATAGATCGGTTTATAATTCGTCGTTGTGCACGTCGCTGAGCGAGCTGGATTTCTGGTATTCGGTGACGCGGCCTTCGAAGAAGTTTTGTTCCTTCTTGATGTCCATCATCTCCGCCAGCCAGGGCAGCGGGTTGGTGACGCCGGGGTTGAGGGCTTTGAGCCCCACGCCTTCGAGGCGCCGGTCGGCAATATAGTCTATATACTGCATGAAATCCTCGACGGTGAGGCCGACGCCGCCGACGGGCAGGCAGTCGCGAATGAATTCCTTTTCAATCTTCACGCCTTCGGCCATCAGGTCGGTCAGTTCCTGGCGGAAGGCGGGCGTCCAGATTTCCTTGTTTTCCTCGACGAGGTCCATGAGCAGGTTGCGGAAGAGCTCAATGTGGTTGCTCTCGTCGCGCAGGGTGTAGCGGAACATCGAGCCGATGCCGGGGAACTTGTTCTGGCGGTAGAGCGAGAGCACCATGCCGAAGAGGCCGTAGAACTGCGTGCCCTCCATGACCTGGCCAAAGAGGAAAATGTTTTTCGCGAGCGCTTTTTTGACTTCGGGATCCTTGAGGTCGAGGTCGCGGCGCAGGGCGCGGGAGTTGCTGGTGACGAAGTGGGTCTTGCGCTTGATGGTCGGGATGTCCTCGAACATCGCCTCGCACTCGTGCGGGTTGATGCCGAGCGAACTAATCATGTACACCAGCGAGTCGGCGTGGATGTTTTCCTCGTGGGCATGGCGGCCGAGCACGAGCTTGAGTTCCGGCGCCGTGACGACCTCGCGCACGACGTGGATGATGTTGTCGCCCACGATGCCTTCGGCGGCGGAGAAGTAACCGATGGCCATCTTGATGATCCAGCGGTCCACGTCGGAAATATTCTTGGGGTTGTTGTCGCGCCACTGCTCGCAGTCCTTCTGCATCGGCACATCTTCGGGCTCCCAATGGTTGGCCTTCATGGTCTTGTACAGCTCGTAGGCCCAGGTGTACTTGAGGGGCAGGATGTTGAAGAACATCGTCTGCCGGCCATTGATGACGCGCTTGGAGGCAAAGGCTTCTTCGGCTTTTTTGCGGTCGAGGACGAAAGATTTCGGGCCGATTTGGTAGGTGACGGTTTCAGCGGGCATGGTCTGGCTTTAAAACGCTGCGAAGGCTCGCAGAGCCGCCCAGAGGGCGGAGGTGGTCGTTTTTTCGATGGTTGGGTGTTCGATTGGGTTCATTTAGCCGCGTTTTGAGCGTGTGGGGCAAGCGAAGCCCGGCACGCCCAAGGCGCGGAAAAAACAGGGCAGAAAAAGGTGAGGGGTTCGGTCGGGAGCGGCCGCGAAATCCACCGTTGTCTGCGTGGAGTACACTATTTGCCCACTTTCGCATGATTGTCAAGCGGCTCCACTACATTTAGTGTTACTTTTTTCAAGAAGCCCTACCCGTAGGGGTATACCGACACCATTTTTAGGGCCTTTTGGGCTAGTAGAGCAGCTTTTGGGCCGAAATAGTGGGTTTTGGCAGCGTTTTGGGAGGGGTTAAAAGAGGGGCAAAGGTGGGCGGGAAGGCCGACCTGAATGGCAAAGCGAAAAAGTGGCCCCAAAGTTACCTTTGCGCAACGAATTGTTGTTCTTTCTTTGCACAAGGTTCACACAACCGGGGTTATTCACATTTGCGAAAATTATTACTCGCGCCAAGACGCCAAGGCGCAAAGGATTTTCGATCCATGGACGAAGACGACATTGCACGCGAAATTGTGGATGCAGCAATCTGCATTCATCGGGAATTGGGCCCGGGCCTATTGGAATCGGTCTATGAAGCCGTATTGGCTTACGAACTCAAAGAGCGTGGACTGAAGGTTGAGCGTCAAGTTCCAGTTCCAATTACCTACCTGAAATTGCGCTTTGAAGAAGGTTTCCGGGCCGATCTAATTGTCGGTGACCTGGTGGTAGTCGAACTTAAGTCGGTGAGCGAAATTACCGCTGCGCATCGAAAACAAATCCAAACCTATGTGAAATTGAAGAATTTGCGGTTGGGCTTACTGTTGAATTTTGGCGCCGCACTCATGAAGAATGGCATCGTTCGAGCGGCCAACGGAATGCCGGAATAATCTTCCCTTTGCGCCTTGGCGTCTTGGCGCGAGAACTCTTCTTGTCTCCCGCTCCAGCAACTCTGCAAACTATTTGCGCTGGTACGACTCTACGGTTCGTTCCATTCGCGGAGGAGCATGGCCGTGTTTGAGGATGAAATAATCCTGAATCAAATCCGTGGCGGCATTAAAAATGGCTTCCGGCCCCTGGGCCCGCCAAAAGGCACGGTCAAATTGTCGGCCAGCAGCTTTTTGAGGGCCATAATGCTCGCGGATAAAGCGCTTGGATTTCGTGGGTTTAGCCATTTCTTTTTGAAACGAAATTTTTCGCAGCCTCGCTTAACTCAGGTCCCCTTCAACGATCCGCTTCTCACCACCTGGTAGCCGTTTTTTGTTTTCCGAAGAATCCGATAAACTTTTGGGAACGGCTGTTGAATATAAATCGAATCGTTGGTGGTTCCCCGGATGACTTCAAGCGCTTCGATGCGCTTACCAACCGGCTGGTTCGCCCAGTAGTTTGTTCGGTTGCTTTCCTCGTGAAGCTTTCTCTTCTTTACCATTTTGGAATCCGCTTAAATTCGGATTTGTTTTCAATTTCATCATCCGACTGATCTATCTGGTAAATATCCTGCCAAAGATCCGCACCAAATGCCACAATCCCCTTCAAAACATCTCTCTCATAAAATGGGCCGCTACCAGCATAGAGGTAATTGCCTTCCCACAGAACCGAAAAACTGGGCTTGCCAAAACGCTCCTCGATCAGCTTTTCCTTTCCTTTGAGCTTCACCAGCAATTCACGCAGATGGTCGTTAATATCCTTCGAGTCACTTTTGCTCTCAATCCCCCATGAATTTGCTCTGTTTTCCATTTTCATTTCCTTGCCATTGCGAAGTTTTCGCTTTTCTCCCTTTCGCCTGACTTCATCAGGTTTGATGCCGAGCGCAATTGAAATTTCGCTTGGATCGCACTCAAATTGATCAAAACCGAAATAAACCCTGACCTTGATTATCGTGGATGCGTGAAAATCAGAGATAGCCATCGAACACCTCTAGTGAATAGCAACATTATGGGTAATATTTTTCAAGAAAGAAAATCTCGCGCCAAGACGCCAAGGCGCGAATGGAAGCCACCCTAATCTTGAAAAATATTTCTTCTTTGCGCCTTGGCGTCTTGGCGCGAGTAATAATCTCTTACTCCTGCACCAAAGCCATCACCTCCGCCGCATTTACCTCCGTCAACCGCTCCACTGCCTTATCACATTTTCCGCGGAGGGTTTCCACGGAGTTGGTGGTGCCGACGCCGATGCTTTTGAAGCCGCCGGCGCGGGCGGCTTCGAGGCCGACGAAGGCGTCCTCGAATACGACACACTTGGCGGGCGCACGATTGATTTTTGCCGCAGCTTTCAGGAAAACTTCGGGATGCGGCTTGCCGTGGCTCACATCCTCGGCGCTGACGATGCCTTCAAAGAATCCGTGCAATTTCGCCAGCGTCATCACGTGCTCGATGTTGAGCCGCGGGGTCGAGGAACCGACGACGCAGGGCACGCCCACCGCGCGCAAGCCTTCGAGTAAATCCCGCACGCCGGGGAGGGCTTGGATACCGCTGGTCTTTAAAATTTCGCGGTAAAGCTCCTCCTTGCGCCGGCCGATGCGTTCGATTTCCGAGGGGTCGTGCGTCCAATTGAGAATGTTCGGGATGATAAACTGGTTCTTGCGCCCGAACCCGGCCTTGAAGTGCCCCGGAGGCAGGAGGCGCTTTTCCTCGGCGGCGAGGAGGTCCCAGCTTTTTTCATGGGAAGCGGAGGAATCAACGATGACGCCGTCCCAATCGAAAATGGCGCCGAATTCAGAAGTGATGGACATGTTCAAACGAAAACTTCACCGCAAAGATGCGAAGAGGGCAAAGGTAATTTGGGTTTGAAGTCTTTTCGTGCTTGGTGCTTAGTTCTTGGTTCTTGGTTCAGCCGACAAGACGATCTTTGGCCGATACTGCAAACTCTTCCCAACCAAGCACCCGGAACCAGGAACTAAAACACTTTTCATGTCTACTTTAGCTGTCGTCAAACCCAAGGTGCGCGGATTTGTGTGCGTCACCGCCCACCCGGCCGGCTGCGCGGCGCATGTGCGCGAGCAGATTGATTATGTCGAGGCCCAGCCGCCGCTTGCGCACGGGCCCAAGAAGGTGCTCATCCTCGGCGCGTCCACGGGCTATGGCCTGTCCTCGCGCATCGTGGCGGCGTTTGGCGCGAAGGCGGCGACGCTCGGCGTATTTTACGAGCGCCCGTGTGACAAGGGCCGCCCGGCTTCGGCGGGGTGGTATAACTCGGTGGCCGTCGAACAAGCCGCGCACGCCGAGGGCCTGTATGCGAAGAGCATCAATGGCGATGCGTTTTCGGATGACATCAAACTCCAGACCATCGAGCGCCTGAAGGAAGACCTGGGCCAGGTGGACTTGGTGATTTACAGCCTGGCGTCGCCCCGGCGCACCGATCCGCGCAGCGGCGAAGTATATAAATCCGTGCTCAAACCCGTGGGCGCGCCGTTCACGGCCAAAACCGTGGACACCGACAAAAAAGAAGTTTTGGAAATCACGCTTGAACCCGCGACCGACGAAGACCTGCGCCAAACGACGAAGACCATGGGCGGCGAGGATTGGGAAATGTGGCTCGATGCGCTGCGGCACCACAACCTGCTTGCGCCGGGAGTCGTCACCGTGGCGTATTCGTACATCGGCCCGGAAGTCACCTACCCTATTTATCGCAACGGCACGATCGGCAAAGCCAAGGAGGATTTGGAAAACACCGCCGCGCGGCTGACGAGCCGGCTCGCGGATCTCAAAGGCCGCGCGTGGGTGTCCGTCAACAAGGCGGTCGTCACGCAGGCCAGCTCTGCCATCCCCGTCGTGCCGCTGTATCTTTCGATTCTGCTCAAGGTGATGGTGGAGAAAAAAGTGGACGAAGGCTGCATCGAACAAATCGAGCGCCTGTTCGCCACGCAACTTTATCGCGCGGATGGAAAAGCCCCGACCGCCGATGAGCAAGGACGACTGCGCGTGGATGATTGGGAAATGCGCCCGGACATCCAGGATGCGGTGAAAAAAATCTGGCCCGAAGTGACCACGGCGAATTTGGCAACCTTGACGGATTTTCCGCGCTACCAGAGGGAGTTTTTGAAATTATTTGGCTTTGGTTTACCGGGAGTGAATTACGAGGCGGAGGTGGAGTTGGAAGTGCCGTTGGCTTAAAAAATTTATCCACAAATCAACACGAATATTTAATTCGTGAAAATTGGTGGATAATCTTTTGTTTCTTCCTCAACGCTTCACACATCCCTCACGGATGCGCCGTGATGGTCAGGATGGTGAGAATGGGAGTGCGTTTGCCGCCGGCCAGTTCGTCCGGGCCGTAGTAAAAAAATACGCGGTACGCGCCCGGGGTTTGGTTTTGCGCGTAGGCCTCCCAGACGCGCTCGCCGTTGACCCCGGCCAGGGATTGAAATTCATGAGTGTGCAAACTAGGGTGACGCGGATTGAGTTCCAACAAGCCCAGGGTTTTCAGCACCTGCTTGTAGAGACCCTTTTTTGAAGCATCTTTGGCCAAAGCCTGCAACCGGGCGGCGGCTTCCGGGGTAAATCGCAACTGGCGCTGCACGGTTTACTCCCCGGCGTGTTTGGCAAAGGAACCGAGATTGACGGTGCGCCCGGCCGCCGCTTGGGTCAGCCCGCGCTTGACCGACGCCAGAGCCTTTTTGTTCTCAAACAGCCAGGCCTCGTAGGCGGGAATGGCTTTGACGGGGTCGAGAACGATTTGCCCGAGGCGGTTGCGATACACATTAAAGGCCGTGCCCCCGTGGCCCGCGCGGCCCAGCGACAGGCGCTGCTTGGCGTCCGGCTTCACGATTTCCGCCATCAATTCAAAGTCCGCATCCTTGATTACTGCGCTCATGCAATCAAGGTAGGTCTATTCCCACATGAGGTCAAGTGGGAAAATCCCACCTTTGCGGCAACATCCATCCACGAATGAGCTCGAATATAACACGAGTTTTTTAGTGGAGTGCTTTAAGCCACGGTAAAGCCGCGTAGAAGGCTTTTTGCAAGCCGCTTGGCTCCAGTAGCTTAAGCCACGGTGCGCACGCGGTGACGCGATGGACTCCCCACTGCGACGTGGTTGGCGATTTGACTATCTCGAAGTTTCAGTATATTCTGAAACTTCAATATCCTACTGCCGCCATGAGCAACGACGCCTTTCTCACCGGACGCTGGCAAACCCTCGTGATGCTGAATTACGAGGCCGACCCCGCGCGGCTGGGCCGGCTGGCGCCGCGAGGCACCGAACCGGAGATTTGGCAGGGGAAAGCCTATGCCAGCCTGGTCGGTTTTGAATTTCTTCAGGCCCGGCTGCATGGGTGCTACATCCCCTTCCATCAGGATTTCGAGGAGCTCAATTTGCGTTACTACGTGCGGCACCGGACGGCGGAGGGCTGGCGGCGGGGCGTGGTGTTCGTGAAGCAGCTAGCTCCGCGCCCGGCCGTCGCGCTCGTGGCCCGGTGGTGCTACAACCAAAATTTCCACACCATGCGGATGCGGCGTGAGATCAAGCGCGCCAGCCCCGATGCCCCGCCGGAAGTGGCGTATTATTTGCGCGACCACGGACGGTGGGCAACCTTGCGGGCGACGGGAATCGGCGCCGCGGCGCTGCCCGTGCGTGGATCACTCGATGAATTCCTGGTCGAGCACTACTGGGCCTATTGCGGCCAGCGCGATGGCCGGACGATGGAATACAAAGTCGAGCATCCGCCCTGGCGCGTGTGGCAGGTAAAGAACGGTGAATTTACCGGAGACGTGCTGCGGCTTTATGGGGAAGACTGGACGGGAATCTTGGGCGCGCCGCCGGTTTCGGCATTAATCGCCGAAGGTTCGGCAGTGGGCACCTACAAAGGGCGCATTCTTGGCGGAATGTAAAGCTCGCGAAAGCTGACACCACTCCCCTAGGGCGCAGGGCCAACGCTGCTCACCGTCGGCTGGGTGCCGGGATAAGGGAGAACGGGCGGATTATCGGGATTGGGGGGCCCAGCGGCAGGGTCGGAGGAGTCGGCAAGGGGCCACCAGGCAACGCGGCTAAGGTATTACTTTTGGGCAGAGTTATTTTGCGCGCCGGGAGGCGGCAGATTATTCGCGGGAGGGCCGTTGGGGCTAATGGTGTTGGGAGGCCCATTGGGCGAGCCACTGCCGGGAGTCGGATTGGTGGCACCAGGGCTGTTGGGATTAATTGAATTCGGCGGCCCGTTAAAAGAATTGGGCGTGCCACTGCCAGGAGTAAGGCTCGTGGAGCCCGAGGCGTTGGCACTGGTATTGCCGGAGTTTGCATTCGGATTCAGGCTCGTGGATCCGGTCGAGCCAGCACTGGTATTTCCAGAATTGGCGCTGGGATTCAGACTTGTGGAACCGGTTGAATTCGCGTTGGTGTTGCCAGAATTGGCACTGGGATTCAGGCTGGTCGAGCCAGTCGCGCTCGCGCTGGTGTTCCCGGAATTGGCATCGGGGGCGAGGCTGGTAGAACCCGTAGTGGAGGAGCTGCCCCCGGTCGAGCTGCCGCCGATCGAGGAATTGACTCCCGTCGAGGCGCCGGCACCGTCGCTGACGCCACCGGTGGAACCGCTTGCTCCAGCAGAACCTCCGCCGGAAGCGCCCCCACCCGCCGCGAGCAGGGAGCCAGGAACGAAGGACATTAAGGTAATTATGGCAGCAGCAGTTGCAGGCATGGTTTTCATGGGAGAATCAAGGAGGTTGAGTGGTGGATTGATTTTAGGGAGGAACTTGCTTGGGCAGGATTTTATTTCGCCCGGCCTGTCCGTTAATTTTAATTTAACTCTACCCCAAAACAATGCTTCCGCCATGGAGGTCTTTCCCTCCCACTAAATTTCGAATTTCTCTGCGCGCTGGGGACAACCCCTCCTCGAAGCCGCTGGAGGGTTCAGGACTTGGGAACAAACTTCTCTGCGAGATTGGAAAGAATCCAAGTCCAGCCATCCTTGTGCCGACGGCCCATTTTGTCGTCCGGCAGGCCGGAGTGCCGCAGGGTGATTAAGGTGCCCTTTTTCCGGGGCGTGAACGTGACCTTCACGACGGATTCAACCCCCTTGGTCGCCGGCGACATCCAGGTGTATTCCGCGCGGCGCGGGCGCTGCAGCTTGAGGAAGCGCCCAAAGTGCGGCCAGATTTTCCCCTTGTGCTTGACCGCGACATAGAATAGCCCGCCCACCACCGGCTGGTGAATGACGCGGTGCCCACCATACCAAAAACTGCCCGGAGCCTTCGGGTCCATCCAGACATCGAAGACTTTCTCCGGCGGCGCGGAGATAAATTGGGTGACAGTGAGGGTGGTGAGTTTCATCGGGAGTTTTATTAATCGGGCGGCCGTTGACGACGCGCCCAAGGTTCTTTCGGATTATTTCGGATTGCCTGCCAGCCCGGGGGCAAATCGGCAACATTCAAAACTGACGGGTCAATTTCAACTACTTCCTCTAGACATACAACCCGACCATCTTGCACATTAGCATGTGTAATTCCGACAAACTGCCAACTATGATCGTCAGCATCATGGCCCACTAAGAGAATTGATTCCGAACCATCCAGCACTTGCCGCATTATTAATGTGGCACAGTTTCGAGGTTGATCGAATGGCCAATCGGAGCTCATTTGATTTATCTCCAATAAAGGCTAACTCTCCGTTGCGTATTTTTCCTTCAGCGCCTCGATGACGGACGGGTCGGCCAGGGTGGTGACGTTGCCGAGGGCGCGGCCTTCGGCGATGTCGCGCAGCAGCCGGCGCATGATTTTGCCCGAGCGCGTTTTCGGCAGATCGGCGGAGAAGATGATTTTGTCCGGCAGGGCAAACTTGCCGATTTTTTTCGCGACGAGTTCGTTCAACTCCTTGATGAGCTTGTCGTCACCCGCAAAACCATTTTTCACTGTGACGAAGGAAATGAGCGCCTGACCCTTCAACTCGTGCGCGATGCCGACGACCGCGCTTTCCGCCACGGCCGGATGCTCGACATAGACGCTCTCAAGCTCGGCGGTGCCAATGCGGTGGGCGGAGACGTTGACGACATCGTCCACGCGCCCGAGAATCCAGTAATAGCCGTCCTGGTCTTTGCGCGCACCATCGCCGGGGAAATAATATTGGCCGCCCCATTTGGAAAAATAAGTGTCCTTGAAGCGCTGCTGGTCGCCCCAGATGCCGCGCATGATGCCGGGCCAAGGTTTTTTGATGGCGAGGGTGCCGGCGCGCACGTCCTTGGCGTCGTCGTCGAGCACGGCGGGCTCGATGCCAAAGAATGGGACGGTGGCGCTGCCGGGCTTGGTCGCGATGGCGCCGGGCAGGGGCGTGAGCATGATGCCGCCGGTTTCGGTCTGCCACCAAGTGTCCACAATCGGGCAGCGCTCGCCGCCGATGACGCGGTGGTACCACATCCACGCCTCGGGGTTGATGGATTCGCCCACGGAGCCGAGCAGGCGGAGCGAGGATAAATCGTGCTTCTTGGGCCATTCCTCGCCCCACTTCATGCAGGCGCGGATGGCGGTGGGCGCGGTGTAGAACACGGTGACGCCGTATTTCTCGACGACCTGCCAGAAGCGGTCGTTCTCGGGCCAGTTTGGCGTGCCTTCGAACATAACGACAGTGGCGGCGTTTTGCAGCGGGCCGTAGAGAATGTAGCTGTGGCCGGTGACCCAGCCGATGTCTGCCGTACACCAAAAGACATCCTCGGGCTTGAGGTCGAAAATGTATTTGGACGTGAGGTAGGCGTAGGTCATGTACCCGCCGGTCGTGTGCATGATGCCCTTGGGCTTGCCGGTCGAGCCGCTGGTATAAAGGATGAAGAGCAGGTCTTCGGCGTCCTGGCGCGAAGGCTCGCAATGGCGGGGCTGGCCAATGACGGCCTCGTGATACCACACGTCGCGCCCGGGCTTCATCTCGACGGGGTGGAGTTGCTTCTGCGGCTCGCGGGCAACGACGAGGACTTTTTGGACCGTGGCGCAGTCTTCAATACCTTCGTCCACCGTTTTTTTCAGCGGCAAAATTTTCCCGCGACGGTAACCTCCGTCGCTGGTGACGACGACCTTGGCCTGGCAGTCGTTGACGCGATCCTTGATGGACTCGGCGGAAAAACCGCCGAAGATGACGGTATGCGGCGCGCCAATGCGGGCGCAGGCCAGCACGGCAATCGCCAGTTCGGGCACCATCGGCATATAGAGCGCCACGACATCGCCTTTGTTGACGCCGAGGCTCTTGAGCACATTGGCGAACAAATTGACCTCGCGGTGCAGGTCGGCATAGGTCAGCACGCGCTGGTCGCCAGGCTCGCCCTCGAAAATGATCGCGGCCTTGTTGCGCGTCGCGCAGTGCAGGTGCCGGTCAATGCAATTGTAGGTGATGTTGGTCACGCCGCCTTCGAACCATTTGTAGAATGGTGCGTTCTTTTCGTTCAGCACGGTGTGCCATTTTTGGTACCAATGCAGTTCGCCGGCGATATCGGCCCAGAATTTCTCGGGGTCGGCGATGCTGCGGGCGTACATCTCGTCGTACTGCTCCCGGCTTTTGATATGGGCCGCGCGGGCGAAGGCGGCGGACGGCGGGAACGAACGGTTTTCCTGGGAAACGGTTTCGAATTGCGAAGACGGGGTGCTCATGGGGGAAAGGAGTTAAGATTTTGAAAAAAGGCCCAAGGCGGCAAGCTAAAAGGCCGGTGAGATTGCCGATTAACTGTCGGACAGGAATTGAATGCTTAGTTTTGTGTTGACCACGCGTAGCGCAAATCCATAGCGGTAAGATGAAACCGACATCAGACCTAAAAATTCAGGCCAAGCGCATGGCTGGTCAAACTTCTATCTTCTCAAATGCGGTCGTGGCGGACACTTCTCCGCTGGTGGCGCTTTCCGCTGCCGGAAGACTGGATTTGCTGCCAGCGATCTGGCCGGCCGTGGTGGTGCCTCCAGCAGTGCATTCCGAGTTAACGATCCGGCCAGGGGAATGGGTGGCGGCACGAAGCATTCGTCAATCGCTGGGTCGGGAACCATGGCTGACCTTGTCGCCCGTAGTGGATCTACGAGTCTTGCCATTACCGGCACTGCCCAAGCTGGGCCGTGGTGAAGTTGAGGTCATTGCTTTAGCTAAGAGCATGGGCCTGCAAGCCATGATTGATGATTATGAAGCTCGGCTTTTCGCCCAAGAATGTGGTGTGCCGGTGGTGGGCACTTTGGGCGTTCTGGCCTTGGCTCGGCAACGAGGCCTATTGAGCAAAGTTGAACCAATAATTCAGGCCATGTGCGCAGCAGGTATTTACTACGGCCCAGCCTTAGTGGAAAACTTCCTCAAGCAACTCGGCGAAAGGTAAAGATTTTGGCCGTATCTTCGACTTGTCATCGGCGAATAAACGGATTAAGGTGACACCCATGCAAGTGGTCGTACAGATACCTGATGAATTGGAAAGCCTGCTGGCGGGAACGCTGGAGGCCGTGCAGGCACGTGTTCGCTTGGATTTGGCGCTCAACTATTACCGGGAGGGCGTGCTGTCGCTGGGCAAAGCGGCGGAGATGTCTGGAGTTTCCCGCTTGGAATTTGAACGGGTTCTGGGTGAACGCGGCGTGGCCCGCAATTACTCCACTATGGATGCGGATCGGGATTTGCAATGGGCGCGGCTGCATGCGTGAGTGCGACGTTAAAGAAATTCTGCCCCAGCGTTGTAACACCCTCGGATCGCTCGTTCAAGAAGAAGGGTGGAATCCGACGCCTTGTTGTGCCCACAGTCTTGACATGCATTTGAATTGACTTTGGTTACAATTTCGTAGATACTTAATGTATGAAAATTTTGATAGAGATGCTCAATCGTCATGTTGAGCTAAAATCGGGGGTGGTAGAGTGCATCAAGCGTGAATCCCCAATACCTCATACGGAAATTAAGACGGGCGTTTGTTCCATGTGCATAAATGCCGGCGAAAGATATATCGCTGATCTAACTAACCCTCGTGAACCTTACATCTATCTCGAAAACAGACATCCCTTCTGCTTCCCAATGTTGAAATCTACAGATTATGTTGTCCTAGGAAAATGAGTTGTCACTAGGGGCATGGACACCGCCTTGTTCGACTACCCGTTGCCGGCGGAGCGCATTGCGCAAAGGCCGGCGGAGCCGCGTGACAGCGCGCGGTTGCTGGTGGTAAATCGCGCGACGCGACGGGTCGAGCATCGGATTTTTCGCGAATTGCCGGAATTGTTGCCTGCTGGAACGCGCTTATTTCGCAATCATGCTTCGGTCTTCAAGGCGCGGTTGCGATTGACCCGGCTCACGGGCGGCCAGCTTGAGTGTTTGCTGCTGCACCCGGACTTGACCCGTGACGCCAACGGAAACACCTGGTGGTGTCTGCTCAAACCAGGGAAGAAATATGCGGTGGGGGCGAAATTTGGCGTCACGGGCTTATTCGAGGCGACCGTGCTGGAAAAACAGCCCGATGGACGCGTGCTGGCCAAGTTTGACGCTCCCGGTGGAGTGCTCGGCGTGACGGAACAAATTGGCGAAATGCCGCTGCCGCCTTATATCAAGCGCGACCAGCCGGACAACGCTCGCCCAACCAGCGACGAGAAAAATTACCAGACCGTCTATGCGGATCCGGCGAAAAAAATTGCCGCAGCCGCGCCGACGGCAGGACTGCATTTTACTCCGGCGGTATTGGCAGCACTGGCGGCGCGGGGCGTCATGATGCATGATTTGGCTTTACGCGTAGGGCTGGACACCTTCCGGCCCATCACGGCGGAGAAACTTGAAGACCACGTTATCCACCGCGAGTGGTATGAAATTCCCACAGCCACGCGCCAGGCCCTGGCGACACCCGGCGGCCGGCGTTTGGCGATTGGCACCACTACCCTGCGCGCGTTGGAAGATTATTTTTCAAAAAACGCGTCAAAACATAATGACGCAATCACCGAACCGTGGATGGCGGAGGCGAACCTCTTTATCTACCCGCCGCGCGAGTTTGCCGGGGCGGATTTGCTGCTGACTAATTTTCACCTGCCGCGCTCGACGTTACTCTGCCTCGTCAGTGCTTTTCTCACGCCGGGTTCAATGGATGGCATCGCGTGGCTCAAAGAAATTTATGCCGAGGCCCTGGCGCGCAACTATCGTTTTTACAGCTATGGCGATGCGATGCTGATTCTTTAAGCCTCGTTCTGGCACCCCTCCTGGGTGCAAATATAATTATCTCACGCATCCGGGGGTCTCCACAGCCTTCGACCCCCGGCTAATGGCTGGCACCCCCTTGGGGTGCTTGGCTAAAAGCTTAGCCTGTTCTAAATCACAAACTCCATCGCCTACCCCGCTTACTGTGATGCAGAATCCGCTGGCAATTGATAGGAAAAGGCCGTCCAGACCTGCCCAATCAGATTATCCGGGGTGACATGGTAAACATCCGGCACGCTGTTATTAATGCCTTGAATAATCCAGAAATCGCCCCCGGAAGCGATGAGGCGGTGGACCACGGTTTCGCCCGTGGGACGCTTGTAGGCCACGTCCATCCCCACCTTCAAGGCGTCCCAGGCAATGGGCTTGATGACGTAGATGGTGTTGTTGCCATATTTGGGCAGCATGGAAGTCCCCTGCGATTGGAGCAGGGTGCAGCCCGGATGCTCGTTTTGGGCGATGAGAGCGGCGGCCATGGCTTGATTGTAGGTCAGTAAAGTGGGCGAGTAGCCGGTTTCGCTATCGGTCATTTGATGACATCCGACTATCCCAATAACCGTTATGGTCGCAAAAAACGCGATGCTGATTAAACGACAAAGCTTGCACAAGATTCGCATGAGCATTTTATTTAACCCCAGCTGAGCACGGTTGGTTGCTTGAAGCAAGCTTGCCAAACCGGTGAAAATCCTATCCGTTAGCTGGCAGCGCCGTTGATTCGTCCTTACATCACCACCCCTCATGCGTTGCTTCCGCCCATTTCTGGTTCTAGCCGTGTTCGCCGCGGGTTTTGTGGCCGCCGGGTTTAAAACCGTGGACTATTTGGATGGTCCCGAGGTGATGGCCAAGGTGAAGGAAACCCATGGCACGGATGCAGAAATTGACATCGTCAAGCTGGTGACCGTCGTCGGCACCAACGACCCGGTGACCCGCACCGTCTTTTCCGCCGTGCAAAAAGACGCGAAGGGGAATTTCCTGTATCTCATGCGCGTGCTTTCGCCGGACGACGACAAGGGAATTTCCCTTTTGGTTTTGGAGAAGGATGGCGGCGATATGGACCAATACCTCTATATCCCCGCCTTGGGCCCGCCCAAGAAAATCACCCCCGAGGGCCGCTCGGGCAGCTTCATGGGCACCGATTTCACTTATGAGGACATGCGCCGGGAAAAGCCGGGTGAATGGACCTATTCTCGTCTCGAGGATGAAAAAATTAACGATACGGACTGCTACGTGATTCTCTCCGACCCGGCGAACAAAGAGCGGGAAAAAATTACCGGCTACACCGACCGCCTGGTTTACGTGGACAAGGCGACCTTCGACATCCGCCGCATCCAGTTCTACGACAGCAAGCACAAGCTGATTAAGGAATTCAACGCCTACGACTACGAAAAAACGAACAACTCCACCCAGCGCCCCAAGCGCGGGGAGATGACGAACGAGAGCAAAAAGAGCAACACCGTCATGGCGCTCCTGACCAGCCGGCTGAACCAGCCATTGGACGAAAAGTTTTTCTCCCTCGACACTCTCACGCATTGGGGACCGGATCAGGATAAAATCGTTCAAGATCTGCTCCCAAAAGCGCCGGCCACCACGCCGTAATGCCGGCCCCATCGCCTTGGCCTGAACCACCTGCCGCCGCACCCTTCTCCCCTCTCCCACTGTGTCGCCCGTCATCGGGAAGCTTCTCGGCTTCTGTTATCGCTGGGCTTGGCTGATTTGGATCGCGGCCATTGCGCTGGCGGGCTTGGGCGCCTGGGAGGCGCGCAATATCAAGCTCAATGTGTCCGCCGAGGGCTTGGTGCCCGAGGATAGCCCGCTGCGAGCCACCTATGAAGACACGAAAAAGACTTTTGGCTCGGACTATATTGTCGGCGTTTACGTGGATGATCCGGATTTATTTACGCTGCCGAAGTTGCAAAGTTTAGCCGCGCTGTCGCACCAATTGGCCGAGTTGCCTTCCGTCGAGCGGACCGAAAGTCTTTTTACCATAAACAACATAGATGGTTCGAGCGGCTCGCTGGTCACCGGCCCCATCCTAGATCCCCTGCCCGATACCCCGGAAGAACTGGCCACGGCCAAACAGCGCGCCCTGCACAACCCATTGCTAAGAGGCACGCTGATCTCAACTGATGGCCAGGCCACTCTGCTGACCCTTTACCTCAAGCCCGAGGATGCGCAAAAGGAAAACTTCGACGCCGGGTTTGTCGCCAAGCTGCAAGAACTGATTGCCAAGAACCAGGACGGCTTCCTCAAAGATGACGATGGCAACCCGGTCAAAGACAAGGACGGGAAACCCATTCGCTACACGTCGGGAAATTTTGCCCAGATTTTTCCCATCGGCTCGCCGGTGCTGCACGTCGCTATTTCCAAATATATTTTCCGCGACCAGATGCTGCTGCTGCCGCTGGCCTGCGTGATTCTGCTGGGCTTGCTGGGGCTGCTCATGCGCAGCGTCCACGGCGTGATTATTCTCTTAATCAACGCGGTGCTGGCCAATTGCTGGACGCTCGGGCTCATGGCCTTCCTGGGCATCCCCCTGAACATGCTCAACTATGTGGTGCCCGCGCTGGTGGTGATGATCGGCTCGGGCTCCGATGTACATTTGATGATTGGTTCCGGGCAGCAAAAGGCGCGCGGGCTCAATGGCTTGGAAGCCATATCCGAAACCGGGCGATTAATCGGCCTGAGCCTGTTGCTCAATACCGGCAGCACGGTGCTCGGCTTTGCCTCGACGCTACTGACGAATATCGGCGTGCTGCGCGAGTTTGGCGCGGCGGCGGCGCTGGCGATAACGCTGCGGTTTGTCACCACCATGTTCGTGGTGCCGGCTTATTTGCGCGTGGCTGACCGCTGGCTGACGCCCAAGCAAATTCAGGGCGTGGACGAACATGGATCCGCCATTGGCACCGGCGTCTGGGATCGCTTTTTATTGCGGCCTTACATCAACCTGATTGAGCGGCATCTGGTCAAGCGCCCCAAGTTGGTTATTGGCACCTGCGTGGTCATCACGGCCATCTCGCTCGTGTTTGCCCGAAAAATCCGGGCGGACAATGATTTCGCGGCCTTTTTGCGCGCCGACTCGCCGGTTATGCAGCAATTGAACACCGTCTCGCACCGTCTGTCAGGCACCGACATTATTGATATAACCTTCACTGGCGGGAAAGGAGAATACCTGCTCCCCGAGCGTCTGACCCAAGTGCTCGATTTCGAGCAATACGCGCGCCAGCAACCCAATGTGGATTCCGTGACCGGGTTGCCAGATATTTTGGCGCTCTTCAATCGCGAGTTTAACAATGGCGATCCCGCTTTTAATGTCATCCCGGCAACTCCGCAGGCGGTGAAACAATGCCTGTCATTATTCGAACAGTCCGACCTGCAGCCCTACATCACGCGGGATGGCAGCAAAGCCAACCTCGTGCTGCGCTGCAACCTGCATGACACCACCCGCATGAACCAACTGGTGGACCAATTGAGCACCACGTTGCGCAGCGGCCGGTTTGGCCCGCAATTATTTACGATTAGTGGCCATGCGGTGCTCGCGGCGGCCTCGGTGGAGGAAATTGCCCATGGGCAGATTGCTTCGCTGGGCTCCATGGTGGCCATTCTCGGCGGCATTGTGGGGGTGGTGTTTCTTTCCTGGCGGGCGGCGTTGTCGGCCATCGCGGCCAACCTTACGCCGGTGGCAATGGTGTTTGCGGTCATGGGCCTGTGCCATGTGCCGCTCAACCTCGGCACGTGCATGATTGCGGCAATAAGCATTGGCCTCGCGGTGGACAATACCATCAACCTGATGGTGCGCTATCACGACGACCTGCGCCGCACCCGCGACAAGGCCAAGGCGCTCCACGCCACCATGGCAGCCGAATTCAAGCCCATCGTGCTCTCCGGCCTTTCGATGGCGGGCGGGTTCCTCGCGCTTTCGGTCTCAAGCTTTGTGCCGATGCAGGAGTTCGGCCTGCTGAGCGCGCTGGTGATGATTCTCGCGTGTTTTGGCGACCTCATCGTCACCGCGGCCATGCTGGGCAACAGCCGCATCATCACGGTGTGGGGCGTGCTCGATTTGAAGTTACGCCGCTCCATCGTGAAGCAGTCGCCCATCTTCGAAGGCTTTTCCAACTGGCAGGCCCGCCGGCTCATCGCCGCTTCCGACATCGAGGAATTTCCCGCCGGGCACCGCTTAATCACAGATGGCGATACCGGTGAAACGATGTATGTGGTGTTGGAGGGCGACCTCGAAGTCACCAAGAGCATTGGTACGGGCCAACTACACTTGAACCGCCTCGGCCCCGGCCAAGTCATCGGCGAAATTGCGCTGATGGCCCGGGTGAAACGCACGGCCGACGTCACCGCGCTCACACCCGTAAAACTCCTGACGCTCAATTGGAAATCGCTGAGCGACCTGCAACGGTTCAGCCCGTTTTTGGCGGCCAAGCTCAACTTGAATCTGGCCAAAATCCTCGGCCTGCGTCTCGCTGACACCTTGAAAAAAACCCAAACCTCCCCAGGCGCCGCTTCAGGCCATACCCCGCTTCCCCAGGTTACCGGCAATCCACCGCCGAAGTCCTGACGAAATAAACTTAATTTATCATATTTTATTTTACACTTATTGAAACACGCAAGAAGACACCCCCCGAGGCGGGGATGGGGCAACTGGCAGTAATTTGGCTGCCATTGGTTTGAATCGCAACCCCTTGAGTGGTCCAGGTAATTAAATCAGTGCTGGCTTGGACGGTGTAGTTAAGATCGTTCTGGCTGGCATTGAAAGTAAGCACCAAGTTGCCATTGGAAACTGCGGGCTGGGGTAAAGGAGCGTTGCCGCCCTGTCCCGGCTGGCTGAAAGGATCAAGATTGAAGGCGTATTTGACGAGGTTCGTCACCCCATCGCCAACGGGAGCAGCCAAAGCGGCTGAGACGGTGGGGTCATTCAATTGGGACTGGGTAAACCACAGATTCTGCCAAGCGCCTAAAGTGGCGACCGGAGAAGCGGGAGGGGATGTGAGCGGGGCCACGGTCAGTGTAGCAGAATTAGAAGTCGTAGTCCCGGCCGCATTTGTAACAACACACCGATAGTTGTCTCCAGTCATGCTGACGGTGGTATTTTGGACCGATAAAGAAGCCGTGGTCGAACCCATATAGAGGGTACTGTCGCTCAATGTAAGCCAGGTTGAACTGCCAGCGGGTAAATGCTGCCACTGGTAGATATTTGAGCCACGAGGACCGTTGGCACTGAGGTTAAAAACTGCGTTATCGGCTGCGGTAACGGTCTGGCTTTGAGGTTGGCTTAGAACGGTTGGCGCTGATGTGATGATCGCAATAAAGTTACTCGTTCCGTTCCCGCTTGAGGCAAACTGGCTGATTATACCGGCGGGGGTGACACTCGATATCGTGCTATTTCCTGAATTCATCACGTAAAGATTTCCATTCGCATCAAAGGCTACCCCTGCCGGGCTATTAAACCCGCTCGCAAACGTAGTTACTACTCCCGAAGTTGTTACTTTAGAGACCGTACCGTTGCTCGAATTCGCCACGTAGAGATTTCCGCTGGCACTGAAGGCCAGCCCTTTGGGCTGTTGGAGGCCGGTGGCAAAAGTGCTCACCACACCGGCGGTCGTGATTTTGGATACAGTACCGTTGCCGGCGTTCGCCACATAAAGGTTTTTGTTGGCATCAAAAGCCAAACCTTCCGGGCTATTGAACCCGCTCGCAAACGTGCTCGCCATCCCAACGGGGGTGATTTTGAGCACCGTGCCGTTGCCCGTATTGGCGACATAGATATTCTTGTTCGCGTCAAGGGCCAGCCCTGTGGGCTGAACCAATCCAAGTATTATGGTGCTTATCGTCCCTGCAGGATTGAGTCTGGATATCGTGCCCCTGCCGTTGTTAGCCACGTAGAGGTTTCCGCTGGTGTCGTAAGCCACACCTTGCGGACTGCCGAAGCCGCTCGCCAATGGACTCACTACTCCGGTGGACGTAATCTGAGAAATTGCGTCAGTAGTCGAGTTCGTCACATACATTAAAACTGAAATCGCAGAAACTACAGTCAGGGTAGCAGGTTGAGTAGTGACAGTACCTGTAGAATTGGTAACGACACACCGGAATTGGTCGCCGGACATTGCCAGGGTGGTATTTGTTACCGCAAGCGTGGGGCTGTTGCTGCCGGTGTAGTTTCCGCCGTCCACCAGATTAACCCAGTTTGAGTTGCCCACCGGTAGCCGCTGCCATTGGAATGTGTTCGAACCGGGCAGGCCGCTAGTCGCAACGGAAATTGATGCACTAGCATTGAGGAGCGCTGTCTGGCCTTGGGGTGGGGAAATAATCGCCGGGGCAACGGGCGCGGGGATAATCGCAAGAAAAGTCGGCGCGATCTGGCCACTGGCAAATGTACTCACCACCCCGCCAGGTGCGACGACAGACACGGTGCTATTTCCAGCATTTGCCACGTAGAGATTCCCGCTACCGTCAAAGACAAGGCCATCGGGCTCCTGGAATCCACTGGCAAACGCACTCACCACCCCGGCAGGCGTGACAATAGACACGGAGCTATTACCATTGTTCGCCACGTAGAGATCCCCGCTGCCATCAAAGGCCAGGCCCTGTGGGCGGCTGAATCCGCTGGCAAACGTACTAACGACCCCGCCAGTCGTGACCATTGAAACGGTGCCGTTGCCGGCGTTGGCCACATATAAATTTCCGTTCCCGTCAAAGGCCAAGGCCCATGGATTATTGAATCCGCTCGCAAATGTGCTCACCACCCCGGCGGACGTAACTACCGAGACGGTGCCATTGCCTGAATTAGCCACGTACAGATTTCCGTTTCCATCAAACACCAAACCTGCGGGGTTGCTGAATCCCGTGGCAAAGTTGCTCACGACGCCATCCAGCGTAATCTCAGATACGGTGCCATTGCTGCCATTCGCCACATACAGATTCCCCTCCATGTCCAGGGCCAAGCCTTGAGGATAGAGGAACCCTGAGGCTAGCGTGCTCGCAACGCCGTTGGATGCAATCTTCGACACAATGCCATTGCTGAAAATAGACTTGTAGGCATACAACTGAAACAACTGAACCGACAGAGTCGCGGGGCTGGAAATAACCGAGCCAAAACTGCTCGTGACGACGCAGTCATATTCGTAGCCCGACATCGCCAGGGTCGTGTTGTCCACCATTAACGTGGGCGTAGTCACCCCAGTATAAGTACCATTATCAGCCAGCGTCGCCCATGACATGCCGCCATCGGTGGAAACCTGCCATTGGTAGGTCAGGTTGGCGCCCGTCGCGGCGACAGTGAAAACCGTGCTGTAGCTTCCGGCAGTAGCCTGATTCTGCGGTTGCGTGTTAATAATCACCGGGGCAACGGTCAGGGTGGTCGCGTTCGTGGTAATGGAGCTAATGGTATTAGTAATGACGCATTGGAACTGGTCACCAGACATGGCGAGGGTGGTATTTGTCACGGTGAGGGTAGGAGTAGCACTACCGCTGTAGCTACCGCCGTCAGTCAGATTACCCCAGGTTGAACCCCCCTCAGGCAGTCGCTGCCATTGAAAGGTGTTCGAGCCGGGCGCGCCGCTTACGGCGACCGAAAAGGTGGCGTTAGTAATGCTTGCAACCGCGCTCTGGTCGGTCGGTGGATCAATAATAGCCGGTGCGGCCGGAGCAGCGACGACAAGAAGTGATGTCGCGATGTATTGACCACTGGCAAAAGTAGCGACCACCCCCGCTTGAGTAATCTCAGATACCAAAACCGTATTCTCGGCGGCATTTTGATAAGACACATACAAATCGCCATTCGCGTCGAAGGCCACACCACCCGGGTTATTGAATACACCGGCGACAGTACTGATTACTCCGGAAGGCGTGATCTTGGAGACGGTTCCAATATCACCATTAACCACATAAAGATTTTGACTTCCGTCGAGGGCCAAACCTTGCGGGTCGCTGACTCCGCTGACAAACGTGCTTACCAGGCCGACGGGTGAGATTACGGACACAGTGTTATTGCCACTGTTTGCAACATAGAGGTTCCCGCTCGCATCAACAACCAATCCCGCCGGGCGATCAAGGCCGGTGGCCAAGGTACTTACAACCCCGTCGGGAGTAACTGTAGATACGTTATTATTGATCCAATCCGACACGTATAAATTTCCGTCTGCGCCAAAGGCCAAACCATCCGGGCTGCGGAAACCACTGGCAAATATACTCACGACTCCTCCGGGTGTAACCATCGAGATGGTGCCATTGCCGGAATTGGCGACATATAGGTTGCCACCAGCGTCCATAGCGAAATCCGCCACGCCATCAAATCCGCCGGGGAAGGTGCTTTCCACACCGGCAGGCGTGATTATTGACACATTCCCGTTGTTCGCACCGCTTGCCGCATAAATAACGAAAGGCTCAACATTTAACGTCGCAGGGTTCGATGAAATGGAACCAAAGTTATTGGTGATGACGCATTCATATTCTGCGCCCGACATTGCGGCAGTTACGTTGCTCAAGGTGAGCGCCGGAGTGGTCGCTCCACTCTGGGTTATATTATTTGCCAACGTTGTCCAAGTCACACCACCATCGGTGGATGCCTGCCATTGGTAGCTCAAGTTGGCGCCAATCGCGGCAACGCTGAACCCGGCGACGTGATTCCCGGCAACAACTGCGTTTTGCGGTTGGATGCTGACAATCCCAGAAACCACGGTGAGCGTAGCTGCATTGGTGGTGACGGCGCCTGAGGCATTCGTAACGACACATTGGAATTGGTCGCCGGACATGGCCAGCGTGGTGTTCGCAACGGTGAGGGTCGGAGTAGCGCTGCCGCTGTAGCTGCCACCGTCCGTCAGATGGGTCCAAGTTGAACTGCCGGCTGGCAGCCGTTGCCATTGAAAGCTCGGGTTAGGCACACCGCTAATGACGATTGAAAAAACGGCGGCTTGACTTGCCGCAGTGCTCTGGCTTTGGGGCTGGGTGACAATGACGGGGGCTGAGGGTACCAATACCATAGCCAGGAAAGCAGCCGAGCCCAAACCGGAGGCAAATGTACTGGTTGCACCAGCCGGAGTAATCTTGGAAATTGTGCCCCCGTTCACCACGTATAAATTTCCGTTTGCGTCAAAAGCCAAACCAGCCGGCTGGTTCAATCCACTCGCATAGGTGCTCACGACGCCGGAGGGCGTGACCAGTGACACGGTTCCGTTGCCGCTGTTCGTGCCACTGCCATAGTTCGCTACATAAAGATTGCCGCTTCCGTCAAAGACCAAGCCAAGGGGCTGATTAAATCCGCTGGCAAAAGTGCTTACCGCCCCGGCAGGAGTGACCATCGAGACAGTGCCGCCAAACTGGTTGGCAACGTAGAGATTTCCATTTCCGTCAAAAACCAAGCATTGTGGGTTATTGAATCCAATGGCGAAAGTGCTCACGGCACCGCTTGATGTGACTTTGGAGATGGTGCCATTGGCGGAGTTCGCCACATAAAGATTGCCATGCGCGTCGAAGGCTACTCCTGAAGGTTGGTCAAATCCGGTGGCAAATACGCTTTCCACCCCGTCGGGTGTAACACTTAACACTTGATTGTCATCGTCGTCCGCTACGTATAGGTTTCCGCTTGCGTCGAAAGCGACCCCAGCGGCTGCGTCAAAACTAGCAAACGTACTGCTTGCTCCAGAAGACGTGAACACAGATATCTGTCTCCCAGCTGAATCCACCACGTAGAGCGAAAAATCCGCTTTTGCCATCGCCGATGCCAACAGCCCCACTAACACCAAGAGCAAACGGCAAATCGCAAACACGCCGCCGCCAGTTCGCACGGGGCTGCGGGTCATTTGGCGGCGCGGCTTGGGCCACGAAAGCATGACGAGGGTATATTTATCCGGCTAAAGCACCTGAACTAAAGCTATATCACCGCCCGTTTGGCCTGGTCAACCCTGGAGCAGTTATTTGTTCGCTGTAGCCACTAATGTATGGGCAAATCCTACTTTCGCGGATGGGCGTCGAAGAAATCAAAAATGTCCGCCGTGGCGGCGGAGGGGGCACCATCGTGGTCGGCGCCGGGGTATTCTTTTAAGATGACATCAATGCCGTTTTGCTGCAGGGCCTGCGCCATGGCGTGCGAGGGTGCGTTGTTGGCTGGGTCAGCGCCGCCGTAGAAAATCATCATCGGCGTGTTCTTCAACCGATCGAAGGGATAATTATTGCCGGGGGTCGCATTGGAGCCGCCGATGGCAATGGCCGCCCAGTAATTGGCGTATTTGGGGCCCAGGTAGTGCGAGCCCTGCCCACCGGCGGAGTAGCCGAAAAGAAACGTGCGTTTGGGGTCAATCGGGTATTCCTGCTTGATCAAATCAAACACATGCATGGCGTCTTCCTCGCTCCATTCGGAACGGACGAGTTGCGGAGTAACCGAGCCATTGACGCCACCAAAGCCAGTGGTGCCCCCGCGCCCGCCTCGGCCTCCGGTGCTCGCACCGGCGATAGGAGCGCCGAAGTTTTGCGGCGTGGCGGCGGCGCCTGCGACACCACGCGGTCCGGTAGCGGGGCGACCGTAAGGGACGTAATTGTAGCCGCCATTGGGTGAATATCCGAGCGGCGCGACGAGCATGTAGCCGTGCTTCTCGGCCGTCTTGGGAATGATGTGACCATCGCGGTCGAAATAAAAATCCTGGTCGCGGCTGTTGCCGTGCAAGATAAACACCAAGGGCAGCGGCGATTTGCCATCCCAAGACGAGGGCACAAAAACATGGTAAGGCAGAATCTCGTCCGCCTCGGGCATGTGGTAGTACTGCACGGAGTCGCCACCGGCACGCCAGAGCGGGTCCTGGCCGGCTTCAAGCGCGGCGAGCAGGTCGGCGGATTTTTTTAGCCCCGCCGAAAAATCATAGAGGGTGGGATCGCCTGCGGAGGTCAGGCCGAATTCCGGATTGTTGTTATTCGAGCCGTACACCCGCTTGCCGATGTTGATGACGCGCGCCAAATCAAACGGGTAGCGGACGGCGGCCTTCGCGCCGTCATGGCCGTCAATTTTCGCCAGGCGCTGCTCGAACTCAGCCTGTTTCTCATCCAGACCGGCCACCAGTTTGACCGGAATATAAAAGCTTTTGAGCAAAGCATCGCCGTCGCGAACTTCGGCGGAATATTGGTAGTCGCCATCGGGCACGCCCTGCAAATCAATCGAAATAGGAAAGGGCAAATTGGCCAGATTGCCGCCAAAGACCAAGGTTTCGCCAAGATTTTTCACCAGCTTGGGCTGGTCGCCCGTGGTGTAGAGCGCAACATTTAACTTCAACGCACCTAGAGAGGTGTACGAGACCGGATCGTTCTGCGCCAGCCAGCCTTGGTGAGAATGCGTTTGGTCGGCGATAATCCGATCCATGCGCAAGGCCAGCGATTGACCAAAAGCCGTTTGAGCATCGGCGGCCGGGGTCGTTTGCGCGTGTAATAGTGACAGGGAGATGCCCAGCAGCGCATAGACTACTAATGCAAAAAAATTCCCTCGTGTGGTCTGGGCCATGGAAGCAAGTTCCGAATTAAATTTCGAGCTTGCCGGTGCTATCACCGAGAGTGGCAACCTCCACATTCATCCGATCAAGCAGAGACAGGTAAAGATTCGTTACCGGGGTGCTATCAGCCACCGAGAAATGGCGGTTGCCCTTGATGCCGCCACCGCCGCCGGCCAGAAGAATGGGCAGATCATAATGGAGATGCTTGTCGCTGTCGGAAATACCGCAGCCGTAAACGATCATCGAATGGTCCAAAAGCGTGCCATCGCCATCAGGTGTGGTCCGGAGCCGGTTCAGGAAATCCGTGAAGAGCTGCACGTGGTAGGTGTTGATCTTGGTCAGCTTGGCCAGGGCCTCGGGGCGACCACGGTGATGCGAAAGCGGGTGATGCGGGTCGGGCACGCCGATCTGGTCATAGGTGCGCACACTGCCTTCGCGGCCAATCATCATCGTGGCAACGCGCGTGAGGTCGGCCTGAAAAGCGAGCGCCTGAAGATCGTACAGCAATTTTGCGTGTTCAGAAAAGTCCGAAGGAATGCCCGAGGGCTTCTCCATGTCGGGCTCCATCGGCGGCGGGCTGTTTTCGGCCTGTTCGATGCGTTTTTCGACTTCGCGGATGGTCGTCAAATATTCATCAAGCTTGTGGCGATCGGCCTGGCCGACCTGCCCCATGAGCTTGCTCGTTTCTGCAGTGGCGTCATCGAGAATGCTCTTGCGATAAGTGGCGCGGCGGGCGCGGGTTTCGGGGCTGACACTGGGGTCAAAGTCGCCGAACAGACGCTCGAACAGGAGGCGCGGATTGGCTTCCGGCGGCAACGGCGTGGACGGCCCCTGCCAGGAGATGCTGTTGGTGTAGGCACAACTGTAGCCGGAGTCGCAATGCCCCACCGTGCGGTTGTCATCAAGGCCAATTTCAATCGAGGGCAACCGGGTCTTTTGGCCGATTTGCTTTGCCGCGACCTGGTCAGCGGAAACGCCGGCATAAATATCTGAACCGCCGGTTTTATAGGGGTGGCTGCCCGTCAAATAACTCGCCCCGGCGCGCGCATGGTCGCCCCCGCCGTCGCCCAGCGCATCGGCTTGGTGATCCGTCAGGCCGGAAATAACCGTGAGTTGATTCTGGTACGGAGCCAGCGGCTGGAGAATGGTGGGTAACGCAAAGTCAGCCCCTTCGGTCTTGGGCGTCCAATTATCCATCACAATGCCATTGGGCACATACACGAACGAAAGACGCAGGGGAGAAGCCTTGCTGACCGCAGCCTTGGCCACCTGACCAAAGGCCACAGGGACCATCGAATCGAGCATGGGCAAGGCAATGACCGCGCCCAGACCCCGGAGAAATCGCCGCCGGTGGATGTGTTTGCCGGTGATGATCATGGTTTTGGCTCCGCGCTTGCGCGCAGGAGGAATTGGGGGGAGTTGACGATGCCCAGCACAAGGCTGGAAAAGCGATAATCGTTGGCGGCCAGTTGGGCGGCGATGTGGCGCACCGTTCCTTGGTCGGCGGGGGTAAGGCCGCGTCCCAATGCGTAGGTGAGCAGCTTGTCACTAATACACTCCGCAAACGCGTCTTTGTCAACTGTGAGAATCGAGACCAATTGGGCGGGGCCGTTGAAGGACCGGCCATCCGGCAGCGTGCCCTTGGAATCAATGGGGAATTTTCCGTCATAGTCGCGCCAGGCGCCCACGGCGTCGAAGTTCTCCAGCCCGAAACCCAACGGGTCCATGCGCGCATGGCAGGAGGCGCAGACCGGGTTGGCGCGATGGGCTTCCAATTGCTGGCGCATGGTCGTCGAGACGCCGAGGTCCTCTTCCTTCAGGCTCGGCACGTTGGCCGGCGGCGGCGGCGGGGCGGAGTTGAGAATATTTTCCAGCACCCATTTGCCACGAATGACCGGCGAAGTGCGGTTTGCGTACGAGGACACAGTGAGCACACTCGCCTGGGTGATGACGCCCCGGCGGTAGGAGGAAACCGGCAAAGTCACTTTGCGGAATTCCGTGCCTTTGACTCCGGGAATACCGTAATATTCCGCCATGCGCTGGTTCAAAAAGCTGTAGTCGGCATCAACAAAGTCCATCACGCTGCGGTCTTCGCGCATGATGTAGTTAAAAAACTGCTCCGTTTCCTGCTGCATGGACATGCGCGTGTAGTCGGTGTATTGCTGGAAATTCTTGCGTTCGAGCGAATGCGATTCCAGCGCGCGAAATTGCAGCCATTGGCCGCCAAAGTTTTCCACCAGCGCAAACGATTTGGGATCCTGAATCATGCGATGGACCTGCGCCTCAAGCGTCGCGGGATCCGCCAGCTTTCCCGTCTCAGCCAGTTTCAACAATTCATCGTCGGGCATCGAACTCCACAGGAAATAAGCCAGGCGCGTAGCCAACTCATTCTGATTAACCGGCTGGGGCGCGCCAGTAGGAGGATCCTGCTCGAGACGAAATAGGAAATTCGGCGAGATGAGCATCCGCTCAATGGCCACGCAGAGTCCTTCCTGAAACGTATCGCCGTTCTTTTCCACCATCGTGACGAGGCCCGTCAGATCATCCACTTCCTTGTCCGTCACCGGGCGGCGATAAGCGCGATGCGCCAGGTCGGCGACGATTTGGCGGGTGCGGGCAGCGTCGGGCGTTCCCGCGGGCGGATTGCCGCCATAAAGTTTTTGCAGGCTCTCCGCCGTGGGCCCGAGCACTTGGTTAAACGGGCCATTGACCACGAGATTGCTGATAAAGTGCTCGGTGGGTGACTTGCCAACGCGTTCTTCGCTTTTATTGGGGTTGGGTCCGCCGTAAGCCGGGGGCAATCCTTCGTAAATTTTAATCAACGAAACTGCGAACCAGTGCTCACCGGCCGTCAAATGCGCGCGATAAGTGGCGGCCAAGCCATTCATCTCGCCGTCATCGCGCTCGGTGACATACGCTTCGTGAACCAGTTTGCCATCCACCCAAAAGCCCAAGTGCGCGGGGTCGGCGCCAACGGGCATGAAGCCGCGGTTAATGGCGGTCATGTCATAATCGCCCTCGACGGGGATGCGCTGGGTGACATGCAGCGCGTAGGGCATGCTCAAGCCCGTCTCGTCGTAATCGGCCTTCACTTCTTTGGTCGTGTCGAAATCAATGTACCAGGGCTGGTGGGTGTACGAAGTGGGCTTGAGCTGCTCGACTCCATACACGGCGGTGCGCGCAATATTCTCTGCGGCTTTTAAATATTTTTCCATCAACATCGGCGACATGGAAAGCACGTCGCCGTTGTTATCAAAGCCGTAACCCGAGTCGTCCGGCGGAAAATCATCTGCGGGTTGAAAGTCCACGCCCAACAAATCGCGCACGGTATTGTTATACTCGGTACGATTCAGCCGCCGTGGCGCGACATGGCCGACATAGGGCGGGCCCAACTTATCCTGCCGGTCAAACTCCGCCGCCAGCCATTGGGTGACCGCCTTGAGTTGGGCCGGATCGGGCCGCGGCTGCGTGGCAGGCGGCATCTCGCCATGGCTCAACTTGTTGTAAACGAGTTCCCAGCGCGTGCGATCTTTGACGACGCCATTCGCGTCTTTGTAGGCGTCCAGGTTTAACTTCGCTTCAAAAGTGTCGGCGTCATGACATTCCACACAATTATTTTCCACGAAAGGCCGGACAATTTTTGTGAATTGTTCATTGCGCGCGGCAACATCCGCCGGGTTTTCCTTGGATAGCGCCAGCATGGCCGCCGTCGCAACAGATGGCGCAACCAAGGTTGGTGGAACCGCCGCTTTGGAAACAGGTTGGCTATTAGCAGTGGTAATGGCCTCGTGGCTGCAAGCGAACAGCGCCAGCGAAGCGACCAGGGCGGGCAAAACCAGTTTTTTGGGCAATGGCGGCATCGTCAGGGGCGTTGACGGTTGTTAATCAGATCAGCAGCGGCCATGCGATGGAGTTCGCTGGCTGCCTATACTGCCGGGGGTGGGGCTGGGGTGCATGCTTGCCCGGAGAATAATTGGGAAAAACGGCCAAGTCATCATCAATTTCAGCACCATCGGCGGTGGAAAATGGAGTCGGCATTGGCACCTTTGCCATGTTTGGGCAGGGATATTTCACTCAAATGTTATGATAGGATTTCCCCCTAAAGGTTTGACGCTATTTAGGACGTTAGTTTTAATCCACGACCATTAACCCATCCTGTCGGTGGATTCCTGCGCCCCGCCGAATTGGTTGTTACCCGGCTTCCCATGCCATCTTTCCGTTTTTTTGTCCGGATTTTCGGCGCGCTCGCGTTTTTACTGACGGCAGTTGGGCTAGGCGTTTTGCCGGCAAAGGGGCAAATTGTTTGGACGGGTACCACAAGCACGGATTGGGGCATGGCGTCGAATTGGAGTATGGGGTCAGTGCCAACTGGCAGTGACAATGTCATACTCAATGCGGGAAGCGGCAATCAGGCTATTATTTCCAGTGGTGTTAATAATGTTGGTGTTCTCGCAGTTGGCAACGATGCGAGCAGTAATAGCAATACGTCGTTGACTATCGAAAATGGAGGCAATCTGAGTGTTTACTTTGGTGATGTTGGCAATAATACAGGGTCTCTGGGCCAGGTGACGGTAACAGGTTCTGGCTCAATTTTGCAATTGGGTGAGCCATTTACGGTTGGGAACCTCGGCACTGGAACGTTAACTGTCAATGCTGGCGGAGACGTCACCGGCCATACCTTATATGTCGGCTATGGGAATGGATCTGTAGGGAATTTGGATGTGACTGGAAGCAATTCTTCTTTGAACTTGCAGAACAATGGATTTCTTTTTGTTGGTTACGACGGGGCTGGTGCCATGACAATAGCGAATGGCGGCACGGTCAACAGCTACATTTCGTTTATAGGGCAGGATTACAACAATCCCAATGTCAACTCGAACGCGTACGGGAATGTCACCGTTACAGATCCCGGCACACTTTGGAATAGCGGTTTACTGCGCATTGGAACAGGCATTATGACGATAGCCAATGGCGCGGAGGTCGAGGACACCGAGGGCGATGTGGCCAATTCTTACGCCAGCGACACAAACAGCACGGTACTTGTCACCGGTAGCAATTCGGTCTGGCTCACCACAGGCCAATTGGGTCTCGGCCTTTATGGTCGGTCCAATATCACTGTGCAGAATGGAGGGACGATCGTCGTTGATGGCGAGATGGTATATGGCAACTTCAATGCCCCAAGGACGAGTGTGTTCAACCTTGAGACCGGCGGCGTCCTGCAACTCGGTGGTAATATCAACGCTTTGGATCCAAATTTTAATTTAAATTGGGCAGGTGGCACCTTGCAAATCATCGGCAGCGGCACCTATTCTTATACAAACTCAGTATTGGCGGCTAATACAACTTCTACTCTGGATACCAATGGCAACGATACGATTTGGTATAATGGCATTAGCGGTAACGGAAACTTCGTGAAAACCGGCGCGGGCACCTTGACCCTCAATGGCACCAACACCTACACCGGCAACACCACCATCAGCGCAGGGACATTGTTGCTGGGCAATTCCCTCGGGCTGCAAGACAGCACACTGCTTTACAACACCGGCGGGGGCACGTTGAGCTTTGGCAGCCTGACGAGCGCCACCCTTGGTGGTTTGAGCGGGAATCAGAATCTGGCGCTGACGAATAATGCTTCCTCCGGAGTTTCTTTAACCGTGGGCGGCAATGGCCAGAGCACAACTTACAGTGGCAACTTTTCCGGCAATGGGTCGTTGACGGTCACTGGCACAAATAGCCTGACCCTCACGGGAAACAGTTCCTATGCCGGGATCACCTTGGTCAATAATGGCACGCTCAATGTCACAACGGGTGGCAATATTGCAACGAGCAACACATCGGTTGGCGATGCTACCGGCTCGAATGGCTCACTCATCGTCAGCTCGTCAACCTTTCTAGCGACCGGCAATCTGAATGTAGGCAACCTTGGCCTGGGCAACCTCGCCATTTCGAACGGCGGCAATGTGGTCAGCGGAAATGGTATCGTGGGCAGCCAAAGCGGTTCCAGTGGCAGCGTGCTGGTGACCGACACCCATTCATCCTGGAACCTCGGGACGAACCTGCTCGAATTGGGAAATTATAACAGTGGTGGCACAAGTGCAGGTGGCATCGGCAACCTGACGATTGCCAACGGCGGCAGTGTCTTGGCGGGTGCGATCGCAGTAGGATCGGGTGGCGTGCTTGGAGCGAATGGGACGATTGCCGGCGCAGGCACCGGTTACCTAACCATTGCCAGCGGCGGCAGCCTAACCAGTGAGGCAGGCTTTATCACCGTGGGCCCCGACTCCATTGGCAGCGGGCTGGTGACCGGGACCAATTCGACTTGGAATCTCGATACGGGTGGCACTTACGCCGCCCTGGAGGTGGGCCATTCGGGCACGGGTATCCTCACAGTGGCCAATGGTGGTAAAATCAACAGTGCGCAAGGATTTGTCGGCAATGATGAGGGCAACGGCTCCATGCTGGTAACTGGGGCTAATTCGACCTGGAACGCTTCCGGAAACTTGGATGTAGGCATTTCTGGCACTGGAAATCTGGCCATTGCCAACGGGGGTGAAGTGATTAGCGCCACCGGCAACATCGGAGTTAACGTCAATGGTAATAACAATTCCACCGGCACAGTGACCGTGGACGGGGCCAGCTCGACCTGGCTCATGGGGTCGGGATTGGGCAGCCTTTTTGTGGGCTATAGTGGCCCGGGCAGTCTGACGATTTCCAATGGCGGCAATGTCACCGGCGGCATGGTGGTGGTAGGCAATTTTGGCGTACAGATTATTAGCCACCAGGGCACGACGAATGCCAGCAACGGCACGGTGCTGGTGACGGACACGAACTCAACGCTGAATGCGACGAATGCATTATATGTGGGCAATTTGGGGATCGGCAGCCTCACGGTGGCCAATGGTGGCCTGATCAATGCCAATGACGGGATGATCTTGGCGGCACAAGCTGGCAGCAGCGGCACGGCAAATCTCAATGATGGCACGCTGTCCGTTGGCGGCACCAATGGCATCAATGCCGGGTCCGGTTCCTACGCCTTCAATTTTGGCGGTGGCGTTTTGCAGGTTTCGGGAAGCGATTTAACGACCACGATTAATGCGACGCTGATGAATTCGACGACCTCGACGATCAACACCAACAGCCTGAATGCCACCTGGTCGGGTGTTTTAAGTGGCAGCGGCAATTTAACCAAAATTGGCCAGGGCACTTTGACGATCAATGCAACCAACACCTTTACCGGCAACACCACCATTACGGCTGGGACACTCGCGGGTAATGGCACCGTGGGTCTTGGGAATGCCACCATCAACGGCACGTTGTTGCCAGGCACTTTGGGCACGGCGGGGTTACTGTCCTTTGGCTCCAACCTCACGCTCACGGCCAACGCCGCAGCAGATTTCCAACTTGGGGGCGTCGTGCAGGGCGCGCAATACAGCGCGGTCAACATTGCAGGCAGCCTTTCCTTGGGCGGAACGTTGATGGTGAATTTATTGAACAATTTTGCGCCGTCGTATGGTTCAAGTTTCGATCTCTTTCAGGCCGTTAATATTGCAGGCGTTTTTGCCAGTGTCATCCTGCCCACCCTCAATGCGAATCTCAGTTGGGATACTTCTCAACTTGATATTGACGGCGACATCACGACCGACGCCATTGATTTCACGCAATGGGCTAACGAAGCCGGCCTTTCCGGCGCGAGCGCCCTACCCTCCGCCAAGCCCTTCACCGGCGGACCGGCGAATCTCATCCGCTACGCCATGAACCTCGGCACCGCTGTGGCTCCAGCCAATCTGCCGCAACCGACGCTCACCAGCATTAGCGGCACGCCTTATTTATCCATCCAGTACCGCGTACGCAAAAACATGACGGACTACACTTTGGTGCCGCAGTATTCCACCGATCTCGTCAATTGGACCAATGTGGATGCCGGCAATATCACGCAACTGACCGACGCAGATACCTACACCGCGCAATATCAAGCAGCCGTTCCGTTCCCAACGAGTGGGACTATCTTTCTGCGGGTCGTGGCGCAATAGCAACCGCGCTGAATTTTCCGTCGCTGGACTAACGGAATGTTTCTTAAACCGTCGGGAGGCGACCGGTGGAGTCGCCGAAGCGGTCCAGAGCAGGGACGCCCATGCGGTCAACCATGCTGAGGTAGAGATTGGCGATCGGGGCCGGGTCGTACTGGGTATAGCGCCCGGTCTGGAGCGTGCCGCCACCGGCGCCGGCCAAAACAACCGGAAGGTTGGTATGGGTATGCCGGTTGCCATCGGCAATGCCGCCGCCGTACATGATCATCGAATTGTGCAGCAGGGAATTGCCATCCACGTCCTTGGTCGCTTCCATCTTTTCCAGGAAATAGGCGAACTGGCTGGCGTAGAATTTATCAATGACGCAGGTCTTGGCGATCAAGTCCGGGTCGTTGTGATGGTGCGTGCAATAATGGTGGCCTTCGTTGACGCCGATTTCCGCAAAATCGCTGTTATTGCCGTCACCCTTGAAAATGAACGAGGCTACGCGGGTATTATCCGTCAGGAAGGCCAGGTGCAGCATGTCGAGGTTGAGGCGGACATATTGCGTAAAGCTGGCGGGGATGCCGTCGGGAGTGGCGATGCCAGGATCAACGCGCTTGCCTGGGGCGGCTTCCACCCGCTGGAGGCGTTGCTCGATCTCGCGCACACTGGTCAGGAATTCATCGAGCTTCTGGTTGTCGCTGGCGGACAGCGAGCGGCTAAGGCTGCGCGTCTCGCCTGAGACGAAATCAAGCACGGAACTCTGCTGCGCCTGGCGCATGAGCAGGCTCTTCTGGCGCTCGGCGGCGGTGTCACCCGAACCAAAGAGCCGTTCGAAGAGTTGGCGGGGATTGGTTTCCGGCGCCAAGGGCGTAGTGGGCGAACTCCAGGAAAGATTATGCTGGTAAACGCAGACATACCCGCTGTCGCAGGAGCCGGCGTTTTGCACGGTGTCGCAGGAAATCTGCAACGAGGGGAAGGGGGTCAGATGGCCCAGTTGCTGCGCGGCAACCTGGTCAATGGAGATGCCGGCGCGGAAGTCCGCCCCCAGCGTTTTTTTGCAGCGCACGGCGGTGAGGAAGGTGCCACCGGAACGGGCATGGTCGCCGCCACCGTCGGGTCCGTTGTCAGCCGAGTGATCCGTAAGGCCGCCGAGAATCTGGATTTTGTCCTTAACCTTGGCCAGCGGCTTCATCGTCTCGTTGAGCTCGAAATCTTTGCCATCGCCGGTCGGCCACCAATTGGCCGGAATCGCCCCGTTGGGAAAAGAAAGGAATGCCATGCGCAGGGGCGCGCCTGTGGCGGTGGTGGCGCCGAGGCCGCCTGCTGCACCGGCGG
>Ga0206854_1037_pt1 | contig 40421 bp, 36 predicted proteins | sample Alteio_BWOrgCont_50_FD_152870 | JGI IMG/M metagenome (GOLD analysis project Ga0206854, IMG submission 152870) | Enriched cells from forest soil in Barre Woods Harvard Forest LTER site, Petersham, Massachusetts, United States -... | ecosystem: Environmental > Terrestrial > Soil > Temperate forest >...
CAGCCATGATGGGTACGGCTCCGCGATAAAAGCCGAAGGGCGAAGCGGCCATGCGCTCGTGCTTGATGGGGATGAGCGACTGGACGCGGGTGCTTTCGACGGCAAAGAGGAGATCGAGCGGAGACTTGGAGCAAAGAGCCAGGTTGAAGGCGGCGTGGGCCTTGCGAGCGACCTGGCGGCGGGCGTGCAGGCCAAGCTCGCGGCGTTGAGCATAAGTGAGCGGGGCGATCGGGAGCGAAGCGGAGGGTTTGGGCATGGCTTTCAAGGCAGAACGATTGGGATTGAGAGTCTGTGGGAATGATGGCGAAGAATGGGTTCTGTGGCAAGGGGGAAGGTTTCACCGGCGCGCGAATCGATGGTGCGGTCAGAATGGCACAAGATGAGACGGGGATTCGGTGGTTGAATGACATATGAGGATCACCGGTTCCGGAAACGCCGACTAAAGTGGCGTTCCTGCGGCGAACCTGGTGGATTCTGATGGAAATTATGGCGCGAGCCCAGGGCCTCTGGTGAGCCCACGAGAACTACAACTTCACTGGCATATTTGGGGATATGCACTGCGTAAGTGCTCCCATCGAACACAAGCTGCAGCGATCAAGGCTTATATTCCGCCAACAGGGACATGTGCGGACTTAGGGCTTCGTTATCAAGAAGATCGACTCTACGTGTCCCTGTAAATGAACGATGAAGGGGTCACTGTGGCTTTAACCGGGAATCTGCTTCTGGATTCGCTATCCGAGAGGTTACACACCAACATTCTGAGCGTGGGCAAGCAAGTACAGCTCCCTCTGCGGACGATGTTGCATGAGCAAGGTCAGATGCCGCAGTATGCGTATTTTCTGACCTCTGGAATTGCGTCGCTGGTGGTGACGATGCCGGAGGGCGGGACGGCGGAAGTCGCGCTGATTGGGCGCGAGGGGCTGGTAGGGGTGATGCACATTCTGGGGCCGACTCCACTGCCGGCGCAGTGTTTTGTGCAGCTGGAAGCAGGCGCGATCCGGGTGCGGCTGGAAGACCTGCGGACAAAATTTCAAGAGTCGGCCGAACTGCGCAAAGCGGTGCTGGAGTTTGTGCAGCAGCAGACGGTGACGACGGGACAGATTGCTGCATGCAACAAGCTGCATGATGCGGAGTCGCGGCTGGCGCGCTGGCTGCTGATGACACGCGACCGCGCCGACGGGGACACCATGCACATTACGCAGGAATTTCTGGCGGACATGCTGGGAACTCGGCGGACGACGGTGACACTGGTGGCAGGATCGCTGCAGCGGCGCGGGTTGATTGAATACCGGCGCGGCAAGGTGAGGATTCTTTCGCGAGAGACGCTTGAGCATGCGGCATGCGACTGCTATCGCGTGACCAAGGACGCACTGGAAAAACTTTACAAGTAATGTATCGCTGCGGCGTGATGTGTTGCTGAACTGAACCGTATGTTCGCTAGCGAACCGAAACCGGGACTGGACTGCGCGTAGGATCGAAACGCAATCTCTGCAAAATTGTCCGTCGGAGACGCACGACCATGGGCCCCTTACGTTCTTCTGCCGTCCCGGAATTTCCGCATCGAAATAACCGCGATGGAACTTACGATTCCATTTGTCCGGCGTGTTTAGTAACCGTTGCCTCGTGCAAAAGTGAAGCCGGACTACTGGCCTATGAACGGAAACATGTCTGCGACAAGGCGACGCTGACCTATCTGTCCAGCATCATCAAAGGCGGCGCGGGCCACGAGCCCAAATAGATAGCCGGAGAGCATCTGTGGGCGGGAGTTTCCAGCCTGAATGCATAGCCGAAGGCTCAGGTATACACTTCTAAATGAAGTACTTTTTGCGGCCTGCCGATTTGCGGCGGGCCGGACTGTTTTTGCTGGGGAGAACTGCGATGGCTGTTCAACAGGATGAAATGAGCCGCAACGCTGCCGGCACGCATGCGAGCGTTCCGGTGACGCTGCATGGGCGGGAGCTGGTACCGAACCGGCGCATGGCGCTGAACCTGGATTGGGTGGAAGAGGTTCGCGTGAATACGAGCGCGGTGGAGCGGCGGGCCGCGACCATTGGGACTCGGCGGAGTGTGAAGAAGGACTGGCAGGCGGCGTGGCTGCTGCGCGCGATTGCGTGCATGGATTTGACGACGCTGTCGGGAGACGATTCTGCGGAACGAGTGAAGAGATTGTGCGCGAAGGCACGGCGGCCGCTGCAGGAACATTTGATCAAGGCGCTGAAGATTGAAGAGCTGAACCTGCATGTAGGCGCGGTGTGCGTGTACCACGCGTTTGTGGAAACGGCGGTGAAGGCGCTGGAGGGTTCGGGGATTCCGGTGGCCGCTGTATCAACGGGCTTCCCTGCCGGCCTGGCTCCGCTGGAGACACGCGTGGAGGAGATTCGCCGCAGCGTGGCGGCGGGAGCAAGCGAGATCGACATTGTGATTACGCGCGCGCACGTGTTCAACGGCGAGTGGAATGCACTGTACGACGAGGTTGCGGCGTTCAAGGACGCATGCGGGCCGGCGCACATGAAGGCGATCTTAGGGACTGGAGATTTGCTAACACTCAGAAATGTGGCTCGTGCGAGCTGGGTGGCGATGATGGCGGGATCGGACTTCATTAAAACTTCGACCGGGAAAGAAGCGGTGAATGCGACGCTGCCGGTGAGCCTGGTGATGGTGCGGGCGATTCGCGAATATGCGGAGCGCACGGGAATGGCGGTTGGTTACAAGCCGGCGGGCGGCATCAAGACAGCCAAGCAGGCGATGGAGTGGATGGCGCTGATGAAGGATGAGCTGGGCAGGCCGTGGCTGGAGCCGAGTTTATTTAGATATGGTGCGAGTTCGATGCTGGCGGATATTGAGCGGCAGCTGGAGCATCATGTGAGTGGAAGATATAGCGCGACGTACAGGCACCCGATTGCGTAGAGGCAGACAGTAGACAGTAGTGAGTAGACAGTAAAAGCGAGAGCAGAGGCTGAGATGGCATCAAGTGTGGTGGAGAAGTTTTACTCGATGGAATATGGGCCGGCGCCGGAAGATGCCAGCGAAGTGAACAAGTGGCTGGACGCGCATGGGCGTTGGTTCGGGCATTACATCGACGGGCAGTGGACGAAGTCTGCGACGGCGAAGTTTGAGACGAAAAACCCGGCGACGGGTGAGGTGCTGGCGACCATTGCGTCGGCGGATGCGGCTGACGTGGACCGGGCGGTGAAGGCGGCGCGTGCGGCGCTGCCGGCGTGGCAGGCGCTGACCGGGCACCAGCGGGCGCGGTATCTGTATGCGTTTGCGCGGCAGGTGCAGAAGCACAGCCGCAAGCTGGCGGTGATTGAGTCGATGGACAACGGCAAGAGCATTCGCGAGTCGCGCGATATCGATATTCCGCTGGTGGCGCGGCATTTTTATCACCACGCCGGATGGGCGCAGCTGCTGGGCGATGTAACGCCGATTGGTTTCTCCGGCGAATTTCGCGGCTATGTGCCGGTGGGCGTGGTGGGGCAGATCATTCCGTGGAATTTTCCGCTGCTGATGTTTGCGTGGAAGGTGGCTCCGGCGCTGGCTGCGGGCAATACCGTTGTCATCAAGCCGGCGGAGTTTACGCCGCTGAGTGCGATTGCGCTGGCCGAGATTGCCGACGAGATCGGCTTGCCCAAGGGCGTGCTGAATGTAGTGAACGGCGCGGGTGAGACGGGCGCGGCCATCGTTGCGCATGACGACATCGACAAAATCGCATTCACAGGATCGACCGAAGTTGGACGCATCATTCGCAAGGCAACGGCGAAGACGACGAAGAAACTTTCGCTGGAGCTGGGCGGCAAGAGTCCGTTCATTGTTTTCGATGATGCGGATCTGGATTCTGCGGTTGAAGGATTGGTGGACGGCATCTGGTTCAACCAGGGGCAGGTGTGCTGTGCGGGATCGCGGCTACTGGTGCAGGAGCGCGTGGCGGAAAAACTTTACGACAAGATTCGTTCGCGCATGGAAACGCTGCGGGTTGGATCACCGCTGGATAAGGCTGTCGATATCGGCGCAATTGTCGACCAAGTTCAATATGACCGCATCAAGGGGCTGGTCGAGACTGGCGTGAAGGAAGGCGCGACGTGCTGGCAGCCGGAACTTTCGATGCCGGAGAAGGGTTTGTTCTTCAAGCCGACGCTGCTGACGAATGTTCATCCGTCTTCGACTGTTGCACAGGAAGAAATCTTTGGGCCGGTGCTGGCGAGCATGACGTTCAGGACGCCGGCAGAGGCGGTCGAGCTCGCGAACAATACAACGTACGGTCTGGCTGCGTGCGTGTGGAGCGAGAACATCAACGTCGCGCTGGATGTTGCCGCGCAGGTGAAGGCGGGCGTGGTGTGGGTGAATGCGACGAATCTGTTCGATGCAGCGTGCGGCTTTGGCGGATATCGCGAGAGCGGCTATGGACGCGAAGGCGGCGTGGAAGGCATGTACGAATATCTGGTGCCGGCGTGGCTGCATGAACTGCCTGTTGTAAGTTCTAAGTTGCAAGTTGAAAGTGAGAACTCCGACAACTCAGAACTTACGACTTACAACTTACAACCTGCGCCGATAGACCGCACAGTGAAGCAGTACATCGGCGGCAAGCAAGCGCGGCCGGATTCTGGATATAGCTATCCGGTGTATGGCCTGGATGGCAAGCTGGCGGGCGATGCTCCGCTGGGCAATCGCAAGGACATTCGCAATGCCGTAGAAGCGGCGCGCAATGTGAGTGCGAAGTGGGCCAGGACAACGGCGCATGGACGCGCGCAGATTCTTTATTACATCGCCGAGAATCTGGTGCAGCGGCGTGCGGAGATTGTGAAAGAACTGACGAAGTTCGTCGGTGCGGAGCAGGCGGCGATCGAGTTCGACTACAGCGTGGAGCGCGCGTTTGCGTATGGCGCGTGGGCGGACAAGTTCGAGGGCACGGTGCACAACCCGCCAATGCGAATGATCGCTGTGGCGATGAAGGAAGCGGTTGGAACGGTTGCGATTCTCTGCCCCGATGAAGCGCCGCTGCTGGGAATGCTTTCGCTGGTGCTGCCGGCGATTGCGATGGGCAATGCCGTGGTCGCGGTTCCAAGCGAGCGCGCGGCGCTGCTGATGGGCGAGCTGTATCAGGTGTTCGACACGAGCGATCTGCCGGGCGGCGTGGTGAATCTTGTCGCCGGCCGTGCGAGCGAGCTGGGCAAGACGCTGGCCGAGCATGACGACATCGACGCGATATGGAGCTTCCGTGATGAGGCGGCAAGCGCGATGGTGAAGCTGGGGTCGATTGGAAACCTGAAACAGGTGTGGACGAATGAAGGCCGCGCTTACGACTGGTTCGATCCGGCGCAGAGCGAGGGACGCACGTTCCTGCACCATGCGACGCAGGTGAAGAATGTGTGGGTGCCGTACGGAGAGTAAGACCGTGGTTAGTGACTAGTGGTTAGTGGTTGGTTGAGCAGCTCCATCGCGCCGCGTGCGATGAGTTCATCGGCGACGAGTGAGCCGAGTTCTTCGGCAGGCGTGTGCAGCGGGGCTTTGTGCAGGATATGCGCAGCTTGTTCTCCATCGAGTGAGACGACCATGGCGTGCAGATGGTGTTGATCGTCGACACGATGACAGAAGGCTCCGAGTGGAAGCTGGCAGCCGGAGCCGAGGGCGCGCAGCACGACGCGTTCGGCGGTGACGGCATATTCGGCGTCGGCACAGTTGAGAGCGCGGACGGCGGCGAGGATGGCGGGGTCGCGCGTGGGGTCTTCGGTGTCGAGTGGGTGCTGAGGGCTGCGGGTTTCTAGCGCGAGAGCTCCCTGCCCCGGCGCGGGTGTGATTTCGTCGAAAGAAAAACGCTGGTGGATATGCTCAGTGCGCTCGAGGCGGTCGAGACCAGCGGAGGCGAGGACGAGTGCGGTGCATTCGCCTGATTCCCACTTGCGCAGGCGAGTGTCTATATTTCCGCGGAGCTCGACGAACTCAAGATCGGGGCGAAGAGCGAGCAGCATAGCGCGGCGGCGAGGGCTGGTGGTGCCGATGCTGGAGCCGAAAGGCAGCATGTGCAGACCCCAGAAATTTTCGCAGACGAAAGCGTCGCGGGCGTCGGCGCGTGGAGGGACTGCGGCGAGAGTGAAGTGCGGCGAAATTTCCGTGGGCAGATCTTTGAGCGAATGAACGGCGAGATCGATTTTCCCAGCGGCGAGAGCGTCTTCGATCTCCTTAATGAAGATGCCGGTGCCGTTGGGCGAGAGGCCTTCAGCCGCGGCGACGGCAGCAAAGGCGGGGTCTTGCAAGCGGTCGCCGGAGGTGCGAATGATTTCTATCTCGACGGTATGGCCGTGAGCGCGGAGCTGTGCGGCAATGTGGTTGGCCTGCCAGAGCGCGAGCTGGGAGCCGCGCGTGCCGATGCGAATGGTGGGTGTGCTCACCCATTAAGGATACAGCGATAACTATAGATTGGTGAATGCGCGTACAAGCTAGCTTGCCATCAAAAGGACTGGAGCGCTTTCTACTGCCACAAGTGGAAGCTCGACGCGGAAGCGCGTGGACATGCCGTCCGGAAGATTGCCGCTTTCAGCAGTGATGGTGCCGCCATTTTTGATGGCGATCTCTCGCGTGACCCAAAGGCCGATGCCGGTGCCGACTTCAGTCTTGGTGGAAAAGAACGGCTCAAAGATACGCAGCAGGTTGGCGGGTGCGATGCCTTCGCCATTGTCTTCGACGAGGAGAACAGCTTTGTCATCCTGTTTACGGATGGTGATGGCAATGGATGAACCGGAGGCGGAGGTTGCATCGACGGCGTTGGTGAATAGATTGGTGATGATCTGGCGGAGCTCGTGCGGCGCCATGCTGACGGTCACGCCGGGCTGGAAGCGGCGGTCAATACGGATGGAGCTGTTCTGCAGGCGATGGTGAAGGATGAAAATAACTTCTTCGACGGCGGTGGCTACATCCACCTTCGAATGCTCGGCTGAGCTGCGCACAAAACCGAGGGTGAGGCGCGTGATGTGGCTGAGGCGGGCGAGCTCTTTCTCGGCGATCTCAAGATAGGTCTGTGCAGTGTCGCTGGTGCCGGCTTCTCCGCGAGCGAGATAGATGAGGTTGGTGACGGCTTCGAGTGGGTTGTTGATCTCATGCGCGATGGTGGAGGCGAGGCGGCCCATGGCGGCAAGTTTTTCCGAGCGCAGGACAGCGGCCTCAGCAAGTTTGCGTTCGGCAATGCTTTCGAGCAGAGCGTCGTTGCGCTCGTTCACCTCACGCAGCGCGTGCTGCAAACGAAGCTGGGTCTTGCGGCGGCCTGCACCGATGGCACCAATGATGACTGCAACAGCAACGAGGAAGAAGGCGCGCTGAGCATCAACCCGGTGCAGCGGTAAGGTCGGCATACCGGGAATGGGCCACATGATCCGGGCAACAATACAGAAAGACACTGCGATCAGAGCTGGAAGCAGACCACCCAGTGTGGCGACAAGCACAATGGTCAGGAACGCCAGCGAAAATGGAATGCCCGAGAGCAACGAAATGTGACTGGAGCCGTATCCGCACAAAAATGGCAGCGTGAAGGCAAAAATGTAGGCCAAACGCGTCTGGTTGATATAGCTGTGGGGCACGGTGGCGGCGGAGTTCATCGAGCGTAGGCTCCTGCTACGGAGTTCAACACCAGTAGAACCCGATGCAACGAGCTGGAATTCCGGCATGCGATGACTGGCCCTCGGTGCGCTTGAGGTGAAATCTGTCTTAGCCTAGCCGATTTCGGTCGAGGGGTTGCCTGTGGATTCCGGGGAGGAAGCTGCTGTGGTTCCCGCGGCGGATTCGCGCAGAGCGGTGAGCTGGGCATGGAGCAGCTTGGAGGTGAGGGACTGGGTAAGGGCGTCAACGGCGGCGAGCTGCTCCGGCGAAAGCGGCTGCGAGGCGAGGCGGGCAGCGGTGCGGGCAAGTTCGCTTTGGCGAACGGCCTCAGCATTTTGCAGAAGCTGCTTGATGGATTCCGTGGCGGGAGCCTGAGCGAGGCGGCCGGCATAACGCGCGGCTTCGCTACTGACAATGCTTTCGGCGGCTTCGGCTTCGCGACTGCGCGATGCCTGGTTGACGACGGCGACCTGCTGGAGGTCGTCGATGTCATAGACGAAGCAGCCTTCAACCTCGTTGACGGCGGCTTCGACGTCGCGGGGAACGGCGATATCGATAAAGAAGACGGGACGGTTGCGGCGGCTGCGCAGAAGAGCGCGTGCATTGGCAGTAGTGAAGAGCTGGGCGGATTCGCCGGAGGCTGCAGCACCGGTGCTGGTGATGATGACGTCGGCGCGGTGGGCCTGGTCGTGAAGCTGTTCGAAGGGCAGGACACCGGTCGTGATGGCAGGAGTGCGGAGGGCGTCGGCGATGGCTTCGGCGCGGGACTGGGTACGGTTGGAGACGAGCAGCGTGGTTGCGCCCTGCTCGATGAGATGCCGCGCGGTGAGGTCGCTCATTTTGCCGGCGCCGACGATGAGTACAGTCTTGCCGGCGAGCGAGCCGAAGATTTTGCGCGCAAGCTCGGCGGCGACCGAGGCGATGGAGACCGACGTGCTACCGATGCGGGTTTCGGTGCGCACACGTTTGGCGACGGAGAAGGCGCGCTGCAGCAACGGATCGAGCGTGGAGCTGAAGGCGTCAGTGGAGCGGATGGCGCCGACTTCGCGCGCGACCGACCAGGATTGCTTGACCTGACCGAGGATTTGCGCCTCGCCGACGACCATCGAGTCGAGCGAGCTGGCGACGCGGAAGAGATGACGGATGGCTTCGAGCTCGCGGTACTGGTAGACGTGTGGCTGGATGTCCGCGACGCCAACATTAAGGTAGTCCTGAAGAAAACGGATGGCGATGGGACTGGGCTCGGAGGCTGACGCGCTTTCGTAGACGGCGAGCAGCTCGACGCGATTGCAGGTAGAGAGAATGAGCGCTTCGCGAACGCCGGGCTGATGAGCGAGCGTGCGGGTTGCGTCGGCGAGGCGCGCGGCGGGAATGGCCAGGCGTTCACGAACCTCCACGGGCGCGGTGGTGTGATTCACGCCAAGGAGAAGCAGGTTCGTATTGGGCTTTATCTCGCTCATGGAGCTTTGAACCTGTGCACGACGGAGAGTTGATTGGCAGCCCAGACGGCGAGGACAACGAGGAAGACGAAGCTGGAGAGATAGACGGCACGACGACCGCGGAGGCCGCTGTGGCGGCGGATGAAGATCATCAGCGAATAGGCAATCCACATCGCAAAGGAGAGCAGCACTTTGGGATCGGCGAAGAACGCCGGGCCGATAGTTTCAAGCGCGATGACCGAACCAATGAGCAGGCCGACGGTCATGCAGGGGAAGCCGAAGAGTAAGGCTTTGAGTGCGATCTGGTCGAGGGTTTCGAGCGGCGGGATCCAGGTGCGCTTGCTGGTGGTGAGCTTGCGCTTGAGGCGGCGCTCCTGCACCAAATACAAGAGGCTGGCGATGAGCGAGAGGAAAAGCGCTGCGTACGCGGCGAGAAGAAGGCCGATGTGCAGGAAGAGCCAGCCGCTGTGAATGTAGAGCAGTGTCTCGTGTCCCGGATGGAAGGCGGGGACGAGTGTGAGCAGCACGACGACGGGCAGCAGAAAGATTCCGAAGGAGACGGTGCGATAGCTAAGCGTGAGAATAACGAAGGCGGCTGCGAGGAGAAGGCCGAGTAGCGAGAGGGTCTCGTGGGTGTCGACGGGAAGTGCGTGGTGAGCGGCGGAGAGAGTTTCGGCGAGAGCTACGAAGTGGAAGAAGGCTCCGGCGAGGGCGGCGGGAAACGCGACGTGCCGCCAGCGCGGCTGGTTATAGAGAGCCGCGGGCAGCACCGCGAGAGCGGCGACACCGTAGAGCAGGACCGCGACTCGGAGCCAGAGCAGTGACATCGCTAGTGTGAGACGCCGGTTAAGGCGTGAAGATTCAGTATATCGCCCGTACTACAGAGCCGAGCGATTAGCGTCATAGGCAATGCTCTGCTCGAGATACGACTGCAGGCGACCTTCGATAAGCGAGACGGGAAGGAATTGCGGGCGGTCGAGGATCTCCACCTTGAGGACGCCGTCCGCGTGCTCGTATTTAGCGGTAACGCCATCCTTGCTGAGCGTGCCGGTAGGGCCGGCGAGCTCGATGCCGTTGGTGCGGAGGCGCTGGGTGGCGGCGGCAAACTGGGCATCGGACATGGGGATAATGATCATCGTTTTATGAGTGTACTGCGGCGCATGAAAATTTTACTTCCCACCCATGCGTCAAGTGCGAGCACATGGATGGGGCACCCAGGGCGTTGGGTCGTCCAAATTTTCTAATGAGGCTTGGCGGGCATGATGCCGACGTGTTGCGGTGTGCCGTCGGATGGACCGATGGCGCCGGGGATCTGCACGACGGGACGTGGCTCCGGCGAAGGCTGAACATAAGTTGGATCTGGATGCCAGCGCGCTTTGGAGTCTTGAACCAGCGGAATGATGCCGGGCTCGGCGCTGAAGGTGGAGTACCGGTCGTTGCCGAAGAAGGTGGACCACATGCGGCCTTGCTTGTCGCGGAATAAATTGGCGTGGCCGGCATGCGGGACGGCGAGATAGCGCTCCGACCATGGGCCGTTGAGCGAAGCGGCAGTCGCAATGTAGGTGTTGTACTCGCCGAGGACGAAATCAGCGACGCAGAGATTGTAGAGGCCGTGATCTTTGAAGAGGTAGACGCCTTCAAAGCCGACTTCCCTGCCGCTGGCGCTGGTGATGTGACGGTACGGCTCGGCGAGGCCGGACATGTCTGGCTTCATCTTCGCAATCCAGCCACCTCCGTAGAGCGAGTAGACGGTGCCGTCGTCATCCTGAAAGAGCGAAGCATCAATGCCGGTGGAGAGCGGAGCATCCGGCTTGATGGCGACGACGTATGGACCTTCGGCTTTGCCGGTGGTGGATTTGAGGATGGTAATGCCGTGGCGCGGAACAGAGAATGGAATCCAGAAAGTGCGATTAATGTAGTGGATCTCCGGCGCCCAGAGCGGGCGGAAGGGCTCGTCATCGCGCATGGTGATGGGCCGCATCCATTCGGGACCGTCGCGATCGAGGTTCCAAACGACGGTGGTCTGGCGCGGGAGATCGCGCACGGGCGACCAGTGCACGAGGTCAGGAGATTTCCAGACGGAGAGATCGGACGTGACGACCATCATCTCCGGACCACCGGTGGTGCCGGTCATGTAGTAGTTGCCATCGCCGGCGAGAACGATGGAGGTGTCGCGCAGGAACTGATCGAAGAGTGGATGGATTTTGGGGAAGGCAAGGCCGGATTGCTCGGCGGTGTGGAAGCCTGCAGGCTGTGGCATAGCGTCGCGAGTGTGGAGCAGAAGCGTGGGTTCCAGCAAAAGTGGCCCGTCGATGGCGGGCATGTCGCGTCCGCCGTGAAGTTCGAATGTCTGCCCGGGCTTTACGGAGAACTGGAGCGTAAACTCCGCAGGATTTGCCGAAGCAGGAACATCCGCGGCGAAGCCCGAGCGGTTATAGCCGGCAGGAAGATGAGAGCAGACCTCGGTGGGGCAATTCGCAGTTGTGCCAAGGACGCCATCGAAAAGAGGCGCGGAGGGATTGCCGGTACTTTTGTAGACACTGAGTAGAAGCGCGTGGTCGACGATGGCATCGGCGGCAAAATCTGGAATCGGGATGCGGAATTCGGCTTCGTCGATCTTGTTGTCTGAGGATTGGCCGGCCTGCCCCTTGGTCATGAGAGATTCGGGAATGGGAAGGCTGAGGCTTTCGCCGGGCAAAGGATTTTGCGTGTGACGGCCATGTGGGTATTGCGGAGAAAAACGGAGTGCGACCCAGTGGGGTGTGATGACCTCAACAACCGGCGGATCATTGGGTGATGTGGCGGAATGCTGCGCGTCGGCAGACAGGGTGGCGAAGATGAGGGCCAGAAGCAGGCAGGAGCGCATGGGGATGATTCTATTCGCGAAGCGCACAGGCGGGGCTGCGATATCCTTGAAGCTCTTCCGGTGACAGATTCTACCGCCATCACGAATGAGCAAGAGACCGCTGCCGGCGCGCCGGAGAAAGCTGCGCGTGCGAAGAGCGCTGCGAATGACCAGACGCAGACTCCGGTGATGCGGCAGTATTTTGCAGCGAAGGAACAGCATCCGGACTGCCTGATGTTCTGCCGTATCGGCGACTTCTATGAGCTGTTCTATGAGGACGCGATTGTTGCGGCGCGTGAGCTGCAACTGGTGCTGACGGCTCGCGACAAGCAGAAGCAGCAGCCGATGTGCGGTGTGCCGTATCACTCGGCGGGGAGCTATATTCAACGGCTGCTGCGCAAGGGCTACCGGGTGGCACTGTGCGAGCAGATGGAAGACCCAAAAACGGTGAAGACCATCGTCCGGCGCGAGGTGACGCGCGTGCTAACTCCGGGTACGGCGATGGATGCAGCGCTGGCTCCGAGCGAGAGCATGTGGCTGGCAAGCGTGGCGGGTGTGGGTTCGGGGGAGAATGCGCGCGTGGGCGTGGCGTCGATTGATTTGTCGACGGGAGATTTTCGCGCGACGGAATTTGGCGGACTGCAAGCCTGGGCGCTGGCAATGGATGAGCTGGCGCGGATGCGCGCGGCAGAGACGATTTTTGCGAAGGGATCGGGCTTTGGAGTAACGACGCGTGGAGCGCAGCAGGCTTCGTTGAATGAAACGGAGCAAAAAGAAGAAGCTGCCGGCGCGGAGATGGGCGGCGCACGGACGGAAGTTGAGGAGTGGGCGTTCACCGAAGATTATGCGGTGCCGTTGTTACGGCAACAATTGCGAGTGCATTCGCTGGATGGGATGGGATTAGCGGGGCACAATGCTGCTGCTGCGGCGGCGGGAGCAATCGTGCACTACCTGCGTGCGACCAAGCAGGGAGCACTGGAGCACCTGGACACGATTCGCTATTACGAACAGCGCGATTGCCTGGAACTGGATGCGGTGAGCGTGCGCAATCTGGAACTCGTAGACCCACTGTTTCAGAATGAAGGGCCGCAGACGACGCTGTTTCATACGCTGGATGCGTGCTCGACGCCGATGGGCAAGCGAATGCTGCGCGCACAACTATTGCGGCCAATGCAATCGCTGGAGGCGATCAATACGCGGCTGGATGCGGTCGCTGTGGCTGTCGCGGATTTGCGCAAGCGAGAGAACCTGCGGCGCGCGATGGACGGTGTGCTGGATCTCGAACGGCTGCTGGGACGCGTGGCGCTGGATTCGGCGGGGCCGCGAGAGGTTGTGGCGCTGGGTGCGACACTAGCGCGGCTGCCGGGAGTTTTGAAATGTGTGCAAGAACTGACGAGTGCAGCTCGATGGAAGTGGCTGGCGGAGAAGCTCGACACGCTGGATGATTTGCGTGAGATGATTGCGCGCACGCTGGTGGAGGAGCCTCCGGTTGCGCTGAGTGATGGTGGCGCCGTGCGTGCCGGCGTAGATGCGGAGCTCGACGAGCTGCGTGGCCTTTCGACGAATGGGCGACAGAATATTGCGGCGATTGAAGAGCGTGAACGTGCGCGCACAGGGATCGGATCGCTGAAGGTACGGTTCAATTCTGTTTTTGGCTACTACATTGAAGTGACGCGAGCGAATTCGAAGGCTGTGCCTGAGGATTACGAACGCAAACAGACGCTGGTGAATGCGGAACGGTTTACGACGCCGGAGCTGAAGGAGCTCGAAGTAAAAATTCTGACCGCGCAGGAGCGGTCGGGAGAAATTGAGCGCAGAATTTTTGCGGAACTGCGGCGGCAGTTGCTGACGAATGCAGCACGAGTGCGCGAAGCTGCACGGCATGTTGCAGAGATCGACCTGATCGCATGCCTCGCACATATTGCTGCGCTTCGCGCGTGGGTGCGGCCGACCGTGGATGCGAGCGGCGTGCTGGAGTTTGTAGGCGGGCGTCATCCAGTGGTGGAGCGAAGGCTGGAGGAGCAAGGCGGCGGAAGATTTGTGCCGAATGCTTTGAGTCTGGGGTCGAGCGAAGATGCGAGCGGACCTTCCCTGCTGCTGATTACCGGGCCGAATATGGGCGGCAAGAGTACATATCTGCGGCAGGCGGCGCTGCTGGTGATTCTGGCACAGTGTGGAAGTTTTGTTCCGGCGGAACGAATGCGGCTGGGCCTGGTCGACCGCATCTACACACGCATAGGAGCGAGCGATAATGTGGCGCGTGGACGATCGACGTTCATGGTGGAGATGACGGAGACAGCGGCAATTTTGAATACGGCGACGGCGCGATCGCTGGTGCTGCTGGATGAAATGGGACGCGGCACGGCGACGTACGATGGGCTTTCGCTCGCATGGGCGACAGTGGAACATTTGCATGATGCCGTGGGCGCGCGCACGCTGTTCGCAACGCACTATCATGAGCTGACGCTGCTGGCCGAGCGGCTGGCACGGTTGAAAAATGTTCGCGTGACGGTGCGCGAGAGCGGCGGAAGCATTGTGTTTTTGCACACAGTGGAAGCCGGCGCGGCCAACAAAAGTTATGGCATTGAAGTAGCGCGGCTGGCGGGATTGCCGGGAGCGGTGATTGAGCGGGCGAGGCAGGTGCTGAAGCTGCATGAGCGCGCGGAGACACAGCAGGTGCGCGAGGCAACGCCTGCGAGCTCGGTGCAGATGACGATGTTCACGCCATTGTCGCAGAAGATTGTGGACCGCATTGAGGGCGTGGATGTGGATGGGCTGACTCCGCGCGAGGCACTGCAACTGCTGGCGGAGTTGCAACGCGAGTTGAAGGGCGGCGGCGAATGAAAACTCCAAAGCCGAAGGCAATGATCGTTGCCGGCGTGATGAGTGGAACTTCGGCCGATGGCGTCGATGTAGCCATCTGCAGAATTGCGCCGGGAAAAGGCGCGCCGAGCGTGAAGGTGCTGGTGCATCGTGCGTTCGCATACGACAAAAAACTACGTGCAGCAGCGCTCGCGGCGATGGATGCAAAGAACACAAGCACGGCAGAGCTGGCGCGGCTTTCGTGGCGGCTGGGCGAAGTGTATGCAGAGTGCGTGGCAAAAGCGGCGGCAGATTTAAAGTTGAAGCCGCAATTGATCGCATGCCACGGGCAGACGATGTATCACCAGGGAGCCGCGGAGAAATATCTGGGCAAGCCATTGTGCACGACTTGGCAGATGGGCGAAGCCGCGGTGATTGCCGAGCGGATGCGAGTGCCGGTGGTGAGTGATTTTCGTCCGGCGGATATGGCCGCAGGCGGACAGGGCGCGCCACTGGTGCCGATGCTGGATTACTGTTTGTTTCGGCATGCAAAGAAGAACCGCCTGCTGCTAAACCTGGGCGGGATTGCGAACGTGACCGTGCTGCCGGCAGGATGCGGCGTGGATGATGTGATGGCGTTCGATACCGGGCCGGCGAATATGGTGATCGATGCGTGCATGCAGAAACTCTACGGCAAGCCGTTCGACCGGGGTGGGAAGATTGCGGCGAGCGGCACTGCACTCAATATGCAGTGGGCATCGCCTTTCTTTGGAATGAAGCCGCCAAAATCCTGCGGGCGCGAAGAGTTTGGCGATGCATTCTCCGCAAAGTTGATGGAAGATTTCAAAGCTGAACAGCCGCAGGACATCATCGCCACAGTGACGCTGATGACAGTGTTCACCATTCTGGCGGCGTATCGGGAATTCTGCTGGCCGCACCTAGGTCAGCGTGCTCCGCTGGCGCGGGCGACGGAAATGTTTGTCGCCGGCGGTGGCGCGAAGAACAAAACGCTGATGCGCTGGTTGCGCGAGGCGTTCGCTGAACTTGGTGTGAGCGTGGCGACGACTGCGGATGCGGGACTCGCAATCGATGCAAAAGAAGCTGCGGCATTTGCACTGCTGGGATGGCTGACGTGGCATGGGCTGCCGGGAAATGTGCCGTCAGCGACGGGAGCGCGGCGTGCTGTGGTTCTGGGCAAGGTGACAGGCGCATGAGGCGAGTGGTCTCGCTCGCGCTGGCTGCTTCCCTGCTATCGCTGCTTTCGTGCCGACGTGCGAATGACCGCGACACATTGAACTTTTTGATTGAGAGCTCACCGAATAATCTGGACCTGCGACAAGGAACAGATGCGCAGAGTGAGCGCGTGGGTGCGCTGATCTACGACGCGCTGGTGCACAAGGACGATCACTACGACCTGCAACCGTGGCTGGCGGCGAGCTGGGAGCGGCCCGATGCGTTGACGTGGATTTTTCACCTGCGCACCGGTGTGCGCTTTCACGATGGCAAGCCGCTGACCGCCGATGACGTCGCGTGGTCGATTGAGAGCATGACCAACGGCACGTTGATTACGGCGAAGGGTGGAGCGTTTGCGGATGTCGCGGCTGTAACGGTGCGCGATCCTCTGACGGTTGAGGTGCGAACGAAACACGCAGATGCGAGTTTGCTCTTCAATCTGAGCGATGGATTGTTTGGCGTGGTGGAGCGCGGTGCGGGAAAAGATGAAGGCTTGCACCCGATGGGGACGGGACCGTTCAGGTTTGTGAGCCAGATGCAGGATAAGGAAGTGGTCGTCGAGCGCAATGCTGATTACTGGGCAGGTGCGCCAAAGATTACGCGCGTGCGGTTTGAGGTGGTACCGGACAACATTACTACGGCGCTGGAGTTGAAAAAGGGTTCCGGCGATGCGGAGAGCAATGCGATCACGCTGGATGAGGTGCATGCGCTGGAGGGCTTGAAAAATGTTCGCGTGGAGAGTGGGCCGGGGTCGGCGGTGATGTATGCGAACTTCAATGTGAACGATCCAGTGCTGCGCGATGTGCGAGTGCGGCAGGCGATTGCGTGCGCATTGGATAAGCCTGCGCTAATCGCTGCGTTGTGGCGCGGAGAAGCTGTACCCGCCGAAACATTGCTGCCGCATGGACATTGGGCAGCGGCAGAGGATGCAGTGCTGCCGCAGTATCCGCATGATGTGGTGCGAGCGGCGAAATTGCTGGATGCCGCGGGATTCAAACCGGATAAAGACGGTGTGCGGCTGCGCTTTACGCTGAAGACATCGACGGATGAGACGACGCGGCTGCTGGCGCAAGCGGTGCAACAACAACTGCGCGGGGCAGGGATTGCACTGACGCTGCGGCCTGCGGAGTTTGGGACATTTTATGCGGACATCACCAGCGGCGCGTTCCAGATGTATATGCTGCGCTGGATCGGGTCGAACGAGGACCCGGATATTTTTCGTTATGCATATGGGTCAGGAAGTTTTCCTCCCAAGGGTGGAAACCGTGGGCACTACTCGAACGCAAGAGTTGATGCGTTGCTGGCAGCCGCTGCGGGCGAAACAGATGAAGCTGCACGACGGCGTGATTATGTGGAGGTGCAGCAGATTCTGGCGACAGAGTTGCCGGGAATTCCGTTGTGGTATCCGAATGTGGAGGTGGTGCACTCGACGCGGCTGAGCGGAGTGATACTGAATCCCGGTGGGACATTTGATTTTCTGCGCACGGCAGAGCTGCAATAAAGCGCAGGACCTGTAATGGGCCCTGCGCTATTGATTGCCGGTGCAGATTTATTTTTCGCTGGCGCTGGGTGGCGTGATGTTTTTGAGGCGCATGTAGGTGGCGAGCTGCGCGTACTGCTCGTTGTCATGCGAGACGTTGCCCCAGAGCATGCCAATGCGCGTACGTTTGCGACCCTGGCCAACATTAAGAAGCTCGATGGCATTGGCATCGGTGACGGAGGCGTAAGCCTTGTCGCAAGCGTCGAACGAAGCTTTGAGCGCAGCAACGATCTCGGCCTTGGGCGCGGTCTCGGCGGGAGTCTTGGCCTGATCGGCCTGCGCGGTGCCGTTGACTGCGCCACAGGTGGCGACCTGCGCTTCAATCACGTGAGTGAGAATGCGCGCGAAGGTACGAATGTCGGCAGTGGGCTTATAGCTGTAGAGATCTTCCGGCATCTTGTCGGCGGACTTGAGGATGTTGCCCTTGAGCGCGTTGTAGTTGCGCTGAACTTCAGGGCCGGGTCCGGGAGTGGGCGGCGTGGCCGGAGTCTGTGCGAGAACTGCGGTGGTGGACAAGGAGAGGAGCGCTGTTGCCAGAATCAATCGCATGTTGGTGGAGACCTCGCCACCCAGCTTACGCAGAGGCGATGAAGGCGGCAAGTGAATATCGTGAGTAGAGGTAATGCGATATTTTTGGTTGCCCCCCAGGGATTCACGACGACTGAAAACAAAGGGAATATGGATGTTTTCCACAACGTTCCCCACGTCGTTCCCCACTCACGAAATAGGGATTAGCATCCCGATTTCGTGGGGACTTCGTCGTACGTTTTTGGACACGTTTGGACATTGCTAAGTGGTTCTCATTTTCAGAGCTCAGAAAGAATTGTAGCGAAAAATTGGCGCAGATTTTCGACAACCTCGGACAGGTGACGCGGCGCTTCCGACAGTCTTGCTCGCTTTAGAAAGGCACCCCACTGGATCTGCTTTTTCGGGTCCTCCCCAAACGCTGGAGACAGTCCGATTGGATCGGTGTCAATCTCCATCCCGCGATTTGCAAATGTCCGCTGGATTGCAGTACGCAGGACTTTCGGGTTCAACTCTGGTTGGCGGGTCAATAGCCAGAGATCGAAGTAATCCTTCATTCTCGTATTCAACATTCGGAGTTGCACGAGGGCCTGCAGCTTTTCGGCGACCACCGTCTCTCGGCTGTAACCCATGAGCGTCGGTGCCGGAAAATCAAGGATCGTCGGATAGGTCACGGTCTCTGGCCCTGGCGTCATCACGTCCCCGAATCCAATGTCGATTTGCATATGGACTCGCGCGTTATCAACTCGCCCAATAAATGCCGTGCGAACGCCAGCGTAGTCGGCATCCTCACGAATGGCCTCGCCGGCGAAGGACGCCGGGTCAAACGTGATCCCATCGTCTGAAACTGCTAGTTGTGAAATCTCGCGCAGGAGCGCGACCGTCTTATCCACGGCGTTGTCTGTGCGGCCAAGAAGATCTATGTCCATAGTCGGTCGTGAGATAGGGGCTTGCCACGCTGTGAGAAGCAACGCTCCTTTCAATGTGAAAATCTCGACATGAGGAGATACTGAAAGACGATAGAGAAAACGCTCCATCGCGTAATACTGCAATACCTCCGCAAATGGCCTGCCACTAGCTTTTGCATGATTGAGCAACCGCTGCCTCACCGACGCGCCCATATTCTTAATGATGTCCGCGGTCACAGGATGGCCTCCATATAGGGCCTCATCACCCGTTCGACGCGGCACAGCTTGGCGTAGTGCTCCACCTTGTCAAGCTTCATTCGTCCGCGACGGCGGTACAGATTCAGCGCCTCGACACACACGTCTATTCCGATCTTGTTGCGATACTTGAAACAATCGGCCAGAGTTCTCTCCGGCGAGTAGATGCGGACATTGATGCGATCCATATGAACCGTTATCACTCCATCTTCAAAAGCGGCTTTGGAATACCAGAACAGACGGGTTGGCGGATAGCGAAGCGCTGGAGCCTGATCGTTCGCCGCGATCGCCAGGTAGACGGCGTGCGGTACCTGCGTCGTCATGCGGTGGAAGGCAAGTGCCGAGATGAGGCAAATGACACCCTTTGGAACTTTGAGAGCCACCGTTACGAAATCTGGATTATCAAGAGGCTTTCCATCGGCAACTCGATAGAGGCCGCGATCCAGGCGCTCCAGCAGTTGGTCGTCTCGAAGCGCATAGAGCGTCCTGGGATGTATTCCTAGTTTCATTGCGCTCCGTGTCGTGAGCACACCGCTGTTCGCCTTGAAAATGCTCAGAGCTCGTTCGGCAGCGGAGGTGTGAATTGAAAAAGACACGGTTAGATTCCTCGGATAATGATACTTCTTTCCGAGGTTTATATCCATAGCCTACGCTGTGACTGGGACGCGCTAAGAACTCGCTGCTCATCCCGGCCAGTGGCGCCTCCGTTAACTCTTTTGATTCTCCCGGCATCCAATTGGATTAGCACTCCCGGAGGCACGACTGGTCTCCGATCGGCGCGGCACTCAGCGGAGATGTTCGAGGTTGGGCCCATGGTAGAGGTTCGCCTAATGCAGGCGGCGATTGCGGTCGCCGAAGAGTTGAATTTCTCGCGCGCAGCAATTCGGCTGAGTATCACGCAGTCGGCGCTCACGAAACAAATCCAGGATCTTGAAGAGCGTGTCGGGCGCGAGCTATTTCGTCGTAATAATCAGACTGTCGAAGTCACCGAGGCCGGACAGGCGTTCGTCGAGGATGCACGACGAGCGCTCATGCACGCCGAGCGGGCGGTGCATTCCGCCAGAGGGCGCTCAGTGAGCGCTGAGGCTGTCTTGCGCCTTGGCAAATCGCCTTATACAGATCCATTTCTGGTCTCGACCCTCCTATCCGTTCGCCTCCCTCTTTATCCCCATTTGAAGGTCGCGCTTTCCAGCAACTTCTCTCCGATACTGGCTCATCACGTGCTGAGCGGTGCCCTCGATGTCGCCGTTCTCACTGGGATGGGAGAAACTGTGGGACTGAGCAGTTTGCAAGTTGCAACCGCACCTCTGTACATAGCTTTGGAGTCTCACGACCCTCTCGCTAAGCTGCGAGAATTACGTTTCTCAGACCTGCACGAGCGGCACTGGATTGTTTTTGAACGCCATGTGAACCCACAGGCTTATGACAGCCTGCAGCGTGCGGCGGCAGCTGACGGTGCTGTTCCCCTGGACACCCAACACGTGACCACCGCGGAAGAGGCTGCGCCTTTGATTGTGGACCGCCAAGGACTTGCATTTCTGACTCGCACAGGAGCATGGCGAATCGCTCGGGATGGAATTACTATGCGCCCCCTTGCCGATGATCGCTTGACCGTAACTACTCACATCGTCGCCCGCGCCGATGACGATTCGCGTATTGTGAGCGAGTTCGTTCGCAGCGCAGTGCGCAAGCTGAACAGCTTCGCGCAACCGAAGCAAGAGCGACTGCCGCTGGCTGTTTAAGTTACCGCTCTAATGAACTTCTGGGAAAAAAGCGAAAGACAAGACAACCCAAGCATCATGCGCGATGCGGTCCTTTTCGTTGAACTTCAGGACCGAGCTGATCTAAATCCACAATGTGAACATTGAGCGGGCCGCTCGTACCGCATATCGGGCACTCGATGATTCCGGAGACCACAGCTCTGCTATCCACATCCTCTCGGCGCTGCCGATGGCCACACGACCCGCAAATATGAACGTGCACGAGGTCTTGCCTCTGCTCCGAATCCATTGCTCTTCAGCCTCCGTTGTCTCCTGCCATGCAGTAGACATTCGCGTTCTGAATGCGATGCAGGATTCATGCAACAAAAACTGCGGTGGGTGGCACCCTTGAGCACAAAGTGGGGCAAAGTCTGCCCCAGGTTTTGGGGCGTTCGGGCATAGAAGTCGCCGCTTCGATGGTACTTTTTGTCTCAGAAACTGATTTTAGATTTGTGAACGTGCTCTCGTCCTGAAATACACCAATGTCGAGAATCAATCACTCACAACCGCGAAGGAGAAATGTAATGAACACTCGAACACAGGGTTACATCGCAAAGGCTTTACTGGCCGTGTGTATGGCCCTCCCATGTTGGGGCCAGCAAAGCACCCAACGGGCCGACGAGGTGAAGGTGCGGGTGGCAGCGATCCCCTCCGCAATCGTGATCTATAGAGATGTCACGGGCCCATACGATCAGCACCCGGAAGTATTTACGGAGATGATGAAATACGTTGGCGAGAACTACCGCGCAGCCGGCGCATGTTTTGGGATCTATCCGACCGACCCTGATTCTGTTCGCCCGTCTGATCTGCACTGGCAGGTGGGCGTACGCGTTGTACCGGGGAGTCCACTGGGATATGGGAATAGGGTCCCCGTCGAACAAATTCCGGCGGCCTCGGATCGCCAACTGGAAGCGACAATGCAAAAGATGAAGCAACCGGCGGCGCCTTATAAGCTCATGATTCTTGAGGAAACTAACGCTGCGCATGTGGAGTCGACGGTTGCTAGTGCCGGACGAGACGGGCTCGCGATGTTTCCTTGGATGGCGAAGAATGGTTACGTACAAGTCGCTCCGACGAGGATGGAATTCCAATCGCACGAAGGATCGCCGACTGAGATGAAAGTAACCATCATCGTTCCTGTGAAGGAAAGAGCATCGGGGCTTCGGCTCAGCAAGTGAGGTCGGACCAAGCTCGTGGTACGAGAAGAACTCTTCCGACCGGTGATGCACAAATGTGCGCATCACCGGTCCGGAACTATTGGGAATTGGCCACCATCCCGTCTGGTCCTATGTATCTATGATGAAGACAACCGCTCGCAACTTTCTCAGCCAGGGTGTTTGATTGAAAACTTCATTGACGTCTGGGCCCGACACATCTGCAGCCGCTTACGATATTCCATCGCTACTGCGCGAACGATTCCACGCGGCAATGCGACGAAATCCACGCTTCTCTCTGCGTGCGTTTGCAAAACAACTGGACATCGATCATTCGACGCTCTCACAAGTCTTGAATAGCCGACGAAAACTTTCTGCGCGTACTCTGCAGGCTGTCGGCAAGCGGTTAGGGCTAGCCGACGAGACCGTTCGGGCATATAGCCGGAGTACACGGAAGAGATCTGATTCCGGAAATCCACCGACCCGCCCTCGCAGCTATCATTTCGACCTGGACACTTTCCAATTTCTTTCCGTTTGGTATCACTACGCCATCCTTGAACTCATTGCTGTTGAAGAATTCAAAACAGATTCGCGCTGGATTGCAAAAGTGTTGGGAATTGACGTAGATGACGTCAATATTGCTATTCAGCGTTTGTTGCGATTGGGTTTGTTGGAGATGCAAGCGCGGAACCGTTGGGTTGACAAGTCGGGCGACGCGGAGTTTCACAGCGCCGCTCTGAGCGAAGCAGCATGTAACCAGATGAACCGAGAAATCCATGAGCTGGCAATTAGCGCGCTGGAGCGAGTCCCGAGCCAGCATCGCGTGAATCGTCAGACGGTGATAGCGATCGCTTCCGCAAAACTTCCTCGACTCAAGATGCTTGCGGACGAATTTTTGAGCGAGGTAAGAGAACTGGTCGCGGAGGGCGGAGCAAAAGATGATGTGTATCAACTAGAGATTTCGCTTTTTCCCATTACAACACTCAAGAACTCTGGAGGAAACAACGATGGCTAATCCCGTAATGCAGTGGCAGATATTGACGAAGCAGGTAAAGAAATTGGAGGAATTCTATTCAGGCCTTTTTGGATGGAAGATGTCTAATGACAATGCACTGGGCTATCGACAGGTGAGTACTGCGACTGAGGAGGGTATTCAAGGGGGTCTTTGGCCTATAGCTGAAGGCGAAGGACGCAGCATGGTGCAGCTGTTTATTCGTGTCGACGATGTTAAGGCGTATGCGAAAAAGGCGGAGGAACTTGGCGGGCAAATTGTAATTCCTCCTCAGACCCTCCCCGATGGCGACGAAATGGCCGTTGCCGTCGATCCTGACGGGATTCCATTTGCGATGTTCCGCGGCAAACAGGTACGTTGATGGCTTGCTCCCTGCGCTCGCTATAGTCTGATCTCGCATGAGTAGAGTCTCTTCAGTTCGGCGAAGGCATCTCGATATGCTCGATAACCACAACTTCTACCGGCCCTTTCTGAGGCTCCAACTTCAATCCCAACTGCTCTTGTATTGCAGTGAAGAACGACGGCGGCGCATCGGGGGCCGGATCACCGGTCGCGTTTTCCGGTGTCCACCGGAGCGACCAATCATATTTTCCAGTTAGACCGGTCTTGTCCAGGACAACTCGACCGTGAAGTTCCGGCTGACGACTTAGGCCAGCCACCAGAGAACTGATCGGCAAACCGTTCGCGGCAAGATGCCGCATGTTCGACCCAAAGCGATTGCCGCTCATTGCGCGAGGAGCGCTGTTTGCGCCAGAAGTATCACCGATATTGGATGATCCCCGTTCGGATTTGCTTGTGCCAACTTCTGATGTGGATGCGTCAACCGCTGAGGGAGCAATCTTCAGACCACCCTTCGCGATCACCAGGGCATACACCGAAAGCTCCTTCGTCCGGCGGTTTACCTGCATGTGAAACCGGTCTTCCAGCATCGCCTGGACCATTCGATTCGTCTCAGCGGTACCTTCCTCATTGGACATTTTGTCCAAACTGGCTTGTAACGCATCATTCACTTTGGCTTCGATATCAAACCTCTGCGATCCGATCGAACTCGGCAAGCCAGTCATCTGATCCTCAGACTTCACGTTGTAAATCATCTTAAGAAACAACTTAAAAGGTGCGTTCCTAACGCGGAGTCTGCCGGGATCAAGTTCAAATTCAGTCATACGGCTGTTGGGATCAGCGAGTTTCACCGAAACTACATCGAACGCAGGAACAGCGCGAGCCGGCGTCTGCGCACAAACGCACCCGGCGCCCAACATGCCCAGAAATAGCGGGGCAATTATCCGATTGATTATGCGGGTATCTGTCATCGTTCATACTCCGTTGGGTCGTGATAGGAATCCGGCAACATCATTCGCGAACTTCTCGGGTTCCTCGGCATAGACAAAGTGAGCACTTTGCTCAAACTCGTCGAAGTGAGCATGAGGCAAGCGGTCAGCCAGGTTGCGCATCTGTTCGACCCCAACAGCGTTATCGTATTTCCCCACGATGATTAGTACAGGCATTGAAAGCCTGTCGTATGCGGTGAATTCATAGCAGGGGAATTGGCTGTCAGGACCGAAATACACGCTGCCGATCTCGCCTGTGTTACGCAGGCCACTCGCCGCGTCAATGGCTGATTGCTCCTGCTGATAGCGCTGATCGTGAAACTGCTGCCAATTGTGAAACGCCTGTCCATCGACTTTGTGAAGAACTTCTGTTTCTGCAGCAAGCTCCGCCTTAGATATCGCGCATGAATCATGGCCGCTTACAGCCTGTAGATATGCTTTGCCTTTTTCGGTGGAAAGTGCGTTGCGCCATTCGCGCGGATACCGCTGCTCGATCTCAGTTCGCCAGAGGTCAAAAACCTTCGGCAGATCCGCAGCTCCGTCGAGAACGATGAGCTTCTGCACATGTTCTGGATAATGAGCCGCATATTCGAGCGCAATGGTTCCGCCGAAACTGTGCCCGATGATTGAGATGGTAGCGACCTGAAGACTCTGGCGGAGTGCTTCGACATCCTGAACAAGTGTAGGCATGTCGTATGCTCGGGTCCACGGACGCTCGCTGTGGCCCGCGCCTCGTTCGTCGAAGTAAACGATGAGCGCGTGCTTTTCAAGCTGAGAGCCAATGGTCTTTTTAAAGCTGTAGCTGTTGTACCCGGGCCCACCATGCAAGTAGACAACAGGCGCCTCGCCGGCAGCCTCCTGGCCTGCCACCTCGTACCAAAGCCGAACACCGTTGACGACAATGTTGTGCTCGCCGGGGTTGAGCCCTGTTTGGCACAAAGACGTTCCGGGGACGATGGTCAGTGCGAGAGCGGCGAGGTAAAAACCTCGGATGAGCATCGCGAGAGTTTGACTGGGGCTGTAAAGAAAACGCATAGAGCAAGCCTCACATCTGTACCTGGAGTACGCTTTATTTATTGTCAACAGCCTGCGAACTGAGTTTCAATGCCATAGCCATTACGGGATCATTGCCGTTTCTTAGGTCAGCAGCAGAAGCGTGGACCTCAGTGTCTGGAGCGATTCCGACTCCTTCAAACGGCGAACCATCCGGAAGATATTCACGCTTTGTGCTCAATTGGAATTTCATGCCGTTGCCGAAGCTGTGATAATACGGCTGTCCAGTACTGCCTCCGGTCGGCTCCCCCAGAATCACCGCGCGATGGTTGTCTTTGAAGGGAGCGATCATCGTCTCGCAAGCCGAAAGACAGCCGCCGTCGATAAGGATGAAGAGCGGCCCGGAATATAAAGGGTGAGGCGACGGCGGCTGCGGGTCACTGCTCCAGGAGAGCTCGGTGTGTGCGCCAATCCTGTCGGTCGCGCGAAACAACGCAAGAGTCACCGCCGTCGACTCCGCCATCCACCGATATGGACGCTCCATCAAAGCTTCGACCAACGCCCCTGGCGTAGAGCCCCCGTGGTTTCCACGCACGTCGAGAATCAGCGCCTTTACTGGGCCAAGCTTTCTGAGATATTCGACAGCGGAATCCTCGAAATCTTGAGGTATAAAAACGGGAATACGCAGGATCGCAATTCCATCTGTTTGGCTCGTTTCGATGGACTTGTATTGAGCTCCAATCCACTGATATGGATCATGGCGCGTCACCGTGAGCTGTCGCCCTCCCTTCAACGTAATTGTGAAAGTAGCTGGGAAAAGATATGACTCTTCGAAGAAGGAATGCCGTCGCCAACGCTCACTCGATGCAGATATATATTTCCGATTTTTCTCGTAAAACGAATCGAAAGGCTCGCCGTCGATCGCTGTAATAACCTCTCCTCGGTGGAGGTCGGCAATCGTACTTTGCGTCACTACCCAATCGCCATCAATGGGGTATGCATAGAAACCGATCCGTTGTCCGAAAGTGTCATTTAGCCATTTGTCGCTAAAACTGCTATGCCCGTTTTGCAAGGTGGCAAGAAATTTCATTGAGCTTAGGTCGAAGGCTCGACGGTCATCGGAGGCGATGACTTCGTTAATGTAGCGACTATATTCCTGGTCGAAATCGTAGCCAGGTATTGCTTTCCAGTGCCCGAAATAGCTTTGGATGTCGGCATATAGGCGCGAGGCCATGACGATCCGGTCGGCGAGGCTGATCGTTTGTGAGGGGGCTGTGTCCTTTGCGCTGATCGCTAATTGAGTTGCCTGGTGGTTGGCCGCGAGACGAGTTCCGATGGACGACAAATCCTGGGCTGCAGCCTCTGAACCGTGTAGCGTCGCCGCTAACAGCGATCCAGCCAAGAAGAATTTGTAATAGGTTTTCGGCAATGGAAGCTCCGTATTCATTTCGCAGTGACCTGCGCCACTGAATATCGGTTCGGCGCAAAAACTAGGGGCCGACGGTTGGCACGTTGAGGACCATAGGCTGTAGGTATGTGATTTGTTCTCCGTCATTGCGGGCAATCGCCAACGCGGGTCCATACGAGCGCTGTTCTCGATACTTGGTAAGGGCTGGATTTACCTTGAAATATCCGACGATGAACGACAGTCGATTCTTAAATGGAAACTCCGTTGCCATGTAGCGTTGCCGGGGGATGATCCTTACCTTGGCGTCGTTGAATGAAATGAGCTTCGCCTTTTCACTCTCAGGGACAACAAATCCGATTTCGTCAGGCTGTTTCGCGGCTGCCGGCTGAAAGATATCGAACGGTCTAATGCCGGACACACCTGCTGCATCCAACTGTCCATGCAAGTCTGTCGTCACCGTTCCGACTTGCCCTTGATCTGCATGCTGCACCTCGCGATAGACGAATACAAATGGCCCCTCTTCCCGCTCGGCAATCGCGACACTACGCCACGCACCCATGTACGTGAGGTACAGAAGCGCCGTTGCACAACAGAAAACCAGTACCACTCCAACCCTTAGCAGCATTCGTTCTCCGGCAATAAAAGATAGACATCCCTAATTTGGCATCGGGTCGAAGGCTACCTTAAATCGGAGATACGGCAGAGTTCAAATCGGCCAACAGGCCCAAGGCATCGGCCAATTGACCAATAGCCTCTATTTGAATATCCCCTAATATGCAAGGTTACGGAGCTTCTTTGATCCTGTTCGACTCGCGACGATTCGAGCGCCGCTCTTCATTACGACTTTGACTCTGTTTGCGTCGTAGGGCTCAATCGATTCGATGAGTTCGAGATTGATGATGTGAGAACGATGAACTCGCAAGAAGTTCACCGCTGAGAGTTGAGTCTCTAATTCCGATAGTCGCACGCTGACAAGATATTCCCTGTTCAGGGTGTGCACCGTCACATAGTCATCTGCTCCTTGGGCCCGCTCCAACTCTGCCAAAGCTATTGGAACGATGCGATTCCCATCACGCACAAAGATTCTTGAAAGATAGGGGCGTCGATCCAATGCCTCTTGGGCACGACTCGCGAACGGAACGCTAGAAATCCAATCCGTGGACTCAATGCGTTGCAATACCCGGGAAAGCCGTTCCTGCCCGAACGGCTTGAGAAGATAATCGAGCGCGCCAAGTTCAAAGGCTGTGACTGCATATTGATCGTGAGCAGTCGTAAACACTACTTTTGGCTCATAGTCCAGGCGAGCAAGCACCTGCAGACCGGTCGCTCCGGGCATGACAACATCAAGAAACAGCAGCTCGGGCCTGTGTTCGTTGGCGATGGCAATCGCAGATTTTCCATCCTTGGCTTCATAGATCTGCGTTGTCCAACCAAGCTGCGATAAATGCGTACGCAAGGAGCGCCGTGCTAACGGCTCATCGTCCGCAATCAGGATGGAGCTATTCATGTGTGCGTTCCGATCCGACGGATGGCCCTTCGTGTTCGCCATGTTCCGGTATTTCAAAACTGGCTTCAAAACCGTCCGGGCCACTGGTCGTGGTTAGCGTCGCTGCTGACCCGAACAAGTTGCTTAGCCTCTCTCGAAGTGAACTGAGGCCAAACTGGTGAGACTTTCCTTCAGCGAAGCCCTCCCCCGGCCCATCGTCTCGTACAGTCACCACGAGCCCCCCATCGCGACAAGTGCTCGTGATCCAAATGCAGCCCCCTTCGGGTCGTACCGAAATCGCGTGCTGCACTGCGTTCTCGGCTAAGGTCTGCATTGAGAACGGCGGGATGTCACAGTTGAATGATTCGGGATCGATTTGATACTCCACACGCAGCCGGTCCTCATAACGAAGCTGTTCAAACCACAGATACTGTCGTGTGAAGTCATACTCTTCTGAGAACTCAACGACATGGCGTTTGTCATCTTTCAACGCGTAGCGGAGCATGTCGCCAAGACGTTCAAACGCTTGCTCCACAACATTGGGTTTGAACTTCGCTAGCGCCGAAAGCGTGTGCAACGCATTGAACAGAAAATGTGGATTCAAGCGCGAACGAATGGCGTCCATCCGTGCCGCGCCTGCCAGGGCTTCAGCCCTGATGGCCAACAGCTCTTTCTCGTGGAGACGGTTGCGGGTCTGCACCGAATACGAGACACCGGCAAATACCCCGTAGATAAAAATCCCTATCAGTAGTTGCCAGCCAAGTGCGCGAGACGTCCAGTAAAGAGGAAAGACATTGGTACATCCGCGTATAGATTCGAGAGCACAAATCAGGAGATTCCAAGAAACTGTAAAAATAACCGACAAGATGCCCTGTATCGCGTAGAACGAAATCTTCGCACGAAGTGGCCAAGGCATGCGATCGCAAAGATGCCAAACGCCAATGCCCAGACAAGCTGCTGCTCCCACGCTGATCGAACTGGAGACGAAGGCTTCTCGAAAGCTAATCGCTGCCGACGTTTTCGCTACTAGGACCCAAAGCGCGAAGAACGGCAAGCATCTCACTAGAACCGCTGCGTAGCTCTTCCATTGGGTCGGCATATTCAATTCTCGCAGTTTTAGCCCCTGTCAGACGACCACTCACCGAACTCAGTCGCGCCTTCACCGAATCTCGCCCTGCGAGAACATCGCTCCGCCCTATTGTGGGAGACGAACCAAAGGGAGGGCGACCGTGTTTCTCAGATCTAGTCGAATAACGGCAATCGCCGTGATCGTCATTGGAAGCTTTTCAACGGCCTCCCACAGTCAAGCGCCGGAACTGCGACACTCCCCATCGCTGCAAAGCGGATCAGGTGCATCGCAGGCCAGTGACGACAATTCATCAGGACACCCGAGATCACAAGTTGCTGCAATCGTAGCGCAAATTAAGCTCGCTGATTTTGAAGATGACAGGGCAAAGTTGGAAGAGCTTTACCAAAAGCTAACCCCTTATCTACAGAGTGAATCGCTTGCTCCGTCGGTGCGTTACTGGCGAGGTTTCGCACTTTGGCGTCGTGCTCTAAACGGATTCAACGACTCAACCAACAAGGAAGAGTTAGATAGCGACCTTAGCCGCGCCAGCCAAGAGTTCGAGTCGGCCGCCGCCGGCAGAAGCGGTTTTGTCGAAGCGGCAATTGGAGAGTCGGCCTGTGAAGGAACCCTTGTCTTTCTTCATCACAAGGAACCGGAGCAGATGCAAAGACATCTGCAACTAGAAGTCAGTCTCACGAAGAATCTCACCGAGTCAGCGTCAAACAATCCGCGATTCCTCTGGGTACTCGGTGGAAGTCTCTGGAACCGCCCAGCTGCGGCCGGCGGAAGTCAGACGGTTGCTATCGAAACATATCGTCGCGGTTTGGCGACAATACTCTCACAACAAAACAATGCACCCGACCCAATCGAGCCCTCGTGGGGAGAAGCTGAATTGCTCATGAGTTTGGCATGGTCGTACCTTCACCGATCAACACCCGACTTCGACGAAGCCGATCGATACGCGCACAAAGCCCTTCAAGTAGCACCTACATGGCACTTTGTAAGAGATATCCTACTGCCGCTAATTGCAGAAGGCCGAGCGAAAAACGTCACGCCCAAATCAACCTCAAGCACCCCAACGATCGTTCCAATGCCCATCTTCTATGACCAAGAGTTGGCTGCCCGAGGCTTTCCGAGCCCTCTGATAAAGATACGGATCGCCGGACATGATGCCCTGTTCATTGTTGACAGTGGAGCCGGGGTGAATACGCTCGCAGACTGGTTTGCAGCGCAGGCAGGGATTGCCACCGAAGCCACGAGTTCACGCGCGCAGGGTTCTACCGGCAAAGAAAACACTATTCGCGTTGCTCGTAACATTCAAGGCGAGTTGAGTGACGGCGAGCCATTGAATTTAAGCGAAGCTGCCGTGGTTGCGTTTCCTGCTCTCTTTGAATCTCTTCATCTAGGCGGTCTTGTATCTCCACAGCTTTTAGCGCCTCGCGGAATGGCCGCAGTGCTGGACCTCACAATACCTTCCTTGCGCTTTGCGCCGTTTGCAGCGACCGTTTCTAAATTGAAACGAGCCGCTTCATCATCTTCACCATCCTCCGAGACAGAAGCCTGCGTGAATCACGACTCCATTTTTGTGAATCGCCTGTATCTGACGCCCGTATCAATTTCTGGTATGCGCGATCTGCTGCTGGTGGATACCGGCGCAACTGCCACGATTTTCTCTGAAGGGTCAAAGATTGCCCGCGAACTAAGCGGCCGAACCGTGCCTGGTCCGCAGTCTGAAGGCGTAGGGGGCGCAATGGTAGGAACACACCTAGTACCGGCCGTCGCACTACAGCGCGGTGGTTCCATCGTTACTCTGAACGCGTCCATCGGAGATGTTTCACGATCTTGCGATGGAGAGGGCATTTTGGGAATGGATGCTCTGCGCGCCTGTTTGCTCGTCTTGGGTGAACAATCAATAGCATTGTCCTGTAACTAACCCGGCCGCGAACGCAACATATGAAGGCCCAGACGAAAAGCACTTTGCGCAACAAGGAGATTACGAATGTTGTACCGGATTGATTACACGTTGGGAGTGATGTTCGTCGGCTTTCTTGTTGGCGCGCTGTTCAGCAAGAGCACAGCACGCATCGAACCATCAATCTTGGCGCGAAAATACTACATCGCTGTCGCGGTAGCGCTCTCGCTCCAGGCGTGCATTCTCACCTGCAGCAGAATAGGCATGCACCGGCCCTTCCTGCATTACGCAGCCCCGCTTGCCAATGATCTGGGGTCCGTTCTGTTCGGAACATTGTTTGGACTGGCAATGCGACGCGGCGACCGCCGACAATTTCTGGTAGATCCCTACATTTTGGGCACACTTCGTATGGTTTTGGCGTTTACATTCGTATGTGCAAGTTTTAGCAAGGCCCTTACGTTCGCTCCCTTGGCGGCATTCTTCGAGCAATCCGGCTATTCAGATGAATTTCTGAAATTCATCATCATCGCTGAAGTTTTTATCGCAATCGGTCTACTGTTGCCGTGGGCTTTTGTGCCAGCACTCATTGGGCTCACCATCGACATGCTCGGTGCCTTGGTAACGCACATCCACAATGGCGATTCATTGAACGAGAATACTGGCGCCATCGCAATCTTGATTCGCGCTGCTGCGCTCGGTGTTCTCTGGATGCTGAGACCTCGCGACGGAGAGGCCCAGCGAACTATTCGTACCTCGGTGCTGCGTGTCGCCGTTATCGCAGCGGCTTGTCTCGTGTTCGCAATCGGCGGGAGTAAGGCGGTACGGCACTTTAGCCCACCCGTGTCGGAGGCTTCTTCGCCTGGAGCTGGATAGCGGATAGGCAGGAAGCAAACATGTGACCACACATCCCGTTACAGTCCGAAGGGCCGCTCCAAATTCGGACAGAGGAAGAGTTCCACTATGAACAAACGGTTCTGGTATCGGCTGGGGATTAGGAGTCGCTTGTTGCTGCTGAGCACAGTCGCATTTACGGTCTCGACCGGGCCGACTTCGTTCGCACAGGCAGCGGCTTCTACGAGTCTAAAGACACCCGTCTATGATGTCGTTTCGATCAAGCCAAATACGTCCGGTAACGAGTGGGTCAGTATCTCTGTCGATCCCGACAAGTATTCTGCAACGAATGTCTCTTTGAAATCGCTAATAGAAAAGGCGTATGGGATCAAAGTGGATTTGATCGTTGGAGAACCACGCTGGGTCGATTCGGCACGATTCGATATCCGAGCCAAGATAGTTGACCCTGACACGGAGATGCTAAAGAAACTTACGCCGGAACAAAGTCGACTAATGTTTCAATCACTCCTGGCGGACCGCTTCCAGTTGAGAGTTCACAAGGAAAGCAAGGTACTTCCGATCTATGAAATGGTGATCGCGAAGGACGGCCCGAAATTCAAACAATCTCCACCAATGCCTTCGGTCGCGGATGAGGGCTCGGTGGGACTAAGGCGCGGTAGCATCAGTGTTCAAAACACCGAACTCACGGCACACGCCGTTCCAATGGTTTCTCTAGCGGATCAGCTCTCTCACACTCTGCATCGCGCCGTCACCGACAAAACCGGGTTGGTGGGTGACTATGACTTTTCGCTGAAGTGGGATCCCGACCATGAGCTCGGTGAGTCGTCCGAGTCTTCCACCGCCAGTATTTTTCCAGCAATCCAAGACCAACTTGGGCTGAAGTTGCAGTCGACGAAGGGGCCAGTGGAGACGCTTGTCGTTGATCATGTTGAAATGCCCTCCGAGAATTAGCGATGTTGGACTTGTTTTGAAGACATGCAATTGGGAACGCTTGCTAAAGCAACGCGACCTGGCGAAGGAGAAAGTATGAGATTGCAGCTCATTTGCGTCCTGCTATTTTCGGCGATTTGGTTTGTTGGGAATCCCTCGCTGTCGGGCCAAGTTCAGGCCGCTCCTGCCGAAACGGGTCCAGCATTTGTCGAAGAGTTTCTCACGATTGCAGGTATCAACGGGTCGATTGCCACCGAGCCACAGTGGTCTCAGCTCTCGACAGAGGCTCGCCAAAAAGCATCAGGAACCACCGATAGCCTTTCGTCGTACCCTATCGTAGCGCAGATGATCAAAGCTTTGGGTGACCATCACGGCGGGCTGTCTCCGACGAAGGAAAACACGAAGGAATACAAACGTCGTTACGGAAAACTGTGGTCGGAGGCCGACTCACGTCCTCCAGCGTCGGCCTTTATGGAACGGAAAGACCCAAAAGCGATGGATCTTTCCTTGGGCTCTAAGAGTGTCCGGTCAGTAATAGTGCCGTCAGTTTTCACACGCGACGATGAGCAATCTTATGCGAACAACTTATCGAAAATGCTTTTGGAAGCACCTTCGTCGACATGCGGATTCATCATTGATCTCCGAGGTAACGTCGGAGGAGACATGTGGCCGATGCTAGCGGCGCTTTCGCCTCTCCTGGCGACGAACTACGCTGGAGCATTCACGAGCCGGGTAGAGGCACCCATCAAATGGTTTGCAAAAGAGGGACGTTCTGGTCAAATTCACTCCGACAATCAGACATCGGTGAGTTTTGTGATTTCAGGTTTCAAACCTGCATCGGCATCGCTCGCAAATGCGCCCGTAGCTGTTTTACTCGACGATGGAGTGTTGAGTTCGGGAGAGGCAGTAGCAATCGCATTTGAGGGACGAAAGGAGACGCGCTCGTTCGGCGCGCATACTTACGGTCTGTCAACCGTGAATTCGAGTTTTTCGATGAAAGATGGAACAACGCTTTACCTTTCTACGGGTGTTTATCAAGACCGCCTGGCGCACGGGTATCCCGGCGGCGTGATGCCAGATGTTTCCGTCGATCCCGCGGATGTGGCCGTCAACGACCCAGCGCCAGCGGTGGTTGCTGCCCTTTCTTGGCTGAAAGAACGACCGGTCTGTCGACGCTAGGTGATGGAATACACAAATTTAGGTGATTGGATCTCATGATTCGAATTCTCAGTTTCGGCTTACTTATCACGCTTCTGCTCGCCGACAATACGCCGCCGTCCGCAAAAGATAGACTCAGCGATCTTCGCAAACAGGCGCGTGCAGAACGCGCGGCGGGACAGAATGAAGCGCGTCTATCGACAGTTCTCACCATCGAAGAATTACTGCACCACTCGGCCGGAGCTCTCGAATCAAGCGCCGCGGCTTACACCGCCCTCGGAGATACAGAGAGCGCGCTAACCTCGCTTGAGCGGGTTGCCGCAATAGGTGAAGCCGATGATCGCTTGCGGAAGGGCGATGACACTGAATTTCTGGCACTGCATTCGAACCCGCGCTACAAAGCGGTGCTCGAACGTTTTGCCAGCAACGAAACACCCGTCGCCAATGCCGCGATAGTCCTGACCGCTTCCGATCCGGGACTCGTGACCGAAGACATCGATTTCGATGCGTCGACCAAAAGCTTCCTCGTCACTAGCGTGCTTGAGAAGAAGATAGTGCGCCTATCGAGGACGGGTTCTTTGACTGATTTTGCGACTTCCCCAAGTGGCTGGCCAATGTTTGCCCTAAAGATCGACGCTAAGCATCAACGCGTGTGGGCGACTGAGGTGGCTCTCGACGGCTTCATTCCGGCTCCTAAAGTGGCTTGGGGACGCTCCGCTCTTCTCTGCTATGACCTGCGCAGCGGCCATCTTCTTCGCCGCATCGAAGCACCTAACCCAACCGCTCTCGGGGACATGGTGCTGTTAAGGAACGGAACGCCCGTTGTGAGCGATGGCACAGGGGGCGGCGTCTACGAATTGAAAGGAGATCAATTAGTTCGCATTGACCGTGGCGACTTTATCTCACCACAAACTCCCACACTACTCTCCGATAATGGTCACATTCTGGTGCCCGACTATCTGCGGGGGATTGCCGTTCTAGACATCAACACTGGCGATGTGCGCTGGCTCGACTCCGACAGATCGGCTCCAGTGGCTCTTAACGGCATTGACGGTCTATATCGCGACGGTGAATCGCTGCTCCTAACGCAAAACGGGACTTCGCCTGAAAGAATTAGTGTCATACATTCTGACGCCGGTTTGGCGTCCGTTAAGTCTGGCGAAGTCATCGAACGCGGTACGGCCACACTCGGAGATCCAACCCACGGTGTAATTGTTGGCAGGGACTTCTACTACCTCACCAACTCCGGCTGGAGCGAACTCGATGACAACGGCAGTCTCAAATCAGGAGGAAACCTCACCGGGGCCCACCTTATGCGTTTTCGGCTTCGTTAAGAACGTCTCCCCCGGCAAGGACTTCATTACCCGCGTTATCGAAGTGACGCTGATAAAAAATGTTTCTAGTTGGGTGAAATAAATGTCCGGCAACGCCACCGTTGAACGTTTAACATGCGTAACACCAATTAGCTCGACTAAAGGAGAAACACCATGACTGAATTCCTCTATCTTTACCGCGGTGGGGAAAGCCCCAAATCACCAGCCGAAGGCCAGCAGCACATGCAACTGTGGATGGCCTGGATGAAGGAACTGGGCGAGAAAGGCCACCTAAAGGCCATGGGATCGCCGCTGGAGAAGACGGGTAAGCTGGTCAGCGGCGACAAAAAGGTTGTGCGGGACGGGCCGTTTGCGGAGGCTAAAGACTTGATCGGAGGCTATACATTGGTCGCGGCCAAGGACATCGATGAGGCGGCAGAATTGTCGAAAGGCTGCCCGATCTTCCAGTTCGGTGGTGCCGTGGAAGTTCGACCGATTCTGCAGATGAAGATGTAATGGAGGCAAAGCAACACACCGAAGAGATTTCGCAACCCGCTGAGCTCGATCCTCAACTGTTCCGGCACGAGTCGGGGCGGATGGTGGTCGCGCTCACGCGGCTCTTCGGTATTCAAAACCTTGCGCTGGCCGAAGACGTCGTACAGGATGCCTTCTGCCGCGCGGTTGAGGTTTGGAAGTTTCACGGGGTGCCGGCCAATCCTTCGGCGTGGTTGATGGCTACGGCGAAGCATCGGGCGGTCGACATTCTACGTCGGGAGCGCACGGCTCGAACGTACGAGCCCGAGTTGACGCGGATGATCGAAAGCGAATGGACGCTGGTGCCAACAGTGCATGAGGTCTTCGAGCCCCACGCAGTTCAGGACGATCAATTGCGGATGATGTTCTCGTGTTGCCACCACCAACTGCGCGAAGACGCGCGGGTGGCGTTGGTATTGCACATTCTGTGTGGATTCAGCGTGGGAGAGATCGCGGGCGCGTTCGTCAGTGGACTGGCCGCGACTGAAAAGCGGATTACACGGGGGAAAAAGGTGCTGGCGAAGTCGAAGAAGTTGTTCGACGTTGCGGAGCCTGCGGAGTTCTCTAGGCGGCTGCCGGATGTGCAGCGGGCACTCTACCTGCTGTTCAACGAGGGATACCATGGCGCGTCCGCTGAGTCGGCAGTGCGGGTTGAGCTCTGCCGCGATGCGATGGGACTCACTGCCATTTTGCTGGAGCATCCGCTGGGGAAGACGCCTGGGACATACGCACTGGCAGCTCTGATGAACCTCCATGCCGCGCGACTGCCGGCACGCGTCGATGCATCGGGAAATTTGAATTCGCTGCCGAACCAAGATAGGTCGCAGTGGGATCAGAGCTTGATGGCTGAGGGAGTAAGGCTGCTTGAGCTTTCGGCCACTGGCTCAGCTGTGACGGAATACCACGTTGAGGCAGCCATTGCTGCGATTCATGCGCGAGCGACCAAGATTGAAGATACGGATTGGGGCGCAATCGTTGCGCTTTACGACACGTTGATGAAGATACGGCCTTCGCCGATTGTTGCGCTGAACCGAGCAATTGCGCTGGCGCAATTCGAAGGAGCGGAGCGTGGGTTGAAGGAGATTGGATTGATTGCCGATCGGAAGCGCTTGGCAAGATATCCGTTCTTCTTCGCTGCACTGGGCGACTTTGAGTTGCGGCTTGGAAGACCTGAGGCTGCGCGAGAACACTTCAAAATCGCGTTGAAGCTGGCGCGAAATGCAATGGAACGACGGTTTCTGGAGGAGCGGACGAGAGCATGCGTGGTGAGTAATGGGGCATAGAAACCGAGGCAGTCGCGCTGGACGCGAGACGTCTTGAATCGTCTTACGGCGTGCAGGGGAAAGGAAATCTCTAACAGTCTAATTCGCCGTCGGCGGCTGAATGCCGTCGATCACAAACGCGTCCACCGGCGCCTTAACCGGCTCGAACTTGAGACCTAGTTGCTCCTTGATCGCGGTGAACTGCGTGGGAGGCGCATCCGCATCGGCGTCTGCACTCGGCGCGTCATTGTAGGTATACGTCAGCTTGAAGTCGTATCGCCCTTCTAGCCCGGTCTGATCGACCAGCGGCCGGTCCATGAACAGCTGCTTAATCAGGATGAAGTCCGTCATCGTACAGCTTCTGTAGTTCTCAGTTTTCTGACGGCCATCCCCCTGTGTCCATTCCAGCGGCTGCACATTCGGATCAGCGGCGGCTGTTACCTTCGGCTGTCCGTTCACCACCTGAAGCGCATAGGCCGGCATCTCCCGCTTCTCACGATGAAACTGCAACCCGAAGCGCTCCTTCAAGAGTTGGCGCACCAGTTGCTGCATCTGCGGAAGCGTGGCGTCGGCCGCCAAGTTCGTCGTCCCACTCATGTCCCAATGCTTCTCCTCCACCCACCCGGGAGCACTCGCTATCTGCCGAGAGTTCAAGGAATATGCAAACGCGATCAGCTTCAGCAAAGGCTGGTCCTCCAGTTCGAAGCGATTTCTCTGAAAACTGAAGTTGTTATGCATCACCGCCGCAGGATGAGGCTTCACCACCGATACCTCAATGCTCGCATCTATCTGGCCCTGGGGCGCTGCCGTCTGCGCACGAACGCCCGACGCAGTGAGAAAAAGAACGGTAGTCACGAACAGGCTTCGGCGAATACAACCCTCGCTCATGTCGATCACCTCTATGCTCGATTCGATATTCTGTGTTTCGTAACGATTTCGGAAAGTTTCCTGCAAAATTTGACGGCCGTTGCCAGCTCCCCGTTAGGCCAATTCACCGAACCCCATGGCGGATTGACCGATTTCAAGCTAACGGTCAGCGCAGCCCTTCGTATTATCCCCACCAGGAGTACTACGCTCATGTTCCGAGTCGTTCAGCGACATATCGGTGTGTTCGCGGTCCTTTTCGCCTTCGCTCTCGGTCCTTGCCTCCACGCGCAGAGCACTCCCATCGTGGAAGAACCAGGTTATACGCCAACATTTACCTTTGATGTTGTCTCCATTCACCTGGCACCGCCGCCCGACTTCAATTTCCATCCGTCCGCCTCCAATCCACCTCACTCCAGTCGCTTTGACGGCAAGGATCTTTCCCTGGAGTCCCTTGTACAGGGTGCCTATGACTCTAATGATCATGCGCCGATCAGCGGCGGACCGAACTGGTTAGGAAACACGTTCTATAACCTCCAGTGCCGCTCAGACGAAGCCGCCGACGCCAGACTCGCAAAGCTCAGCGATAATGAGGCGCGACTGGAAAAGCGCAACGCGATTCGAGTACTGCTCGCCGAGCGCATGAACTTGAAGACACACTTCGAAACACGCAACAGTCTTGTCTACAACCTGGTCATCGCCAAGGGTGGAGTCAAGATGATTGTTGCGCCCGCACCGTCGTCTCCCGCCAATGGAGAGGGACCCCCTCCGCCTTCCCCGGCCGACTTTAAGAGCCGTAGTTCGCAGCGTGGCATGGAAGTCGTCGGCACCGATTCCTCAATGCGAGCCATCGCTATCTTCCTGAGTTCGATGGTCGGGACGTCTGTCATAGATAAGACTGGCCTCACCGGCACTTACAACTACACGTTGCAGTTCGGGGCACCCTGGTCCGAGAGCGAACCCGATAGCTGGCCTCCGATCCTCACTGCGGCGCAGGAACAGCTCGGACTCAAGCTCGAAGCTGTGCATGAGCCCATACCCATCCTTGTAATCGACCACATCATGAAGCCTACGGAAAACTGATACGCCCCATGTTCACGCGCAGGCTCGGTATCGGTTAGAAGACCACTCCACCAGGTCGGCGCGAACGGACAGGTGAATCCATGCAGTTAGTTCGGTACGTCCAATGATGGTTCAAGCCTTTGCATCGAAAACGCTCAATCGGGGCAGGACATTCGCAATCGTTGCGATTCTGACTGTGTTTATCGGCGCGTTCTCCCCGATGGCTGGGTATTGTCAAGACTCTACAGACGTCACCACGCGCTTAGTCGGCCTGGCAAAGCTGTGGGGCAAAGTGAAGTACTTCCACCCGGTCTTGGCCTATCGAAGAGACATCGACTGGGATTCCGCACTCGTGGCAACCATCCCAAAGGTTCGCGAAGCGAAAACGGCGGACGACTATCGTGCCGCGCTGCAGGGGATGTTGGATTTGCTGGATGATCCCCTCACTCGTATCTCGGCCACTGCCCCACCGGCCGAGGACGGAAGCAATCAAGAAAAGCTACTTGCATATCAGTGGAAAGACAACGCTGTGCTGGTTATCACGGCAAGTGACTACGACTCTCTCATTGATGCAGCTAGTCAACGGACACTGGCAGAGATCGTATCGGCGATGCCGAAAGCTCGCGCCGTAGTATTCGATCTGCGTTCGTCCCGGCCGCTTGACGACTTCGGACGATTTCAACTTACTGCCAACTTCGGTCGAATCGAGCAACGTATCACAACGAAAGCTATCGCAACACCTGGCGAGCGCAGGCGCGTGTATTACGGATTCGACAATCAATCGCCATTTTCATCGGGTCAATATCGAACTGGGTTCTTCATCAAGAGCGGTCAGCACTTACAGCCTGCCGTCGACGCGCGGGATATACCCAGTGTCGTGATCCTCAACCGCAACGCAGCGCCCCTCAAAGCAACTTCGGCGCTTCAGGCACTTGGCCAGAGCCTCATCGTGTATGAGGGCGACATCCGGTGTATACCGGTCGGCGAGGCTGAGTCCGTCGAATCCATCGAATTGGGCGACAGTGTGAGTGCCCAAGTCAGAGTCAGTGAGTCGATCCAGAATGACAACACTAGCGCCAGGACGAGGCCAGATGTTGTGGTCGGCGAGGCCCGGCTCGGCGGCCCGGATCTGGCGATGGAATCCGCGATGGCGCTCCTGCGAGATTTTCAACCATCCAAAACCAAGCAAG
>Ga0206854_1038_pt1 | contig 40311 bp, 37 predicted proteins | sample Alteio_BWOrgCont_50_FD_152870 | JGI IMG/M metagenome (GOLD analysis project Ga0206854, IMG submission 152870) | Enriched cells from forest soil in Barre Woods Harvard Forest LTER site, Petersham, Massachusetts, United States -... | ecosystem: Environmental > Terrestrial > Soil > Temperate forest >...
ATATTTCACTGTTAGAGTATGTAGATGCCGGTACACAGGTTTGGATAAAGGATGTGCAGTTTACATTTGATATTATCCAGAGCGGCTTTAAAAAGGCAACGCAATTGTGGAAAGCACTATCGTCCGAAGATAAAAACCAAAACCCTGACTGGATAGACCCTAAATTTGGTTTTACCGATGAAAAACTGATTGCCGACCAACTGCACGATTTTCCGGTTGTTGAGTTTGGCAAACAGTTTTTTTACCAAGCCGATACTACTATCAATTTTGATATGCGCCCGCAGCCATCGTTCAATAAAGATTTTAGCCTGCTTATCCACAACTTTAAAAATAACGAAGCCGAGCATATTGAGAATTATATCTTAACCGATTCGGCGCGGCAGGTTGAAAGGCTATACGCCATTTTAGATGATTTGGATAAAACCGCCAAATTTACTCCTATAAGCATTTCTATTCGCGAAGGGTTTATAGACCGTGAACAAAAGCTGGCTTGCTATACCGATCACCAAATATTTGACCGTTATTATAAATACAAGCTTAAAAAAGGTTATCAGCGCTCGCAGGCAATCACCTTAAAAGAACTGCGCGAGTTAAAACCGGGCGATTATGTAACCCATATTGACCATGGTATTGGCAAATATGCCGGGTTGGAAAAAGTGGAAGTGACCGGCAAAATGCAGGAGATGATACGTTTGGTGTATGCCGATAACGACCTGTTGTATGTAAATATTAACTCGCTAAACCGGATATCTAAATATAGCGGTAAGGAGGGCGCTGTACCCAAAATGAACAAATTGGGTACAGATACCTGGGAAAAGCTAAAGAAAACCACCAAAAAAAAAGTTAAAGACATTGCCCGCGACCTGATCAAGCTTTACGCTGTACGTAAGGCCCAGGATGGCAACGCATTTTCACCTGATAGTTACCTGCAAACCGAATTAGAAGCATCCTTTATTTACGAAGACACCCCGGACCAGGAAAAAGCCACCAGCGATTTTAAACGCGATATGGAGTCGCCGCACCCTATGGACAGGCTAATTTGCGGCGATGTTGGATTCGGCAAAACAGAAGTTGCCATCCGCGCAGCGTTTAAAGCCGTTGCTGATAGCAAGCAGGTTGCCATATTGGTGCCGACCACCATTTTAGCTGCCCAGCATTATAAAACCTTCTCGGACCGGTTAAAAGGCTTCCCCTGCAATATTGATTATGTAAACCGATTTAAATCAAACAAGCAGATAAAGGACACTTTAGAAAAATTAAAAGAGGGTAAGGTTGACATTATCATCGGTACGCACCGTTTAGTGAGTAAGGATGTAAAGTTCAAGGACCTGGGGCTGATGATCATTGACGAGGAGCAGAAATTTGGCGTATCTACTAAAGAAAAACTGAAACAAATGCGCGCCAATGTAGATACGTTGACGCTTACGGCAACCCCAATTCCGCGTACATTGCATTTTTCGTTAATGGGCGCAAGGGACTTGTCTATTATATCCACACCACCGCCAAACCGGCAGCCGGTTGTTACCGAGCTTCATGTGTTTAACGATACGTTGATAAAACAAGCGGTTGAGTTTGAGATAGACCGTGGCGGACAAATTTTCTTTATCCATAATCGCGTTAATGATCTGCCGCAATTGGGCGGCATGATAAATACATTAGTACCTAAAGCGCGGGTGGGAATAGCGCACGGGCAATTAGAAGGCGATGCGCTGGAAGATGTAATGCTAAAATTTGTGAACGGCGAATACGATGTACTGGTAGCAACTACTATTATTGAAGCAGGTTTGGACATTCCTAATGCCAATACCATCATCATTAACCACGCGCACATGTTCGGCTTAAGCGACCTGCACCAGATGCGTGGCCGCGTGGGACGAAGCAATAAAAAGGCTTATTGTTATTTGTTAAGTCCGCCGTTATCAACCTTAACCAACGAGGCAAGAAAACGGTTAAGCGCTATAGAGGAATTCTCTGACCTGGGTAGCGGGTTTAACGTAGCTATGCGCGATTTGGACATCCGCGGAAGCGGAAACCTTTTAGGTGCCGAGCAAAGCGGGTTTATTGCCGAAATAGGTTTCGAGATGTATCATAAAATACTGGACGAAGCTATACAGGAGTTAAAAGAGGACGAATTTAAGGGCGTATTCCCCGATGATAAACCTCGCCCGTTCATTACTTTTACCCAAATTGACACCGACCTGGAAATACTGATACCTAATGAATACGTAACCAGTTTATCGGAACGGTATAACCTTTATTCGGAGCTTTCGAAACTGGAGAACGAAACCGAGTTAGATGCATTTCAACAACAATTGCATGACCGCTTTGGCCCAATACCGCCACAGGTAGCCGATCTGCTGAATACCATGCGCATGCAATGGCTGGGTAAAATTATAGGCTTTGAAAAAATATCACTTAAAAAAGGAATACTGCGCGGCTACTTTATTGCCAACCAGCAATCTAAATATTTTGAAACCGAGCAGTTTAAAAATGTGCTCGGCTTTTTGCAGGCCAACCCGCGCCGCACTAATTTAAAAGAGGTTAAAAACACCTTACGCCTAAGTATTGATGGCGTACAAAGCATTGATGAAGCGGTGGAATTGTTAAGTGGGATTGCAGAACCTGTTTCTTTATAATTCTAAAACTTTCCTGTCATTCTGAACGAGAACGAAGAATCTTGTATGTGCGGACTGTCTGCATTACCCGTCATTTGAATAAGATTCTTCGCTGGCGCTCAGAATGACAGAGGGCTTAATAAATAACCGTGCCTATAACTGTATTATAATAAGGTGTTATGCTAAAAACCGGCGGAGAAAGCACGTCTGCCGATGTGATCACTCCATCGCCGTTGGTATCTCTGAACTTGGTGCCGCCAATGGTACCGGCGGGTATTTGGGTTGGACTAGTTTGAATTTCCTGCTGTGTTTTAAAAACGCCTATCGGGTTTAATCCGTTGTAATAATTTGCCCGTGTACCTCTTTGGGCTATTACGTAATAACTGGTTACCGGTATACCTATTGACACCATTGCCATGCCGTTTGCATCGGTTACGCCACTTGCCGATGGGGTATTATTAGTTATCGCCACCAAACTTTCATAAAATTTCACAGAAATGCCGCTTTGTGAACCAGAAGGGTTGCTGCCATCAAGCGCATAAACCTGTACGGTGGTTTCGGCTTTGGCTTTTACGGATGGGTTTTTGCAGGAAAAGGAAAGTGCGAGAAAGGCAAGTAGCAATATTGTTTTCAAACTATTCATTTATTTGCAAAACTTAATTACCATTCCCTCGGCATCCTTATTGCCCAGCTTACTTGCGTTTATCCAATCAGAGCAAGCTCCTGCATTATCTTTTAACGCTTGTTTTGTTTTTCCTCTATCATAATAAGCATCCGCGAATTGAGGATTTAAGGCTATGGTTTGATCCAAATCTTTAAGAGAGTTTTTATATTGATTCAGTTTAAATTCTGCAATACCTTTAAAATAATACGCATAGACAGTCTGAGGACATAATTCTATTGTATGACCAAAATCAGAAATTGCTAAATCGAACTTCTGCATATCCATATTAAATGTTCCCCTAAAAAAATACGCATCCGATAAAGTAGGGTCGAGCATTATTGCTTGCGAAAAATCAGCGATAGCACCTTTGATGTCGCGCATATTTGCTTTTATATGGCCCCGATTATAGTAGGCATTAGCAAATTTAGGGTCTAATAAAATAGCATGATTTACATCTTTAATTGCAGCATCAAAAATTTGTAATGACGCTTCGGCGCTACCTCTATCGCTAAAAGCGGATGTATAATTTGGTTTCAGCTGTATTGCCTTGTTAAAGTCTGTTATCGCATTATTATAATCTTGGATATTTGCCATAGCAAATCCTCTATTATAATATGCCTCTGCATAATTAGGCTTTATTTTAATTGCAATGTTAAATTCCGCAATAGCACCTTTATAGTTTTTTTGCTGAAGTTTATCACACCCACTTTTAAATGCGACGTCCGCCGTTTGTGCCAAAACGCCAAAAGATACTAATAAGAATATTGCGCAGATTAATTTTTTCATTTGGTGTGACTATTAATATTAAACCTTTCTCTTATATATCCCTTTCAAATTCCTCCCCATTTCCATATAATCTAAGCCATAGCCTACCACAAATTCGTTTTCAATTTCAAGGGCAACGTATTTTAATTCGTCTATTTTATGTTCCAACGCGTCGGGTTTTAACAGTAAAGCGCATACGGTTATTGATGCCGGGCGGCGCACTTCCAGTTTGGCTATCAGGTAATTCAGGGTGTTGCCGGTATCTACAATATCTTCAACCAATACAATATGCCGTCCTTCTATATTTACGCTGAGGTCAAACTCGTCGTTGATCTGCCGAGTACTTTTTAATCCACCGTGATATGATGATAGCTTGGTAAACGCAACTTCGCATGGAACGGTTACTTCTTTTACCAAGTCGGCCATAAACATAAAACCGCCATTTAATATTCCCACAAAAATTGGCGACTTATCAGCATAGTCGGCATTTAACTGACCGGCTATTTCTTTAACACGTTTCTCGATAGTTTCGTAAGGTATTAGCGGCTCAAATTCAAGGTCGGCAATTTTCATGGGGCTAATTTAGTATTTATCCGAAAGCAGAAGCATAGAATTATATGTGAGATAATATTGTTAACAATAAGGCCAGGCCTATATAAAAGCAAAAACCATAAACCGTACTCATTGTAAGCTCTTTGGCTTTCCGGTCATAACCATCGCTTTTATAAGTTCCTGCAAACATGATCAACAATAATCCAGGAAAAAGAAAGGCAAATATTTTTCCATTTGAGGATAATTTTTCATTGGCCTTTAGTTCATCCTTTTGTTGTCTTTGTTCTATTTCCTGTTCGGCTATGGTAATTTGCTCGGTTGATAAATTACGTTTTTCATATTCTCTTTTTGCCGCTTCTAAAGCCATTAGCTGGTAATCTCCTTCCGCGCTATTTAAGATTTTAATTAATTCAGCATCTGTCCGTTTAGACATTACTTCATCAAATTGGTTTTCCATTTATCAGATTTAGACTACTAAAATACAACTTGTTATGATAATTTTATTCATGTTGCAATTTGCCCGTAATTTCACTCATCGCACATAGCGGGTATATCCCTATCTTTGTCCTTCATGATAGACTACCAGCTCTATACCTTATCCAATGGCATCCGGATAATGCTAAAACATACGCCATCGCCCATAACACATTGTTGTTTTGTGGTAAATGCCGGCTCGCGCGACGAGAGTGATGGCAAAGATGGGCTTGCGCATTTTATAGAGCATTTGCTATTTAAAGAAACCGAAAGGCGCAGCACTAACCAAATCCTCAACCGCCTGGAAATGGTAGGTGCCGATCTGAATGCTTATACCACCAAAGAATATACCTGTATCCACGCCTCGCTGCTAAAACAGCATTTGGAACGGACGATTGACCTGTTTGAAGATATTATTTTCCATTCCACTTTTCCTGAGGATGAAATGGAAAAAGAGCGCGGTGTTATTTTGGATGAGATAGCATCTTACCTGGACCAGCCCGAGGAAGCCATACAGGATGATTTTGAAGGTTTGTTGTTTGACGGGCATCCCATCGGCAAAAACATATTAGGGACCAATGAAACGGTTGCGCAATTAAATACAACCGATATTAAACAATTCATAGCTGCCAATTATAATACCTCGCAAATGATATTCGCTGTTTTTGGCGATTATAGCTTAAAGCAAATTACCCGGCTGGCTGATAAATACTTTGGCAATATTCCCGAAAACAGCTCGGTTAAAAATCGAATAACACCAATCCATAATAATCCGGGAAAACATTTAATTACCAAGCCCATTTCACAAACACATTGTGTTATTGGTAACCAGGCTTATTCATCGCAACATCCAAATAAAAATGGGTTGTTGTTGTTGAATAATTTATTGGGTGCTGGAGGTATGAGCAGTCGTTTAAATTTAGAGATACGCGAGAAGCATGGCATTGCCTATACAATTGAATCGAGCTATGTGCCGTTGACCGATACCGGGATGTTCTCGATCTATTTCGGTACCGATGCTGAAAAAGCCGACAAAGCCGCCCGTTTGGTACATAAAGAATTAAAAAAACTACGCGATAACAAGTTAGGTACGTTGCAATTACAACAAGCCAAACAAAAGTTTATTGGACAAATAGCTTTGGCTGAAGAAAACCGGATGAGCCTCATTATATCAATGGCTAAAAGCCTGCTTGATTTTGGGTATGTAGATACCTTAGAGCAGCTATTCGCCAAAATTAACGACGTTACTGCTGAACAATTACTGGAAATAAGCAACGAAGTGTTTGATGATAAGAAGATAATAACCTTGCTGTTTGAACCGAAGGAATAGAAGAAGAACAAAAGCGGCTGGCCTGTGCGATTCCTTCCCTTGGGAAGGAATCGCACATTATCCATGCTTTTTCTTTTAGGCAAGTTAATTTACTAAATTTTAAACAAGTTTTTAAAAATCGTATTTTTGTGGGATGAAATATCCAATAGTAGCCTACGGAGACCCTGTTTTAAGAAGAAAGGCCCCATCAATTGAGCCGGACGAATATCCGCATATTAAAGAACTGGTGGAGAATATGTTCGAAACCATGTACGGTGCCCGTGGCGTGGGTTTGGCAGCTCCGCAAATTGGATTATCTATGCGTTTATTCGTGGTAGATTGCACGCCATTTGATGAGGATGAACCCAAACTAAAGGATTTTAAAAAAGCATTTATAAACGCCTGCATTTTAGAAGAAAGCGGCGAGGAATGGGCATTTAACGAGGGTTGTTTAAGTATACCGGATATTCGCGAGGATGTTTACCGTAAATCGACCGTTAAAATTTCATATTACGACGAAAACTGGAAACATCACGAAGAAACCTTTTCGGGCTTGGCGGCAAGGGTTATCCAGCATGAATATGACCATATTGAAGGCAAGCTGTTTACCGATAAATTGAATCCATTACGCAAGCGGCTGCTTGAAAAGAAGCTGAACGATATTTCTAAAGGTATTGTAGATGTGGAATATAGAATGAAGTTTCCGGCTGCTAAAAAAGGCCGTTAATTACCCCCTGCGCGTGATTTATCCCCGTCGGCAATTTGTTGAACCAAAGCGCCCCAGGCAAACGGGTTCAATAACGGATTGGTTATAGAGTGGCTATTCATCTGGTTATTATGTATCTGCTGAACATTTAAAGGCTCAGAGCCATCAAGCGGCATTGTGCGCACCGAGTTTAAGATAGAAGTAAGATTTAAATTCTTACGGGCGATCTCCAAATCATCATCCGCAATTTTCATAGTTAAGAAATCTTTTTTAAACTCCTCTGTGGTAGCCCATGGGAACACACGAAACATTGGCAGGTTAATGATAATGGGTTTCATTAATACTTGTAGCGTATAGCTTTTCTTTGCGCGATCTGATGGGATCACAATGCTTATAGGTGCATAACCCACGCAGGTAAAAGTTAACGTATCCTGTTCATGCACCACAATAGAGAAGTACCCCTCGTAGTTGGCAACAGTGACTTGATTTTTGAATGATTTATTGGTAATGCTTACATAAGGCACAATAATGATGGCACTATCGGCATTATGTATCACGCCCGAAAATTGAACCAAAGGCTTCTCTGGCGCCTGTGCAAAAGCGGTTACAGTAATAAATGCTAACAATATGCCTATTACGTACTTCATTGTGTATACAATATCTACTTAAACGGGGTAAATATGGTTTTAGTTTTTAAACAAAAATATACTATTAGCGGTAAGCTTACTATAATTTAACAATACTTAACATTAGCGTAAGTTTTCAGGAAGCACCGCGTTGGGGTCGTCAATATCGGTTACGTTTATCGCTTCAACACCGGTAATTTCGGGCACAGCTTTTTGTATAGCCTGTTCAATACCTGCCTTAAGCGTCATTATGCTCATGGGGCATGAGCCGCACGAACCTAACAATCTCAATTTAACCACATTTTCAGGGGTGATCTCTTCCACAGAAACATTACCTGCATCCGCTTCCAAATACGGACGAATAGTATCTAACGCTGCTTCAACCCTTTCTAATAAACTCATTTTAAATAAATTATAAAGTAAAGTTATTAATTATTTATAATAGTCGCACTATCGTTAACCTTAGCATTACAAATGGCTACCTGCTGCGCTACTTTGCGTGCCATTTCCATAAAGGCAATATTCATGTGGCTATCCTCGCTTAAAACAATAGGCTTACCCGCGTCGCCAGAATCGCTTATGCCTTTTATTAAAGGTATCTCGCTTAAAAAAGGCACCTCTAATTGTTCAGCCAATTTACGGCCGCCGCCTTGTCCAAATATGTAATATTTATTTTCGGGCAGTTCCGCAGGGGTAAAATAAGCCATGTTTTCTACAATGCCCAAAATAGGAACATTAATGGCATTCATCATAAACATGCCAATGCCTTTTTTAGCATCGGCCAGCGCCACATTTTGCGGCGTAGTTACAATTACCGCACCTGTAACCGGGAAACTTTGCGTAACTGTGATATGGATATCACCCGTTCCGGGTGGCAGGTCGACAACCAGGTAATCCAATTCGCCCCAATCGGCATCATTAAACAATTGTTTTACTGCGGTTGACACCATTGGTCCGCGCCAGGGAACGGGTTGGTTAGGGTCGGTAAAAAAGCCTATGGATAATAACTTAATACCGTACTTTTCTATCGGTTCTATGCGGGTTTTACCATCAACCTGGCTTGCTTTCGGACGGGCACCTTCTAAGCCAAACATAATTGGGATGGATGGGCCATAAATATCCGCATCAATTAAACCAACCTTTGCCCCGGTTTTTGCCAGGCCCAAAGCCAAATTTACCGACACGGTAGATTTACCCACTCCGCCTTTGCCTGATGCTACCGCGATAATATTTTTAACACCCGGTACGCCGGTATTCTTTTGCGACGTAACACGCGATGTCATGTTAACACTCACTACCACATCTTTACTAATAAAATGGCCGATAGCATTACGGCAGGCATTTTCTATTAACGCTTTTAACGGGCATGCAGGTGTGGTTAAAATAACAGAAAAGCTCAGGTTATTTCCCTCAATATGAATATCCTGTATCATGTTTAGGGTAACCAGGTCTTTTTTTAAGTCCGGCTCCTCAACATTACCCAGTGCTTGTAAAACTTGTTCTTTAGTAATTGTCATAATTGCAATTACAAAATTACTAAAACACAGCGAAGTAGTGTCATTTGAATGATAAAATAGGGCATGCTAAGTGTCCCCCAACAAATCAAACACTATCGTATATTTACAATTGTATGCAACGGATACCTAAAAAATCGCTTATCGTTTTTTTCTTCCTTATTAGCGGGTTAACCCTGCTGACTGCATATACAGTGGTTATTCCCATTGTTTTAGTTGATACGCCGCTCCCGTTTAAACCTGCCGGTTTTTATATTGCTAACGTAATTGATGAGCGGACCGATAAAAGTGCCGTTGCGCAATTGGTTACAATCAACATTGCCGGTAAGCCCGAAACAAACCTGGTTGATTTTCAGGGAGGCACTGCAATTGCGGTAGGTCAGTTTATTGTGCGCAATTTGGCAAAAGATATATCATTAAGGGCGGTTATAATAGAGATAAGTGAATTGAAACTGGTGGAAACCCCACTAGCTAATGGCGATATAGATGGACGGATACGGGTTAGATTATCGTTCGGACTTAAAAAAGATTATGGTACAGCACACCTTACCAATTACCTGGGCAGCCTGCATTATATACGTTCTATCGCCAATACCCCGGCTATTGAACCGCATCTGCGTAGCGCGCTAACCGATGGCCTCGTATATTTTAATAATTGGATGGACACGAATACCGATAAGAACCGCGCTTTAGCAAAACGAATTCGATTCATCTTTAGTGATTATACAGAACAGCCCGAGGGGGATACTATTTATTATTCGGCAAACCGTCCGTTAACCTGGGCAGATTTCCAGTCGCATATTCAGCCGGGTGAGCAATATGAAGCCGAGGTAATGCCTGTGTTTGGGTATGATTATAGCGATAAAATAGTTAAAGGGGTCATTAATATTCATTTATCGCTCAAACCATCGGTAGCTAAAAGCGCCTGTTCGGCAAAGCCAACAGGCAGAGATGCCTATTATCTTAATCATGAGCAAAGACATTTTGATATTGCAAAAATAATTGCGGAACAATTTAAGCAGAAAATATTAGCTGCCCACTTAACACCCGATACTTACGAGGGCTTTATTAATATGCAATATTTTGATTCGCTCCGTGATATGAACGCCATGCAGAAATCATACGATAAAGAAACCGGTCACGGCGTTAACCATACAGAACAACAAGCCTGGAATCAGCGTATTGATAGTTTATTTAAACAGTTTAGTAATTCACCGTAATATTTAGGCTATTTCTTGTTAATACGTACAAGGCCATTAGCAGTAGCAACATAAATTGTTCCTTTTGAATCGCCGGCAAGTTGGTCTATTTCATAAGCAGGTATTTCGGAATTTGTATTGTTATAATTTTCCCAGCCATCTTTCAGATCAAATCGTACCAAACCGGCTTTTGCGGTGCCTATCCATAAAGCGTGTTCAAACTTATCATATAATATACTTGTGACATGATTGGCCGGCATGCCAGAATTTTTATCATTATAATGCGACCATTTGCCATCGGTGCTTAACACGGCAATGCCTTCTTCGTCATTATCGTCATCTTCTGCTTTTTTATAGGCATGTAATGAAAAATACAGGTTCCCCTGTTCATCCTCGGCCATATTGGTGATACAGGCATTATCCAGCGGACTTAGCGAATCATTAAATTCAGTCACCTTTTGTCTTTTATCAATCATGATACTTCCCCGGTCGGTGCCTATCCACAAACGTTGTTTAGTATCGTAATAAGCATACGATACGTTGTTTGACGGCATTTGCGGGATCACTTTTTGATCTATCATCCGTACACGGCCGCTGCGTAAAATAAGCAGGCCCTTGCTATTGGTAAAAAAGAGTTCGCCTTCAGGATTAGTCACAATATGGCTGGCCCCGGCTATGGTTAAATGTACAGAGTCATAAACCTGCCACCCGCTATTACCATTGCTGCTGTAAACCTCTTTACCTGCCGCCATCCACAATTTGTTGTCCTTGTCTACAGCCATAGCATTAACAGACGCAGCGCCCACAAACTGCGAGTTGGTTATGCCAATAGGATAAAACATATTACCATCAAGTTTTGCCAATCCGCGCGCCGTGGCGTACCATAACGCATCTGATTTATCAACAACAGCCGCCTGGCTTTTATTATCAGGCAATAAAGAGTTGAATTTGGTCCAAACGGTAAAATTATAACTGCTTATTGATGGATTGGTGTATTGAAATTGCTTGTTGTAAATAACAGGATCGCCAAGCGATGCAAGATCGGCCTGTTCCATTCTTTTCATTTGCCCGTATATGCGGCCACTGTTAATGGTAAATACAACGTTTACAGATGAAGTTACCGGCTTTCCGTTAACAATAGCGGGTTTCCACCGGCATCCGTTAAGTAAGCGGATCAGGTCGGCAGTTAAAGTACTATGCGAAACGTCAGAATAACTTAATACGCAACTAAACCCGGTTGGGTCAACCAATACCTGGAACTGCACCGTTCCGGTACCACCATTTAAATTATACTTGCGGTTTATGGTACCGGCTACATCATCAAGCGTAAACTGGCTGGCAGTAGCTTTAGGATCGCCGCAATCCATACAATATTTAGACAAAATACACACGGTCATTTTCTCGGAAAATAACGTCTGCGCAGAAAGTATGGGAGTTAGAAAAATATTAAACAGGCAAACAAGCGCCAGGGTGCGAACATTCATATATTTGGGTGTACCAATTTACTAAACTCCTTAATAATTCAAAACAGCAAACGATTAATCTATTCAATAATTGTACCCGGCCATTTAATACCTGGTTAATATATTATATAGTTAAACAATATGTACTGATAATGAACTCCTTGCAATATCATCTTTAAGCGGATATTTTACAGGTATTATTTTTATTACAATAAAAACGAACAAGAAAAGCCATTTATACAGTGGTTAATTATTCTGATATCTGCGTATTTGCATATCTGCACGTCAAAAACCTACCTTTGCTGCAATGAGTAGCAGGGGAAAAACCAACAACCAAGTTTTTGAGAACGTAACTATTATTGACATTGCCGAAGAAGGAAAAGGCGTAGGTAAGGCCGATGATTTTGTATTGTTCGTAGAAAAAGCTGTACCCGGCGATGTAGTAGACGTACAGGTTTACCGCAGCAAAAAGAATTTTGGGGAAGCTAAAATTTTATCGCTTAAAAAAGCGAGCGAGCACCGGGTAGACCCTTTTTGCGAACATTTTGGTACCTGCGGCGGCTGCAAGTGGCAGCACATGAGCTATGCCTCACAATTACAATTTAAGCAAAAAACCGTGGCCGATGCTTTGAGCCGTTTGGCTAAAATTGATGTATCGGGCATATTGCCTATTGTGGCTTCACCGGCCGACAGGTATTACCGTAACAAGTTGGAATTTACCTTCAGTAATAAACGCTGGTTATATGATGGAGAAAACCGCGAAGATGAAAAGCTGGATATGAACGCACTGGGTTTTCATATACCCGGTAGGTTTGATAAGATATTGAATATAAACCATTGCTATCTGCAAGCCGACCCATCAAATGATATACGTAACCGGGTGGATGAATTTGCCAAACAAAACAACATAACCTATTACGATCTGCGGGCACATGAAGGGGCCTTGCGTAACCTTATAATACGCACATCAAGCACAGGCGAGTTAATGGTTATTGTGGTGTTTGCTTATCCAAACGAAGGCGATACAGATAAAGTGATGGCGTTTGTAGAGGCAGAATTTCCTGGAATAACATCGCTTTTATATATCATTAATGAAAAAAAGAACGATACTATTTTTGACCAGGATGTAATTGCCTGGAAAGGCCCGGAATATATACATGAGGAAATGAATGGTATAAAATTCCGTATTGGGCCCAAATCGTTTTACCAAACCAATAGCATACAGGCTTTAAAGTTATATGAAATAGCCCGCGACTTTGCCGAATTTAAAGGCGATGAGCTGGTTTATGATTTGTATACCGGCGCCGGAACTATTGCCAACTTTGTAGCAGCACATGTGCGCGAGGTGGTTGGAGTTGAGTATGTACCTACGGCCATTGAAGATGCTAAGATCAACAGTGCTATCAATAACATTACCAATACCAAATTTTATGCGGGTGATATGAAGGATGTGCTTAACGCTGAATTTGTAACAGCACACGGAAAGCCGGATGTAATTATTACCGACCCGCCACGTGCTGGTATGCACCCCGATGTGGTGGCAAGATTAATGGAAATTGAAGCATCCAAAATTGTGTATGTAAGTTGTAATGCCGCCACCCAGGCCCGTGATTTATTAGTGTTAAAAGAAAAATACGATACCGTAAAAATTCAGCCGGTGGATATGTTTCCTCATACACAGCATGTGGAAAATGTGGTTTTGTTAAAACTGAAAGCGCAAATTTTATAACTTTAAATAACGCAAATCCAGAACCAATATGAACCCGGAAGAACTGCTTAACAGCCCAGACCAACCCAAGCAACCCCCAACAGAAAGCCCACTGGTAAGTTTGGAACGCGATCTTAAATTTTTTGATGATTCTATCCGCGAGGTAAGTACGGAAATTATGGTTGAAGGGTTATCTAACTATCCAATTTTCATTGCCCATCAGCATGAATTACAGTTGGGCGAGTTGATACTGGATAGGCACGATCTCAATTCTACCTGGTCCATACACGCATCTACATTGGAAGAATTTTTGGAACGCGGTGTTATTAAAAAAGAGTTGCGTGAGCGTTTTGTTGATACTTATAAAAACCCCAGCAAATTTATCTGTGTTTTTGTAGTTACGCCCGATGGTGCCAACTTTGTATTTGTTCCGTACCAATAACCGCCAATGCTATTCTAAAGCTGTGTTCAAAATAGCATTGACGGATAGGGGCTGTTTATAGGACAGCAAGCAACGTCTTTACCGACGGGCGTTTAGTATAATCTTTATCAAAGTGTACAAATATTAGTTTGCCGCTTTTATCTATAACATAGGTGGCCGGTACCGGTAAAACATGATCGGCATTGCCGTTGGCTTTTTCCATATCAATACCATAGCCTTTGTATTTTGTGAACAAAGCATCGTCCATAACATAGTTTACTTTGTAGTCCTTCATTATTTTATAGCCGTTATCTTGGATAATAGAAAACGAAGCTTTTGTTTTACCTACGGTTTTGGCAATATTCTCGTCGGTTTCGGGTGTAACGCCAACTACGTAAGCGCCTTTAGCGGTTAAATACTGCAATGAATCTTGCAGGTGCGACATTTGTTTGTTGCAATACGGGCACCATTGTCCACGGTAAAAAAACACAATAACTGTTTTATGTGTTTTCAGCAACTCTTTTAGGTCCACGCTCTTACCCATATTGTCTTTAGCGGTAAATAAAGGAGCCTGTTCTCCTATCTTTAAGCCGGTTTGGGCAAAAATGACGGAAACGGTAAGTATAAAAAATGCGGTAAGTATAAATTTTTTCATAGAATTATTTTTATAAAAGAATTTCAAATTAAGAGAGGGAAAGAATCCCTCTCTTAAAGAAATAATTACATTTTGCTCATTTTACCCGAGTCTTTTTTCATATTCGACATTTTACTGTCGGCTTTCATTTTGTCCGATGCCATTTTACTGTTGGCTTTCATCTTGTCAGCAGCCATTTTACTGTCAGCTTTCATTTTGTCGGCAGCCATTTTATTGTCTGCATTCATTTTACTTGCAGCCATCTTATCGGCTTTTTTCATTTTCGACATTTTGTTGGTGTCGGTTAAAGATGGAGTTACGGGTTTGGCCTGTATGTTAAGGCTTAAGCAAATAGCGGCAATGCCGGAAAATGTGATCTTTGCAATTGTTGATTTCATTTGTTGTTTGATTTTATTGTTTGGTTTTCGGGTTTAGTCGCAGCCCAAACAATAACCTTACAACAAATTAATTTTTATTTATTTCCTGCTCAATACGGTCGTGCATTTGCTTTTTATAATTGTCATCCAGGCGGAAGTTTGCATTACCGGGTTCATTCAAAAGCTGCTTTATCATTTGATTTATCATGCGGCTTTGTTTATCAAACAGCCCGCATACAGAACAGCCTGTCAAATGAATACGCAATTCTATTGTTTCGCGGAAGCTGATCTTTCCTATCATTCTTTTCTCGATAAGAAAAGTAGCCTGCCTGCAATTATATCTTATATCTCTTAGCTTGCTCATCTTATATCCAGTTTTTTTGAAGGCATGCCCTCAGGTTAAGTTTGGCACGATGTATAATTACCCAATAATTTGCTGCCGAGACCTTTAACTCCGTGCAAATTGTTTCTGTTGGTTCATCGTCAACATGTTTCATAGTAAAAACAGCCAGCCATAAAGCCGGTAGTTTTTTCATACAGCTTTGCAATACCTGGTTAAACTCTTTGGCGTGTAACGGATCGTATTCCTCAATGCCAAAAGCAACAGGGCGTCGTTCTGGGTTCCAATGCCCGTCTTCTTCAAAAAAGTCCTGCTGTTCTTGCTCGGCTTTTGCTACATCCTTATCTATGTTTATTAATCCGGATGATTTTTTACGATACACATCTATGATCTTGTTTTTCAATATAGCAGTCAGCCAGGTGCGCTCGGTGCTTTTACCTTCAAATTTATCCACCCGTTCCAATGCCGCTAAAAAGGTTTCCTGTACAAGGTCACGTGCTTGCTCCTCATCGTTTATGCGGGTAATAGCATAGGCATAAAGATAGTCGGCATAGGCTTCTACCCATTTATGTGGGTTCACTTGCAAATCAATTAAAAGCATTTATATACAGTATGTTATTACTTAGTCGTAAATTGGTACAAATCCTTACAATAAAATAGCTTAAATAAAATTATTAAATTTATTGTAAGGATTTAATCTCTGCACCGACCAAGTTCGTATATTAATAAATAAGCGTTAAAAATGAAAATAAGTAAAGTATTTATATCCGCAGGTTTGGTGGCAATTGCCACCTCGTTTGGATTTATAGACAATAAAACAACACCTGCTTCCAAAATTAACACCAACCCGCATTTTGCGGTGATAGAGTTATTTACATCTGAAGGCTGTTCAAGCTGCCCGCCTGCCGATGATGCCATTGCCAAACTGCAAAAAGAAAGCAGCGGCAAGCCTGTATATATTTTAGCTTTTCATGTCGATTACTGGAACCGGTTGGGTTGGAAAGATATATTCAGCAATGCCGATTATTCAGCAAGGCAAAACCAATATGCTAAGTATTTAAAAATACAATCTGTTTATACGCCACAAGTAGTGGTTAACGGCAAAAAAGAATTTGTTGGCTCGGAAGAAAGTACGTTGAAAAACAGCATAAGCGCGGCCTTAACAAAAGATGAAGCTGCAAACTTGTCTTTAAGCGATGTAAAAATCGAGCAAAACAAGATAAGCCTGCATTATCAAACTGAAGGTAATGGGAATAACAGTGTATTGCTATTGGCGCTGGTCCAAAAAAATGCGGTAAGTCATATTAAGGCCGGCGAGAATAGCGGCAGAACCATATCGCACGTTCAAATTGTACGAAGACTACAAAGCGTAGCCCTAAGTAATAACAAAAACGGAGATGAGACCATAACCTTGCTCAATGGATTCAATCCGCAAGGTTGGGAAGTTATCGGCCTAATTCAAGACACCAAAACAGGTGAGATCATTGGAGCTGCAAAAGGTGAGTTCTCATCGGCCATGAAAACAAAGAACGCTGAGTAAACCTATTTGCCATGAAAGTGATCAAAGAAAAACATTCCTTAGCCATGCGGTGGTGCCATTGGGTAAACTTCCCCATACTCACCATTATGATATGGAGTGGTATGCTGATCTATTGGGCAAACGATGAATATTCCATCACCCTGTTCGGACATAAGTTTGTTCGTTTCTTTCCGGATTGGTACTATAATTTATTACATATACCATCGCGCTTAGCCGAGGGCATGGCTTTCCATTTCCTGTTTATGTGGTTCTTTACGCTGAACGGAATATTCTATATAGCCTACACCCTAATTTCGGGCGAATGGCGCGAGCTGGTGCCTAATAAACATTCGTTTAAAGAAGCATGGCTGGTAATGTTGCATGACTTGCACATCCACAAAATGGCTCCTCCTCAAAATAAATATAATGCGGCGCAGCGTATAGCCTATACCGCCATTATTATAATGGGTGTCGGTTCGGTTATAACCGGACTGGCTATTTATAAACCGGTTCAGTTTTATTATTTAACGTGGATATGCGGCGGTTATCATTTTGCCCGTATCATCCATTTTGCTTTAACACTGGGTTATGTATTCTTCTTTTTGATACATGTTGTCCAGGTTATTTTGGCGGGATGGAACAATTTCCGCTCGGTTATATCCGGTTTCGAGGTTGTTAATGAAACACCGAAGCCAGCAATTGAAATTCCCCATGAAGACGAAAAAAGTTAAGAAACCGCTTACAATTGAGCAAAAGATAAGCCGACGCAATTTTATTTCGTTCGGCACTTTTATTGGTTTGGGTGCTGCCGCTTATGGCGGATGGGAATGGTTATATAATTCACCAAAAGAAGTTACCGGGATAACCGGTGGCGCACATAAGCCGTTACGCCGCGCATTAAACAAAACCGAGTTATTCTTCAGGAATTTTTTCAGTAATAACCATTTAGTAAAAACCTATCCTAAAGAAAGGGCCGCCAAAGTGGTTAGGCATAATAGCGATATAGGTTCAGAAGGTAAGCTGCCACCTGAGAACTGGAAGTTACAGGTAAATAAAAGATCGGGCGAGGTGCTTCAAATTACTTTAGACGAACTGAAAACCCTGCCTAAAACCGAGATAATTTTTGATTTTAAATGTGTGGAAGGCTGGGACCAGATATCGCATTGGGGTGGTGTAAGGTTCATTGATTTTATGGACCATTATAAGCTAAACGAAGAAGCCGCGTTACAATACGTAGGTTTAGAAACACCCGATAAACAATATTACGTAGGTGTTGATATGCCAAGCGCCCTGCATCCGCAAACGTTATTAGCCTATGAGGTTAATGAGCAGCCATTACCCGGCAAGCATGGCCAACCTTTACGCCTCATTATTCCTGTTAAATACGGCATTAAAAACCTGAAACGTATTGGTTCTATCACGTTTAGCAATAGCCGACCGCGCGATTATTGGGCCGAGCAGGGGTATGATTATTATTCGGGATTGTAGCAGGCTTCTTGTCTTTGACTCACCCCGATATCGCTAAACCGCTTATCGGCCCTCTCTCCGCTTCGCGTAAAGAGGGCGGGGTAATGGCGTAAATATTTGCGACCCTCTTTTCTGCTTGCAGAAGAGAGGGTGGTCGAGCGAAGCAATGACCGGGTGAGTAATCGCGCACCATTACAACCACAAGCTCTATTGCAACAATTTTAACTTATTGTTAATTAGTGGCATAGCCTTTGCCATATATACCGAAAGGAGGGCAAGGCCATGAAGAAGATATTAATTGTAGACGATAATGAATTTATTATAGAGGTAATGACCTATATATTAAATAACAAGGGTTATGAAGTAATGGCCCTAAGTAACGGAAATGAAGTTTTTGATACTATAAAAACCCAACAACCCGACCTGGTGATATTAGATGATGATTTGCCCGGTATGGCCGGCAGAGATGTATGCCAGCTAATAAAGTTAAACCGGTCTACCCAAAAGCTGCCTGTTATTATGTGTTCGGGAAATGAAGATATTGATGATTCCTTAAAACAAGAAGGCGCACCCAACGATGTACTGCACAAACCTTTTGATGTGGATGTGCTGATCAACAAAGTTAATATCCAGTTAGCTGCTTAGTTAGCTCAGTTCCTGCATTAACTTATCAAAAGCCTGCCTTAAATCGGCCAACTCCTGTTCTAATTTTACTACACGCTCTTCTAATCCGCTGGTGTGCCGCACTGGCTCATCGTCCATAAAATCATCCGCATTAACATCCGGTATTCCGGCAAGTAAATGGGCATACCTAACTTCCTTTTGACCCGGGCGTTTAGGTAATTGCATTACATAAGCGGGTTCATCGGTAGCCAACTTATCCAACACCTCTGTCACTTCTTCAATCGACTCAAATTCATGCAGCCTGCCCGAATTGGTGTTTAGCTCGCCAGGTGTTTGCGGGCCACGCAGCATTAGCAAACAAATTATAGCAACTTCCGACGGTAATACCGGGAAGGCAATAGCAAAGTTGTGCTTGTATTTTACCACCCTGCTTGATCCACCAGTAGCGGTTGAAACCAATCCTCGTTTTTTAAGTGCGTTAATGGTTTCTATAACCGTTTGTTCGTCATATTGCACCACCGGCTTGCGCGATGTTTTTTGATTACAGGCCGCGGTTAAGCCATTAATGGTCATGGGGTAATAATCGGGTGTGGTTTTGCATTTTTCCATTAACGCGCCTAATACGCGCAACTCGGCAGCATCTAATACAGGTAGTTCCATGCGGTAAATATAATTGTCTGAACCAGGATTTTTACGATTTAAGAATATTGCTGATATTTTTGGCTTGTCCCATCTGTCCCATTCCCTAAGTAGTGGGACAGATGGGACAGGGCGGGACAGCGATTATAACAATCTTGAACTCTTTCACCACGCGTCATTGCGCGGCCACTACGCAATGACGCTTTATTATTTGTCTTGTCCCACCTGTCCCGCTTGTCCTATTCCACAAACAGTGGGACAAACGGGACAGTGGGACATAGAATTACTGTTTAATAAAGTCAGCAACCGTAAAGTCTTTCTTTAATTCCTCGGGCTCATAAAAATACTTGTTATTCCTAATAGGAAAACCATAACCATTCATGTTTAAGTAAGCCGGTAAATAAGCATCGCCCATTTTAAGTAATAATCCTTTATCTATTATATTAATATACCTTTTATCAACTTTTTTTGCTTCATCAGAACCGGGCCTGCAACTTATTTCCATATTGCCGCCTATGGTTGTTGATAAAACTTTTTTTAAAGGATCTACTTTACCTGTAAACAATTCTATTAATTTAACTTTAAGTATTTGATTAGCTTTCTTAAGCTTTGAAAACTCTTTATAGGAAGTAAAATATAAACATGATCTTGATATATATGCTTCTTCTATAGCCCTGTTTTCACAAACTAATTCTTCATGTTCAGTTTTAACAAAGCGTTCATTTATATATGTTATTGCCGATGTAATGGCTTCATCTGTTTTGTTTTGTGTATCGGCAGCTTTTGAATCACATCCTAAAACAATGTAGTAATCTGTATAATCAAAAATATAAGACACGTAGTTCCACCATATTTTATGAGGAATGTTATTAATAAGATGTCTTATATTTTTAATTTCCTGGTCTTTATAAGTATAATCTTTCATTGGGTTAACCTATGCTAACTAATATAAATACTTTTATTACAATAACTCATCTTACCAAATATTCGTACTTGTCCCGCTTGTCCCGTCCCATAGGTAGTGGGACAGTTGGGACAGGGTGGGACAGCAAGCCCCCTAAAGGGGGAACGATAGCGGAAACATTTATCACCTATATGTGTCTTGTCTGTCTTGTTGTAAGACAGATAGGACAGTTAAGACAGTTGATTATAAAACATAGTCCCTGTCCCAACGTGTCCCACCCTGTCCTGTTTGTCCCGTCCCATAAGTAGTGGGACAGATGGGACAGGGAATTAGAAGCAGTCTATATTGCTGCATATCGGCTATCCGTTTGAATATTATTGACTACCTTTTAATTTGGATGGCTTGAATTTTAAAGCAACCTTGTTATTCGCTTAAAAAACAGGTTAATTTGTATCAATGTCTTTATTTGTTACCTCGTTAAACTCTGGCAGTAATGGCAATTGCTATTACGTTGGTAATGAGCGCGAAGCCGTATTGGTTGACGCGGGTATTTCCTGTCGCGAAACAGAAACCCGCATGAAGCGGCTGGGTTTATCAATGCATAAGGTAAAGGCCATCTTTATATCGCACGAACATTCAGACCATATTCGCGGGGTAGAAGTGTTGGCTAAAAAATACAGCCTGCCGGTTTATATTACCGAGCAAACACAATTTCACGGTAATTTATTTATTGCAGAGCATTTGGTTTTCAGGTTCCTGGCGCATCAACCTATTAAAATTGGCGAGCTTCAAATAACCGCGTTCCCCAAATTGCATGATGCTGCCGACCCCCATAGTTTTATTATTACCTGCCGGGATATAAACGTTGGTGTATTTACCGACCTGGGCGATGTTTGCGAAAACCTGCTGGCTCATTTTAAACAATGCCATGCCGCGTTTTTAGAAACCAATTATGATGATGAATTATTAGAGAAAGGCCATTACCCTTATCATTTAAAACGACGGATACGTGGCGGTAAGGGCCACTTATCAAATGCGCAGTCGTTAAATCTATTTATTAATCATCGGGCATCGCATTTAACCCACCTGTTTTTATCGCACCTTTCAAAAGATAATAACAACCCAACACTGGTTTATAACCTGTTTAATACCCATGCCGCCTCTACAGAAATTATTGTGGCTTCCCGTTTTGGTGAAACACCGGTTTATCAAATAAATGGCGGTAATGGCCCAATAAACCCGGTAGAAACCGGCCAGCTTCAGTTTACCTTGTTATAGTATTAAATAATAATTATTACACTTGTTTTAACAGTTAATAATAGCGCTGTTTTTTATATTAAAGGCAACTATTATTTTTTTTATATCGTATTACCTATCCCGGATGTATCTTTATACATCCTTTTTAATAACTATGAACCTTTCCACTAAGGAAGATACCAATAGGATCACATCACTTTTAGATGAGGCATACTTATGCCGTACCAATAATTTGAAGCGAAGTGTAGACCTTGCAGGGCAATCTCTTGTGCTAAGCCGAAAACTTGGAGATAAATCACTTATAGGGCGCAGCCTTAGCCATCTTTCCCTTTTCCAGATGATCAGGGGCGAATATGAAGATTCGCTTAAAATGTCGGAAGAGGCGATCAAATACTTTGAAGAACTTAATGATGAAAGGGGTGTTGCAACAGCCAAATACAATATAGCAAGCGTTTACTATAAAACAGATAATTATCATTTAGGACTGGTTAACCTGGTTGATTGTATTACTACGTATCGCAAGTTTAATGATTACCATAATTTATCCCGGTCGCATAAATCATTAGGTACTATTTACGAGTATTTTGGCGATATAAAAAACGCGATACAAACCTATGAGGATGCCATAACGGCGGCCCAAAAAGCAGGCGACCTTAACCTTGAATCAAATGCATATAACCCGCTTTCGGGCATTTATTTGAAACAAAAAAACATTGAAAAAGCCCGCGAGCTTATACAGCGGTCAATAGACATTAAAAAGGAAACCGGCGATATACGGGGCCTGGCTTTTGGCTATTACGGCCGCGGCAAAGTAAACCTGGTTGAGAAAAAATTTGCCGATGCAGAACAAGATCTTGCGGGTTCAATAAAAATTCACCGCGACATGGGCGAAACCCTGGGTTTGGGTATGGCCTATCATAAAATAGCCAGCTTATATGTTGAGCAGGGGGATCTTGAAAAAGCAAAAAAAGCTTTAGAACAAGGGTTGGAGTTTAGCAGCGAGTACAACATTGTTATGGTGAAGTACAAATGTTATTTCCTTTTTTACCGCATATTTAAACTGCAAAACGATCCGGTTAACGCGCTTAAATACCTTGAGCTTTATCATGAGCAAAAGGAAACGGTAATAAATACCCAAACATTAAAAATAATTGAGAATTACGAACTGATAACACAAATGGAATCGCTTGAAAAAGAAGCGAAGTTACAGGTAGAGAAGGCCGAGATCATAGAAAAAAAGAACCTGGCCGAACAATCTGCACGCATAAAGCAGGATTTCCTGTCGACCATGAGCCACGAGATAAGGACGCCATTGAATGCCGTAATTACCATTGCCGCACTATTAAGTGAAAAAACCGACCCGGAAGAGCAACAGTTGATCGATTCCTTAAAGTTTGCATCAAACAATCTATTATTCATTATTAACGACATCCTTGATTTTACCAAGCTTGACGCAGGCAAAACAAAGTTAGAGATGCGCCCAACTAACTTTAAGCTGCTGTTGGATAGCATAAAAAACACCTATGATAGCCTGGCTAAAGAGAAAGGACTGAGCCTGCGTTTAAATTTGGATGGCGCTGTTGCCGAAAGCTATGAGCTGGACGAAACCAAGCTATCGCAAATATTGGGCAACCTGTTAACCAACGCCATAAAGTTTACCCAACAAGGGCTGGTAAATATTAATATAAAAAAGACAACGGGCACCGACCATACAGATCATTTACTATTTGAGGTTGCCGATACCGGTATGGGCATAAGTGAAGACCATTTGGTTGATGTATTTGAGAGCTTTTCACAAGCGCAGTCTGTGCGCACACGTAAGCAAGGCGGTTCTGGGCTCGGCCTTGCTATCGTAAAAAAACTGGTCGACCTGCACCAAAGCAACATTACTTTAAAAAGTACGGTAGGCAAGGGCTCGGTATTTGCATTTGAATTGAAGCTGACGAAATGTGTTAGCCCGGTTAAGGCCCCTTCCAAACATTCAGACATTTTAAGCGGTAAAACAGTGTTGTTGGCCGAAGATAACCTGATAAACGCTATGGTTATTGGCAAATTGCTTTCTAACTGGAAAATGGTAGTTGAACACGCCAAAAACGGCGTAGAGGCTGTTGAAAAATCAAAGCTAAAAGCTTTTGATTATATTTTGATGGATATACACATGCCCGAAATGGATGGGTATGAAGCCACCCGTAATATTCTCAGCACCGAAAACCCAAATGTTAAAACCCCCATATTTGCCCTTACTGCCGATATAACCGCCGAAAGCCAGGAAGAATACCTACCGGTGTTTAATGGCTTTTTACGCAAGCCCCTTGAAATTGAAAAGCTGTACGAAGCTTTGGCAAGCCGGGTATAATTGTTTTTCATTATATATATCTCGAACAGATCGTTGTTTCAACGACGCCTGGGTGAGGAGGCCAATTGTAACGCCTTTATAACTCAGGAAACATTTTGCCACTCGTAGCGTTTGTATCCTTACAATTTAGTTTAGTTTTGCGCAACCAGACATTAATGCAACGTATTACCACCCAACACATAAAAGCACGCCTGCAACAGGTACATCCTAAATATTATCGAATAGCCGGTATTGTTGCCGGGGTATTGTTGGTTATTTTGTTGATAGGCGGTTACATTGCTTATAGCAAGCGCGAAAGTATTTTACAGCACGAGCTGACAAAAATTACCCTCAAAGCCAAACGCGACTATAACCTCGACCTTAAAATTGCTTCAGCACGCTTTGTGGGGTTGGCAACGGTGGAGTTTAAAGATATTACCATTGTCCCCGAAGGGAAAGACAGTTTGCTGCATATTGACCGCTTCCAGGTAGGTATCAAAATATTCCCGCTACTTTTTGGCAAAGTTAAACTGGCGGATGTTGGTTTGCAAAACGGACATTTGAACCTCACCAATTTAAACGGCGTTAAAAACTTCGATTTTATATTTAAGCATAAAAAAGACACTACCGACACGCCCCACAAAATGAATTTAGGCGAGCTGGCTAATAATTGGTTTAACGAGGTATTATATAAAATACCCGATAACCTTAACCTCACCAACTTTTTAATAACCTATAACAGCGATAGCACGCATGCCAAAGTGCTGGCAAAAGAAGCTATTATTGATGGCGGTAAGCTAACATCGACCCTAATTGTAAACGACACGCTGGCTACCTGGCATTTTGCCGGAACATTGCACCCGAGCAATAAGGATATTGATATTAAATGGTATGCTGATGGCAAGCCGGTAGAAATACCTTTTATCCCAGAAAAGTATAAGCTAAAAATTGCCTTCGATAGCTTTAACGCGAAATTGACCAACGAAACAACCGGTGGCGGCGAAACGCAGATAAACGGATCATGGGCGGTGCAGAACCTGGTAATTAATCAACCGGCGCTGGCCTCGGCAGATATTGTAGTACCCGATGGTTCGATAGATGCCAATGTGGTAGTGGGCGAAAATTTTGTATCGCTGGATAGCGCCTCGACCATTCACCTTAAAAAAATTACAGCGCATCCGTTTGTAAAATACACGCTTAACCCAAGCAAAATTTATGCGTTAAAGCTAACCACAGGCTGGCTAAATGCGCAGGATATTTTTGATTCTTTCCCTCGCGGGATATTTGACGCTTTGGATGGCATACAGGTAAGCGGTAAACTAAACTATGCCTTCAATTTTAATTTGGATACCGCGCAGCCCGATAGCGTTCAGTTTGATTCGAGGCTTGACAGGGACAATTTCCGCGTAGTAAAATATGGCAAAACCGACCTGACCAAACTCAACGCCGATTTTGTTTATACGCCTTATGAGAAAGGCCAACCTATGCCTCCGCGCGAAATTGGTCCATCGAACCCGGACTATACCCCGCTTGACCAAATTGCCCCCGATCTACGCAACGCCGTAATGACTGCCGAAGACCCAACCTTTTATAAAAACAACGGTTTTGTGGAGCGTACACTCCGCGCATCAATAGCTACCGACTTTAAAACCAAAAAGTTTAAACGCGGCGGCAGCACCATATCTATGCAACTGGTGAAGAATGCGTATTTAAGTCGTGAGAAAACACTGGCACGAAAAATTGAAGAAACCCTTATCGTTTGGATGATCATAAACAACAACATCATGACCAAAAACCGGATGCTGGAGGTTTATTTTAACATTATTGAATGGGGACCAAATGTTTACGGTATTGGCGAGGCGGCACGGTATTACTTTGGTAAATCGCCGGCCAACCTTACGCTGGGCGAAAGTATTTATTTGGCCAGCATAGTACCAAAACCCAAAGCCGGCCTCTATTATTTTGAACCCGATGGTACGCTTCGCCCCAATCTCATTAACTATTTTGGGTTGATAGGCAAACTAATGGCAGGCCAATATCTAACAAAAGTTGACACCAGCGGATCCTACGGTTTTTATGAAGTACGACTGAAAGAAAGCACTCGCTCAAGAGTTGCACGTGTAGATTCGGCACAGGCCAATAAAATATTAAATGCCAATACCGACGAGGATGCGCTTGGCGTGGTAAATACAACAACCCAACAATCAACTCAGCCAACAACACAACAATCAACCACCGAGCCTGTTAAAAAGCCGGGCTTTTTCCAACGGTTATTTGGTAAAAAAGATAGCGTAGCGGTAAAAAACAAAAAGATGATTGACGATGAGGAGAAAATGCGTATTCAAAACATCGACACCGCGGGCAAAACAAACAAACAAATTCGCCAGGAAAAACGCCAGATAAAAGACGAAGAAGACGCCAAACGAAAAGCGCTGAAGGCAGCGGGAATATTGTAGGTTTAATTATTCCTCGCTTTTGTCAAACGCATTCCACCCCTGCGCTTTCAACGGATGTACTACGCCGCTTTTTGACACCAAATTACAACCAACTGCAGGCTCGGTTATATAGCCAATAATGGTAAAATCCATTTTAAATTTTATTTTATCGTAGTCTGCCTGCTTAACGGTGAAAAGCAATTCATAATCTTCGCCTCCGCTTAAAGCACAAACCGTTGGATCAAGGTTAAACTCTCTGGCGGTATCAAAAGTCATCGGATCAAGCGGAATTTTTTCTTCGTAAATATTACACCCCTTATTGCTTTGCTTACAGATATGCATAATTTCTGAAGCCAATCCGTCAGACACGTCTATCATCGCCGTAGGCTTAACACCAATTTCATGCAATAATTCAACAATATCTTTACGGGCCTCGGGCTTTAACTGGCGTTCTACAATATAATCTTTGCCCTCCAGGTCGGGTTGAATATTCGGGTTTTCCAGGTATATCAATTTTTCGCGTTCCAGTAATTGCAAGCCAGTATAAGCACCGCCCAAATCGCCCGACACACATATCAAATCGCCTTCTTCGGCACCATTTCTATAAACAATATCCTTTTCATCGGCATAACCAATTGATGTTACGCTTATAACTAACCCTTGTTTGGATGAAGTAGTATCACCGCCTACCAGGTCAACTCCATATTTTTCGCAGGCTATATAAATGCCTTCATATAATTCTTCAATCGCTTCTATCGGGAATTTACTCGACATACCAATGGATACTGTTACCTGCGAAGCCATACCATTCATGGCATAAATATCACTTAGGTTTACTTGCACTGCTTTATAACCTAAATGTTTTAAAGGAGTATAAGCCAGGTCAAAGTGTATACCCTCTAATAGCATATCGGTAGATACCAGCACTTTTTTTCCTTCAAAATCAAGCACGGCCGCATCATCGCCAACACCTTTTATTGTGCCTTTTTGTACAAGTTTAATGTTTTTTGTAAGATGGTTTATTAAACCAAACTCGCCCAATGCCTCAATATTTGTTTTTTCTTTATTATCAAAAAATGCCATGTATGCTTAATTTTTTTATTGCTGCAAAAGTACAAAAGCTAAATCCAAATACGCTATTGATACGTTTAACCTGTATATTTGTCGTCCTTATTTTAAAATTTTTTACTTTAAGGTATACGCTATCAAACATTTATGATAAAAAACATACCTATTGGTCTTTTTTAATCAAATAATAAAAAATTTAATATTTAATTAATCTTAAGTGCAGATATTTGCACTAAACAAAAAACCGCTTATGAAGAATAAAAAATTACTAATTATTGCTGTAAGTGCATTGTTATTTATTGCAGGTTGTAAAAAAGACAATCCTGATGATAATAATGGCAATACAGGCACAACGGGTACCACCGGTACGACAGGCACAACCGGTACCACCGGTACAACAGGAACTACTTCTTCCTATGCTATTACAGAAACATTTGAAGCCGGCTCAAAAGCTGCTTATGCCGATGGTAATGTTACTTTATACACAGGCGTGTGGGATTTTAACGATGCACTTATAGGTAACCTGGCAACCGACGTAAAAGATGGTATATGGTCTGCACGTGTACGCACAGGCTTTATAGCCATGAATTTTGATATTATTGGTCTTACCCAAATTAATATTAAACACGCCAAGTATGGTGCTGATGCAACGTCTACCTGGCAGCTTTTAATGTCGAAAGATGGGGGTACAACCTATACACAAGTAGGTACAGATATTAATGAAACCAACACAACTTTAGTAACCGATTCATTTAAAATAGTTACTACCACTAAAGTTCGTTTTAAAATACTTAAAGCCGGTACTACACGTATTAATATTGATGATATTACCTTTAAAGGTACCGGTGATCCGGGCCTATCATTAGGCGTACCTGATACCCAGGGCCCTGATACCGCATCTACACAAAATAATGCTGCGGCAAGAGGAGTAACTATTGGTACTGACGCACCGCCAACAACAGGCGATAATAGTAACCTTCTATTAGGCAATCCTTCGGGTGCGGTCTCAACCGTTGCTATGATGGATAATTACCTGATGGATCAGGGTTATTATGTAGAATCATATAATTCTACTAAAGGCGAGCCAAACTGGGTAAGCTGGCACTTAGATGCCAGTAATCGCGGTGGTACAGATCGTTTAGATAATTTTGCTGCCTTTAGCGGTTTACCTGCGGCTTGGTATGCTGTTCAAAGCACGAGTTATAGTGGTTCTGGTTTCGACAGGGGACACAATTGTCCATCGGCAGATAGAACAAGTTCTACCAATGCAAATTCTGCTACCTTCCTGATGACTAACATGATACCACAGGCACCCCAAAATAACCAACAAACCTGGGCTAATTTAGAAAACTATTTACGCGACCAGGTTGCAGCGGGTTTTGAGGTTTATATTATAATGGGCAGTTATGGTAGTGGTGGTACAGGTAGTTTAGGTGCTGCTACAAGCATAAAAAATCAAGGCCATATTAATGTGCCAAGTAACGTATGGAAAGTTGCGGTATTAATACCTGTTGGTAATAATGATGTAAGCAGAATTAGTGCAAGTACACGCATTATTGCGGTAAATACACCAAATATACAAACCATAAATTCAGACTGGACTCAATATATAACAACTGTAAAAACTATTGAAACAGCTACAGGCTATACTTTATTATCAGCATTGCCGACAGACGTGCAAGCTGCGCTAAAAGCAAAAGTTGACGCAGGGCATTAAGCCCCCTAAGTAACGCTAAAACCAATAAAAAAGGCAGGTAATATGTATTACCTGCCTTTTTTATTAAAATTATTTATCAAACTATAGTTCCCCCTTTAGGGATTAGGTGGCTTACAGTCCCAAACTCGCTGAAATTTCCAACATCCTTTCAATTGGCTTTACTGCTTTTTCAATAATATCCTGGGGTACATATATCTCGGGGTATTCGTTTTTAAGGCATAAATAGAGCTTCTCAAGCGTGTTTCTCTTCATGTGTGGGCAATCATTGCAGGCACATGCATTATTTGGCGGTGCGGGTATAAAAACCTTATCCGGATTTTCCTTTTGCATCTGGTGTAATATGCCTGCTTCAGTAGCTACTATAAATTCTTTATCAGGATGATTAGAAGCATATTTTAAAATACCGGTAGTTGAACCAATATAATCAGCCATCTGCAAAATAACTTCTTCACATTCAGGATGAGCTAATAGTTTTGCACCCGGATGCCTTTCCTTTAATTTAGTTATTTTCTCTCTCGAAAATATTTCATGCACCATACAGGCACCGTTCCATAGTACTAGGTCACGTCCTGTTTTTTTAGCAACATAAGCTCCCAAATTTTTATCAGGACCGAATATTATTTTTTGGTCCTTTGGCAGGCTTTCAACAATTTGAACCGCATTGCTCGATGTGCAAACTATATCGCTTAAAGCTTTTAATTCTGCCGTACAGTTCACGTAAGTTATCACCAAATGATCCGGATATTGTTCCTTAAACTTTTTAAACAAATGCGGCGGGCAGCTATCAGCTAATGAGCAGCCGGCTTTTATGTCGGGTAATAGGACTTTTTTTGTGGGTGATAATATTTTTGCTGTTTCGGCCATAAAGTGTACACCGGCAAAAACAATAATATCGGCATCGGTTTTTGCGGCCTGTTGCGATAATCCCAAACTATCCCCAATATAGTCTGCAATATCCTGTATATCAGGTTCTTGATAATAATGAGCCAGTATAACCGCATTTTTCTCTTTTTTTAACTTTTCTATTTCTTCAAAAAGGTCAAGCGTCGGGTCAATTTCTTCCTCTGCAAATCCTTTCAGGTTTATTTCTTCGAAGATATTCATTTCAACAATTCAATTAATAACAAGTGTTTTTTTATATAAAAAGAAACTATTGTTATTGGTGTGTTAGTTATGTTTAAAAGTTGTGATACGTTTTTGGTTAAAAGTTGTTTTTAACTTTTTATTAACAGCTTATTCATATAAAATTTATTTTATTATGCTGATTTTGAGAACAGTATTGTTTGCAACTTTTATTCTCAAAACTTATTTGTTAATATTTTATTGCTTTATAAAATGTTAGTTTTGGCAAAAATACAACTTATAAATTGCTTAAAAGTTCTGGGTACGATCATTAAAAAGTAAGGTTATCAACTTCTTTACAAGTTGTTAGCTTTTTGCTTACACAAAATTAACATCTTTGGCACCTATTGTTAACATAACTAACATTTTTACACATAGTATATAAAGTATATGACCAGAACTGTGGATTTCCTGGTAGTGGGTTCGGGTATAGCCGGATTGAGTTTTGCACTAAAGGCTGCAAAGCATGGTAAGGTTCTGATAGTTACCAAATCAAACGAAGATGAATCAAACACTAAGTATGCCCAGGGCGGTGTTGCCGTGGTTGTTGATAAAAAGGAAGATTCTTTTGAAAAACATATAAATGATACCCTAATTGCCGGCGATGGACTTTGTGATAAAGACGTTGTTGAAATAGTAGTTAAAGAAGGCCCGGAAAGAATTAGGGAAATTATTGATTATGGTACCAATTTTGACAAAACAAATGAGGGTATTTATGACCTGGCAAAAGAAGGCGGACACTCAGAATTTAGGGTGCTGCATTATAAAGATATTACCGGTTTTGAAATTGAAAGATCACTTTTAGAACAGATACATAAAAACCCAAATATTGAAATATTAACACATTATTTTGCGGTTGATTTAATTACTCAGCATCATTTAGGTGAGTTTGTGGATAAGTCATCAGATGATATCACCTGTTACGGAATTTATGCTTTTAACACAGAAACTAAGTCGGTAGAAAAAATATTATCGAAGGTTACGGTAATGGCTTCGGGCGGTGCGGGGCATATTTATTCTATAACAACCAATCCAACAATTGCTACCGGCGATGGTGTTGCCATGGTTTATCGCGCCAAAGGAAAAGTAAGAAATATGGAATTTATACAGTTCCATCCTACGGCATTATATAATCCGGGCGAATATCCATCTTTCTTAATTTCAGAAGCGGTACGCGGTTTTGGTGGTATATTAAAACGTACCAACGGGGAAGAATTTATGCAGGAATATGATGAGCGTAAATCATTAGCACCTCGTGATATTGTTGCAAGGGCCATAGATGCCGAGATAAAAAAATCGGGTGAGGATTATGTTTACCTGGATATAAGGCATCGCAAAAAATCAGATATTTTAGCCCATTTCCCAAACATCTATGCCAAGTGCTTAGATATAGGTATTGATATGACTACCGATATGATACCGGTAGCGCCGGCATGCCATTATATGTGTGGTGGTGTTATGGTTGATCATTCGGGCCGTTCATCTATATTAAGATTATATGCCTGTGGCGAGTGTTCATCAACAGGTTTACACGGAGCCAATCGATTAGCATCTAATTCATTATTAGAAGCGTTGGTTTTTGCACACCGTATTTATGAAGATGCCATAAGTAAAGTAGATACTATTACTATTCCGGATAACATTCCCGACTGGGACGAAAAAGGAGTACAATTATCAAACGAAGATATATTGGTAACTCATAATGTCCGCGAAATGCAAAAACTGATGAACGACTATGTAGGTATTGTTCGTTCTGATTTCAGGCTAGAGCGTGCCATGCGCCGCTTGGGTTTGCTACATGAAGAAACAGAAGCATTTTATAAAAAGACCAAACTATCCGTAAAGCTTTGCGAGCTGCGTAATTTGATACAGGTATCCTATATCGTAGTAAAATCAGCCATGATGCGTAAAGAAAGTAGAGGGTTGCATTATACTACGGATTATCCGGAACATCAAAAAGTACTAGAAGATACTGTATTTTAGATGTTTAATTTAAATAGAAAATATTATGAAAAAACCTCTTATCACAGTCACACTATTATTTTTATTTAACTTTTATTGCTTTTCTCAAGATTCTTTCTCCAAGTACATCGGGCAATTAGTTATTGTTAAAAAAGATGCTACTTCTAAAGAAGTTTCAGGATTTCATAAAACTTTAGATGAATATGGATCTAATAACATTCCTTATAAATATGAATATGATTCGGTAAGAGATAGTCTGACTAATAAAAAATTTAAATGTGTAAGTATAACTGAAAAAGAATATCCATATAAAGGATACTATGCAGAACTTAATAACGATGCTACGGGAACTATTTACTATTATTTTGAAGGTGATATTTTAGGGTCTGAAATTTTGCCACTAGATTATTTGTTAAATAAAGCTGAATATAAAAAAGACGTATGTAGTAGAATTGAGGTATCAGAAGATGATATGGAAGATAAAAAATCATTCTCTACTCCATTTACCTCTACATCTGTCGATGACGCATATTTTATAAAAGAAATAACTAAAAAAGGCGTTACAACGTATTATTTATCATTATCAGCAGAAAGTTCATCCGCTCTTGCAACAGAAAAAGGAGTTATTATTCTATTGAAAAATGGCAAAAAACTATTAAAGCCGTCTGCTACAGTTGAAACAGATGTCAATAAATATAAACATAACCCTTATGATGGAGATTTTATAAGAAAGGCGTTTATACACTTAACATCTACGGATATACAACTTTTGGCGACATCAGCAATAAAAAAATTTAGATTATATGATGAAGATGGGATTCCGCCTGGTGATTCCGATAACCTTCTTATGATGTTTCAATGCTTACTTACAAAAAAGTAGAAATGAGCGGAAAACGGGATTCGAACCCGCGGCCTTCAGTTTGGGAAACTGATGCTCTACCAGCTGAGCTATTTCCGCTTATATTTACATCAAACTTAAAAATAAATTCAACAACTCAATAGTCCAATAATTCAAAACTACTAATATGCCTGTTATACTACCCGTTAAAAACATCAGCCCAAGTTGGGGACAAGATTGCTTTATTGCCGAAAATGCTACCATAGTTGGCGATGTTGTTATGGGCGATAAATGCTCTGTTTGGTTTAATGCGGTTATACGTGGCGATGTACATTACATTAAAATAGGTAACAACACCAATATACAGGACGGGGCCGTAATTCATTGTACGTATCTATACGCACCAACCAACATAGGTAATAATGTATCTATTGGCCACAATGCGTTGGTACACGGCTGTACATTAAAAGATAATGTATTAATTGGTATGGGCGCAATTGTTATGGATCATGTAGTAGTTGAACCCTATGTAATAATAGCCGCCGGATCTGTGGTATTAGAAAAAACAATATGCGAATCGGGCTACCTGTATGCAGGCACACCCGCAAAAAAGATCAAACCGCTAACAGATGAGCAAAAAGAAATGTTAAACCGTTTACCTAATAATTATATTATGTACTCAGGTTGGTTTAAGGAGTAGGCTCTCGGGGTATATCTATATCAAGATCGTTTTCAAAACTGGCCCGAACATTTATTATGGATCGGTTTACCCAAATATTTTCGGGCTGACGGTTTTGTCTTATACTGCCTGTATCCCATTTGCCATTATTATTGTCGTCGTAAATAACGCGCATTCTGTATTTTCCGGCTAATATGGCGCGGAAAATTATCGGCGTATTTTGCCTGATTGGTGTGGTATACAATACAACATTTTGTTCGGTCATAAGCTCAACTATATATGATCTTGAGGTATCAGGTACAGTAACTTTCAAAGTAAGCTGCCCATAATTCTCCGGCTTTTCTATTTTAAACTTCCGTATTATTTTTTTATTCTTCTCGCCAAAATATCCGGTTAAAGCGCCTTCGTTAAGTGTTAATATATAATTGGCATTTTGCCTCCATTTATAATTTAGTACCAAATGTTTTCGGTTGGCTGTATCTTGTTTAATGGTATAATTGGTTACTACTGTGGAATCCTCGTTTAATACAATAAGGGATGGGTCAAAAGAGGATAACGGGCTACTAGTATTGATTAATAAGTCAGATCCGGGCTTTAATACCGCACGCGTATCAGCATTTGTAGCGGCAGACAAGATCCTGGTGTAACTTTCCTTTCTTCCTTTATGAACGGTTACCGTATCAATGGGTTTACCGTTTTCAGACAACGCCACTTTTAATGTATCAAAGTCCATGTTTTTTACGTAAAGCAACGCTGTATCGCGCGTTTTGCTTATGTCGACATACTTATCCAAATTTTGCGCGGGTGGATAAATTATACGTAACGATGGTTTTTCAACGGGCCTGTTAAAGAATAACTGCACCCTTCCATCATCACCAAAGCCGGGCGATAAAAAACGAAACTTTTGCGGGATCTGCTTAAACAAAGTCAGCTTAACACCAGTGGTGTCTGTTTGAAGATTGATCGTTTTATGCGGCACACCAATCAGGTCTTTTTCCTCGTGATACACCTTTTCTGAACCGCCGTTTTCTTTTAAAGCGTACAGCCTGTAAACACCATCATGCAAGTTGCCCAAAGTAAAATTACCCGCGGTATCGGTAGTTGTATAAACAGACGGCGCCTTTTTACCAAACAGCGCCGAATCTTGCTTTAGTGTGAAAAGCATTATTGTTACATCTTTTTCCCGATCTTGGGTAAGCACATTAATGACATTTCCCGATATGCTTAACGAATCTATATGTGGCCCGGTTGAGAATACATAAGTGAAATTCTTAAGAATATTGTTTTCATGCAAATCGCCAATTGCCTTGCCAAAGTTTATAACGTAGGTGGTGTTTTTTTGTAACGTGTCTTTTAGGGTAATTATCAAACTTTTGTCTTTGATCTTAAATTCAGGTGGGTGTTTTTGCGACGGGCTGATATTTATTTCAGTATACCCTCCCCCGTTCAATTTAAAATACTCGTCAAAATCTAACTGAATTGTTTTTGACGAAAAATTCCGGGTTTGATTTGCGGGTGTCGCCTTCAATAATTTTGGCGGGGTTACATCTTTTGGGCCACCGCTCGGTTTTTGCGGAACAGCGCAACCAAAAAGTACGAAAGCCATCACAGCCGAGGCAAAAAACAGGGAGAAAAAAGGGTGCTTTTTATTTAACGTCATTTTTATGCGAAATAAGCGATTTTTCTTTTTTGACAAGTATTAATATTCAGAATTAAAAATAATGGCGTATAAATAAAATTTTATAATTAATTGATTTACAGCATTTTATATCTTATCTTGACATATGAACCATCAAAACTGAAATATCAGACGGAGAAACGCCGGAAATTCTTGATGCCTGGCCCAGGGTCCTTGGTTTTATCTTCATCAACTTTTCGCGCGCTTCTTTTGAAAGTGATTCGAGCTGATGATAATTAAATTCCGTGTTGATCTCTTTGTCCTCCATTTTTTTCATGCGTTCAACAATATCCATTTCCTTTTCAAAATAACTCTCATATTTGATTTTTATTTCAGCCTGCTCAATTGTTTCTTTATCAAAGGAATTTAGTAGGGTATCTAAATTAAGGTCTGCCTTTCGCAATTCGTTAAATGATACTTGGGGTCGGCTCAACAAATTAAACAGTTTAACAGATTGAGGTATTGCGCTTGTTTCCAAATTCTCCAAAAGGCTATTTACATCTGTTGGATTAATTGAGCGCTGTCTGGTGTAGTCCACAATGTAATCAGAGTTTTTAATTTTGAGATTTACCTTGTCTAACCTCCCGTCGCTTATCAACCCCAATTCATGACCTATCGGACTTAATCGGATATCTGCATTATCTTGCCGTAATAATAAACGGTGCTCGGCCCGTGAAGTAAACATACGATAGGGCTCCTCCGTTCCTTTTGTCACCAGGTCATCTATCAACACGCCGATGTATGATTCCGATCTTTTTAATATCAACTCATGTTTATCATTGATTTTTTGATGAGCATTTATACCCGCAATAAATCCCTGCGATGCCGCTTCTTCATAACCGGTAGTGCCGTTTATCTGCCCCGCAAAATAAAGGTTGCTTATTTGTTTGGTCTCTAACGTCAACCCTAATTGGGTCGGTGGGAAGAAATCATATTCAATGGCATAACCGGGACGGAACATCTTTGCATTTTCAAAACCCGGTATTTGGGTCAATGCTTTGTATTGGACATCCTCTGGCAGCGAGGTAGAAAAACCATTAACATATATCTCGCAAGTATTCCATCCTTCCGGTTCTACAAATATCTGGTGCCTGTCCCGCTCGGCAAAACGATTTATCTTATCTTCAATAGATGGACAATACCTTGGTCCCAATCCTTTAATGCGGCCGGTAAACATGGGAGATTTTTCAAAACCTTCCTTTAATGTTTCGTGTACTTTTGTATTAGTATAAGTTATCCAGCAACAACGTTGATCGTTTGCTAACTCGACATCAGTATAAGAAAAGCGTCCTCTTTCTTCATCACCCCACTGTTCTTCCATGAGGCTATAATTCAAGCTACGGCCGTCTACACGCGGCGGTGTACCTGTTTTCATTCGGCCAGACTCGAAGCCTAAGGTCAATAGTTGCTCTGTTATACCAGTAGCCGCCTTCTCTCCTGTCCTGCCTCCACCAAACTTCTTTTCGCCTATATGTATTACGCCATTTAAGAAAGTACCATTGGTTAACACTACTGAATCGGCTTCAATTTCCACACCCAATGATGTACGTACGCCGCAAACAGTATTATTCTTTACCAATAGCGCCGATACCATGTCCTGCCAAAAATCAACATTTGGCGTCCTTTCTAATGCTATCCGCCATTCTTCTGCAAAGCGCATGCGGTCGCTTTGCGCCCTGGGGCTCCACATTGCAGGGCCTTTTGAACGATTTAGCATCCGGAACTGCAAAGAGGTTTTATCTGTAATTATACCCGAATAACCACCCATTGCGTCAATTTCACGCACAATTTGCCCCTTGGCCACGCCGCCCATAGCCGGATTACAGCTCATTTGTGCTATAGTCCCCATGTTCATGGTAACTAACAATACAGATGAACCCAGGTTGGCTGCTGCTGCCGCCGCCTCACATCCGGCGTGGCCGGCCCCCACTACTATTACGTTATACTTTTTAAACATTTTAACCCCCATGTTCCACGTGGAACATATAAATTATTTAATTTTTTCTGATGTTCCACGTGGAACCTTTAAGAATGAAACCAGCGCAAACGCCGCCCAAATACCCTCTAAAACTACAAATGGATAAAAACCGATCATAAATGATGCATATCCACACGTAGCCGCACCTATAAAGTTTAACAAGGCATATGCTTTGCTCTCTGGCGATAGTCTTTTATATAAATTTAATAAAAACGCTATTAACAGGATAATTACACCAATTGAAGCTATAATATCTGATGTTTTCATTATTCAACAGCCTCCTTTAGTTCCGTTAGTTCAAGCCATCTAAACGACTTTTCATTTAAACAGGTATTCAAATCTGCGCTTTTTTGTGAAAGTTTTATAACGTCATCATTGCTGATGCCTGTTGCGTTTAGCTTATCGTTAACCTGTTTTATCTCGTTTTCCAGTTGCTCAATATCTATCTCAAGCGTTTCCAATTCTTTTTGTTCCTTAAAGCTCAATTTGTTTTTCTTTATGGGGGCAGCTGTTTCAATCGTTTTGTTGTTCTTGTTCTGCTGCTTGTTGTCTTCCAGCTCTAACCGATACGAAGAATAATTGCCATTATATATACGTACACGGCCCTTTTCTTCCATGATGAAAAGCTGGTCGGTCAGTTTATCCAACAAATACCTATCGTGCGATACCAGCATGAGCACGCCCCCATAGCTGGCTAAAAACTCTTCCAATACATTTAACGTGTCAATATCCAGGTCATTGGTCGGCTCATCCAGTATCAGGAAGTTCGGGTTTCTCATCAGGATGCTCATTAATTGCAGCCGTTTCTTTTCGCCCCCACTTAACTTAGCTATTAAACCGTATTGTTTTGCTGGTGGAAATAAAAACAAAGTAAGCAACGCAGAAGCCGAGATCATTTTGCCATCGGCCATTGTAATAAACTCGGCTACATTTTTTACTATGTCAATAACCCGTTCATCATCCTTAAATGTAATACCCGACTGGTGAAAATACCCAAATACGGTAGTTTCCCCTTTTTCAATAATACCACTATCCGGTTTTAAGCCACCGGTTATAAGGTTCAATAAAGTCGATTTTCCACTACCATTCTTCCCGGCCAAACCAATCCTGTCGCCTTTTTTAAACACATAGCTAAAATGGTCAACAAAAGTGCGGCCACTAAAGCCCTTGCTAATGTCTTTTATCTCCATTATCTTATTGCCCTGGCGTGCTGTTTTAACACTTAACTCAACATTTTGCTTTGGTCCGTTATTTTGTGTTTTTGACTCCAGGTCGTAAAAAGCATCAATTCTTGATTTAGATTTAGTTCCCCTCGCCTTTGGCTGCCGACGCATCCACTCTAACTCTTTACGCAACAAGTTCGAGTTTTTTTGGAATGAAGCCTCATCCGACGCCTCACGCTCGGCCTTTCTTTCAAGGTAGTATCCGTAATTGCCGACATAAGGGATAAGCTTACCCTTATCTATCTCAAGGATCTCATTACATACATTATCCAGGAAATACCTGTCGTGCGTTACCATCAGGATGGTTTTACTGCCATCGGTCAACAATTTCTCCAGCCACTCTATGGTATCAATATCCAAATGGTTAGTTGGCTCGTCTAAAATATAAATATCAGGGTCCTCTATCAGCAACTTTGCTAAAGCAAGTCTTTTCTTCTGTCCACCCGATAGTGTGTTAATATTCTGATTAAGATGATGTATATCCAAACGGCCTAAAATGGTCTTTATCTTATACTCATATTCCCAGGCATCAACATCGCTCAGTTCTTCCATCACCTTTTCAATGGCTTTTGAATTATCTGGCTCATTTTCAAGCAGTTCCTCGTATTTGCGTATCAATTGCTGCTGAATGTTGTCGGCATGAAAAATATAGTCGCTTATGGTAACGGCATCTTTAAATCCGGGGTCTTGTTCCAGGTATCCAAGGTTCAGGTCGCGCATTTGCGCTACTTTTCCTTCTGTTGGTTTAATATAACCAGCCAATAATTTTAATAAAGTCGATTTTCCGGCTCCATTAATGCCAACCAGCGCAACCCTTCGGCCGCGGTTAATACCAATGGATACATTTTTAAATAACCAGTTATCATGAAAAGAGTGCCCTAAATTTTCGGCAGATATATATGTACTCACGTTAATCTTCTTATTTTATCGGATGGGTGAATAAATACACCCTCTTGTTTTTTTAATGATTGTTTATACATGGCCATGGCCACTGTATTTGCGGGTATGGTGCGGTATTTTTTTAATGGTCCTAACAAAAATGGATTTAATACTTTCATAAATAGGATCGCTATTTCTTCTATAAGCCGACTATCATTTCTATGCCCGGTTAATATTGATGGCTGATAAATATGAAGGCATTTTAACCCAACTGCTTTTAAATCCTCTTCTGCTTCCCCTTTTGTTCTGCTATAAAAAACCGACGAGTTTTTGTTAGCGCCTATGGCCGATACAAAGTGATATTGTTCTATTCCATTCGTCTTAGCTATTTCTGCAACAGCAACCGGGTAATCATGGTCAATTTGACGATACTCGCTCTTGTTTGGGGTTTTAGCCCTGGTTGTACCCAAACAGCAAAAAACAGCATCGCCTTTTATATATTCTTCATATTTTTCTAAATGATCAAAATCAACATTGATCTGTGTTAAGCGATTGTTTTTTATTTGCAACTTCTTACGGCCCAAACCAATTACCTCGTCATATTCGGGCCATTGTAATAA
>Ga0206854_1039_pt1 | contig 39844 bp, 37 predicted proteins | sample Alteio_BWOrgCont_50_FD_152870 | JGI IMG/M metagenome (GOLD analysis project Ga0206854, IMG submission 152870) | Enriched cells from forest soil in Barre Woods Harvard Forest LTER site, Petersham, Massachusetts, United States -... | ecosystem: Environmental > Terrestrial > Soil > Temperate forest >...
CAGTCCACCAGCAGAATTCGCCAAACCTGGTTTGGTGCCGGCATCACCAGATCCGGTCCAGCGACGGGTTGCAAATTCAAGGCGATCGCAATCAGCGCCAGAACGCCAACAGTATGGAGCGCGCTGGCAACCGGCGGTCGCGGCTCCTTCATCGCTTCCGGTCGTACCTCCGGTGGCTCGGCGATGTTGGCAGCGGCAGTTTTCATGAGGGGCAGGTTCCTCCATCTTATTCCAGTCTTTGCTTTTGACGCACGGATAAAATAGCCTGCCCATCCCTTGCATTACACTTGCGAAGCCCAGAGCGAGAAACTATATAGCAGCTTTACTATTTGCCGGCATAGCTCAGTTGGTAGAGCTACGGTTTTGTAAACCGTAGGTCGTCGGTTCGAGTCCGACTGCCGGCTCCATTTTAAACGAAAAGGGCGCAGGCGCGGCTGAAGGGCCTGACGCGACAGAAGTTCCCGCAAATTTATCTATTGTGGCACAAAGGTGTTTTTTTTCACCTCAGTGGCCCGAGTCGCTTCAGTGCCTTTACTTGTAGAAATCCCGAATCTGTTGCTCGACGTAGGCTTCGTCCTCCGGCGCGACGGTGCCAATGGCGACGTACTTTTTCAAATTCTCCAGGCAGGTGGCCATTTCGGCCTGCGGGTTGGCGCCCGGCTTCTCCGGCAGCAAATCCGTTTTTAGCGCGACGTTGACCGGGTTGGGCTGCAAATGGCCATCCACTCCGTGCACATATAAATCCGCCGACACAAAGCCGGGCTTGGCGATGACGATGTGCGTGTCGTGTTCTTTACTCAGCACGGCCTGGGTTGGGGTGGTGCCAATGTTTGACCCGTCAATCGAAACGGTCGCCTTGGACGGAGAGGAAGTGAAGGTCACGGGCTCTTCGAAAACTGCATTGGGCTGATCCGCGCAGCCGGAGGCAAAGATGCCGGCAGCAAGCGCCAGCAGCAAGGCAGGCGCGCGTAACGAGACGGCGGAGAACAGGGAATTGGGCCGATTCATAAATGAGTGAGGAAACTTAGAGCAGATTTGGCTGCCCGTCGCCAACTTAAATATACCGCAAGCTTTCACCGGCTCCAGTCCAGCATGCGCTGGATGGGCAGGCGGGCGCGCTCGATGATGTCGGCGGGTAGCTCGATCTGCGGCTCCAGGGTTTGCAGGCAGGCGTGGAGTTTTTCGATGGTGTTCATTTTCATGAACCGGCAGTCGTTGCAGGCGCACTTGTCCGTCGGCCCGGCGATGAAGGTCTTGTCCGGCACTTCGCGGTGCAGGCGGTGCAACATGCCGGACTCAGTTACGACAATGAACGCCGGGGCAGGATTGTTTTTGCAGAAGGACACCATTTTTTCGGTGCTGCACACTTCATCGGCCAGGTTACGCACGGACTCGACACATTCCGGGTGCGCGACGACGAGCGCGCCGGGGTAGCGCGCCTTCATCTTTTCGATGGCGCGCGCGGTGAAGAGCACATGCGCGTAGCAACTGCCCGGCCACAGGCGCATTTTGCGGCCGGTTTTTTGTGAGACCCATTGGCCGAGGTTTTGGTCGGGCACAAACAAAATCTCGCGATCGGCCGGCACTCGCTCGACGATTTTGACCGCGTTGCCGCTGGTGACGATGACATCGCTGAGCGCTTTTACCGCCGCCGAACAATTGATATAGGCGACGACGTAAAGGCCAGGGTTGGCCGCCTTATATGCAGCGAGTCTTTCCGCCGGGCAGGAATCGGACAAGGAACAACCGGCGGCCAAATCCGGCAGAAGGACAATTTTATTTGGATTAACGATTTTCGCCGTTTCGGCCATGAAGTGGACACCGCAGAAGGCGATGACTTCGGCGTCGGTCTTGGCGGCTTCGTAGGACAGCCCCAGCGAGTCGCCCACGAAATCGGCTACGCGTTGGATCGCCTCGACTTGGTAGTTGTGCGCGAGGATGATGGCTTTGCGCTCGTTTTTCAGGCGCAGGATGTCCTGCTGAATGGGCGACAACGGCGCAGGCGCGCCCCGGGCCGGCGGGATGACGTGCGGCTCGTAGTTGAGTTCGGGAATGGCAACAGCCGTGGGCATGGGAAGGTTGATTGTAATTCCTCTTAGAAAAATGCCAAGCCTGCTTTGGTATTTCCGCGCTTGCGCAAACAAGGTTTGCGTGGCAAAGCTAGGCTTTATGGAACGCGCTCGCTTGCTGCTTCGTTATCGGTTGGTGCTTGGGTTCTTCATCGTCGGCTTGGTTGTCAGCGGGCTGACGGCATTCCCGCTGCAACATGAATTGGACTGGCTGACTTCATTGCTTGGGCTAAAAGATAGGACGATTATTACCGCCCCGGAAGGTTTGGACCGCTGGCTGGTGACAGTGCGCGATGGTTTGCGCGACACGAATTTAAAATATCCCTGGCTGGCTTATGGCACGGACTGGCTGGCGTTTGCCCACCTTGTATTGGCCGTTTTTTTTATCGGACCATTCTTCAAGCCGGAGCGAAACGTCTGGGTGCTCTGGGCGGGCTTAATCGCCTGTGGTTTGGTATTGCCGCTCGCGCTTATTTGCGGGCCCTTGCGTGGCATCCCCTTTGGGTGGCGGCTGATTGATTGCTCCTTCGGCATCTTCGGTGCGCTGCCGCTGATCTATTGTTTGCGGCTGACCAAACTAATGGAAAAAACGGCGAGGTGAATCTACGACCGCTCCGGTTTTCCCTTGTTCGATTTTTGGCGCAGGGCGATGTCGGCCTCAATCTCGAGAAAAGCCGGATAGTTGCGCAGTGAAGCAAGGTCGGGGTCTTCGCGTAGCCATTTTAAATCCACGTAACCGACTTCGACCGCGCGGCGGAGGGCGCGCACGGCATCGGCTTTGCGGCGTTTGAGCGCGAGCGAGCAGGCGAGGTTGTAATGCGCAGTTGGGTTGTTGGGCGCGAGGCGCACGAGCCGCCGGTCCATCCGCAATCCTTCGTCAATCCGACCCTGTTTGGTATAGCGCTCGCCGAGTAATTCGATGACTTCCGTGTCGGACGGGTTGCGCTTGAGCACCCCTTCAAAAAACTGGATTTCGAAATCGTCGTTGGGTTTGGCCATGAGGGATTTATTTTTCGCGGGTCGCGGTGCCGGTCGCGGTGCCGGCATGCGGGCAGCGGACGCCACGTTGGAGGGCGCGGCAGCGGGCGGTGACTTGCAGGCGCTGGGACTCGGGTTCCATGTCGCGTTTGTCGCAGACGGTCTTGCCATACCATTCCATGAACGGCGCATCCACCTCAAAAATTTTATCGCAATCCACGCAGATGAGCTGGGCCTGGAAAGTGCGCGCGCGGGCGTTCGCCATGTAGTACTTGTAGTCGCGGCCCACGTCCACTTCGCGCACGAGTCCGCTTTCGGTCAGGATGGGCAGGCTGCGGTAAACGGTGGCGCGGGAAATGGAGTCGTCCAGCGCGCGGGCGCGTTCGAGCAGATCTTCGGCGGTAAAGTGGTCGGGGTGGTTGAAAGCGGCGTCGAAGATGGCCAGGCGCTGGTTGGTGACGCGCAGGCCCTTGCTGACGAGAAACTCCTTAAACCCCTCGCGCGGGTTGGCGATGGCCATCGAAGGCTCTGCCGGGGGCACGCGGTGCTGCGTACCCGAGGTGGTGGCGTTGGAAGCAGGGGCCGCCATGGTGGCAGGTGGAATGGGCGTTTTCGTTATTGAGACAAAATTGACACTAAAGGTTCGGCAGGTCAACGTCAGACACTATGCCGCGTGAAGTCGAACCCGATCTGTTCCCCGAACTGACGCCCGCGCGGCGCATGGGGAAGAAGGGCGGAGTGGGGACAACCAAGGGTGAGGAAAGCCGCCCCGATTTGCTCGAAGTCCTGCCGCTGGCCGGGGTGGACCATGCGCTGGCCTACCGGATTCCGCCGCATTTGACGGGGAAGATAAAGCCCGGTTGTCTGGTGCGGGTTCCTTTGAGAAATGGTTTGGTGCTGGGCATTGTCGAGCGCCTGGGTACTGACCAGGATGTGCCGGATGCCAAGGTTAAGAATGTTTTTGAATTGCTGTTTCCGGACCCAATTTTGACCACCGATTTGCTGGCCCTAGCGAAATGGATTGCCAGCTACTACCTTGCGGGGATCGAGACCGTGTTTGAGACGATGATTCCGGTACCCGTGCGCGCGGGGATGGCGATGAAGATGGAGCGATTGCTGCGCGTGGGGAAACTGGCGTTGACGGAGGAGGAACTGGCGGGCCTCGAACGCCGGGCCAAGAAACAGGCTGCGGTGTATAAATTTCTCCACCAACAAACCAAGCCCATTGCGCGCGGGTTGATCTTGTCTCGTCTGAAAATTTCCCCGGCGACACTGGATGCGATGGTGGAAAAAGGCATCATTGAGGAAACGCGCCAGGAAAATCCCCGGGTGGCATATTCGGACGAATTCTCTGACGACGAGACGGCGGCGGCGACTGCGGTAGGCGCTTTTGAAATCAACGAGGCCCAACGCGCGGCGATTGCCGATATTGGCGCGAGCCTGGCGGCGGGGAAATTTCAAACGCATTTGTTGCATGGCGTCACGGGTTCCGGGAAGACGGAGGTTTACCTGCGCTCGATTCGCACGGCACTGGCGAATGGCGGCGGGGTGATTTATCTGGTGCCCGAAGTGGCGTTGACGCCGCAGACGGTGGGACGGTTGCGCTCAGCGTTGGCCGACAGCGGCACGAAGGTCGTCGTCTGGCACAGCCATTTGTCGGCAGGTGAGCGGTTCGATTCGTGGATGGCCGTGGCGCGAGGCGAGGCGAGGGTGGTGGTGGGCGCGCGCTCGGCAGTATTTGCGCCGGTGGCGAATCTGCGCCTCGTCGTGGTGGATGAGGAGCACGAGCCCGCCTACAAACAGGAGGAATCGCCGCGTTACCATGGGCGCGATGCGGCGGTTTACCGCGCGAAGCTCGCGCAGGCCGTCTGTGTGCTCGGCTCGGCCACGCCGTCGCTCGAGTCGTTGCTCAATGCGAAACAAGGCCGGTATAAACTCAACCGTTTGCCGGAGCGGGTGGATGGCCGCGCGATGCCGATTATGCGCCTGGTGGATTTGCGCCACCAAAGCACCAAGGGCCATGGCCCGGCGGTGATTTCGCGCGAACTGGCCGAGGCGATGCGCGAACGCTTCGAGAAAAAAGAGCAGAGCATTTTATTCCTCAATCGCCGCGGTTATTCGGCCAGCTTGCAATGTCCGTCGTGCGGGTTTGTGGCCAATTGCAAGAATTGCAGCGTCACGCTCACCTACCACCGCACGGACGAGAAGCTGCGCTGCCATTGGTGCGGCTACCAGGAGCCCGCGCCGCGCCGCTGCCCGCAATGCCAGGCCGAAGATATTCGTTGGAAGGGCTATGGCACCCAGCGCGTGGAGGACTCGGCCCAGCGCGTGTTGCCGCGCGCGAAGATAGTGCGGCTCGATGCCGACACGATGGCCAAGCGCACGCTCTTCCGGCAAATTCTCGGCGATTTCCGCAAAGGGAAAATTGACGTGCTCGTCGGCACGCAGATGATTGCCAAGGGCCTCGACTTTCCGAACGTGACGCTCGTGGGTTTGGTCAATGCGGATTTGTCGTTGCATCAGGCGGACTTCCGCGCGCACGAGCGGACGTTTCAATTGCTGGTGCAGGTCTCGGGCCGCGCTGGCCGTGGAGACAAAGCGGGCGAGGTTTTCGTGCAGACGTACACGCCCAGCTCGCCCTCCATCCAGTTTGCCAAGCGCGCGGACTTCGACGGCTTTCTCGAGGCCGAGCTGGCGCAGCGCCGCGAATTTCATTATCCCCCGGCGCGGCGGCTCATCCGCCATCTCTTTCGCGGGCACAACGCGGAGAAGGTGAAGTTCTACGCCGAGCAATGGGCCAAACGCGCCGAGATATTATTAAAAGACGCCGCCGAATTGCGCGGCCCCGCGCCGCCGCCGCTCGAAAAAATCAAAACCTACCACCGCTACCAACTCTGGTATTTTGTGGACAGCATCACCCGCATCGCGCCGCTCCTGCGCCAACTGCGCCAGGAATTTCCCTTGGACAAAGAAGTGCTGGAGACGATTGACGTTGACCCGGTGGATTTGAGCTAGCTGTTCAATGAACGCTTGATAGATTCAAGGTTAGTGGTAATTTCTCCACGCCCCTATGTTGCTTACTTTCGGGAGAGAATTTTATTTTGGTGCCATTATAATGGGTTTGATATCATTACCCATTTTGGGGCAAACAACATCCACTCCGAGATCACCCAGTCTTTATTTGTCAGGGCACAATACCGTTATCGGAGTTAGCGAATCGGGCGAGATTACCAATTTGCCCAACCCTTTTCCTCTTTCCATGGGAGGAGATTTTGAGGGAAGATTATTATTAGTTGATTCTCAAGGGCTGTTGAATTGCGAATTCTATTTAGAGAATTTGACTAATAGTCCTATCGCTAAGCTATTGCCTGACGGCAGTTGGAGCAATGTATCTTCAGGACTGGTCCGTGATATGATTTTGAGTCCAACAGGGGGGATTTTGGTAAGCGGAGCTGGGACTATTTGCAAAATTAATTCAAAGGGCACTGCAACTGCTTTTGCGACTGGCCTGCCAGATGGCTCAAGCAACATGGCTTTTGATAGCAAAGGGAGCCTTTTTGTGGCTGATTTTGTTGATAGCTCAATTTACAAAATTCCTATTTCCAAAAACACCGGGTTGCCTGGCAAGCCAGTTCTATTTGCACGTCTGGGTCCGCCACGCAGTCCCGTGTTGGACAAATTACCCTACTGGTTAAGTTTTGTACCCGGTGTAACCCAAAACATTCCGACTGGCATGGTATTTGGCCCCGATGGAAACCTTTATATTGCGGCACAAGTACGTGGAGCTAATACCGAGGCTACTGATACACGGTCAAAGATTTTTATGATTACACCCAGTGGAGATATAAGCACATACGCTGATGGCTTTGACGAGCTTGGGAAGATAGCATTTGATGCTGACGGCAATCTTCTGGCCAATGATTACTTCGCTGGTGTGGTTTATGCAGTAACCAAAACAAATCGGGTCGAGCCATTTGTTTCTACATCTAATCAAGCAGCAGGACTTGCGCTAGACCCAAGCTTTCGAGCGAACTTGAATCTAAATAGCAGCAAGTCCAGGCCGACGATCGTTGGCCATACGCAAGTCATAGAATTAGGACTGTATGTTTGTCTCTTAGTAATGATCTCCAGCGCATTTTACCGCTGGTGGCGAAAAGCAACTAAGCCATCTCTCGCTGGAAACTGAGTCTAGGATTATCTAAATCCCATCCCCGTGATTTACGAATTCCTCGAGGTTGTCGAGGTTGTGGCTCATGGCGCGGGAGGGCTCGGCCTCGGCGGCGCGGCCGACAATTTTCGCGGGTACTCCAGCCACGGTGGCGTGCGCGGGCACGTCGTGCAGCACGACGGAATTCGCGCCGACTTTTGCGCCCTGGCCGATGGTGATGTTGCCCAAAATTTTCGCGCCTGCGCCGATGAGCACGCCGGAGCGGATTTTCGGGTGCCGGTCACCACATTCCTTGCCGGTGCCGCCGAGCGTCACCCCGTGCAGGATGGACACGTTGTCAGCGATGATCGACGTTTCGCCGGCGACGAAACCGGTGGCGTGGTCGAGCAAAATGCCCGAGCCGATGCGCGCCGCAGGATGGATGTCCACCGCGAACACTTCGGAAATAAGGCTCTGTAGATACAGCGCCAGGTCGTTGCGCCCGGTATTCCACAAATGGTGGGCGAAACGGTAGCACGTCAACGAATGGAAGCCCTTGAAATAGAGGATGGGCGTGAGCAGGTCGCGGCAGGCGGGGTCGCGCTCGCGAATGGCCAGGATGTCGGCCTGCACTTGCAAGATGATGTTCGGGTTCTTGGCCAGCGCCTCGCTAAACACCTCGGCCAAGTGGCTTTCCGGGGTGGAGTGGTAGGCGAGCTTGCGAGTCAGGCGAATGCTGAGGGCTTCCTCCAGCGAGCTGCGGCTCAAGAACACATCTTTAATCAACGGCGCCAGGGCAGGCTCGCGCGCCGCGACGACCTCGGCATCGGCGCGGATTTTCAACCAGAAAGGATCGGGCTGCTTCATGGGCGCAAGAGGTCAACTGTGGCAGATTGCCCTGCAAAATACCAGTGCGGAGTTTAGGCCGGCGCGGGGATTTGGACGGCAAACGGTGGCATAATCAAGCAGCCCCAATGTATCCCAGTCTGCGCGATTTAAAAAAGGATTGTCAGGACACCCGGATAAGCCTAATCGGAAGAGCGAAGGCGATTAATCTGAAACTCCCCAGGCCGCGCCACGAGTCCTACCCCCAAAAAACCATTTTATGCGGCCATTGATAAATAATCGCAGGTGCCGCCCGGTATGCCGCCAGCGGGGTGGCTGCCTGGAGATTTTTGGGATTATTTTTTTGGTAATTCTGCTGTTGGTGGGACTGGGGGTGTTTTTCACCGTTCGCTGGGCGCATAAGCAGGTGGATACTTATACCGCAACCAGCCCGGTGGCATTGCCGCGAGCGACCATATCCGATGCGGATTATACCTCCGTGGCGCAACGCATCACGCAATTTACCGATGCACTTAAGAACAACCAGGACACGCCGCCGCTGGTATTAAATGAGCAGGAACTCAATGGCTACTTGGAGCGGACTTATCCCGACGGCGCGGGCAAGGAAGTGTATATAAAACTCGACGGCAGCCAGGTGAAGGGCCAGGTCAGCTACCCGCTCGACGGGCTCAACCTAGGCTGGGTCAAGGGCCGCTACCTGAATGGCGACGTGACTTTTGAAGTTTCACTGCAAGACCACCGCCTGGTGGTGACTGCGCAGCAAATCGAGGTCAACGGCCTCCAGCCGTCGGAAAGCTTTATGGCGGGATTCCGGAACCAAAACCTCGCGCAAAATGCCATGAAGGATCCCAAACAAGCGGCGGCGATCGCCAAATTTGACAGTATCGAGGTCAAGGACGGTAAACTCATTATCAAGGCGCAGGCGGCACCTCCCGCAGTGACGGCAGGTGGGACTGGCACAAACAGCCCCTAGAGACGGCAAGGAAGCATGGTCTAGCAATATCAGGGTTCAGCTTGAGGAACCTTTGACATTCACCGAGGGTTATGTTTACAAAGACATTCACGCTCCCAGCGTGTATCTGATGAACTCCAGCGCGACGCTTCCCACCCCCCCCGCTGAGATTTCGCCTTTGCGCCGAATACTGGTCAGGGTCGGCTTGGTGGTCTTTTGCCTCTATGTGGCGAGTTTGTATGTGCTGGCGCTGGACCAGCAGTTTCACTGGGGCTTGTTTCCGACCAAAGTGGACCGGCAGCTCACGGCGGAAGTGCAGCAGTTGGGCGATACGTCGCTGCCAGCGGACAAGCACCAGGCGATCGTGGATGACCTTATCAGTTGGAATACTTTTTCGGTGCCGGTGCTCATCAAGGCCATCGAAAGTGGGCCGGCCAATGTGCGCGATCCGGCGGCACAAGTCCTGCAACAAATTTCGACCAAGTTTTATGGCGCGGACATAACTTCCCTTGGGACTGATCCGGCGAAGCTTCAAGCGTGGTGGGACAAATTGCAGGCCGATTGGGCGAAGGCCGAGAGCGAGCAGAAATAGTTTGGTGGGCGTGCCCTCCTACGCTCCTCCTCCACCAAGGCTATGGAGGACAAGCGAGGCTGCGGAGGGCAGGGAAGGGATTCGCATTGACCCTGCGGGGTGGGGCATGGCATCGTTACTGTTCGCGCGGTCAAGCGCCATGCTTCCGTAGTTCAATGGATAGAACACTGGCCTCCGAAGCCGGTGATCTGGGTTCAAGTCCCAGCGGGAGCACCAGCTTCAATTATTTTGCCTCTTACTAGCCAGCGGATGTTGCACGCGAAGGAGAATTAATGGCGGTAGTCGGATTTGCCGGGCCAACAACAGCGGCCTTAGTCGTTGGCGGCGTGAGTGGAGTGCCATCGAGTTTGTAGTTTTGGTTCAGTTCCAAACGGAGGTAATCCCACACCACGCCGCTTTGCAGGTCACCGCTTGGAACCGTGAGCGTCATTTCGTTTTCACCTTGCCTGAGCAGTGCGGCGTCGAACGTCAATGTTCGCTGTTGCGATAGACCTTTATCGGAGTTGTAGCGAATGACATTGTCGGTCACCAGCCGCGCGTTATCCGCATTGTCACCCCCGCCGATGGCCCCCACGTCATGGCCGTTGACCGTCACCGCGAGTTGGGAAATAGCATTGACGCCGGCGAGCGCCACACGGAAGGCGGCGTAGCCCTGCACCGCTTTGTCCAGATTGAATTTGATGGTCCAGACGGTCGTGCGACCGCGGCCCCAAATGCGCCAAGGGCCGGTGTTATTGGATTGCGGGTATTCGTCGAGTGATTCGCTATGAACCCAGCCAAAGCGCTGGTTGGCGGGGTCTTTGGCGTCGGGATTCACAAAGGACAAGTCTGTAGCATGCGGCACTTCTTCAAAGAACCAGTCCTTGTGGTAATCGCTCTGGCCGATGGTGTAGGTGATGTCATTCGGGAAGAGGAGGGCGTAGCGCAAGTTCCAGCCCCAGAGCCAGTAGTTGGCGCCGTCGCCCTTGAAGAATTTGCCGCCAGTATGGTCGGGGTAGCCGATGTCCCAGAGTTGGGTTCCATAGCGCACGGGCTTCCAGACAAGCTTGCCCAAGTCCAGATTCTTGCCCGGCTCAACCGTGATGTTCGCTTGCGCGAAATCCCCCAACACACCGTCGGCATAGGCGACCAAATTGTAGTGGCCGGGGCGGACTTGTGTGATCGTGAATTTGCCGTCGTCGCTGCCATCGTTGAAGAATTGGTAGTACTTCGCATTGTGCATCCACCCGACACCGTTTTCATTCGGATGGACCAGGCCGACGATGAGATGGGGCAGCTTGGTCGTTGGCGTGGGCGCCAGCGGGTCGTCGAGCACCATTTGTCCGGTCACCTTGGCGCGCTGCTCTTTGTGCGGATAGTCCACGCCATTGACCCAGTCGTAGGGCCATTTTGCAGTTTCTTTTTTCGCCTGGGCGAGGGCGTCGGCATACAAGGTGTTGGCGTTGGCGGTCCAAGAGGCGGGAATCGTGGGGTTGCCGGCAGTCGCTGCCAGTGTGTCTAATTCAGTTTGGGAGGTAGGCTTGGGGTTGTCCAAGGAATTGACATAAACGAAAATTGGGCCGACGACTTTGCTCCATTCTTCTCCAGCGGCCACACTGGAACGCGAGCCGGTGTCGTAATGGCCGCCTTCCCAGTAATCAAGGATGATGGGGTCCGGGTTGCCGTTGTCGCCATAATGGGCGTCCAAGTCCTGCTCGAAGGGACCGCCCTTTAAGTATTCGGCAGTCGGGTTGATGAACCAGATGCCCATGTGGTCCTTGGTGCTGGACCAGCCGAAGGCGGGGGTGCGGTATTGCACGCCCGAGTAACTGTACTTGTGCTCGACCGAATTTTTATAGACGCCCTTCGTCAAAATGCGCTGTTCTTTCGCGTGGACGACGACGCCCGTGCCCCAGTCTGTCGGCGCGCACTCGAGCAGGTTGCGGTCTGGATCCACTGTAATCCAGTCGAAGATCTGATTGACCCGGGCGATGAAACGATCCTCGGGGCCATCGCCCCCTGCGCCATAAGCGGCCGGATGGGAATAAATGGCGTAGGCGTAAACACCCTGGTCGCCGCGGCCCAGGGAGTAACGGAGTTCGATATTGAAATTGGAGCCGCCACCCGGCGCGCCTTGACTCAACACAACCTGGTCCTTGGTTACTCCCTTGATTGAAATCTCACCGCGCTCACCGCCGTTTTTCGCCGGGTCAATGGTGATGGTGTTTGTCAAACCACCCACCGAAGCAGCCGCAGAGGGGTCATGCTCCCAAGTTCCGCCGGAGCCTTGCACATGGCCCATGGTATCAATGCCCTTGTAAAAAAGGGAGGTCAATTCGCCGGTGTCTTTTTTGATCAACACCCTGACGATGCCGTTATCGAGCACGAAATAGGAATTCCGGCCCTGAGTCGTTTCCGAAACGGTCACGGGTGCAGCGGAAGAAGGCGCGGCAGCGGCCGAGACTCGCGCGAAAACAGCCAGGATAAAAAAGAAGAGGGAAAATTTCAGTTTCATGGGGTAGGGGTGGAATTGACCAACTTTATACCTATTGCCCGAGCAGCGGAATGCCTAAACATGGCATATCCATGTCTAAAATAGGCCGAATTGAGGGGGGTAGAATGGAAGCCGGCCATCGAAGTTTATCAGCGAGCAGGCATGAATCGGACGCTTCAGCGTTGGTCCGGCAAAACGCGCACGGTAATTAACCCGTTGCCATTTTCCAAGCACCCATGAATTGAGAGGTGGTTTTTGCCAGCACTCCACTTTTCACAAGAGTGGTGATGCCGCCAAGGTAGCTGCATGCGCGCGGGCCAGAGCATTTTTTGTCTGGTTGCGTTCGGTAATATCGCGGGCGATTTTAGATGCCCCGACGATCCGGCCTCCGGCATCCCGGATGGGAGAAATAGTCAGGGATATTTCCACTTGGGACCCGTCTTTGCGGAGGCGGACAGTTTCAAAATGATCCACGTGGTCCCCGTTTCTGATCCGTTTGAGGATTTCAGGCTCTTCGGTCCGTCGGTTGAGCGGAATAAGTATGACGATAGACCGACCGATGACTTCTTGCGCCGTATAGCCAAAAAGGCGCTCCGCACTTTTATTCCAACTGGTGATGGTGCTGTTCAAGTCTTTGCTGATAATGGCATCGTCCGAGGATTCAACAATGGCGGCCAAAGAAGCAGTGGCTAACTCAGACTGCTTGCGCCCAGTGATATCATAAAAGCAATTGATGGCGCCGGTAATTCCCCCATGGTCGTTTTTCAGTGGGCGAATATTGACAATAACGGTAATCCGCGAACCATCTGGCCGTTCGATGATCACTTCCGCGTCATGCACCTCGGGGATTTTCCCGGCGAGCACCTCGGCCATGGGGCATTCTCGGGCGGGCATGAAGGTGCTATCAGGGCGAAACAATTTATGTGAGCCACAAAACCGCTCCTCGGTTTCACCCAGGGCCGGAGAGCGGCCCCATAATTCGGCAGCGCGATGGTTAAAGTCTTGAATCACGCCTGCATCGTCACAGGAATAAACCGCGACGGGGCCGAGCTCGAACAAGGTGCGATACCGCTCTTCGCTGCGCCGCCGCGCTTCCTCGGCCAGCTTGCGTTCGGTAATATCGCGGATATTGCACTGGATGACGGGTGCGCCATTTTCCTCGTAACGATTGGCCACGATTTCAACGGCACGTATTTTGCCCGATTTGGTTTTGAGCGACACTTCGCTATTGAGATACGTCCCTCGCAGTTGTAATTCTCGAAACACGTTATGGCTTGCCCGCTCATCCTTGATCAAGCCGATTTGCCAGAGTTCCCTGCCCAATAATTCCGTCCGGCTATACCCGAGCAGATCTAGGATGTGCGGGTTGGCGTCGGTGATTTTTCGGTTGATCGAATCAAGAATCAAAATGCCATTATGCGAGACCTCAAAGAGGCGACGATAGCGGATTTCCGAGAGGCGAACCCGCTCATCAAGGCGCTGCCGCTCGGTGATGTCAGCGATCGTCAATAGAATCATCTGCGAGGAGCCGCTGGGCTGGTCCAGCTCCCGGGCGTCAAGCAACATAGTCCGCCGGCCGAGTGTCAGAAAATCGTGGACCACCTCAAAGTCATTAAAGAAACTGTGTCGGGGCAAAATTTCCTCCAGCAATGTGCGCAATTTCGGGATTTTCCATTGCTGGCTGCCCAACTCATCCACCAATTGACCCAGGGTTTGCTCGGGGGTGGTTTTAAAAGTCTTATAGTAGGCTTCATTAGCAATGTGCACCCGCAAGTCAGCCCGCAGGATGACGACAGGGTCGCGGGCGGTACGCAAAATACTTAAACCCAAAGCGTCGAGATCCGGAGTAGCAGGCGTTTGCTCTTGGGACCCGCATTTCTGCGATTCGACCAAAAGCGGCGCTAAAGCTATATTTTCCGTTTTAGGCTTCATGGAATAATTGCAAAATTGGAATTTACTATGCTGAGGGCGCAGAACGCGATAAGCAAACTTGTTGTCGGTAGGGGTTCACCCCACTAACGTCCGTTTGATATTTATCTGCGGGAAAAGATTCGTGTCATTTTCGCGCACTTAATATTCAGTCTTCCCTGCTCAATAACCAAATCGTTGCGATGGCGTGAGCTTTCCTTCCATCAGGCATAGATCATCCCGAGCGCTTGCGCCTGGTCAATGACATGGTCCATGTTCTGAAAATAAGTTTCGTTGGGCTTCGTCGGATTATTGTCAACGAAGGGCAACTGGCCGTCGTAATTGCGGCGGCTGCGGGCATCCCAGAGAACTGCCACTGCCTGGATAACGGTAAAGCCTTTGTCGGCGCGGTCGTGCAGGTCAACATTAACGTCATCGGGCGTGGCGTGGGGGAAGAGGCCCCAAGCGGTGTCGGCTAAGTAGAAAAAGGGCTTGCCGTTGTCCTGTACAAAGAAGCGGCCATTGGCAGAAATTTTTAGACGCGGCAGACTTTGGGCCGGAGCGGAGGAGGCGACAGCCGGGCTGGCGGCATCGGCAGCCGAGGAAGAACTGGATGCAAAACCGGCCAGAGCAAGGCCCAGCAGGCCGGCGAAGAGGGTAGTGCGGTTCATGGGTGATGGGGGTAAAAACTCGCCAACGACAAACCTTGAATGGTAACGACCATAAAGGAAGCTCGCCGGGTTTCAATAGCGAGAGTCGGGCCTTTTATTAAAGCGCAGTACGCAGCCATACCATGCATGCGCTGGAGCAATTGCAGCAGTTGCTACCGGATGGCCAACCAAAACCCGCCGACTAAATCACCCCTGGCCTTTTTCAAGCGGCTGAATAATTTTGGGTGAGGTGGTTGCTCAAACTTTTGGCAAAAGGCTGGCGGCCGGCTAAATCTATGGCCCGGGTCAATCGCTCTTCATCGAGGATCCAGCGCTTGGTCGTGTAGATGGGATAATTGCCGCGCCATTCATCGGGCGTCAAATTGACGGTGGTTAAATTGGCGCCAGCGCGCAAAGCGCGGACGTAGCCGGCGATGTCGCCATTGCCGAAGGCGCTGACGGCGGGAATAATGTGTTTGGGGTTGCGCAAACGCAAAAGCGCCACGCAATTGAGGGCAGTTTCCAAGTCGCCCGCCGGAGCCTGGGCCAGTGGGGTATGACTCCCGGGAATGAAAGGGCTCACACTTGATCCAGCCAGGGGTAATTCGGAAATCAGTTTGAGAGAAGCTGCCAGATTTTCCAAAGTTTCGCCGGGGAGCCCGGCAATGAATCCGGAAGAAACTTTCCAGCCGCTGGCGGCCAGTCGGCGGATGGTATCGAGGCGCATAGCCAGCTTGCCGGGTGCTTCCAGACGACGATAGCTTTCGTTGTCGGCGGTTTCGAATTTAATGATGTAAAACGAGGCGCCGGCTGCGCGCAGTTCGTCGCATAACTCGGGGGACAGGGTGCCCAGCCCGACACTAAGGCCAAGGGTGGTGTGTTTCCGCAACTCTTTTAGCAGTGGCAGGACAATTTCGCGCACGGCTTTGGGGTCCTCACCGGCCTGCACGTTTATATCGGTCACATAGGACGGGCGGTGATTAATGAGGGTTTCGCACAAGACTTCAAGGGGAATGCGATAACGGTCCAAGTCGGCCCGGCTGCGCCGCATTCCACAATAATGGCAGTTTTGACGGCAAAAATTTGAGATTTCCACCACCCCGCGGACAAACACCTGGTTGCCAAATTCGGCGCGGGTGAGTGCTTCGGCTTGCTCGTGCAGGCCGGCCTGCTCCGTGTCGCGCGTTTGCAGCATTTCCTGCAAAGTTGATCCGTCATCAATGGCGGCGGCGGAAGGGAGGGTTTGCGGCAAGGCATTCATATTGCGATTCGGGATAGTCGGACGTGAACCCAACTTCCAATTACGGCAGAGACAATGACCGTAGAGCCCAAAATAGAAACTAAAATCAAGGTGGCTTGAGCCGGTTTCCATTCTCCAGACAGCGTACTGATGGCAATGGCCGCTGCCGTGAATCCTATCGCCCAAGCGAGCGAGATAATCTGGTTGCCCTTGAAAAATCCCGGGCGCGCACTTAAATGTTGCGGCGCATAACGGCGGGCATAGGCGAGCGTAAACGGCCGGCCTAAAGCCACCGACAAAGTTGCCGTTATGGCCAGCACTGCGGGACACAAGGCAAAGAGAAATCGCGGCGGCAAGATTTGCGCCTGTCCGGTCAAGCTAAGGACGCTATAAATAAAAAAATAAGCAAACATGCCGGCATCAAGTGGCGGCAAGGACAACCGGCTGCGCCAGTATAACAGAATAAAAACCACCAAAGCCAGGGGAGCCGCCAAAAGCGGGTACAATTCCTGCATAGCACCGAATACCACCCAGGGCAAAAGCCCCGCCCAGCAGGGCAAAACTGGAGGGAGTGAAGTTTTGGAACGTTTGAAGAGAGAATTCAAGCGAGTTGTTAAAACGTAATCGGGTAACATTAATAAGGCAAGACTGGGCGTACATTTGCCATATGGGGTATTACCCTGCCCGGCGGTCGTTCCCGAGGAGAAAAGCCCGGACCGGCGTGCAGTCAATCACCGGCATTTAATTTGCCAACGCCCAAAACTTTGGCGTAAAATCTGCCGAGCATCATGCATTACGACGCAATTGTCATTGGCGCCGGCCCGGCGGGAGGAAGTGCCGGAGCAGGCCTGGCCCGCGCGGGGGAAAAGGTGCTGGTGGTCGAAAAGGAAAAATTTCCGCGCTTTCGCATCGGCGAATCGCTATTGCCCGCCGGCAATGAATACTTTGAGGAAATAGGGGTGTGGGAGAAATTGCTCGCCGCCGGCTTCGTCGAAAAATATGGGGCTGAGTTTTACGATGGCAGAAGCGGGCGGGGCATCCACGTTATCTTTGCCAACGGGCTATTTGGCGGCCCGGCCATGACCTTCCAGGTTGAGCGGGCGGTGTTCGATCAGGTGTTGTTGGACCACGCAATCTCCTGCGGTTGTGAGGTGCGCATGGAGACGCGCGTCACGGCGGCCCGGCGTGAGGGAAAGGTATGGCATGTTGAACTGGCCGGCGCCGCACCCGGCCAGATTACCGCGGACTGGATTTTGGACGGCAGCGGTCGGGATGCCGTCATGGGGCGAATATTGTCGCTGCCGCGGGATTCATTGAATTACCCCAAGCGGATGGCAGTTTATAATCACTTTGCCGGGCTTCCGCGTCGGACGGATCGCCGCGGCGGCAACACCCACATCATCCGTCTGCCAGGTGGCTGGTTTTGGGTTATCCCGTTGGCTGGGGATAAGACTTCGGTTGGTTTGGTCCGGCCCATGGAAGAAATGGGCGGGGGGCAGCTACGCGATCCGGAGGAATTGTTTTGGCGGACGGTGCGCGAAACCAAACTACTACCGGAAATGATGGAAAAAGCCCAGCCGCTGGACAAGTATCGGGTCACCGCCGACTATTGTTTTTGCCATTCGCGTTTTGCGGACGAGGGATTGTTTATGATTGGCGATGCCGCGAGTTTTATTGACCCGATCTTTTCCTCCGGAGTCAGCCTCGCCTGTGCCTCCGCCAATCGCGCGGTTGAAACATTGCTGCGCCTCAAGCGGACAAAACGCCCCTTCAATCGCCGCGAACAAATCCGCTTCACTCATTTTATGAAGGATCGCGTGCTGACGGTGCGGCGGCTGGTGGAATCATTTTACGATCCGGCGAGCTTCGAAATTTTTATGCAACCCACCAATCGCTTGAAGGTTTTTCCGGCGGTCAATGCCGTCATGGCTGGTCATCATACACTGCCGTGGACATCGCGCTGGCGTTTCCAAATTTTTCTGGCGGCTTGCTCCATCAACCGCGTCATGCGCCGTTGGCACGGCGAAAAGGCGGCGTCATGAGCATCAATGATTCTCCCTCGGCGCTTAATCCGGCGCAACTGCGGCAGTTATTCGATGACAGCGCAGGGATTTACGACCGCGTTGACGCACTGGGTTCCTGCGGCCGCGGGCTACTTTATCGGCAGGAAGCATTGGGCCGCGCTGGTTTGAAGCCGGGTATGCGAGTGCTCGATGTCGCCTGCGGCACAGGTTTAATGAGTCTAGCCGCCTGGAGATTGACCGAGGATAGGGTGACGCTTATTGGGGTGGACCCGAGTCCCGGCATGTCAGCGAAGGCGCGCGCGAAACTTCCCCTCGAGTTTCACGAAGGCGTGGCGGAATCGTTGCCGGTGGCGGATGCCGCTTTTGATTTTGTGATGATGGGCTACGCCTTGCGCCATGTGCCGGACTGGAAGCGCGCCTTCCGGGAATTTGCCCGGGTGCTCCGTCCGGGCGGCAGAGTGCTACTATTGGAAATCACCCGACCGGGAAACCTTGGGGGAAAGATTATTTTTGACGTCTATTTCGGCGGCATACTGCCCGCCTTGGGCTTGCTGGCCACGGGGCAAGCTCGGGCGTGGCGACTTTACCGCTATTACTGGCGCACGATGGCTGCCGCCCGGCCACCCGCAGCGGTACTCACCGCGCTTAGCGAGGCTGGCTTCACCGAAGTCGCGCATAGCCTGAAATATGGGTGCCTGAGTGAATATACCGCAAAAAGCATTTAATGCCTCTATAACGTAAATGGAAAAATTAAAAGAGCGCGGCGGCGAATTATGGCGACGGTGGCGGCAGACGGAGGTGGCCCGTCCGCGAGTGGGTTTGCTAGTGGACGCCGCAGTGGGTTGCGAACATCGCGCGGCGGAGATTACGACTGCAGCTGAAACGGTATTTCGCAGAAGCAATTTTGGCAGGGCGGCGGGTTGCGTAGCCTGGGTGCTGCCCAATGGATTGGACTGGCTGGCGATTTTTCTGGCGGCACAAAAGGCGAACTGGGCGGCGTTGCCGCTGGATCCTGGCTTCGATGCGCGGCATGGCCGGGAACTGGCCGCGCAACTTGGGGCGACTCACTGGTGGGATGGGCAGGCCCTTTCACCGTTGCGCCGATCCCTGCGCCGCTGGCGGGGTGTGGCCATTGTCAAAGTGACCTCAGGGTCAAGCGGCCAAGCTTCAGCCATTCCCTGCCAGGCCCGGCATTTGTTGGCCGACTATCAACATATTCGTGCGGGCATGGGGCTGCAGCGGCGCGACAAAAATCTTGGACTGATCCCTTGGGGACACTCTTATGGATTGGGTAATCTGGTTCTTCCTTTGTTAGTTGATGGAATTCCAATTATCACGGCGGCTGCTTATACTATTCCGCAAATTGGAGAATGGGTTGAGCGTTATCGAGCGACGGTGTTTCCTTCAGTACCGGCAGTCTTCAAGCTCCTCGCGGAAACTACGGATGGCAATTCTCTGGGTAATCTCCGTCTGGCCATTTCTGCCGGTACGCCGCTGCCAGTTGAAGTCGCGCAAGCGTTCCAGCATCGTTTTGGAATAAAGATCCATAATTTTTATGGCTCCTCCGAAACGGGCGGCATTTGTTATGATCAAACCGGTCTTGCGGCGTCGGCGGGCCAGAGCGTCGGGCGGCCGCTGCCCGGAGTGCGCGTAATCTTGCGTCACGGACGGGTGCAGGTGCGGAGTGGTGCCGTCGCCACAAAAGGAGGCCGGCATTTGTTGCCGGATTGCGGGCGATGGAACGAGGAAGGCGAACTTATTTTGACTGGCCGGATTGGACGATTGGCTAATTTGGCTGGCCGAAAAGTTGCCCCGGCGGAAACCGAAACTTTCCTGCGCGCTTTGCCAGGCGTCACCGATGCATGGTGCGGGGTGGGGGCGCGCGCGGGACGCGATTTTCTCGCCGCCGCAGTAGAGACGAAGTCTTCCGTGCGTGAATTGAAGCAGGCTTTGGCGGTTCATTTGCCGGCTTGGAAGCTGCCCCGGGTATGGATTGCCTTACCGCAATTTCCGCGAACCGCCCGCGGCAAGACTGACACTCGTGAACTGGCGCGCCAACTTGGTATGTGATGGGCAAGTAATTCCCTGGATGAATGCTGGAAGAGGTGGAGTGGAATGACTTTTTGGTGTTGCTGTGCTTTGGGGGTGGTGGTTAATCGTCACATTGTGCGGCTTTACCCCTCCGCAAAGTGAATTTCCCCAGACCCCCATACCCCCATGAAATCACGCCTGTTCGTTTTTGTTCTACTTACTGCACTCGCAGCACGAGCCCAAAATGCCGCTCCCGCATCAGTATCTGCGCCCCCGGCAATGACTACCGCACCCGCTCCGGCTTCTGCGTCCGCAATAGTTGCAGCGCCAATTTATCCAGGCAATACCACCACGATTGAGGCAACCACGAAGGCGGGCATTCTCGGCCTGCGTGCCACGGACATTCCGCGCTACACGCAAACCGGCCCGCTACCCGATCCCGCACCTGCGCGGCACGGGGTCATTGCCCCGTTTCCTCGCGATCCAAATTTGCCGACGATTTGGACCATTGGCGATTCGACGGTGCGCACGGGTGTCAACGGCTCGGGCGATGATCAAGTGGGCCAGTGGGGCTGGGGCACGCCGTTTGTGGGTTATTTTGATCCGAAAAAAGTCAACGTGGTCAATCGCGCCGTCGGTGGGACAACGAGCCGCAGTTTTTACCTCGCCCAATGGAAGGCGATGGTGGACTTGATCAAAAAAGGCGACGTGGTCATTTTGCAGTTTGGCACCAACAGCGGCGGGGGCGAAGGCAAGGGAATCGGCGACGAGACGACGGCAGCCATGGATCGCAGTGGGCAACCCGTTATGGGCCCAGATGGCCAACCCACACTCAACCATACCTTCGGTTGGTACATTCGGCAGTTCATCGCCGAAACCCGCGCCAAAGGGGCGACACCGATCGTCTGCTCACTTATCCCGCGCAACTCCCGCGACGCCAGTGGCAAAATCAATCGCAGCGCCACGACCCAGGCCGGTTGGGCGAAGCAAGTCGCCGCCGCCGAAGGCGCAGGCTTCATTGATCTCAATGAACTCGTCGCTCGCAAATATGACGCAATGGACAAGGCTGCGGTAGACCAGCTTTATTCCGGTTCTCCACACACCAGTTGGACGGGCGCGGTGCTCAATGCCGAAACCGTCATCTCGGGTCTCAAGGCGCTCAAAGATGATCCCGTTGCGGCCTATTATGTGGACCAAGTTAAACAGATAGCGACTGCTCCCGACTTGGGTGTTTCCACCGCCGGGCCAGCCAATTCTGGCGCTTCACCGGCCACGCCCGCAGCCAGCACGCCGGTCAAAACTACTACGGCAAATTAGTTCGAGTATTAGGGTTGGGTGCATCCTTGCATTTCGCGGCTAAGTTTGCTTGGCTGGTGAAACTGCTCGAATCACATCTCGGGCTGGTATCAGTATCTTCTTACCCTGAAAAGATTGTCCCATGAAATTCCCCTTAGCCTGCGGTTTTGGTCGTTTGTTTACTTTTGTTTCAATTTCCACGGTCCTTGCCGTGCCCATGCTGCGCACTGCGAATGCGGCGCCAGTGGTGGAGAAACCCGCCGCTTCGGCTCCCGTGACCGTCACGGAAGATGACGCTTCCTGGACGCTCGACAACGGCATTGTCAAAGCGGTGATTTTGAAACGCTCGGGCAACCTCCAGTCCTTGATCTACAAGGGTATCGAGACCATGGGTAATGGCGCGGCGCGGGCCTCAGGCATTTGGGAGCAAGATGCTTCAGCCGCAGGGCAGCAACGGTTCGTTGGAGGAGAGGGTGGCGGTGTGGCCGCTCCTCGGGAACAAAATCCTTCCAGCGTGACACCACCGATCAGCTTGACCGACACCATCACCATTGACCCCGCGAAAAACGGGGGCGCGCGCGCCGAAGTTTCGGTCAAGGGTGTTTCCGGCGGGCAGGTTATGCTGGGGCAAGGCGCGGCCGGCGGCGGCACACTTTGCGACATCGAAATCCGTTACTCCCTCGGTCGGGGTGATAGCGGGTTCTACACGTACGCTATTTACTCCCATCCGGCATCTTACCCGTCCACGAGTGTGGGCGCAGAGAGCCGTTTCATCGTCGAAATGAATCGGGACTATGACTGGATTTCAGTGGACAAGGATCGCAACATGCTCGAATGCGCGCCGACGGACTGGGGCACCGGCGTCGTCGTCCACGCCAAGGAACAACGCATCATGAGCGTCGGTGTCTATAAGAATTCTGTCGAGCACAAGTACAGCTACTCCGGCGTGCAATACAAAACCCCGGCTTACGGCTGGTCGAGCACCAAGAACCACATGGGCATGTGGTTCATTAATCCAACGATTGAATACTTGAGCGGTGGTGCCACCAAGCAGGAGTTGGACGCCCACTTTGGTGACAACGGCAACCCGACCCCCATCATCCTCGATTACTGGAAGGGCAGCCATTACGGCCTCAATACCGTTTGCAATATTGCCGCCGGGGAAGAATGGAGCAAGGTGGTCGGCCCGATTTTTGTTTATGTCAATGCGCTGGCCAATTACGAGACGCCTTCGCAAAAGGACTTGGATACACTGCAAGCGACCGCAGGTAACCCCACCGTGCCACCCGCATGGACGGATAACGCGAATGCTTTGTTTGACGACGCCCTCGCCCAGGCGAAGAAGGAAAATGCGGCGTGGCCCTACGACTGGGTCAACGGCGTGGATTATCCGCACTTAAATGAACGCGGGAACGTCACGGGGCAGCTAGTCCTCAATGATCCACTTGCGCCAAAAGGCAGCAGCACCAAGCTGCCCCACTTGACTGTGGGCCTGGCCTTCCCCGATACCACTCCTGCTGCTGGTGGCGGCGGTCGCGGCGGTTTTGGCGGCGGCGCCATTACGTGGGACAGAGACGGCAAACATTATGAGTTTTGGAACGATGGCACCGAGGATGGCAAATTTACCATCACCAAGGTTCGCCCCGGCAACTACACGCTCCATGCGTTTGCGGACGGCGTGCTGGGTGAATTTGCGCAGGCGAACATCACGGTTGAAGCCGGCAAGACGCTGGACTTGGGCAAGCTCGTCTGGAAGCCCGTGCGCTACGGCACCCAACTTTGGGACATCGGCTACCCTGACCGGAGTGCCGATAAATTTTTCAAGGGCGACGGCGCGAACTACTGGCTCTGGGGCTGGAACCTGCGTTACGCCTTGCTCTACCCGAACGATCTGACCTACACCGTCGGTCAAAGCGACTACCATAAGGATTGGTTCTTTGAGGAAGTACCGCACGCGACCGACCTTTCTTTTGTTAATCCCGAGGCCAAAGACCCCGCCAACCAGCGCTTTGGTTGGGTCAAATCATTTTCGCTGGATGATTACCCGCAGACCAATACCACCGGCCCGTGGCGTATGTGGGGCCGCGGCAAAGCGACGACTTGGACCATCAAGTTCAACATGGACAAGCCTGCGCAGGGTTATGCGGCCTTCCGCGTGGCGCTGGCTGGCGCTGATGGTGGCGGCGGACTTGCCGTGACCGTCAACGGCCAGGATGTCGGCACAATTCGCGTCATGGCAACCAATGCCATCCGCTACAACACCGACCATGGCGTTTGGCAGGAATGTCATCCTTTGACCTTCGACGCCGCGCTGCTTAAGCCGGGCGAAAATACGATGACGCTCACCGTTCCCGCCGGCGACCTGCAAAGCGGCGTCGTATGGGACTACTTGCGTCTGGAGTTGAATCAGGCTTACAAGCTCGATGGCACGCGGATTGCGGCGTCGAATTAATAAGCGGTTTCTTGTAGGGCCTTTGTAGATGAACCTGCAATGGGCTTATCGTCTATGCGTTTTTAGCATGGGCTTGGGCCTATGCTGGCGCTCATCGCGAGATTCCACTTGTGGGCGTGAAGCACAAGATTAGGCTACCGCGAATGAAATGGCGGTACCTTATCCTGGCCTGCGCTTTTTCACTCGCCGGATGCTCATGGACGCCAAATGGTGAGTCGTCTGCCAATAGCACCGCAGCATTTGCCTCTCCTCCTCCTCCGCCCGCGCCACTCTCCGCCCCGGTTGTTTTGCCGCCCCGGCCCGTTCCGGCGAAATTTGCCAACTTGCTTTCGCATTTTGCCGCGGACCCAGGCATTAAACTCCTCTTGATTCCCGCCGGTACTTTCCTGATGGGCAGCCCCGACGACGAGGCCGACCGCGGCGATGATGAGGGACCGCAGACTCGCGTCACGCTGACCAAGGATTTTTTCCTCGACGCCACTGACGTGACGCAAGGCCAATACGAAGCGCTGATGGGCACAAACCCCAGCGAGTTCAAAGTGGCAGGCAAAGACGCGCCGGTGGAGAACGTTTCATGGGATCTAGCGATGGCATTTTGTCAAAAACTGACCGAACGGGAGCGAGCTGCCGGGCGTTTGCCGGCGGGCTATATCTTCACCTTGCCGACGGAGGCACAATGGGAATACGCGTGCCGGGCGGGCACCACCACGCCCTATGCGGGCGACCCGGTGGAAATGTCTTGGTATGGCGACAACAGCGGCGGCCAGACTCATCCGGTGGGCACCAAACTGCCCAATGCCTGGGGCCTCTATGACATGAGCGGAAATGTTTACCAATGGTGCCTCGATTGGTATGGGAAATACCCCGGCGGTGCCGTGAAGGATTGGACGGGCCCGGCCACGGGCAAGGCCCATGTGTTGCGCGGCGGCGCATGGTATTACGAGGAGGCGTATTGTCGTTCCGCCTATCGCGATTACGATCCTGGCTTTGTCGGCAACATTCTCGGTTTCCGCGTGGTCTTGGTCTCGACGGAAACGAAGTAAACAGTAAATCAGCAACGACTAATTGTTCCTTTGCGCGTTGCTCACCGCCTTGTTGTTGGCCTTTATAACTTAAGGCGACGACGCGACTTTTGTGCCGTCAATTTTGTAGCTTTGATTCAATTCCAAGCGCAAGTAATCATACACGACGCCAGAGTCGAGATCGCCAGCTGGGACCGTGAGTTGAATTTCGTTTTCGCCTGGTTTGAGTAAAGATGCGTCAAAGGTTTTGGTTCGTTCCTGCCAAACGCCCGTGTCGGTATTGTAGCGGAGAGCGTTGGTGGCCACAATCGGCTCGTTGGCCGCGGAACTGTTATCGCCGATGGCTCCAACATCCTGGCCATTGACCGTCACGCCCAGCGTGCGCCCGCCGTCGGCCCCCGCCAGCGCCACGCGCAAGGCCGCGTAACCTTGCGGCGCCTTATCCATGTTGAACTTGATGGTCCAGGTATCGGCCCGGCCCCGTCCATAGACGCGCCAGGGGCCATTTTGGTCGGTTTGCGGGTATTGGTCGAGGGACTCGGCCTTGATAAAACCAAAGCGTTGATTGGCGGGGTCTTTGGCCTCGGGGTTTATCCAAGCGGTGGACTCCGAGTGCGGCACTTGCTTGAAAAACCAGTCCTTATGGTAGTCGCTGTGGCCGATGGTGTAGGTGACGTCGTTGGGAAACAATAATGGGTAGCGCAATTCCCAGCCCCAGAGCCAGTAGTTGGCGCCATCGCCCTTGAAGAATTTTCCACCAGTGCGATCGGGGTAGCCGATTTCCCAGACTTGTTTGCCGTAGCGCACGGGCGTCCACACCAGTTTGCCCAAATCAATATTTTTGCCCGCCTCGACGGTGATATTTGTTTGAGCAAACTCGCCCAGAACACCATCGGCAAACGCATGGAGCGTGTAGTTGCCGGGGCGGACATTGGTGATGGTAAATTTACCGTCGTCGGTGCCATCGGTCCAGAATTGGTAGTAATTTCCGTCGTGCGGCCAGGTAACTACATTACCATTGCCCGACCGTGCCACAAATCCACCGGCGCTGCTGATATAATCCGGGTGGGAAAGGCCGACGGTCAAATGAGGCAGCTTCGTGGTGGCTGCTTGTGGGTCGGTGAGGACGAGTTGGCCCGTGACATTGCCACGCTGTGCTTTATGCGGGTAGTCCACGCCATTGACCCAATCGTAGGGCCAGTGGGCTTTTTCTGTTTTGGCCTGGGCGAGGGCATCCTGCCAGAGCGCAATCGCATTGTCGTGCCAGACGGCTGGCACCGTGGGGTTGCCCGCAGTGGCGTTCAGCGTGTCCATGTCTGCCTGTGAGGGCTCCTTGGGGTTGGCCAGGGTGTTGCAGTAAACATAAATTGGGCCAATGACCTTGTTCCATTCTTCACCGGCGGGAATGTTGCAGCCGGCGCCGCCGGCGTAGTGCCCGGCGCACCAGTAGTCGAGGATGATGGGATCGGGGTCGTTATTGGAGTCAAAATGGCAGACGAGTTCCAGTTTGGAAGCTCCGCCAGAAAGATATTCGGTCGTGGGGTTAATGAACCAGACGCCGATGTGGTCCTTGGTGCTCGACCAACCGTAGGCGGGAATCTTGTATTGCACGGCGTTATAGCTGTATTTGTGTTCAACGGAATTCTTATAGTAGCCGGTGCTCAAAATGCGCTGTTCCTTCGCGTGGATGACCACGCCCGCGCCCCAGTCTGCCGGGGTGCATTCCAGCATGTTGCGGTCGGCATCCACGGAGATCCAGTTAAAGTCCTTGTTAAGCCGGGTGATGTAGCGGCTTTCTCCTTCACCGGCGGCGCCATTCGAGGCCGGATGGGAGAAAATCGCATAGGCATAAATGCCGCTATCGCCGCGGCCCAGTGCATAGCGCGTCTCAATATCCATCCTCCCGCTGTCAACCCCTTTGACGGAAACTTCCGCGCGTTCGCCGCCATTTGTCGCCGGGTCTATAGTGACGGACTGGGTCACCTGGCCCGAAGGCGTTTGTTCCCAAGTTCCACCGCTGTCGCCCATGGTGTTGATGCCGTGAAAAATGAGCGACGGCATACTGCCATTGCGCTTGTTGATCGTCGCTTTGACGATGCCGTTGTCGAGCGTCCAACTATTGCCATTGTCGGTGACAGTGACCGGCGCAGAAATGGTGGATTTGGCAATGGCGGGCAGTGCGGTGTCTGCGGCGTCAAGCGCGGATTGGGCGAGCGCGCCGAAAATCAGCGCCAAGGCCAACGAATGGCGAAGACGGGTGGAAATAATTGAATTCATGGGGTTGCCTTTCCTAAACGGGGGATGCCAATTGAACTAAAACAGCAAAAATCGAGGGGACGATTTCTTCCATGTAAACTACTCATCCAAACGATGCAAGAAAGGACTGGGAGGGAGGCGGGCGGTTTTGACTTAAGTGCCTGGATGGAATGACAAACGCCATCTCCATCCTATTTTCTTTGCCATGCGCCCACTGTGGTAAGTTTGATCCATGGCCTTTGCGTATTGGCGGCAATTGTAGCGGTGGAGGATTCTGTTTTTTGATTCTCTTGCTGAATAAACCCCCGCCGCCCAAATATCCGAAGGAGGGGATGGCAGGCAGCCATCAGAAATGCAATCAGCCCAAAATTATAAAACACGACCAGGGCAATCAAGCTCGCGGGAAAAATGGGCAGATACTTGGTTAAAAACAGCGCCATCAACACCGCGCCCAATGCCTGGGGCAAAAAGGTGACGATAAACAAAAATACGGGGTCGTTGACTTCCTTCCCGTTCACGCTCAGTCGGCTCATCTTGATGGAGTATTCCACCTTAATCATAGCGTCTATTTTTGGCATTCATTGCCAATAAATGCAACCGCTATTGGAGGCTTCAATTGCAGCCCCAAGTTGATATTGCCCCAACACTCTTTTTTTGAAGCAGGGAGTTTTGCGGGCAGCTAAGCCGCAATTTATAGCAATTGGATCTGCACGGTCTGAAATCCATGATTGTCGTACAGGTTGGCGTCGCCGTCGTTGATGCCCAACATCAGCTCTCCATCCTGGGGCATGGTAATGATGGCCGACGAACCGATTAAAAACCTGACCGTTCCAACCCGGCCGACCAAGGCACCCCACGGAGCGTCAGGCACCCTGCGTTCCACACCCCAATAGCCCGAGCCAAAAATACCGGCCTGGCCGCCATCGGCGCTGCGGTTCATTTCAGGGGACTCGCCCCAGACACCCGCTGCGCTGAAACGAATTTTTTGACCGGCCTTGACTTCAATGCCCGTGGGAACCCACGGTGCCCGCGCGTCCACGGTTATTTGATAATTACTCGAGTCAACCTTAGTAATGGTGGCCGGCTGTACGGGCAATCCCGGTTCATCAATATAGCAGCCAGCCAAACACAAAAATAGCGCAAGGGTAAACGCGGTGCCACAAATTCCCAACCGATGATTTAGCGAGTTCATCGGGCAATGTAGTTTCACCCGCGCGATTTTGCAAAAATACAAAAAAAATAGCCAAAAGTTTAATAAGATTATTACAATTCAGGCGGGAAATATGATCGGTCAAATCAACCGTACGGGCCAATGCTGCATTTATGTGCCCGGATTGGCATTGGCCATGACAATCTCGCCTTCCGCCAGGACTGCATCGTCCCGTTGAACCTGCACGTGGAAGGTCGCCAGCTGCGGCCAAGCAGTGAGCATTTGCGCGGTGATTTGCAGATTTTGCCCCGGAAAGGCTGGCTGCCGGACACGGAATTTTTTGATTTCAACCAGTTGCAACGCGGTAGCCGGGGAAAATCCTGCGTGTGCAGCCCAGAGCGCGCCGGCCAGTTGCGCCCCGATTTCCACAAAGTAAACCGCCGGGAGGAGTGGTTTGCCCGGGAAATGGTCGCGAAAAATCAGCCAATCCGGATTTAGCCACGCGCGGCCCCGCAGCAAAGGGCCTGGCTCGAGTTCGGAGATTTCACTTACCAGCTGGAAACCCGGACCGTGGGGAAGTTGTGGTTGGTTCATGATCTATGGGTTCGATGATAATTGCAGATGCCGGCCCCAGCGATTTCCAATCAGTGAAGATAAAACTAAGTGAGGCTCGTTGAGCGAAGACAATTTCGAGGCGCTGGGGGTCGAACGTGAGGGCATTGACTTCGACTACAATCTGGCTGGGCTGGTGACCGACGGCGCTGGGCTTGACGGTCAGTTGGATTCGCACCATGTCTTGCTCGCGTTGCGCGGCCAGAGTGAAGTCCTTTTCCCAGGCCGTGGGAGGCTGGCGGAAAAAATCCAGCAACGCGCGCACCATCGGCATGGCGGCGACTTGCGGAGGCCGACCGGAAAATTTTTGCCCGACATCGTCATTTCTTATCCAAACCTGGCCGGCGAGCGGCGCACTGTAGTTCATTTCCAGCGTCGCCGGCGCGCGATAGGTCAGGTTGCCATCGCTCGTAATCGGTGCCAGCAAATCCGGGCTATGCGCCTCCTGATGAAAGTTACCGCTCCACCCCGCGGTGTTAAGGCGGTGTTCGGCGTAATTTTTTTGAAAAGCATCCAGCTCTACCCCGGCCAGTGGTGCCACGGCCGGAGGGATTTCCGGCGCGGTGGAGGCAGTCGCGCACAGCGCAATTAAGACCAGCGAAAACATTGGAGGATATTGGCTCCGGGTTGGCGAAAGGCAATCACTTACCCTTTGGCTTGAGGTTGGAGAGCAACGCGGGCAGGCCGAGGGCGGCAGCTAAAAAGGAACTCAAAATCCCCAAGGCCAGCACCACGCCGAAGTTGCGCAAGGCTGGTTGGGCGCTAAAGGCACTGGTGCCGAAACCAATGATGGTGATTATCGCCACGAGCGCAAGGGGCTGGCCCAAACGTTGGCGGGCTGTCCGCCAGCGCTGGCCCTCTGCCCGGATATAGAGCAGGATGAAAATGCAAAAATCTTCGCCGAGACCGAATAAAATGGGCAAGCTGGCGAAAGCGGCCAGCGATAGGGGTTCGTGGACGGCGACCAAGGCGGCCAGCCACCAGCCTACGCCTGCGGCCATGGCCAGCAATGTGCGGAACAAATGCGCAGTTGAACCCAGCCCCCACGCGAGCAACCCGAGGATGGCAATGAGCGCGCATGACGAGGTTATGAGCATGTTACTTTTGATCAAGGTCGGCAGGCTGGATTGCAAACGCGCAAAAGCGGTTGAACCACGCGACCAGATTTCCAATCCCGGATCGCCGCGACTCCACTCATCCAATGAGTGAAAAAGATTTTCATAGGGTTCGGCCAAGGCCGGCTGAAATCCTTCAGCGGCAAAGACCGGCTCCAGCGCAAAAGATTGTCGCGCCGCCCAAGTTTGGCGGTTGGCGGCCCAGGCGCTTTCGTCACCGGAAATAAATTTTACGGGAGTGTAAGCGGAGAGAATGTCCTGCCCGCGCTGGGCCTCCAAACCGGGTGGAGACAGGCGCGACCAGGAAAAATCATAAACGTCTTTGAGATGCATCCCTGCCCAGCCCAGCAAGAGCCAACCGCCGAGCAGAAATACCCAACCCGCTCGCCGCAGCCAAATCGGTGCGGGTTGTTCCAATTCGGTTTTTTCCGCGGAAGGAATCAGTCGGGAACTAAGATGACGCTCCACCCAACGCGCCCAAGGACCAATCGCCAGTAAGGCGACCACGATGAGGCAGACATTGATCAGCACGGCAAATTGCCGCAGGCCCGGCAGCGCACTGGCGGCCAACCCGCCCAAGCCGGCGGCGGTGGTGAGCACGCAAAAAATCAAACTGCGCCGCAAGGTCCGCCAGGCTTCACCTTCCTTCCGGCCGCCTTGGGCAAAATGATGGTAAACGACTGCGCCATAGTCGGAGCACAGACCCAGCGCCACTGAGGCGAAGGCGACGCTCAGGATATTAATGCTACCCCAGGCGATTCGCGCCACGAGCAGCCCGGCAAATAATCCCGCTCCTTGCAGGGCGAACAGTGCCACCAGCGGAAACCACGAGCGATAGGCAATAAGAAAGACCAGGGCAATCAACGCGCCTGAGCTAAGCGTCATGCCGATCATTTCCCGGCGCATCTGTTGGCCGATTTCGGTGACGTAAGCAGCTTCGCCGGTCAAGGCGATGCTCCCCGGCGCAAATCCGTTGGCAGCCAAAGCTGCGCGCACTGCGGCGACGAGAGGCTCCGCACTGGCGAGGGTGTTGGCGCGGACTTTTGGTGCAATGCGCAGAACAGGATTGGGCGCGGTGGGTGGCGTACCCGATGTTTGTGGTTGGGATGTTTGGACGACCCAATCGGCCAGTCCCAGCGGATCATAATGAATGTGCGCCCAGACGGCGGGGTCAGGCCAGCCGCTCAATGCATCCCGCGCGGCATGAAGACGCGAGTGAATCTCGGCTTCATTTGTTGCCTGGGCAAACTGCGCAAATTTTTCCGGAGGCAAACCGATGAAAACCGCGGCCCAGCCTTCAGGCGCGAGCCGGGATGGGTCGCTCAAGACCTCTGCTTTCGCCACCATGGGCGAAGTGGAAAGTGCATCGGCCACGCGGGTGAGGTGGGTGGCGAGTTCCATCGGGTCTTCGGCGCCGGGTTGCACCACTACGCCGAGCAGACTGAAGTCCTCACTGCCCCGAGCCTGAAGCGCGCGCATGTCGCGCACGGCTGGTAGATCAGCGGGGAAAAGGTCAATCAGATCTCCTTGCCAGCGCAAGGTGAGTACTGCCCATGCGGCGACGCTGATGGCCGTCGCCAGCAGGATTGCACTAAGGACAAAATTGGATACCCGGTTGCGCATGACTGGTGCCGGGTGCGGGGCCGCGGCCTATACCTGTTCATTGATCCACGTTTGCAGTTCCCCGAGTGTTCGGAGTACGCGTCGAACGAGCTTGGGGTCCTTCAGCGTCACACTGTAACGTCTTTCCACTGCGACGGCGAGTTGCAGGGCATCAATGGAATCCAAGCCCAAGCCGTCGGGACCAAAAAGCAATTGGTCGGCGCCGATCGTCTCTGGCTCGACGCGCAAGAGCGTGTTTTCGAGGAGAATTACCCGCAGATCGGCCAGAGTGGCCTGGATTTTTGCCATGCCGATGGAGCAAAATCACTTATTCGAACCAACGCAATGTTGTAATGATTCCCAGCCCACTGCGGCGACTTGGTGGCCTGCGCCCCACAGCGGCAGCACGAATGCCAGGTTTTCCTCAGTCGGGCGGGCCAATAAACGGGCCAGGGTCCATCCCGCCGAAGCGGAATGCGCCTCGCCAAGATAGGGTCCGGCAGCGGAGCATTCTGCGCGATTGGGCCGATGTTTCCAAGCTTGCCGTGACGGACCCGGCGGCGGCAACGGACCCACGCATACCGGCCAAGTGGGGTCAAAGGACGACAGAACCTCGGCGAGAGCAGCAGGCGCAGTAGATAGATGGCCCCAAGGCAGCCCGGCATGAATCTGAAAATTCCCCTGAGTTTGCGCCGGGCCATCGCGCGTGAGCGCAAAGGCGACCGCGCCTTCGGCGGGGAAAACATTGCTCGAAGAGTGAAACCAGCCTGCGCGGAGCGAAACCTCCATCATGGCTTCATCCACTTCTTCTGCTGCGGCCACGACCACCGCATCCACCGAGCCTTGTTCCAGCCAGAGTCCGGCATTGACCCAGGCTTGGGCCAGCGCAGAAGCATCACCCACCCACGCAGACGATGGGCCTTCGCGGCCCAATACTCCGAGGGCATGGTTCAATGGCGCGTTAAAAACCGTTTCAGGAAACCACGCGGGATTTGCCCCATCCATGCCGGCGCGCACGACGCCTTCATAAAATTTGCGCGTGAGAGTCAGGACCCCATTGCCAAACGCAACGGACAAACCAATCGTTGCTTGGGGCGGCAAATTGGCGCGGCGAATCGCCTCATCCACAGCTTCGACCAGAAAGAGGGTTTGCGCCCCGGCGCGGCGCAGGCGCGCATGGGTGCGCCAGCGCGCCCAACCAGGCAATGCGAGGTCCACGCAACCGGCGGCCACATTTGGCGCGGCTGGCGAAAGGGCCGGGCGGTTTTGCAAGTGGGGCGGAGTGCCATCGAGCAAGCGCTCGAGGCCCAGGCCAGCGGGGCTGACCGCGCCAATGCCGGCGATGTTGAAGGAGAATTGCATGGTCAGGCGGGCAAAAAAACCAGTGCGGCGTTGGCGCCGCCAAAACCGGAATTGGTGGAGACAAAGGCGCGGCCATTTGTACGGGGCTCACGGGACTGGGCCAGGCTCGCGGCTAAGTTTGGCAGTGGATCAGCCACCGGCGCGGCTGGTAGTGGTGCACTACGGCGCAACGCCTCAATGGTCATCACCGCTTCTATTGCTCCCGCTGCGCCCAGAGTGTGGCCAGTCATGTTTTTAATTGAGCTGAGACCGACACGCGCCAAATGATCGCCAAAAATGCTTTCATAGGCGTTGCCCTCGGATTCGTCATTGGCCGGCGTAGCGGTACCATGCGTGTTGATATAGGCGACCTCCTCCGGTGCAACGCCCGCTTGCGCGAAGGCTTGTAAGAGAGCTTGCTTAAGCGCCAGCCCTTGCGGATGGGGGTGGGCGATGTGGTGCAAATCGGTGGCTTGGCCGTAACCGGCGAGCCGGGCGATGGGTGTGACCTTGCGCCGGATGACTTCCGCCTCGCTCTCCAGAATAACAAAGGCCGCGCCTTCACCCAGCCACAGTCCGTCGCGTGACAGCGAAAATGGGCGGCAGGTGGTTGGGCTCAGCGCCCGCAGGCAGGAAAATCCATGAAACAGCAGCGTGCTGAGGGATTCGGCACCACCGGCGGCGATGCGCTCCACGCGACCTGAAGCAATCAAGTTGGCCGCAGTGCCAATCAAATCAGCACCACTGGCACAAGCATTACTTAAGGTGACCGCCGCGCCGTGCAGTCCATAAATTTCCTGGAGTTTATGTGGAAGGTAACGGGCTTGATAGCGAATGGCTGAGGCAATGATGCCCCCACGCTGGCCGGCTCGCGCGCGGACGACACACTCTTCGCCGTATTCGGTGCCTCCGCCGGTGGTACTGCACCACACCGGCAGCGCCGGATCGAGACAACGGCTTTCCGCGCCCAGCAATTCTGCGTGGATAAGCGCCGCGTCAAAAGCCATTTGTCCCAGACGTACAAAACGCGGCCAGCGCGCATGGGGAGGCGAGGGAAGGAGGTCGCGGTCATCTACTTGTGCGGCCACATGGCATTCACAGCCGTGCGTATCAAATCGCTGCACTGGCTTTACCACCGGCTGGGCCGCCGCAATCCGCGCCCACGTGGCGCCAACATCAGCGCCGGCGGCGCTGACGAGGCCGAGACCAGTGACATACACTGGCCGCAGGCTGCTTCGAGATAGGTGCGCTAATGCCATAATTTGTGATAAGCGAGGCGTACTCCGACCGCGCCGCCCCGGAAATAAAAAGTGGGTGGATAATTAAATTGGCTAAACGCCTCATCGTACACGAGCGTTTGCGGCTTGTCGGGCAGGTTGGGATCGTAAACCTCGAAGTGGCCAGGAGCACCGGCAGTTTCATGGGCGACAAGGACGGCGTGGTTGATGCTTAGCCAGGGGAAGTTGACCAGCCAAAGCACGGTGGGGCCGTCTTTGGCCAGCAATTGGCGTAAGAGCGAAAAGGCCGCGCGTTGATGGTGCGGGCCATTGGGCAGGATGATGCGCCAGTTGCCAATTCGAAAATACGATTGCCACCAACCTCCCAGGGTGGAGCGGAAGATGTCTGGCTCCGCCGCACTGGCTTCGCGTAAATTGGCAAACCCCGGAATGGTAACTCGCTCGGGCTGGCGTTTCGAGTTCCACAGGGGCCGGGAGACGACGGCGCGAATGCACCTGGCCAATTCTGTTGCAGACGGGCGCGCCTCGTCTGGCGCAAAACGTGCGAATCGCCAGAATTGCGTGGCGGAGCGCGTCAGCACAAAGCAGCGCCGCATATATTTTTCGCCATCGGACGTTCCTTTCCCGGCGCGTTCCCAGAGCGCCCGGCCATTTTCATGGTGCCAGATGGTTTCGTTGGGAAAGGCGAAAACGTCGTTATGCAGACAAAATGTGCGCTGGGGAGCAGCGGTGTTCATGGGCTGAGCGGGGTGCGTCCGAGTTCAATCAGGCAGCGGGTATCCTGGTCATCGCAGGTTCGTGGGTGAAAGATGAATTCCTGGCAGTCCGGCACGTCCAGGGCAACTGCTCTCCGCACTTCGTCGGGGCGCATCGCAAAACTCCGGTCCAAGCCCCACAGCCCGGCACTAGCCAGCCCGTTCCATTCATGGCGGGGGCGCGCTCCTAAGAGCCATGCCCCAACGGCGGAAATGGCCGTATGCGGGCCGCGGTCAAAAAAATATGGCCAACCTAGGCGCATCCATGCGCCTGGCAGGCGTTCCGCCATTTTCCACAATGGTCGCCACAATCGCGGGTGGATTTGCAAATGATGATGCGAATTGATGAATGACACGGTAAGGCCGCTGGCGCGAAACGCTTCCAGTTGTGCCTCAGCTTCGGCCAGGGCCAAGGCGCGGTGGGGCCGGTGCAAGCCAATCGCCCAGCCCGCTGCCGCCGGTGAATTGCCCCAAGGCCACGCGGCCCGCGTCAGCGGCTGTGAATCATTGAAATGCCAATGCAGGCCGACGCGCAGGGTGGGGTGGTCGCGCGCCATGGCGATGGCTTCTGCGGTGCCGGATTGGCCCATCATTAACGCCGCGCCGTGCAAGGCCCCGTTGAGATGGGCATGGAGCATGGCGCGGTTGGTCGCAGCATCTCGCCCAAAATCATCGGCGATGAATAAAAATCTTTCCTTTGGGCTGGGCTTTATTTCGGGCACATGCATAGCTAGCGATCAATGATATACACGTTAGCGGCCTGGTCAATGGCGGCGCTGTGCTGGTGGCTGGCGGCCTACGGGCTGGTGCGGCGGTGCCGCCTAACCGCGCCTTTGGCGGGTCCCCGCCTTGGGGAAATGATCACCATCTTCAAGCCCTTGCCGCGCCTGGGCCCCACTGGCGCGAGTGAGGGGTTGCGCGAAGCGTTGCTTTCATTCGTCCGCCAATTGGATGGCGAAACGGAACTGCTCCTCGGGGTGCATGAGGAGGATCGCATGGCCACCCAGCCATGGATTGCCCAATTGCAGGCGATTGCTCCAGCCGGCAGCTTGCGCGTATTTTTTCGCAGCGGAATGGATATCCACGCGAATGCCAAAATTTCCTGGCTCGAATGGCTCGCTCCGCACGCGCGTGGCCCATGGTGGTTGTGGAGCGATGCCGATATCGTGGCGCCCAAGGCGTGGCTTGAACAAGCGCGCCGCGCCGCCGTTGCTTTGCCCCAGGCAAATTTGGTGACCTTTCCTTATCACGTGAATTGCCCGGTTCATCCACAAGGTTGGTGGGATGCCGCCTTTGTCAACGCCGAGATGCTGCCGGGGGCATGTCTGCTGGTGGTGCTGGGCCGCGAGGTGGATTTCGCCTTTGGGGCGGCGATGTTATTTCGCCGCGACATTTTTTTGGACAAGTGCGATTGGGCCACTTTGGGCCACAACTTGGCGGACGATTTTGCCGTTGGCCATACACTCGGACATTGCCGGGTGGCGTTGCCCGCACTGGAGACCTTGGCCGAAGAGAGCACTTGGTGGGGTGCCCTGCGCCACTACCAACGCTGGCATAAAACCATTCGTTGGTGCCAGCCGGTCGGCTACGCCAGCCAAATTGCAATCAACCCTTTGCTCGGCTGGTTTGCCGCAGCGTTAATTTTCCCGGACATGACAGCAGTTTGGTTGGGTTTGTTGCTGCAATATGGCGCTGAAATTTTGGTTGTTGTATTGCTCACCCGGCGCACGCGGGGCCGGTGGTTTCCCTCAGCCTCTCCGCTTTTTATCCTCGCCGTCTGGCCGGCGTTGCGCTCCGCCATGTGGCTGGTCAGTTGGTTGCCTATTTCGGTGCGGTGGCGTGAACATTCATGGCGCGGCTTGCAGCGACCGGACCGCTAAATGCAGCCAGCGGCAGCGGCTTCATCAAATCTGTCTGGCATGGAAGGTGTTCACCCCATTGCCAGAGCTTCGTGGATTTTGTACAATCGGGTGCCTGTGTGACTTTGGGCGATATTATTTGTAAGCAACCAACTTAAGCCTCCTCCCTGTCAAAATTGCCTCAATAACCCTGATGAAATTTCCCCATTATCTCCGCCTGACCGCGCTTTTTATTGCCAGTCTGTTCGGCTTGGGTCTGGTCGGATGTATCGCCACGAATAGCTCGAATACCAATATATCTGGAAAAGCAGTTCCCGATGATGTTTTCGAGCAAATCCAGCCCGGCAAAACCAAGGATTTTGTTGTCGGTCTGATGGGTGAGCCCTCCAAGAAGATCACTGAGGACAATGGCAGCGAGGTTTGGCGGTGGAATTGCATCGAAACCAAAATTACCGAGCGCACCTTTATCATCCTGTTTGTGGCGGTGGACCGAACCAATACGACTCAAACGACCGCGGTTGAATTCAAGGACGGCGTCGTCACCAAAGTCTGGCGGGAATAACCGCTGGGCGAAAACGCCTCAGGGATTCGCACGTAATTTTTATCCCGGGGGTTTTCTAGGGATTTCGCGGGATATAAGATAGGTGGTTCGCAAGTGTTAATTGGGTATGCCCAAGGAATTTCATAGGGGGATTTAAACTACAAACTACGCGGTTGTTCCGATACCAATTATTTCTTGGGTGTAGTATGCGTATGGATAAGCATGAAAACGAACCACGATGTCGCCAGACTGCCCCTGCGACGGTGGATTTTTGTTTCTCTATTGGCCTTCTGCCTAATTTTGGGAAATTTGGTTTCTCCCGCAGCTTTGGCTGCTTCACCTTCCGAGGTGTCGTTCGCGCAGGCTTTGGCGGATGCCCGCCAGGTCGCCAACTTGAACACCGGCTGGAAGATTTACCTTTCAGAAGGTGAATCCATGCGGCCGCAGATTGATCATGACACGCTGCTCTTGGTGGCCAAGACGGATTACGACAAGCTTTCAGAGGGGATGCTCGTCATTTACCGCGACAGCGATGGCGATCTTGTTTCCCACCGCTTGATCACTTGCACGAAAGATGGTTGGATTGCCAAAGGGCTCAACAACTATCGAGAAGACCCGGGCCTGGTCACCCGCGATAACCTTCAGGGAGTCGTTTTCGGCATGATAAAGTACCAAGCGGGCACGGATAGCTTGCCAGTCAACGATCCATCCAAGCGACCGGCGGTGGCTTACGCCAAGAAGTACTAAAAATATTGGGGAAAGCCCTGATGTATTTTAGTAAAACGGCACCGGCGAACCACCATTGTTGCCGGTTTTCTCGGTTCCATTCCATTTGACCGTGGCGTTGTCGGTCACGATTGGGTCGCCCACGACCGCGTCTATTTGAACATTGTCAAAGGTGATGTCTTTTGCGTCCTGCACCAAAAAACCGCGGTTGGCCTGAATCTTCACGTTGGTAAAGGTGATGTTATTGGCCAACTGCTCGGGCAGCCCCAGGATTCTACCAGCCAGCGGTGAACGGGTCACCGTCAGGTTGGTGATATGGATGTCGTGAAAATTTGGGATGGCCTGGGTCTGCCCGTTGGCCTCGCGTGGCCCAACGTCCGTCGGAGTATTGGCGTTGCCGTTGTAAAGCATGTTGATGTCGAAAGGGCGCCGGACGTTCTTCATGGTGATGTCTGAATACTGGATGTCGTGGACTTCACCGCCGTTGCCGCGGTAGGACTTGATGCGCAGGCCATTGTCCGTGCCGTCGAAGGAGATGCGGCGAACGATGATGTGGCTCAGACCATTGCGGGTGGGACTGCCAATAGAAATGCCGTGGCCGTGCAAGCAGGTGAGGTCTTCGATCAGCACATCGTGCGAGCCGCTTTGCAGGGCGACGTCGTCATCACCGGTGTCTATTTCACAATTGCGGATGACGATACGCGTGCCACCCGGGTCCATGGCATCGGTGTTGGGTGCATCGCTGGGGGCAACGATGCGGATATTCTCAATTGTTATATCCTGCCCGCGGGGAACCAGGTGAAACATGGGCGAATTCGTCAAGGTGATGCCATCCACATGCAAACGCTGGACACCGGAAAGGGAAACCAAGCTGGGCCGGGCGACCACTCGGCGGCCTGGGGGGTAGCGCCGCGCGGCTTTGTCGGACCAAATCCAGAACATCGCTCCCGAACCATCAATCGTGCCAGTGCCGGTGATTGCCAAATCAGTGGTATTGGGTGGGCAGCTAATCAGTGGCGCGGGTCCGCGACCACCAAATCCACCCCGTCCTCCTCCACCATCCGGCAACGGCTCGTTCGGGTCGGGAATGCCATAGTCGGCAAAATTATCCGGGGCCTTGATCGTGGCACCAGCATTGAGGTGCAGATCCATGTGGCTGGTCAAAGCAAAGGGGAGGGTCTTGTACGTTCCCTCCGGCACGATGAGGTGCCCGCCGCCAGCCTTGGCAATGGCCGCAATAGCGTCTTTGAAGGCTTGGGTGTTGTCCTTCTGGTAATCGCCGACCCCGCCAAAATCAGCCAGATTGAACTGAGCGTCGGGAATTACCGGAAGCGCCGCGGTAATTTCCTCTGTCTGCAGCGCGGCATTTGGCGCCCCCGGCGCGTCCGCCGCCATCATCAGGCTGGCGGTAATAGTCAGCCAAGCTACGCCTGCGGCCAAGAGTCGTGGGGCACGAATCATGGTTTGATTTTAATTTGGAAATTCTTGCTGCACAAGAAGCAAAATAGGCAGTTTGGATGGTAGGACAGTTCCCTACGCGACTTCCGTCAGCTAACTGTAACACTTCGGTTTGGCGAGAAGTCTTGCCAATTGTTTCGGTGACGAGTTTTTTACCGGAGGAGACTCGCCTTTGCCGGAACCTTTGCAATAAGTAATCTTGCACCCACGCCGAACTTACGCAACGCCACCTCGATTTATCCGCCTGCTCACCTCAATATGAAAATGAGATTAGCGCTCCCCCGGCTGCCGGCTGGGCAGACCGGCTTTAGCTGGGTGGACTTGGTCGTGCTCTTTGCCTTGTTCGGATTGGGGTGGAGCGTCCTGCATTTTGGAAAGGGGATGCTGGTGCATTTCGATGAAAAGAGCATGCCGCCACTTTCGATGGATTTGTGGAATATCCCTTATTACGCGGGCCGCACGATGCTGCGGATGTGGATTGCATTTGGATTTTCACTCATCTTCACCCTGA